>Ga0272446_1000093_pt1 | contig 117619 bp, 97 predicted proteins | sample YNPCB0061_FD_194587 | JGI IMG/M metagenome (GOLD analysis project Ga0272446, IMG submission 194587) | Hot spring microbial mat communities from Yellowstone National Park, WY, United States - YNP-CB-006-1 | ecosystem: Environmental > Aquatic > Thermal springs > Hot (42-90C) > Sediment | place...
TAGGAATGCTGCATGTCGCTTGAAGCATGACCGACGCTATATCCAGATAATCGTGTACCGGGTTGTTCACCGGCTTGTCGTTCAGTGTCTGAAATGCTTCTAGAAGATTGTCCTGTATTGGGTAATCGACTATGGCGATCGCTTGACACCGCCGTTCGAGCTGGGCCGATAAGTGCTCCACCACTAGTTGTTGGAATGCTGTCAGTGCTCCTAGGCTGTGTTACGCTAGCCCGAGAACTTCCAATTGATAAGGATGAACTGCTTCCGGTACGAGTTAACAACCCGCGACCCGTACCAAAAAGGGCACGGGCTAAGGGCGAACCGGATGCCGGACCGGCAACTGTTGGTCCCGCGAGGGCTTGCACCAAAGGACAGTGAATCGGCATTTCCTTCACCGGGGGCGGACTAATAGGAAGATCGGCCCATTCAGCAAGTGCTTCGGCCACATGAATTGGCTCTTGATAGCGCTCATTCGGATCCTTCGCCATCATTTTCCGGAGCACACTTAAAATGCCCGAGGGTACATCTGATCGGAATGATTCGACTGATCTAGGTTCTCGTGTTTGATGAGCAACGAGTTTTGCAGCAATCGTGCCATCGGGAAAAGGGGTTTGACCGGTCAGCATAAAGTACAATGTGCCACCCAGGGCATAAATATCGGCCCGAATATCGACGAGATTGCTCACGGCCTGTTCTGGGGCAAGATAGTCTGCAGTGCCCAGGACACACTTATCGTCATATTTCTCCGTTACGCTGTCTTGTTGCTTATTAAAAAATCGGGCTAAACCCATGTCGAGTACTTTGATCACCCCACTACGATCTAGAAGCAAGTTCCCTGGCTTAATATCACGGTGGACCATCCCTAGCTCGTGCCCATGCTGCATGCCAACAGCGGCCTGTGCAATGTAGTGAGCAGCTCGGATAGGATCGAACAATCGTCGCTCAAGGGCATAGCGCGCAACAATCTCTTGTAAGCTGGTGCCGTCAACGTATTCCATCACGAGGAAGTGCAGTCGCTCGTATTCGTCGATGTCGTAGGCTCGCACTATGTTCGGGTGATCAAGGGCAGCGACTGCTCGAGCTTCCCGGTAAAATCGTTCCTGATTGGATTTGTCCTCAAGTTTCTCCACCGGTAGCACTTTGAGCGCGACCAAACGCTGCATTAAGCGATGTTTACATAGGTACACCGCACCCATACCACCAGCACCAATCAGTTCCAAAAGGCGATACTTTGATCCAATCTCAAAGCGTTTATATCGACCGAGCTTGAGTTGCTTCGCCTGGAAATATGTAAGGAGTCCTTCACGAATAAGTAAGCTAGCAATCTGATCGACCGTATTTGGGAGGGTGCCGGCCTTGCGGTGGCGTTCGAGTACACCCTCGAGTAAGGCATCGGCCATTGCCTGGCGATGTCGCTCGTCATGGGAATCATCCGCAAGAAGCTGGCTTCTGCGTACCAAATCCAAAAACTCAGGCACTGAGGTCGGGGCCGGCATGTCACGACATCCTCGTCCCGGAGTGAGCCGGTTCGACCAATCGGACGGTTTCTAGTCTAGACTGTGGGGCCATGTGTTCGATCGCCTGCAACTGTGTCTAAACCGCAGTGTGTGTGAATGCAGGATATCTTGCACGCTAAGAAACTTGTCCTGGTTGTTTGAAATAGCCAAGTTATCATAGTCGATCGTAACCACACAACACAGTAGATATTCCCCAATAAGTCGGCTGAGTAAGTTCATGCGGAGCGAACTACGTTTGATCAAGGCCGTGTGTCCCCACGACTGTCCGGATACCTGCGGGATGGTCGTGACTGTAGACTCCAGCGGACGAGCAATCCAATTACGTGGCGACCAAGATCATCCTTTCACTCGAGGTTTTCTGTGCCAAAAGGTTGCCAACTATCTGGATCGGGTCTATCACCCCGACCGTTTGTTGTATCCTCTTCGACGCGTTGGTCCTAAAGGCCTGGGTCAATTTGAACGGATAACCTGGGAGGCTGCAATTCTGGAAATCACCAAGCGCTTCAAGGAAATTGCCGCGCAGGATCCACAGGCCATTCTCCCGTATAGCTATGCGGGAACTATGGGCAAACTCATGTATGGGAGTTTAGACAGAAGATACTTCCATCGATTGGGTGCCAGCCTGTTGGATCGAACTATTTGCGCAACGGCTGGGTCAGCCGGATGCGACGTGACCCTTGGAACTCGGGCTATGATCGATCCCGAGGCAACGATTAATTGTCGTTACATAGTGAACTGGGGTTCGAATACCGCAGTAACCAACATCCATTTCTGGAAGATTGAATACGAAGCCCGTAAACGGGGTGCACGAATTGTCACAATTGATCCTTATCGCTCACCCACAGCGGACAAGTCCGATTGGTGGATTCCAATACGTCCAGGCACGGACGGCGCTCTTGCCCTAGGTGTGATGCACATTATCTTTCGTGAAAACTGGCAAGATGACGACTACCTTACTCAATACTGTGTCGGTGCTGCCCAACTCAGGGAACGGGTGCTCAAGGAATATTGTCCCAAGGAAGTAGCAAGGATTACTGGCCTTTCAATTGCAGATATCGAACAATTCGCCACCGAGTACGCGCGGGCTCGGCACATCTTTGGTGGCCCTGCATTGATCCGACTGAATTATGGATTGCAACGGCATGGTGGAGGTGGTATGGCGGTACGTACCATTGTCTGTTTGCCCGCCTTGACCGGAGATTGGCGTTATCCTGGTGCTGGTGCCTTCCTGAGCACGAGCAAAGCTTACCCTTGGGACGATTCTTATTTGACCCGACCCGACTTGATTCCACCCGGTACTCGCACAATCAACATGGTTCAATTGGCCGAGGCGTTGCATGGTAAACTACCTGGCCCTCCCGTTAAAGCACTATTCGTGTACAACTCGAATCCAGCCGCGGTGGCCCCCGATCAGTCCAGAGTTCTTTCTGGCTTGGCTCGTGAGGATTTGTTCACTGTGGTTCACGACCAATTCCAGACGGATACTGTAGATTTTGCTGATATTGTACTTCCCGCAACGACACAACTGGAGCACTTTGATGTCCATGGCAGCTATGGCCATCTCTATGTGCAAGCTAATAACCCAGCCATCATGCCGTTAGGAGAGGCGAAGCCAAACACGGAAGTATTTCGATTGCTTGCTCGAGCTATGGGCTTTGAGGAGGAATTATTTGAACAGACCGACGAGGAGTTGGCCACAGGTTGTCTCAGTGGCAATAATAATTTTGTCGGGCTGACTCTCGATGCTGTCAAAGCCGGACCGGTACGGTTAAACCTCCCCCAAAACTGGGCACCGTTTGCCGAGGGTCGCTTCCCAACTCCATCGGGTAAGTGTGAACTGTACTCTGAGTGTGAAGCTCAAGCAGGACGTGACCCATTGCCTCATTACATACCCCCTCATGAAGATCCGCAAACCAACCCGGAATTGGCTGCACGATACCCGTTACAACTACTGACTCCCCCCAAGCCTTCATTCTTGAACTCAACGTTTGTGAATGTTCCTGTGCTCCGGAACGCTGCTGGAGAACGAACCTTGGAGATTCACCCACAGGATGCCGCAGATCGCGGCATTACGAATGGTCAGAAGGTGATAGTGTTCAATAACCGTGGACGCTTTGTTGCACACGCTGTGCTGGCTGATACAGTCAAGCCAGGAGTTGTCGTTTCCCAAGGCCTCTGGTGGCGGAAATGGACTGAGGATGGTGTGAACTGCAACACTACGACGAGTACCGCTCTTACAGATCTGGGCGCTGGCGCGACGTTCTTTGATAATCTTGTCGAAGTAGCGAAGGTTTAGTTACACATGATTCAGCATCTGGTCGAGCGATTGACTTGGGCTGATGAACCAGCGGCCGTGGATACACTCGCCACCGCATTTGCTGACTATCCGTTGTTCCCACCACTATGCCCAAACCCACTCCGTCGCCCCGCTGTCATTCAAGCGTTTTGTCGTTTCCTCTATCGAACGGCCGTTCGTAATGGAGGAGCATATGGAACAGCGGATCGGACCGCCGTTGTTTGCTCATGGCCGGTAGGATCCGAATGGTCAGGGCTCTGGAATGATATTCGCTCAGGAGGATTGAGTTTGGCATGGCAAATTGGCTGGCACGCTACACGACTCCTCTTGCAACTTGGGAACCACTTGAACTCGGCTTGTAGGAAGCATGTTCCTGAGGCGCATTGCTATGTTCCCTTGCTAGCAGTTCGTCCGGAGGCACAAGGTCAGGGCCTCAGCCGCGTAGTACTTCAAATTGTCTTCAATAATGCTGACTATCAAAAAGTGCCGGTTTATCTTGAAACTATGAAGGAAGCTAACGTGGTCATTTACCAGCGGCTTGGCTTCGAACTCGTTGGCTATCGAATAGTGGCTGGGGGTTTGCCCAATTGGGAGTTCCTTAGGAAATCTCACTGAGCATGGGTAAGTATCCATTTGCTTAAGGGGCTGGAGTCGAAGGGCTAACATTTTGTTATGTGAAGCCGCTCGCCGCTTTACCCGAGTAGGTGGTTAATCAAACACATTATTGCTGTCAAATCGACTGATGAACCTCTTGTAATTCATAGTCCATGAAGGGCTTGCTCGAGATCATTTTGCAGATCGTCAACATCCTCGATGCCAACGCTTAATCGAAGTAGTCCACCGTCAATCCCCCGCGATTCCCGCACCTCCTTCGGAATGCTCGCATGTGTCATAGTAGCAGGGTGGCACAAAAGAGATTCGACACCGCCTAGACTTTCCGCTAGGCTAAAGAGTCGCAATCGTGTCATGAAGAGTCGTGCAGAGGGCATACCCCCCTTCAGTTTCAATGAAATCATCCCTCCAAAGTTGCGCATTTGTTTACGGGCTACAGTATGACCGATATGGTCAGGCAGACCGGGATAGTAAACGGTGGAGATTGCTGGATGTTTTACAAGCCATGATGCTAGGGCCGACGCATTGTTTGCGTGCCGGTCCATCCGCACCGCGAGAGTCTTCAATCCTCTAAGCACCAGGTAGGAGTCAAACGGTCCCGGTACGCCCCCAGCTGCATTCTGGTAGAACTTGATCGGTTCAAGTAAGTCTTTTGATCCCACAACACAACCACCCACAACATCGGAGTGACCACCGAGGTACTTGGTCGTGCTATGAACGACTAGATCAGCACCAAGCTTAATGGGTTGCTGGAGATAAGGTGATGCGAAGGTATTATCGACAGCTAATTTTGCTCCGTGCTTGTGAGTGAGTTCGGCAATCGCAGAAATATCCAAAACTTGCAATAGCGGGTTGGTCGGTGTTTCAATCCACACGAGTCTGGTCTTAGGGGTCATGACCGCTTGAAACCCTTCAACCGACACATCCTGGGTATAGCGAGTGCTTAGGCCCCAAGGCTTGAAGACTCGCTCCAGTAATCGAAATGTCCCACCATAAAGATCCGACGAAGCCACTACCTCGTCACCGGGACGAAGTAAGGCAGCGAAGACGGCCGTCGTTGCGGCAAGGCCGGATGCAAAGGCCAACCCACGTTCGCCTTCTTCGAGTGCCGCGAGTGCTGTTTCCAGAGCGGTTCGGGTAGGATTACTGCTTCGGCTGTATTCATACCCCTTATGCTGTCCCGGACCAACTTGGGTAAAAGTGCTAGTAGCGTAGATGGGCACGATGGTTGCGCCGGTAGTTGGGTCAGGCTCTTGCCCGGCGTGGATGGCCCGGGTACTAAACCCAATTGCTTGTTGTTCAATGCTCGACATGCTACGATCCTCGATGAGTTATTCACATCCTAACAGGAGCAATTATGAGCGGGGAGCATCAGGATACCGATAGAGGTGATCAACTCCTTCGCAATGTCTCCACGCTCAAAATTATGTGGTTTGGTCTTTTTGTGGGTGGGCTCATAATCAATCTTTTGATGATTTACCTGGTAGTTTCTAATGATGGCGAGCCTATCGTAGACCTGGGAGACCTTGGTTACCTCTTATTCGCTTTGGTTCCCCTAAGTTTGTTTGCCGGGTTTTTCATCGCGCCAAAGATCGCGCCCCAAGATCCAAGGGTAGTTTTGGAGGAAGCACGGAGGAAGGGTTTACCGGGATACAACAGTTGTGATGCAGTCGATCCCGAAGACCCGTTATACTGGTTTCCAACTTATTCAGCTCGGATAACTCTGCAGCTCTGGTTTCTGGAGGCCGGATCGGTTGTTTCTGCGATTGGATTTTTGACGACAGCTAATTGGGCTATGTTGGGGGGGGCATTGCTGCTGGGAGCAGCGATGGTAGTAGTCATACCAAATCAATCCGCTGCGGAAACGTTTGCAGAGCAGGCAAAAGCTCGGCAATCTTAACGCAGAGGCCGCTCACTTCCCGCGTGTTTGATCCCAATAGTGGATTAGGTCTATTCGCGTTATGATGTCCATAACTTTTCCCTCGCTCGTGGCTAGCACACCGGTGTAGCCAGCAAGGAGCAAGCGATAAGCCTCGTCTAAATGCGTGTGAATGTCTAACACTGGCAGAGGTCGGGCCATTACTTCCCCGACGGGGACCATGGTTGGGTCGCGTCCATCGTGAAGAACCCGTGCCAAGGTTACTTCCTGCAAACTGCCAACTGGCTTGCCACCATCCATCACGGGTAACTGGGAAATTCCAGTCGCTTCCATCAATTGGATCGCTTGCTCTATGGTAGTATTCGGGCTTACGGTGACCAAATTCCGCTCGCCCCGCTTCTTCAGAAGATCCCCCACAGAGTGTGTTGGCGGTTCGGTAAATGTGAGTTTATTCTCAACCAGCCATTTGTCGTCGAAAAACTTGCTGAGATAATTCCGGCCCGTGTCGCATCCCAGAGCCACGACGAGATGCCCCGGCCCCAAACGACGAGCGTAACGTAGCGCCGCTGCGACATTGGTTCCGGTGCTGCCTCCTAACAACATCCCTTCTCGTCGGGCCAGTTCGCGAGCGACATGGAACGACTCGGCATCGCTAACCCGTTCCCAATCATCCACATATTGACTGGAGAAGGTTTTCGGCACGAAGTCTTCACCGATCCCTTCGACTTTCCACGGCTTTGGAGATCCACCCGAAAGAACTGAGCCTTCAGGGTCAGCACCGACCACCTTGATGTTGGGGTTTCGTTCCTTGAGATAACGGCCGACACCTGAGATTGTACCGCCGGTACCCACACCAGCTACGAAAACGGTGATCTTCCCACGGGTCTGTTCCCAGATTTCCGGACCAGTTGTGCGATAGTGGATCTCGGGGTTAGCCAAGTTGGTGAACTGATTTGGTCGCCATGCCCCCGGGATCTCGCGGCTCAATCGATCTGCTACTCCGTTGTAGCTTTCGGGAGAATCAGGCGGTACTGCGGTGGGAGTGATGACCACCTCAGCACCGTAAGCCTTTAGCAGCGAGATCTTTTCGTATGACATCTTGTCGGGCAGAACAAAAATGCAACGATAGCCTCTCACCGCGGCAACCATTGCCAACCCGACGCCGGTGTTGCCAGCAGTTGCTTCGATAATCGTCCCTCCAGGTCTTAGCACGCCCCTCTGCTCAGCCTCAGTGATCATGGCCAACGCCACGCGGTCCTTCACGCTGCCGCCGGGATTGCTCATCTCAATCTTAACAGCCACCTTGGCCTGGAGCCCCTCGGCCATGCGATTAAGTTGAACCAGAGGTGTATGTCCTATGGCATCGAGGATGGATTCGAACATAATCGGTGCTCCTCTCTTAAACACCTAAGGATTCAGTCGGGTATTAATCCGCACTCTTTCGGATTGAAGAGTGCCGGAGATTAGCAAACTTCTGACCGGAAGTTCGTAGTTTCATCGTTTGATTCGAGGGTGAGTGACGACAAGCCAAGGTGGAATTAGGTCGAAGTTTAAACGGGAATCGTTCAACTCGGGCGACCGGAAACCAACATTTAAGAACTCCGTTAAATTGATTTACTCCGCCTCGTCCAGAAACTCGTTATCGGGTTCCTGTGTTTCCAATCGGAATGGTTGCCACACGTGAGGACGGGCGAGGGGTTCAATGTGCATTACCTCCTCACCACGCTGGAAAACGCGCACCGAGCCAGAAGATTGGCTCACCGCGAATGCAACTGCGGTAGTAGCTTTGCTGATACCAGCAGCAGCCATGTGGCGAGAGCCGAAGCCTTTTCGAAGTACTACACCATCCACCCGCGGGTTCAGGTGTAGACACGCTGCTTCAGCGATGCCGTCGCGGCCAATCAGTATGGCCCCATCCAGCTTGGCAATTTCCTTGATCTGCTCCCGAACGTCCCGATTGCGGATGTCTCTTTCGGCCCGTGTATAACCTCGGAAAGGATTGAAATTCTGAAAGCGTGACATCCCTAGGACCTTACGGGTATCTCCGACAACCAGAATCGTACCAATTGGTTGCCCCTCCCGTCCTTCGCGACCGATCTCAGTGGCAAGATCCACAACTGCCCGAAGCACGTCCAAGGGCGCAGCGTTGCCGAGAATGCGCAAATCCTGGGCTGTCATCCGCTCCAGATGTTCGCCCAAGTGAATTAAACTCAGACTATCCACAGGTTCGGGAGCATCTTCCAGTGTCGCGATGCCGTTGTAAAGAGCTACAATGTGAGCTCCGGGTTGGAGTTGATTTTCCGAAACGGCTTTGAGAAGGGCGGCATTCATTCGCTCCTGGGTGGGCAAGGGCTCGGGATCCAAGTTGATGAGCGCCCAATCCGGATTATCACGCAACGATCGAGTCAGGGCCGGATTCTCAGCGGCGACAAACAGCTTGCAACCGGCCAAGATACGGCCGACTTCCTCCCAATCGATGGGTGTTTCGATGAGTAAAAGTACAGCATCAGCTGGTAAGCTCTTAACTAGGTCACGGGCTGCTTGCAACAAAGCGATCGATTGACTTGGCAAACTCATGGGAAGTTCCGCGCATCAGCCGAAAAAAGATGGGTTTGCCCACTTTAGGCACATCGGGTCCTGTCTGCCAACTGGAGATGTAAGAATTCTGTCATTTCCTTGTGATTCCGGATTGGAATCGTCGCCGACTACACTGTTGCAATAGTGCACGTATTGCTCAAGCCCCTATAGGTCTACCAGCATCGGTAGGTCGAGGTTGTTCTGCCGGGCGCATTGGATAGCGTTTTCATAGCCAGCGTCGGCGTGGCGCATGACCCCCGTGCCAGGGTCGTTGCGGAGCACGCGCACGATCCTTCGTGCGGCCGCTGGTGTTCCGTCACAGACGATAACAACACCAGCATGCTGGCTGAACCCCATACCGACGCCGCCTCCATGGTGGAACGACACCCAAGTTGCGCCGCTGGCTGTGTTCAGAAGAGCATTAAGTATTGGCCAGTCGGAGATGGCGTCGGAGCCGTCGAGCATGGCTTCAGTTTCCCGGTTGGGGCTAGCAACCGACCCTGAGTCGAGGTGGTCACGGCCGATGACCACGGGGGCCTTGAGCTCCCCATGTGCCACCATTTCATTAAACGCAAGACCAACGCGGGCACGGTCTTTTAGCCCAAGCCAACAAATGCGGGCTGGCAGACCTTGGAAGGTGATTCGCTCGTGGGCCACGTCCAGCCAACGGTGCAAGTGCGGGTCGTCTGGTATCATCTCCTTGACGCGCGAGTCGGTCCGGGCAATGTCGTCGGGGTCTCCCGAAAGGACTACCCAGCGAAATGGACCGATACCATGGCAGAAAAGTGGTCGTAGGTAAGTTGGAATAAATCCAGGGATATCGAAGGCGTTGGCTACGCCCTCGTCCTTCGCCATCTGTCGGATGTTGTTACCATAGTCGAGAGCCACCGTGCCACGATTTTGGAGCTCGAGGATTGCCCGAACGTGGTTGGCCATCGACGTCTTAGCTGCCTTGACAACCGCCTGTGGATCGCTCTTTGCCGACTCACGCCACTGTGTCAGCGTCCATCCTTGCGGCAGATAACCGTTAAGCGGATCGTGGGCACTCGTTTGGTCGGTAACGACATCAGGCGTGATACCACGCTTTACCAGTTCGGAACATATCTCCGCTGCGTTGCCAACCAAACCAACCGACACGCCTTTTTCGCTCCGCACAAAAGTGAGTGCCTCGTCAAGTGTGGAGGCCTTGCGGTCGAGGTAGCGCGTCCGAAGGCGGAAGTCGATGCGGGTCTCGTCGCACTCCACGGCGAGCAGCGAGAACCCGGCCATCGTCGCGGCCAAAGGCTGCGCCCCGCCCATGCCGCCAAGCCCGCCGGTGAGGATCCACTTGCCGGCCACGTTGCCGCCAAAGTGCTTCTTGGCCACCGCCACGAACGTCTCGTAGGTGCCTTGCACGATGCCCTGCGTGCCGATGTAGATCCAGCTCCCGGCCGTCATCTGGCCGTACATCATAAGGCCCTTGCGGTCCAAATCATTGAAGTGTTCCCAAGTTGCCCACCGCGGAACTAGGTTCGAGTTGGCAAGGAGTACACGAGGGGCATCAGGGTGAGTTGGGAACACACCAACTGGCTTACCCGATTGCACGAGCAGCGTCTCGTCATCGCCAAGTCGCTTCAGCACTTCGATGATTTTGTCGAAGCACTCCCAGTTGCGAGCTGCCCGGCCCTTACCGCCGTAGACGACGAGTTCCCCCGGTCGCTCGGCCACTTCGGGGTCAAGGTTGTTCATGAGCATCCGCATCGCTGCCTCCGTCTGCCAAGAACGGCACGCGATGGTCGAACCACGGGGGGCGCGGACGATCCGAGAGGGGTCATTACGAGTGAAGGTCATGCATAGACTCCCCTAATGGAACTGCAACGCGACGTGATTTGCTAGCCAAGCCGCGACTCGAGCACCTTGACCATCGATGTCATGCAATGGATTTAATTCCACCAGTTCGACACTTGCAACTCTCCCATTATGAAGGACCAGCTCGAGTAGCGACTCTAAGTATTCGAGTGGAACGCCGCGTGCGGCTGGCGCGCTGACGGCGGGCATCGTCTTACCTGGCAACACGTCTAGATCAATACTGACATGGAGTAAGTCTGCTGTCTGGAGGAATGCCAAAATACGCTTCAACACCGCGTCGCTTAGCAGGTAGTGACAGTTTCGGTCGGTGACCCAATCAACACCGAGTTGCAAGGCACGGTCGAAAATGGCCGAGGTGTTCGATGGTTCCGCCACGCCGAGACATAGGTATCGGAACGGCTGCCCGTGCTTCTCATACCATTTCGCTATCTGGTAGAATGGTGTGCCGGAGTTGCCGGGGTTATCGGCCCGCAAGTCGAAGTGGGCGTCAATGTTGATTACCCCGACCGCGGCTTTTGGCTTTGCGGCCGTTATCCCTTGGAAGGTGCCCCATGCGGTCTCGTGCCCCCCGCCCAAGACCAACGGGCGATGACCAGCCGTGATCGCGGTAGCCACCACCTCCGCGAGCCGAGACTGTGCCCTTTCCATGTCGCCATCGTCACAGCGAACATCGCCAGCATCATACACCGGGCATTCTTGATGCCAAGCGAGGTTGGCCAATGCCGCACGGATGGCCCGTGGACCGTCTCTCGCCCCTATTCGTCCCCCATTGCGGCGAACGCCCTCGTCGCAAGCGAAGCCGATGAGCACCAAGCCCGGCCTACACCTCGGTGTTAGTGGTTTCACCATCTGATGCCAACGCAGCGCCCGGGGACCGTCCGCCATATCTACGCGGCCCGTCCACACACTCATATCAGGCTCGGGCATGATGCACCTGAACTAATGGATTGGTACCCAATTGGCACACAATCTCTGCGGGATGGGTCACGTCCCAAATGAGGAAGTCGGCACGCTTGCCGACCTCTATGGTACCCAGTTGGTTGGCCCGACCCAAAGCCTTGGCTGCCTCCCGCGTTACACCAGCCAAGGCTTCTTCGGGCGTGAGGCCGTAGAGTATACAGGCCATGTTTATTGCCAGCCGCAACGAAGCGAATGGGCTAGTGCCGGGGTTCAAATCACTCGCCACGGCCATTGGTACCCCAGCAGCTCGCAGTGCCTCGACCGGTGGCTTCTGCTTTTCTCGCAAAAAGTAGTACGCGGTGGGCAAGAGCACTGCGACTGTACCGGCCTTCGCCAGAGCCGCAACGCCAGCTTCGTCGAGGTATTCGAGGTGGTCGGCGGACCATCCGCCATAACGGGTCACAAGTTCCACCCCGTGAAGGTTGGAAAGCTGTTCAACGTGGCCTTTCACGGCCAAGCCATGCTTTTGGGCCACCCCAAAGATCCGCTCGGCCTGTGACAGCGAAAAGGCAATCGACTCGCAGAATACATCTACTGCATCCGCCAACTTCTCACTTGCAACAGCTGGGATGATCTCGTCACAGATGAGGGAAACATAATCATCGCTGTGGTCGACGTATTCCAACGGTACAGCGTGTGCCGCCAAGAGAGTTGCTGAAAGATCAACGCCCAATTCGGCCGTAACACGTCTTGCTGCTCGCAGCATTTTCAGCTCGTCTTGTGTACTAAGACCATAACCAGATTTAATCTCAACGCATGTGACCCCCTCGAGGTTCAATGCTCGTAGTCGGGGCAGGGCGGCGTTCACCAACTCGTCCTCGGTCGCAGCTCGAGTGGCATACACAGTCGAAAGGATACCGCCGCCAAGCTTTGCAATTTCAGTGTACGACATGCCGGCCAGCCGTGCTTCCCACTCTGCCGCCCGTGACCCGTACCAAACCAAGTGGGTGTGACAATCGATAAACCCTGGCGTAATCCATTTGCCAAGACAGTCAGTTATTTCTCCTGCAAAGTGGGTGAGTAGTGGATCATCTGGAGGGACTAGTGCAACAATCGTACCATCACGGGTAATGAGTCCCCATCCATTACGAAGGCCGTATGGAGCGGGTACATCCGGATTGAATGTTGCAATCTGAGAATTGATCCAAAGATGATCACGATGATCCGTAAAGTTGTGCTCCATGTGTTCATTGAACTACCTTGGACATGATCCTGCAAATCAAAAGGCTACCCCCCTAAATCAAGGTAGGACTGAATTTTTTGTTATGAAGTGAAGCGATCTCGAGACAAGTCGATTCAAGTAAGGGAATGTGAGCTAGGATTAAATGCAAAATCCCAGGGTTTATTGTGGATTTCACCGTGGAGTCGTGTAATGCTTGCTATCTCAGAGCCCGCAACGAAAAGTGACAATTCTAGTCAAGCTCAACTTGTCCGAGTTCTAGTCGTCGATGACTCTGCTGTTGATCGCCTGGTCGTTGGACGATTATTGACGCGTACAACGGGCTGGCAAGTAGCTTACGCTGAAGATGGCTTAGTCGCATTGGATATGATTCAGCAAATGGAGCCTACGGTTGCTCTAACTGACCTTCAAATGCCCCGTTTAGATGGCTTGGCCTTTGTTGAACAAGTTCGTAACAAATTTCCCCACATTCCAGTCGTACTTATGACCGCACATGGGAGCGAGGAAATCGCCATTGCAGCCTTGAGGGCTGGTGCAACCAGTTATGTATCGAAGCGAAGCCTTAAAGATGACTTGGTTGCCACACTCGAACAGGTTATGGCTATTTCCAAAACAAATAAGAATCATAATAGCATTATATCAAAATTGCGAAAATCCATATCATTCTATGAGCTTGATAATGATTCCTCAGTCGTCGCGCCGTTGGTGAACCTAATACGTGAAGATTTATTAGCCATAGGTTTATGTGATGCAACTACTGCTACTCGGGTTGGTATCGCACTGGAAGAAGCCTTATTAAACGCCATCTACCATGGGAATCTTGAGGTGAGCTCGAAGCTTAAGCTGGTCGACGATGGCGGGTCGTTCCAGAATCTTGTTACTCAAAGGCGCTCACAGGACCCTTATCAAAATCGGCGTGTGCAAGTGACTGTTCAACTCAGGCCAAGTGAAGCCAAGTTTGTGATTAGCGATAGTGGTCCAGGTTTTGATGTGAGTCAGCTTCCAGATCCTACCGATCCTGAAAACCTGTTAATGCCGCATGGCCGTGGTGTGTTGTTTATGAGGACCTTCATGGACGAAGTACGATACAACTCGAGGGGAAATCGTGTCGTGCTCATTAAGCGCCGTGATCCACGGAATGAGATTTGATCACAGTCAGTGGCTCACCATGCGCCGAAAATCTTCACCTAACAATTTTTCAAGATAAGGTGTGACACCCCAGAACTGTTTGAATGTGATGTATTCGGAAATGAAAGTTGGGTTACCGGCAGGAAATCTCTTCGTGGCTCGGAGCATGATGTTCCGTTGTGTGTGCTCCGTAGCAACAAATTCAACAACTTCTGTTTGGTAACCGCATATCTGTAAGGTAAGTGCACGTAAAGCATCTGTCACCATCTCCGCGGTGCGTTGTCGCAAAATGCCATGCCTGAGCATAGGTCTTAAAATAGTGGCATGGTGGTTCGTCCTGAGCTGATCGTTCAAATAACTATGGCAGCAAGGCACACAGATCAGCAAGTGAGCGTTGCACTGAACAGCTTTGGCGATGGCGGCATCAGTAGCCGTATCACAGGCATGTAAGGCCAAGACAACATCCGCTGTAATTGTTACAGATTGTATCGGATTACAGCTGAAAGATAGACTTCCTACCCTGAGTTGTGAGGATCGTTCGATGCTTTTTCGAATCACTTCCTCATTAATATCAACTCCTAGGATATTCGTAGGAAGCTTGAGTTTGTCATTGAGGTAATGGTGTGCGGCAAGAGTGAGGTAACTTAATCCACATCCGCAATCAATCAATTCTATGGGTCTTTGTAAGTCCTGGAGCCTGAGCTCCTTTAGGCTATGCTGCAGATGCTTCAGGAATTCATTGATTTGGATATACTTAGCACGCATTGAGGAGCGTACACGTCCCTCGGGTGTCAAGATACCCATGATCTCCAATACACGATCGGCTTGGCCATCTGGTAAAGGAACATTTTTCGATCGGTTGTGAGCATGCTCCGTCAACTCATTTTTTGCAGCACCGCGGCGAGCGACGGTGATCTTGCCCTTCTTGCTGATACGAATATCGATCTCCCCGGTTTCCGTTGATATATGAATTCCCGCGAAATGGGTTACTATGACCTCTCTCAACGGTGTCTCTGCTTCAGATGGCAGATAATTCTTAACGATATTTTTCCGACGATCGAAATAGGAAAATTGTAAATGCAGTCGACGACGAATGGTTATTGGTCGTACTACAACACGAATCCAATTTGAACGCAAATTGATCCGCTGAGGACCGGCGAAGGTGGCTCGAATAAAGCCGTTGCTCAGAATGGTTTTGAAAATAAGTTCCTGGATTTTACTGTTTTCGCTTTCTGGTATATTCATGATATTGCAGGAAAGAAGACAATATTGCAGGAAATAGACATCTACGCTATACGAGCCTGCTTCACGTACTCATAATGCTTGTGGTCTAAACTCTGTAGGGTTAGAACTCAGCATTTCCCGGGGTACGGGGGAATGGAATGACGTCACGGATGTTTGACATGCCAGTGAGAAAAAGGATCGTTCGCTCTAGCCCAAGACCAAATCCGGAGTGAGGCACTGTGCCAAATCGCCGGAGGTCAAGGTACCATTCATAAGACTGAAGGTCGAGTCCTTGCTCATGCATGCGTTGTTGAAGTATGTCCAGCCGCTCCTCTCGTTGACTGCCACCGATAATCTCACCGACACCGGGCACAAGAACATCCATTGCGCGCACAGTTTGACCATCGTCATTCACTCTCATATAGAATGGTTTCAGTGAACGGGGATAGTCATAAAGGATAACCGGACATTGGAAGTACTCCTCGGCCAGATAGCGTTCATGTTCACTTTGCAAATCATTACCCCATGCAACAGGAAATTCCCATGTCTTGTTTGACTTCATCAGGATATCAATGCCCTCGGTGTATGAGACTCGCTTAAACGGGTTATTGAGCACGTTTTCCAAACGGGAAAAAATCGTCTTATCCACTCGATCGGCGAAAAATTGCATATCATCTGGGCACTTCTCCAAAACATCTTTGATGATCCGTTTAAGAAACGACTCAGCCAAGGTCATGTTATCTTGAAGATCATAGAAGGCCATTTCAGGCTCAATCATCCAAAATTCAGCTAGATGGCGTGGAGTGTTCGAGTTCTCCGCTCGGAAGGTAGGACCAAATGTGTAGACCTTGCCTAAGGCGCAAGCAAAGGATTCCACTTGAAGCTGACCGCTGACAGTGAGGAAAGTGGGCTTACCAAAGAAATCCTGTGCATAGTCGGTCTTCCCATCTCGAAGAGGGGGGTGATCGGGGTCCAATGTGGTCACCCGAAACAGAGCGCCAGCTCCCTCGCAATCGCTGGCTGTGATAATGGGTGTATGGATGTAGAGAAATCCATTCTCATCAAAGAACTGATGTATGGTCATAGACACCCGATGCCGGAGTCGGGAAATCGCACCAAAGGTATTCGTACGCGGTCGCAAGTGTGCGATGGTTCGGAGGAACTCGAACGTGTGACCTTTCTTCTGAAGCGGATACCGCTCAGCGTCAGCGTCGCCAAGCAGTTCCAACCGACTGGCAAGCACTTCGGTGGCTTGCCCCTTAGCTGGTGAAGCCTTTACTTCACCCTCGATGGCGACACTAGCTCCGGTATGCAAGTGCTTTACGACCGAGTCGTAATTACTCAATTCCCCTGGTGCCACAATTTGCACATTTCCTTGGCAGGAGCCATCATTAAGTTCGATGAAACTGAAGCCGCCCTTGGAGTCTCGGCGAGTACGAACCCAGCCCTGAATCCGTACTTGTCGCCCAATCGAATCGACCTTTCGCGCATCAGCAACTGTGATAACGTCCATCTGATCCTCCATAAAAGGTATTTGTGATTTACATCCCTCATTAGCACATCACAAGTCCTGAGTACCAGATCCGGAATTTCATGGACTTGCTCTGTGATCGCGCATTGCAGCATCATGCCAATGATGGCGCTCACGTTGCTGAGATAGCTCACACCTACTCGGCCAGATTATCGAGTCGTTTTTCCACCAAGACCACCCGCGTACCTCTGCAAACAGGTCATCCTGAAGTTAACCGGTCACTACAACAAACAACAACGCAGGAGCTAAAGGCTGGTTTCTCGTTGCTTGCTGGTTGCCTTTCGCTTGGCATGAAGCAGAATGCTCGTTTTGTGCTAGCCACGTCCTATGCCAAGGGGTCCCGGGTCGTAAACACCGAAGTGATATTCCTTACGCACCGTTTTTCGAATCAGGTCGAGCCGTTGAAGAAGGCCGATTGGTCGCGTTCTTTGCGGATGCAGTTCACCTCTGGCAACAGGTTGAAGGACCAAAACGATGACAGCCATTGACACCATGTATGGGGCTTAAGCTGCAAGAAGTTCGATTAGATGCGGAGTGCGCGTACTCCGAAGCGCGAGAATTAGGTCTTGGCAGAGAATTAGGTCTTGGCAAGGTGATTAAACGAGTCGTAGGTTGATATTGGTGATGCGTGCGAGTTGGCTCGGCCGATCCAGGAATACTTCATGAGCTCAACTCAGTGGAATTTTTTTGCAAAAAAACAATCTCAAAAGATGAGGCCCCAACGGGCCCTTGTGTCATACCCAAGGATTAGTCTTGGCGTCACCTGAATAAAACTATTGGCATCAGGTACCTAGTCGGCGAGCTTGAAGCAACTCCCTTGCCGGCGATAGCCATGAAGCAACTGAGGCTGTGGCCACGGTAGCTTTGGTCCTTGGAATGGTAGCTACGGAAGGCGCTTAAGTCCCGGGGAGGTGGTTAGCTGGGCTCGCATAACCCGACTATTTCAGCTCTACTGTTACCCTACGGATCTTACCTGTGAATTTATTGTCGATCTCCCTGTAGTCATTGGTGACATTTGTGGCCTCGTCCACTCCAACGTCCGCTGTTTCGTCGGGCGAGAAGATGACGCTGGCCGTGTGTTCGATTCGCCCTTCGGCGACCTTCTCCCCGTTAACATAGAGCATCCCCTTACCGCCCTTGCCGAGACCGCCACCATCGTAGTCAAACGTGAACTTAACCGTGACCTTCCCGGCGGGGAGGGGCTTCTCCGCAGTCAACTTATACTGCTCTTGGCCAACCCAATTGTAGCAATAGTTCAACTTCCCACCCTTGGTGTACAAACTCCAGCCGCCAAAGCGTCCGCCTTGGCAAACGATCACACCCTCGGTCCCACCTTGAAGAATGTCTAAATCGGCAGTGATGGTATGCGACTTGTTCTTAATGTTGATGAAAACATTGTCCATCATCCCGGTCATCCCCTCGTGCAGAGTCATCGAGGTGCGACCCTCCATGAGGTCCGGGCGGCCGACCATCGAGGCGATGAACCGCTCAAACGTGCGGTCATCTAGCGGCAGCACCTGGTATTTCTCCGCCTCTTTGAGGAAGAGCACTTGGAGTTCATTCAATTTCTCCGGGTATTTGGCTGCCAAATCGTGGGACTGGCTAAAGTCCTCAGCCACGTTGTATAGCTCCCAGCGGTCTTTATCAAAGGAATCGACTCGCGGCTTCGCCTCCCAAGGGGCCTTGTGTACGGTCCCGGCAACCCAGCCATCGTGGTAGATGGCTCGGTTTCCGAAGATCTCGAAGTACTGCGTGGTGTGACGATCCTTTGCCTGTGCATCCTCGAAGGTGTACACCATACTAATTCCTTCGATGGGCCGCTGCTTGAACCCGTTAACCTCTTTCGGCTCCGGCAGGCTGCACGCCTCGAGCACCGTCGGAGCTATGTCGATGACGTGGTGAAACTGGCTTCGCACTTCGTTCTTAGCCTTGATGCCCTTTGGCCAGTGAACGATCATGCCGTTGCGGGTGCCGCCAAAACTCGATGCCACCTGCTTGGTCCACGTGAACGGCGTATCGCCGGCCACAGCCCAGCCAGCGGCATAGTGGTTGTAAGCGTTCCGACTGCCCAATAGGTCGATCTTCTTAAGGATGTCCTCGAGCTTTTCTGGCACCTGATTAAAGTAGTTCATCTCGTTGAATAACCCGACCATCCCCCCTTCGGCGCTCGCACCATTGTCCCCGAGTATGTAAATGAACAGCGTGTTATCCAGCTCGCCCATCTCTTCAATCGCTTGAACAAGACGGCCGACCTCGTGATCGGTATGCTCACCGAACCCGGCGAACACTTCCATTTGCCGAGTGAAGAGTTTCTTCTCGTCGGCTGTCAGTTTTTCCCAGTCCTTGATCGCTTCTGGTTTCGGTGCGAGCTTTGTGTCTGCGGGTACCAATCCAAGTTTCTTCTGGTTCGCGAGCGTGATCTCCCGCTGCTTGTCCCAGCCGTGGTCAAACTTTCCCTTATACTTGTCGATGTACTCTTGCGGGGCCTGGTGCGGAGCGTGCGTAGCACCCGGGGCGTAATAGATGAAGAACGGCTTGTCCGGCGTGAGGGATTGTTGATATTGCGTCCAGGCAATGGCTTGGTTGGTCATGTCCGTGGTGAAGTGGTAGTTCGGGTCGCGAGGCGGTTCGACCCGTGCAACACCATCGTAAATGCCGGGATAGCACTGGTTCGTCTCGCCGCCCATAAAGCCATAGAACTTGTCGAACCCGCTGTGGGTTGGCCACCGATCGAACGGACCAGAGGGGCTGATTTCCCACGGTGGCACTTCATGGCACTTGCCGAACATGGCGGTGCTGTAACCATTCAGCCGAAGCATCTCGGCGAGCGGGGCAATATTCTGCGGTCTTACCCCTGTCTGGCCGGGGAAAGCGGTCGCTGTCTCCGTGATCGACCCCATGTTGCAGGAATGATGATTCCGGCCGGTCAGGAGTGCCATTCGGGTCGGTGCGCAAAGGGCCGTGGTGTGGAAACGATTGTACTTCAGCCCGTTCTTGGCAAGCCTCTCTGCAGTTGGTATGTTCACTGGCCCGCCGAACGCACTTGGTTGACCGAAACCCATGTCGTCGATCAACACAATAACGACGTTCGGTGCACCCTTGGGTGGCTTCACCTGAAAGAACGGCGGAGCCTTGGCCTTGCGGGCATCGATCTCGGTGATCGGCGGATACTTCGGATCGGGGATCGGTAGGACCGTGCGATCGAGTTTCTCTGAGACGCTTGGAACTGTCGCCGGCTGCGCCGCTCCGGGCTTCGTTGGTTTGTCCTGCGCTGATCTCCCGATCGCGGGCAGGTTCCAAGCCATCAGAAAACCGAGCATACAGGCGACGGCAAGTACCGCGCCTCCCATCAGTGATCGTCGCAATTGCATCATGTCGTCTCCAGAATGAGGCGAAGGAGAGCCAATATTGGTCCCCGGCGCGGTTGCCTTTGGGTAGTCATTTTCCAATCGACTCGGTCTCCGGTTGTTCGATGCGAATCAAGGTAAACTGCTGAGACTTGCCGGTTGAGTAGTGGGCTAGCATTGTGGTCTCGCTTTTTGTCAAGTTGACGATGCCGGCCTCATACACTGGCGTCTTACGGTCAGAGACCGTCCACGCCGCCCGTAGTGTCTTCTTGTCCACCGATCCATACACCGGCGAGGTCTCGTCGGTGAGCGCGTTGTAATATTCGCCCCGCATCACCCCGTCTTTGTTGACCACTAACTGGAAGATATTTGTTGATTTCGTCTCCCCCTCGCCGACCATCGCAAAGACGCCCAATGGCTGGAAGTCCTCTCCTATAGGCTTAAGTATGGCCTTCTTGCCGGCTGTTGCAATCTCAGTAGCGTGCTGGTTGTACTCTTCGATAGTACCAGCCGACTCGCCATTCACGTAAACGGTGTCACCCTCGTGTACCACCGTTTCGCCATAGTCGTAGGAAATCGGTTCAGTTGGATAGCCCCCGTAGGAAGCCAGTGCAGACCAGACCACCGGACGCCAGGTAGGTCCGGCCCACCGCAAGGCAAGTGCAGGGTACTGTACGGCAAAGTCCCTGAAGTTTTGACGGACGGCAAATGCTTGGCTACTCAGTGCCGCAGCTGATCGGTAGTAGGTGCCGCTCACCGTACGTACGGCACCCGCGCCGCTGACAGCTACTCCGCCCGGACCGACTGTGACACCGCCGCGATAGGCCGTCGCAACGTAGGGCCCCGCCGCCACGGCAGTACGGGTCGCTCCGGAAACGGTACCGATCGGGCCGGTGGTTACGCCGACCCGGCCACCAGCAGCAGTAGCACCGTGCGGACCGAGAGCCACTCCACCGTGGTAGGCAGTGCTCAACGAACCGCCCGGGCCGCGACCAATCGCGACCCCACTTCGCCCAGCCACTGCGTTCCCACCCGGCCCTGCAACCGCCCCTGCCGTTCCGACTTCGGTCGCCGTCTGACCGCTCGGAGTTGTAATCTGGACTCCACCGACTCCCCTGCCATAACTCACTCCGCCGGGTGTAATTCCCCCACGGGCCGCTCCAGCATAGTCGATCGTCGTCCCACGACTTGTCGTATACGATCCGCTTCCCGAGGCCGCACTTCGACTGCCCGCAGCTGGCCCGACGACGCTGCCTGCCGATCGTGTGTAAGCACCCCCACCTCCATACAAACCAACTACCGCTCCACCTCGACTACCCGCAGCCCCGCCGAAACCTCTGCTGCCTCGTTGGGCGTGCCCATCGTGTCCTATACCGATCACAATAGCCGCCGCCACACCGATTACGCTTATTGTCCGAAGCATAATTCTTTCCTCTACATGTGGTGGAGGGGTCACTTCTTGGCTTTGACGCGCGTTGCCTTGACCGGTGCCATGTCGGGCAGCACCGCGCCGTCGACCATGCGTTCGACCGTTTGCCAGAGGAAGGAGTCAGTATCGACTGGGGTCATGATGTTGGTGGCGGTGATGACCTGTCCATCGGCCGTCGAACCACGAGCCGCGAAGTACCACTTCTTCTCATCCCGCGTGATGTCGGCGTCGCCAATCCCCCCCTCATCCTCGAATGTCCAGATGTGCAGCCCGCCGGTGGATGGCATCCTGCCAATTATCTGCATACCGGTGACAGTTTGTCCGTCTTGTGTGATAGAGAAGTGGCTGCGAATGAACGTTTTGTTTGTGTTCCACTCATAGGTCGTGGTTACGATCGTCCCGTCCCGCTTCGCTTCCCAGGTGCCAATCAGCCATTCTAAGTTGCGGACCTCCAGGCCGTTGCTAGGCCACTCGCGGGCAATGGCGATTAGCCACTTCCCATCCTCCCGCGTGTAGAGGAAGCTACATTTGCTTACGACGAGTGCTCTCTTCTTCCCCGCGTGGAGCTTAAAGTGGCCTTCAACTACAGCAGTCTCACGTGAAGGGAACCGAACTGACTCAACCTCAACCTCCATCATGTTCTCGTGGCTCTTGGTGAAGAAATTCTCATAAGCCTGCTCGAGTGTGGCACGCCCCTGAAATTTTGTTCCATCTTCGCTAACGTACTCGCCCTCGGTGGTCCAGTGTGCGGCCACTGCTTTGGCGTCACCCTTACTGAACGCCTTCGTTAGGCTGTCGATCGTCCCGAGGATCGCGACACGGTCGGGGGCACGATTGTCGGCCACCTCTTCCATTGGTTGCGCCGCCGGCACTGCGGCCGGGGCGAAGCCCGATGTTGGGGGTGCGATCCCAGACGTTCCGTTCAAAAGCACGAGCCAGGCAAAACCGACTGCTATACTAACGAGCACAAGAAAGTTGCCGTGGGATTTCTTGGGAGAGGACACTGGCACACTCCTGGTGATCGCGAAAAGGACGAGTTAATGATCTTGCCCTCAAAACAGCCAAGATACGTGTAAATCACTTAGGGCACAAAGCGCATCGTGTTCGTTTGGTCTTACAGAAAGTCGATCAATACATAAAACGAGTGAATTTATATCGAGTACAATGGGTGCTATTCCCATTTTTGCAGCAAATTCCGCTTCGAGTGCATCCGCGACTTGTAATTCATCACCTCGGCAGGACAATAGGACAATGGATTATTTGATCAGTATCTCACAATAATCGACCTGCCGTCTATCGGGATTCCGCAAAACCATGAAACCGTCACCGTTGGCTAACGTAGCTACACCCAACATGCCAGCGGCCGTCACGATATTGGAGATCACTGACCCCACAGCGGTCGGAGAGGCCGTCGAATTGATCGAGCAGGACGCAGTGCAACTGGATTCGAAGCCCTTGCGGGCTCGGCGTATAGTCGTTCGGTTGGGAACGAGCAGAGTGGTGTTCCAATCAACTAACCGGTCCATCCGCACGCGTACCCGATTACTGCCTGGGTTCGTAGCATTCACGGTCTTCGGTCCCAGGTCTGCTGGCACAATCAACGGCATGCCGGTTGGCCCGAACCGAATGTTTGTGTGCATGCCGGGTATTGAGGTAGAGTTCGTGGTTTCGGCCGGCTATGAGAGTGTGGCTTTCCTCTTGCGCCCCGAGGACGTCCAGGCTCACCTCTGGTCCAGCAACCGGAAGAGCGAATTGCTCCTTAATCCTAGTCTCGCGGTGCTGACGGAAAGCCGAACTGCCCGCGGGCTATATAACTGGGGGCACCGGTTGACCGGCACAGCGGCAAGGTATCCCGATTTGTTCGAGCAACTACAAATACAGAGTGCCGCCCAGGTCGAACTACTTGAAAATCTCATGGAGACCCTGAGCTCGGCCGTCCACTGCAAACCTGACCCGCACGATCTCACGCGGCAGGTTTATAGCCGTGTCGTGCAGACTGCCGAGGACTTCGCCCTGAATCACCCCGTGGAGCGCATCTACGTGACCGATCTGTGCGAGGCGGCGGGTGTGAGCGAACGGAGCTTGCAATACGCTTTCAAGGAGGTGATGGGCATGACCCCCGTGTCGTATCTGACACGGCTGCGGTTGCACCGGGTGCGGCGGGCACTCCGTGTGGCGACCAAGGGCTCGACCACGGTGACGGCGGAGGCCCTCAAGTGGGGCTTCTGGCACTTTGGAGATTTTTCCCGTGCCTACAAGGCCTGCTTCGCTGAGTTGCCGTCGGAGACGTTACGACGCGGTCCTGCCGAGGGGTAGGGGGCCAACGTGGGGTCGGGAGGTAGTCCCATGCGACCGATGTTCCGGTCACGAAAAGGCTCCATTGACCGTCTTTTGAACCGCCAGCCAAACCCGAGGTTGCAGAAGAACCGAGCCGACTCGTTGTTCAAACCACACCCGAGGCGCACCCCGACTTCTAGGTCCGGGGTCAACAAAGCGTGGATGCCTGGACTGAGGTAGTGCTGATTAGTGTTTACCGCCTTCGCATTCGTAAAGACGCTGAACTAATCACCGTGAATCGCCTACTTCTCCCTGATCGGCACTCGCAGGACTGCAGATGGTGCCAACAGGTTTAACCGATCCCCCACTTCGCTTGCCGTGACGTAACGCAAGGCAGTGTCGAACCGCAACCGGTTTGGCAATTCCCACCCAGCCACGTATGTGAAGGCCAGTTATGTTGCGGTTTAGGGTACCGGCACTGCCGCCCGTTGGAGTGAAGCCTTGAAGAATGATTGCACTCCGGGGCAACCACCCGATGTGTTCGGACAGCCCGACCTTCACCCCGTTGCACGGTGTACTTGTAGAGCAACCGGTCCCGGCTGGCGAACGGGTCCTCTCTCCCCACGGCACCCGAAACCACAGCAGCTTCTCCGCCCACCTCGTAATTTCCCCCAAGCCGAAGTTCCACTCGGTCCGTCAACCCGTACCTCAGGAGTAGTTCGGGGAAACTGTGCGTCTCCTTGAACCGCCGGTTGTCGATCAACGAGTAGGCCGATTCGATGATCAGCCGCCACACGTGTGGCGGTGGTCGTCGTCGGGGTGAACGAGTCGCGGTCCGTCTCGATCTCGTCCCGCTACTGGCCGAACTCGGGCGACCGCTCCCAGGTTAGGGATTCCAAGGTCTCGACGGGCGATCCCCGGTAGCCATTGGGGGATTGCCAAGGGCCACCCACCGCGATGAGTCGGTTGATCGGAAAGCGAACGAGTGGCTCGAAGAATGGGGATTCCTGGGCCCTCGCGGTGACTGCTAAAGAAATTTCTCAGGCTAGGGCCAGTGCGGTCCGGCAGGCAATACGGATCATGGGTCACCCACCAACTTGGGCATCGGGGATCCGGCCCGGTTCGACGGAGCTCGATGTAGGTTGGTGCGCAATGGCTGGGACACAGTCGGAGCTCATAGGCGTAACCGGCTTGCGGCCAACCCCACACCCACCAAAGCGGAATTGGAACGTGAACGTAAGTTGTTGGACTGCCGTGTCGAAACTCACGCCGACCCCGGTCGCCTCCCGTACTGGACCGGTGAGCGTGTTGCGGAAACCATAAGCATACCCAAGGGAGGCGGACATCGCGTCGGTTAGGTTCACGGTCGATCCCACCGTAATCGTGTGCTGGGTGATGGCCGGGGCCTGGATATTGAACAAGGTACCTATACTGGGGATTGGATTGTCGTTGTACACATACCCGGCGCTCACCGCGATCCGGTCGGTCAACTGGTAACGGCCGCCTACCGCCGCGGCAAAAATGCTTTGCCAACCCAGTCCACCTTCGCTCAGCGGAGTCCCGAAGAGTTTCGAGTTCTTGTAGTCGAGATAGCGGAGGTCCCCGCTAGAAGCAGTTTCTCGGTGGGCCGGTATGCTACGCCCCACGAGTAGATGGCCGGCAGGGAAGCGTTGAGAGTTAGGGTTCGCGGCAAGCCAAATTGGTCGCGTGCATAATACTTCCATGTCTCGAACCACTGCGGGCTAGTATAACCGAACCCGATGTCGAGTTGGTTGGTCAGCGAATAAACAAGCCCCGCTCGAAACCCGCCGCCCCAAAATGGGCGGGAGTGGCTAGCCGTCGGGAATACTCCAGGTCCGATTGGTCCGCTATCCGGGGTCGCGAAGAATGCCGGGTCGAAGGAGGTGATAGCAATGGAGACGGTCGGCCCTAGACCCACAACAAGTCGGTCGGTGACCTTGTACGCAGCCGTCGGCATGAGTTGCAACGTGGTGAGGCTCGAGGCAATCGGCCCCTGCACATTCCCAAGCGGACCGATCCCCGACAAGATCGGATTAAAGAGGTCTCCAGGGTAGTTTACCCCGCCTCCCGCGACGGTGGCCAACCCGAGACCGTAGGTTAACGGGCTTTCCTCCAGTTGGTAGACCACTCCCAGGCACGACGTAATGGCTACCCCGCTGTCGCTACGGGTACGACCGAAGCGCGGGCCAAGGGGACCCGGTGCGGTTGATTCGAGTTGGATGTCTGGGAACAGGAACGCCCCGCCGATTGAGACCTCCGATCGATTGAGCCGGCCGATCGCGGCGGGGTTCCAGTACAAGGCTCCGATCGCATCCACCGGCGTTGCGGTGGATGCTCCGCCCATCGAGAAATGAGCTGCCCCTCCCCCGGGAAGGATCAGCCCCTGCGCCTGAACGCTCCCAGGCGTTATCAGAGCGGCGAAGAGGAAAAAAACCGTTCCGAATCGAATACCGATGTGTGGTGAATCTCGCATGTATATGCATCCTAGCGTCGAGCGTACGAACATTTAGCCACCCCATTAATCGAGAAGTTCAATGAGTGGAGTTAAGTCAATCCGGTAGATGAGTTCGCTCGGATGGAGTGAATGGAATCAGCTTGGAAAAGTAGCTGAGGCGAGTTAACGGCCTACTGGCAGCGTCAGTACAGGTCCTGCGCCTCTGCGGCCTGATGGCACCGCGCCGAGGTCAAGCTGGCGTGAAGGCCCCATGAGAATGAACGTGCTTTTCGTCGCGTGGTCGGTGTCGTCGATGTAAAACCAGTACCCACGGTACGGCACCGCCACGCTTGCGCCCTGTGGGGGCTTCTTCCCCCGGCACGATTTCACGATAAACAGGTCGCCGGTCACCTTGTTCCAGTCAAACAGCCGCCCGTCCGGCTCGAAGGTCGCTTTGGCCAAGCCGGAAGCGAGGTGCTCGACCGTCACGGCGACTCCGTGGGAGAGGAAGTAAAATACCTGAATGAGCGACCGGGTGACCAAAATGAGCTTGTCTGACGGCGGGATGTTCGGCCGCTGTTCGATGAACCCAACGGTGCTTTGGGTCACCTCGTACCGCGTCAGCCCCGGCTTGAGGTTGAGGAGCAAGATAAGCTCCGTATACTCCGCGCTGTTCAAAGTGCGGGGGCTCAGGTCGAGGTAGACCCGGCGGCACTTGGTGACGAGTTGCCATGCCTTCTTATCCGCAGTCAGGCGATACTCATAGCCGGCCTTTCGGGCCTCAAGCAGTGTTTCCCCGGTCACACGGTCCGTAGCGATCGGGTCGCTCAGGGTCTCCTCCTCTACCTTGCGGAACGTCAATTCACCGCGATCCTGGATTGTCTGGAGCAGTTCAACGATGCGACGGAAGTCAGCGTACTCCGGCGGGAAACCACGCGTAGGACCACTAGCTGACGGGGCGTTTGGCACCCCGTTAATCCCCTCTAGCCAAAGCCGGAACACGGTCGAGATCGGCCAACTCGTCTCCGCGAAGAAGACTACACCCTCGGGGCTGATGGGTCGCAGGAAACGGGCGATGGTCTCGCTGGAGTTGACCGGGGTAAGGGAAATGGTTGGGCGGGTTGCACCCCCCGCTCCCGCGAATGGGAGAACAGTCGAAAACGACCGAAAAATGTTCGACCCTGACTCCATACCGTAGAACGGACGGGCCTCGACGGATGCAGACAATTCGTATTGGGCTGCAATCGCCGAAACTTCAACTTCGGCCGGTGGGTCGCCGTAGCGAAGGCGGACGATGTTGAGCAGCAACTCCTCAGAATCGACCTGCTGGTATGCCGCGTTGTAACGACCGTGTGTCCGCATAAGCGACTGCGGGCCAAACGCGCAGCCACCGCCCCAAAGGCATACGAGACTAAGAATCATGTACGCCCGGGCCACTATGGCCACCTCATGAAACTTGGTGTTAACAGGGTGTTCTCGGAACGGAGTGTTGAGTTAATTGGCTGGTTGGAAGCTACAACTCTAGGAATTGTGCTTACCTCAAAGCGAAGAAAAAACAAAATCCAAAAGACGAGAATAAAGTTTGGTCGAGATTTGTTTGACCTTGGGTTTCGGTAAATTCCGACTATTTGTCAAAGCTGCACGATAGCGTGGCGTGGTGGTCTACAAAAAGGATGAAAGTCTCCTCGGTACCGCAAATGCTTACCAAAGTACAATCTATTGCGACACTTCCGGTTACCAGCCTTGTCGCAACGATCGGCTGCAAGCACTTTGGCCCGAGATCTATTGTCGCCGACCGCGTTCCTTACAACGAGGCGATCGCGTCATCATGGAAAGAGCAGACGCTGCTGAATATTGTAAAACTACGTTATGTGGAGGCACCCTTTTTCATCGATGTCCCGCAAATTACAAGCGGATATACACTTCAGCAGCAAGCAATGATCAACGGCGGAATTTTTTCTCCGGTCAACCCGATTGCGACTTTTGGACAACAATTAGGGTTGGACCTAAACCTCCAGGGAATTTATCAGGACCGGCCTACGATCTCTTACACACCTCAAACGGGGTCGCAGTTTATCCGCAACTTGACGAACCCAATCAACCCGGGGTCGGTGCTCTTCTTGGTTCAATCCGGCTACCCTGCCGATGTCGTCTTCGACTCGACTGTAGATTCTATCAATGGCATAAGAAATCGTACAGTGATTGGAGGGCAAGTGAGGAACCCGAACCCCCAGTTCTCACGTATAGTCCTAACGCTCCGGAAAGCGCAGCTTAGTGGTCACATTGGAATTCGCGTCCAGCACGAGAAGGACAAGCCGGACTCGGTGGTGCTATTTTTCCACGACAAGGATGTAGACCCAGAGTTGGCGGCTGAACTTGCCGAAATGCGTCGGTTGTTACGACTGGATCCTGAAAAACAGGACTTCCGTGTCGTCTTCGGGGCCACCTCAGCCAGTCCCAACGAGATTGCCATCCTGACACGTTCAGCCTATTCCATCCTCTTAGAACTAGCGACTTACGTAGAGGCACCCGTCGAACACCAGCTAAGCGGCATCGCGCCGCCCATCGGCGATCACCTCTCGAGTGACCGACAGCCGTTCCGGGTTCTCAGTGGGTGCAAAAAGCCCTGCAACGCATTCGTCGCCGTCTTCTACGAGGGGCACTGGTTCTGGATCGAGAAGAACGACTTCTCCTCCAAGCGCACCATGAACTACCTCCTTATCCTTCTAGCACTGGCAGACACCGCGGTGAAGGAGAACCCCCCCATTATCACTATCCAAGCGAACTGATTCTGCTGGGATCCAGTTGAAAGATCCGCCCGAGTGCCCGTGCGAATGTGAGTTGATGTCGCATTCCGGCTTAGTGTTCCTTTTGCTCTCACCACCCGAAACTAGCTAGGTGCTTGAAAGAAACGCCAAGATAGTCTATTCCTGCGCACGGAACGTACAACTCGGTAAAATTCATTCAACCGTTACATTCGCGTCAAGCGCGTAAGCGACGAGGTCCGATAGTCTGAAAAGCGATCAATGCGTGTCGCAAGTCCGGAAAACTTTGCATGCTCTCTATCCGTTGCAAAGCGATTTTGCTTAGCAGGAGGGTCGATCCGACATGAATCCTTGCCCGCACCACACGGTTTGGTTGCTGACCGCGATCTGCATCGTGCCGACCCGCGCCGCCGCTAAGAGCCCCCAGCCTCGGTTCAAACTCCTCCTTCGGGACTCCCGGCGACCGGAGACCCGCCGTTCGCGCTGGTTGGGACCGAACCCCGGCTGAATGAAGCCGGCACCGCCCCCGACGGCCGCGCGCTGTTGGTCAAGCCGAACGCCGGTTTGAGCTACACTCCGGGCGAAGGCACGACGATCTCGATGCTGAACGACACCAGCCGACTCACGATCGGGGCGACCTTGTCGGGTCTGGGCGTCTTCAGCACCAAGCGCCCGTTCTCGCCGGATCTTCCGTTGCTTTTGCAGCCCGGATCCCCGGCCGGTCAGGCCAAGAATACCTTCGACCTCAACGGGCGGCAGAGTTCGATTGACGCTCGGTTCTCTGGTCCCGAGGTTCTGGGGTTCACTCCCGGAGCCGAAATCCTCGTCAATTTCTTCAACGACACCATCACGAATGACAATTATGGCCTCTTGGTCTACTACGCGTATAGCGAACTCAAGAACGATCGGATGCGGTTCGCGGCCGGTCTCCAGCGGGACATCTTCAACCTCGTCGGCCCCACGGTGATACCGATGAGTTACCTCTACGGCTCCGGTAACGCGGGATCGTATCGCGGTCAGATTCGATTCGAGCGTTACGGCCACTACGACGACGGCTCCCAACTGACGTTTCAGTTCGGGCTGAGTGAGCCCATTTCCGCGCTCGTCCGCAACTCGCTCAAAGACCCTCTCGTCGAAGACAACGGTTGGCCCAATATTGAAGGACTTTTGATGCACGGCTTTGGCGAAATAAAGAAGTTCATGGGTGGGCGAAAACAACGCCCGGTCGAGTTCGGTGTTTCCGGCGTTGTCGGTCAGATCCGAATTACGAGGGTGTCACCTGGCGCTCCCGTTCCTGAAACGCATCGTCGATAACGTCTGGGGCCTCGGGTGCGACTTGCAGTGGGCCGTGACGGACCGATTGGGCGTGAAAGCCGAAGCCTTCGTCGGCCAGACGTTGGGCGAATACAACGCCGGCCTCTTGCAAAACTACAACTCGGAGAACTTCCGGCCGATCCGAACCCGGGGCGGCTACGGCGAGATCTACTACTACCTGAATCCCAAGGTCCACGTCCACTTCGGCTACGGCATCGACAACCCAACAGCACGCGATCTCGCGCCTGGGCAGATCGCGTGCAATCAGACGTTCTTCAACACATTTTTTGGGATGTCAGCAAGACTTTTCAGATCGCTTTCGAAGTGGACCAGCGCAAGACGAATTACACCTTGCCATTGATAGACGCTACCGGAGTCAACTTCGTGACTCAGTTTCTTTGGCGGTTCTAACACCGCGCCCAAACTCCAGTTGCCCAGAGCGACTACTCCGACCGCAGGCATCGCGGGGCCAAATATGTCGGTGCAACGATGCGGTGATTTCTTCCTCTAGGTGTCACGTTGCTCACTTGGCGTAAGGTCCGGCATCGGACACGATCACGCCGTTGGTCTTCACGCACTCGGCCCAGAGCTTCAGCATCGCCTCGTGCTTCTCGGGGTATTTCTTAGATAGGTCGTGCATCTCGGCGGGGTCGTCCTTGAGGTTGAACAACTCCCAGTCGCCGGTGCCCCTGGCCCTTTTCAGTAGGTACAGGAGCTTCCAGTCACCCTGCCGGATCGCCCGGTTGCCGAACAGTTCCCAGCCGAGCCAGTCCGAATCCGTGCGGGTCGCCTTCTCCCGACCGGAGAGCAGCGGCCACATCGACTTCCCCTGCATCGGCGCGACTGTGCTCCCTTTCTGTTTCGCCGGGTGTTCGACGCCGGCCGATTCCAGGAACGTCGGCGTGACGTCCATGACGTGCAGGACGGAGTGGTTGATGGTCCCATCGTGTTTGACGCCGGGGCCGCTCACGATGAGGGGGCGCGGATGCCGCCCTCGGCCACGACCCCCTTGAACAGGCTGAACGGCACGCTGCTGACCTGCGCCCATGACGGGCCGTACTCGACAGCAGAACGCGGTTGCCCCCAGTTCTCGATACGATTGTCGAAGGTCTTCTCGAACTAGTCCTTTTCTGTGGGAGCGAGTTTGGTCACCAGTTTGGCCATGTCCTCGCCGGCCGCCCCATTGTCGGAGATAAAGACGATCAGGGTGTTGTCGTATTGGCCCGTCTTCTTCATGTGGGCGATCAACCGGCCGATCTGGTCGTCCATGTACTCGATCATGGCCGCGTAGAGTTCCATCTTGCGGGCCGCGAGTCGTCGTTGCTCGTCCGTCAGCTTGTCCCAGGCGGGATGTTCGGCAGCCGCGGGAACGTGACCACGTCCTGGCCGACGATGCCGAGCTTCTTCTGCCGCTCCAGCCGCTCCGCCCGGACGGCGTCGTACCCCTTGTCGTACCGGCCCTTGTACTTGTCGCGCCATTCGGTGGGCACGGCGAGCGGACCGTGCGGGGCCTGGTAGCCGAGGTAGGCGAAGAACGGCTTGCCGTCACGGCTGTTCTCGTCGATGCTCTTGATGATGAAGTCGGTGAAGTCCTTCGATGAGTAGTAGTCCGCCGGCAGATTCTTGACCTTCTCCCCGTTACGGGTGAAGATCACCTTGGGTTCTGAGGGGAGCAGTCCGAGCATGTCGGACCAGTGGCTACCGCCTCCATCTAGCAGAGAGAAGTCTCGGTCGAATCCCCGTTTCGCCGGCCACTGGTCGGGCTTCTCGCCCAGATGCCACTCGGCGGCCATGTACATGTGGTAGCCGCCGTCGCGCAGCAGGGTGGCGACGGTCGCCACGCGGCTGTTGAGGTAGCCCTCGTAGCCCGGCTTGCACCGCTGCATCGGGCCGATCCACTCGGCCATGGTGCCGAGGCCGGCGACGTGGTTATCCGTCCCGGTCAGGAGCATCGACCGCGAGGGGGAGCAACTGGGGGCGACGTAGAAATTTGTGGCCCGCAGTCCCCGCGCGGCGAGCGCGTCGAGGGTCGGGGTCCTGATCTCGCCGCCGAAGCAGCTGAGGTCGGAATAGCCCATGTCGTCGGCGACGATGAGCAGGATGTTCGGTTTGCCCTGCGGCCCGTCGGCCGAAAGAGCAACAGAAGGCATCAATACAATCAGGGCTGCCAAAATGATGGCAGTGGTTAAGAGCCGTGTACTCAGCATGTCCGTGACTCCAGGGCTTATCATTACCGGCAAATTATCCCAGCTATTTTAAAAACAATATCTTACCAACCGAGCGCACTGTCTATCGATATTCCGCAATGCTATAAAATAGCATCCCAACGATCATTTATAGTAGTATTTATAATTACAATATATTATATTTAAAAGATTTCTGATTATTAAATTATTATAAGTAAACATTATCGCAATTATTCGTATCAATTTAATTACCTGTTAATCGCAACGTGCAAGGGATCTTTGACTTAATCTTGATAATGAAATTTAATACGAAAAGTGGTGCCCCGCAGGGGAGCAGAATCAATCTGCATTTCTGCAGAGTACTGTTCCATTACCATAGCCACAAATGAAAGCCCTAACCCCATTCCAGCACTATATCCCTCGTAAAGGGCGTTGTTGCGTTTTGTGGTAAAGTGAGTTCGAATGCAATCGCGTCTTACCTCTTCAGTCATACCTATACCGTTATCCCGAACTTCCAGTATTACACAATCGGCGTTGCGGATTAGTAGAAGTTTGACATCACCTTTCCAACTTGCAGCTGCTAAAAGTTGTTCTCGGCGCGTATAAGGATCTGATTTACGCTTTGCTTCGTCGCGAAGGTAATTGCGCATCTCGAACGTGGCATCGCGGGCGTTGAAAATCAGATTCTCTAGCGCCTGCTGCAAGTGCGAGAAATCACCCTTAACCCACACAGGCTCTATGGGAACTTCAGCTGATAAGTTGAGTTTCCATTTCTCGCGGCCGATGTCTGCCCAAGTTTCTCGACTTTCCCGAACTAATGCAGCCAAATCGACTCGTGTGATTTCAGCACTGGTCGGGTCACGGCGAACCGTTCGTAGGATCTGTTGCAGCCGGTCCGTCACTGTGCCCAAAGTCGCCTTCACTTCGTTGAGCATATTCCGTTGTTCGAGAGTTGCCCCGTCTGCCTCCAAGCACCGTGTCAAAAGATCGTTCGGTCGAACCAATAAGTTTTTGATATTGTGAGCATAACTGCCGGCCAAAATGCCAATGCTGGCGTAGATTTGCGACTTAAGTTCTAATGCAGATCGTTCAGCTTCAACCGCGCGATTTTCGAGTTTTGCGGTTGCCAATTCCTGCTCCAATATTCTCCGGCTAAGCTCTTCGCGTTGATGTTCTGCCTCTTGTTGTTTAACTCGAGCCATGAGTAGCTCGCGCTCACGGTGTTCGGCTTCGGCGGCAGCTTGCCATTGTTGTAATTCCCTGGCTCTCTCTTTACGAAGGAAGCGAATCGCTAGCACTCCCGCCAACAAACTCGTGGTTAAGAGAACAGCAGCAGCAATAGTCTGCCAATGACGGTACTCATCCTGCTGCTTTTGCATTTGGTTATAGGTGTGTAAACGATATTCCAAGCGGATGAGGGCAGTGACTTGGTTTTGATTTGGGGAGAGTTCAATTGTCAACGACCTCAATTGTGCTCGGGCAGCACCGCCGGATTTTGGTTTGGGTGATTCCCATCGTATTGGTGTCGTATCCAACCCAAAGAACTCAACTTCGAGCTTATAAATTTCTGGAAATAGCGGAAGTTGTGATGAGTAGATCCGCGTAGGTTCGATCATCGCACGGATGTGTTCTTCAATCTCGTCGCGCTTGTTTCGAAGTCGAGCGATTTGATCTGGTCCGGCAACTCCTTCCTGCGAAATATCAATATAATCTAGTAAAAGTTCCGTAAGAGTTTTCCGAAATATCCGGGTGTTCTCGAGCCATTCTCGCACATCGGCTCGATCAGAGGCCTCATTCCATCCGGCCCATGCATACAGAAGCCAACCCAAAAACCAGGCCAAAACCAACCACAATACGACCAGAGGCGCTAGTCGTGCAATATAACGCCAGACGGTCAATGGCGGGGTGGTGGAAAGTGGCTGAATTGTGGTCTTGCCGTCAATGCTCATTGCACAAATCCTCCATACGATCGTCCTAGCTTCAGTGTGTGGATTCGTGTCCACTGAGCATCGCCGGAAAGCCGGGTAAAGACCTCCAATGTCCCCTCGATCTGAGTGGGTCCTGGTTGATCACCGGTAAGAGCCGGACGGAGGACCACAATATGTTCCCCCGTGCCGCTTCTACGATTACCCTCAGCATCAAAGAAGGCTGGGGAGAGTGATCGGAAGTGATCCATGATGAGATCGGGGGAATCAACAATTTTACCTTGATCCTCTGGGAAGACAGCGTTCGTTAAAATTTCTGCTAGACGGGCAAATAAGTGGATGTCTTCTGTTGTGGATCGGACCTCGCCCTGTTTGGGGGGGATTAACTCGTAGCCGAGGGGCGGAGCAACACTGACGCCGGGAAGATCCCAGCCAAATGGATTGGCATGTGTAAATAAAACGATCGGCACAGGTAACGAACGAACCGGCCAAGCGTAATCCCGATCCCGAAAGAAAGTATTTACACTTAAACCGTCGCCCGTAATGGCAACCAAACGTGCTCCAATTTTTGGGTCGCCTTCGACGAGCGCCCGGATGGTTCGGCGAGCGGGTGCGCTCACTGTAGGAATCACTAATAATGAGCGATGACCAAGTGATGGTAAGTGAGCCAGTATGTGGTCTACGACTTCAGTTTCCGCGCGATTTGGACGGTTCAATCTGCCCGTACTAAATGGTACTGAATAGGAAATCAGTTGCAGTTGCGGTGGCTTGGTTCGTAATCTGAGTGATTCTCGAAATCGTAGATTCAAGTCAGTTGAATAGGGATCATCGTTCCAGGCTATGGTGAAAGTTGGTATAGAGCCGGGTTCGTGCCATGTATGACTAACTATGGTTGCCAGCGCGGACCAATGATCAAACGGAGCGATTCCAGCAACTCCTACTCCCGAGAATCCAATTTGCCCTGGACGCAAACTGGTATCGGAGAGGACGAAATCAACCACCGTTTCGGCGATTTGCCGGTTGGTAAAACAAAATCGAAAAGACCTTTCATAAACGGATATGAGATTCGGAACATTTGAAATGGTAAGGGCGTTGGGGTAGACAATATCCGCGGTGGCCTGAGTTAGAAGCAGTACGGGTTTCGATCCAGACCAAGAGGTGTTTCGCATTGCCTCCGCAAGTTCGTGAGCACGATCACTTGACCAGCCACCAATGACCGCTAGGGGCGGTGGGTGGCGGCGAGCTAATGCGGTGATCCAGGTTTCTTGGTTTGTAAGGCTTGTGAATTTGTACCAACGAATCCGTAGCTTCCCCTCTTGGCCCTTTCGATGGATTACAATTTCGGGTACTTCGGTTGTTCGACTAGGGAATGCTTGGGAATCATCGACATCTAATTGGTTTGGAAACCCACTTCTTAACATTTCAGCCCGCTTGACTCCCCAAACAAAATTCTCCCAGCTTTCGAAAGAGGTAGGGTTATGAAGCCAAGCGACTTCTTGATCTCCATCCGGCACCGGTAGGGGTAGAGTTTCACTCTGATTGAAATTCTGCTGAACCAACACGAATATGCAGGCAATTACTGCTAAGACCAATCCGAATGCAGCAATTCGGCACCATCGTTGCATAGCCCACTCCAGGAAACTCGTTTCTGCTCCAATAACTTGATTGTCACGACGGGTCGCTTTTCGCACAATGGCGGCCAAGGTAACTTTGTGTTTTCCTAGCCTGAGGTGTTCTGATGTCTCGCTTTCGTGTGGTGGCGTTCCTTTCCATATTCTCTGCTGTGATGCCGACAGTTGCTGCTCAATCGCCGACAGCAACCAAGGCACATTCCGCTTTAGTGCACGCGCTAGCCCTTTCGCCAGATGGCAAAAAGCTGGCAACTGGTGGCTTTGATAACCTCATTAAGCTCTGGGAGATCAACCCAGACGGTTCCCTTAAGCAAGTCAAGGAACTCAAGGGCCACAGTGGTCCGGTTTACGCCATCGCGTTTCACCCTCAAGAACCTCTACTAGTCTCAGGTAGTCAGGACATGACCGCAAAGATTTGGAATCTCCAGGAAGGAAAGATGACTGGCGAGTTTAAGGGTCACACCGCGATCGTCGACACGGTGGCCTTTGCACCGGATGGGAAGTCCGTAGCAAGTGGATCGGCAGATAAGACGGTCCGCCTTTGGAATCCAACAGATGGTAAAGAGATAAAAAATCTCGGCACACATGCCAACTCAGTCTATGCAGTGGCCTATTCACCCGATGGCAAATTGCTGGCTTCGGCCTCAGCGGATAACACTGTCAAGATTTGGGATGTGGCAGGTCTGAAAGAAGTCAAGATTCTCAAAGGCCATGAGCAACCTGTCACGGCTGTGACTTTTGCAGGTGATGCCGACACTGTTGTAACAACTTCAATGGATCGAACGATTCGGGTATGGAGCATAAAGGCTGTCAAAGATGCCCAAGCACATTCGAAGGATAAGCAGGATACCAAAAAAGCCGATAAGAGCGATACCAAGAAGGATCCACAAGCACAGGGAAAAGTGGATCCCAAGGAGGTCAGAATTGACCCCAAGGACGCTGGCGAAGTGATACGGCTTGGGCCGACGTCGGACGACCCCTATGCAGTAGTCTGGACGGACAAGACTAAATTGTTAGCTGTGTGTGGCTATTCTGGACAAGTTACCAGTTGGGTACTCACAGATCCAAAGCCACGATTCAGCCGTTTAATCAAAAATCCTGGTTACTGCATTGTTTTTACCGCTGATGGCAAAGCGGTACTGACTGGTCATGATAATGGCACCGTGGTATACACACCTTTAGCTGATAAGTGAGAAGAAGAAACATGGGACGGCTACCTTTCCCACTCCAAAGTTGGTAAATGAGTGGGAATAGGTGCTATTGGTTGGGTTGGCTCGTTATCGTTTTCCCCGTTGTAATTGTGTGCGCAATGATAATCCCCTCGAATTCCATAGCCGCCTCGCAGCAGAGGATCATAGTGATAAGGCCGCTTCAACCAGCCACAACCACCTGTCATGAAAAAGGTTGAGACTAGTAAAATTAGTCTCGAATTAACTTTTAACACGAGCATTACCTATTTCGGCGCCATCTATCGTTTCTATCGGCAAAGAGTCTGATGTGAGTTGAAAGCGGATATGGATATTCGCTGCCGCTAATCGACATTCCCGGATTTATGCAGGCGATTAGCGGCTATTGAAGTACATTTCAGTTCAAATTAAGTTTTCAGTAATTCCTCAATTCGAGCTTAAGCAAAGCATTTCTTTATCAGCTAGGAGTTGGTTTGTTCTAGGTAGGCTGGGTGTTGCTTTCTTTGGTCGCAATCCAGAATTCATTCTGCTCTTGTGCTGAGCGGTCGCCCAACCAGCCCAATTGCAACAATGTTCTGCTTAAAAGTTGATATAATCGTTCTTATCTTGAACCCTCTGCGAGATAATCGTGCGGTGCTAGCACTTGATCGCGAACAGTGTTAGGCTCAGCCACTCTCAACCGGCATCGTGTGGCGATATCGACGCCCTTAGAACCATGTCGATCACATTAAGTTACTCCTGTGGTTCTAAGCAATTGACTACCAATAAGCCCACTTAGGTTACTTGCCTATGGGATCAGCTACGCACCTGACCTTCACCCATTACTACATATTTATAAGTCGTAAGCTCTCGGAGACCGCATGGTCCTCGTGCGTGAAATTTGTCTGTACTTATGCCTATTTCCGCTCCTAAACCTAATTCAAAACCATCATGGAATCGTGTGCTCGCATTAACCATCACTGCTGCTGAGTCAACTCGTTGAATAAATGTTTGAGCCGCGGCTATGTCCGTCGTAATGATAGCGTCCGTGTGATGAGAACCATAGGTGTTAATATGGGACACGGCATCATCCAGGTTTTTTACCACCTTGATTGAGATGATCAGATCCAGATACTCGGTTCGATAATCGTCTTCAGTTGCAGTTTTCGCGTCGGTTAAGTGATATCGGGTAAGTTCACAACCTCTTAACTCGACACCGTGGTTTTGGAGTAACTGGCTTAGCCGGGGAAGAAAAGCATGAGCGATTTCGGCATGTACAAGGAGGCTTTCAGCTGCATTACAGACACCAGGCCGTTGACATTTGGCATTTACGATGATGCGTTCAGCAATATCGAAGTCGGCTGAGCGATCAACGTAGATGTGGCAGTTTCCGTCATAGTGTTTAAGCACGGGCATCTTAGCTTCGGACTGAATGAATTCGATTAGCGATTTTCCCCCACGCGGGATTACTAAATCAATCAATTGGGGTTCGTGTAAAAAGTGACCAATTAGCTCGCGATTTGGAGTTGTAATCAGCTGGATGGCATCGCGTGGTAACCCTGTGGACTCCAATTCGTCGGCAATTACATTACATAAAGCGATGTTTGTATGGAGTGCCTCGCTGCCTCCACGAAGAATTACGGCATTACCGCTTTTCACGCACAAGGCAGCCGCATCAATCGTCACGTTTGGACGCGACTCATAGATAAAAAACACTACGCCGAGTGGTACTCCGATTCTCTCGACTCGTAGTCCATTCGGTCGGATAAAGCTTTCTCGAACTTCGCCAACTGGGTCAGGCAGTGCGGCGACTTGATTCAATCCGTTAACAGCACTTTGCAATCGGGCCGGAGTGAGTTGCAGCCGATCAATACTCGCCGCGTTCAATTTGGATTGGGCGGCTCTTAAATCTCTTTGGTTAGCTTCAAGTATGATGTTGGAATTATTGGTGATCGCTTCGGCCACTGCACGCAACCAACGATTCTTGGTATCCGTGGTGGCAATAGCAAGCAATTGGGCAGCTGTCTTTGCTCGCCGACCCATTTCTCGGCAAAGTTGCACCAAGTCGGTATTCACACTGTGGCTCACAATGCTCCTGCAGAATATCAGATATTATTCCTAGAGGTATCAGGGCGTCGATAGCGATTAATCTCGTTTAACATCACCGCCGCATCGCGAGTGGCTGCCACATCATGCACCCGCAGAATCTGGACTTGATCCCGTGCTGCTGCAATGCAGGCAACGGCAAGAGAGCCTGGCATTCGATCGCCGTGTTCCCGTCCACACAACTTGCCAATAAATCCTTTTCGTGAAACACCTAAACAGATTGGACGGCGAAAACGAGCAAAGGCATCGAGATTGGCTATGAGTTCGAGATTGTGACTAGTTCGCTTCCCAAATCCGATCCCGGGATCCAAACAAATAGCTGAAGCCGAAATACCTAATTGTTGTAGAAGTCGCATTCGCTCCTCAAAAAAATCGACAAGTTCTGTAACCACGTTTCTGTAAACCGGGTTGTCATTCATGGTTTGTGGGGTGGAGGGCATATGCATAACGATCGCAGCTGCCCGGTATTCAGCAACCACACGAATCATTTGCGGATCTCGTAAACCTGATACGTCATTTACGATAACAGCTCCCGCATCCAAGCATTGTTTGGCTACTTCTGCCTTCATAGTGTCGATCGAAATGGGGAGGTTTATCTTCTTTGTTAGTGCACCTATCACGGGCAGCACTCGCCGAAGTTCCTCCTCAAGGGCGACCGGCTCAGCCCCTGGTCGTGTAGATTCTCCTCCAATATCAATAATATCGGCTCCTTCTTGCGATAACCGTAAGGCGTGATCAATTGCTCGGGATGAGTTTAGATAGAGTCCGCCATCGGAAAAGCTATCCGGTGTGACATTCACAATACCCATGACCCATGGTCGTTGACCAAATTGGATGAGCTGATTCGGGAGCTGCCAAGTGAGATGGACCATAATGTTAACCAATGAATTCGGTCCACCCATATCATGTGGACCGAGAAGTGTTTGAATCGGTGCTATCCAAGTGTGGGTATTAGGGTGTCGACTTGTCGAGTTCAGTCTTGATCGCTTTCAGCAATTCCTCAGAACCAGGCGCGACCCCCGACTTGAATCGCGCCACGACTTGTCCATTTCGACCGATCAGGAACTTCTCAAAGTTCCAACCGACCTGCTCGATCTCACCTTTCTTATTGGGAGTAGCTTCGACCAAGGCTTTGTACAGAGGAATTTGATCTTTACCTTTAATGACCACCTTGGACATCATTGGGAAGGTGACTTTGTATTTCGTCGTGCAGAACTTCTTAATTTCCTCATCCGTTCCTGGTTCCTGACGACCGAATTCATTGGAAGGAATTCCTATTACAACCAAACCGTCCTTCTCGTACTTACTGAACAATTCTTGCAAACCCTCATACTGGGGAGTATATCCGCATTCACTTGCAACGTTCACAATAAGAACGACCTTGCCTTTGAGCTTCGATAAATCAAATTCCTTACCATCGATGTCCCTGAGTTTGTAATCTAATGGACTCATCATTTTTGCGGGATCCTCTGCGGTACCGATGAGGGAACAACCGGTCAATGCCAGAGCAGCGCAAACAATGTGCCAGGTCTTCATGAGCAACTCCTGGTTGAGGTGGGGACGCTAATTTTTTATCTGTAATCGTTGTAGACGGCAAAGTCCAATTGACATTTCAATGCTGCTCCTGATCAATGCTGCTACTGAATGGGTCCGATTTTTTGGTCTGCGAGTCAGTTATGAATACACTCTCGACTTGGTTAGGTTGAGTTCAGACACAAAGTTCCGACTAAAGTTAAATTATTCATAATGCCATGTTCAATTTCCCTCTGGTTCAGCATGCACAACTGACCATGGATTTTGGATGACAATCTCTACGTGCTTCTGGTTAACGTCTCTCACCAAACTTCTCGAATTTGTCAGGCTTAGCTCGATTGATTACTCAATCCATAAATATTGGGTTAATAGAGTTATTCACAAGAACCATCAAAAAATCTTGTTCATGAGATCATAGTAGTACTCAAATGAGGATCCTCTCACTCAAAGCCTTCAGACGAAGTTGCAAATCTAGGGCAAAGAAAACCTTTCGCAATGGCTGACTTTGCCAGCGCATCCTGTCATTCCTAAAACGCATGTAGGATTAGTGCCGCGTCGCCGCGGCGTTACCTCTTTTCCAGCGGATGACCATGAGTACCAAGTACGTCTACTTTTTCGGTGGGAATACAGCCGACGGCGATGGCAAACAAAAAAGCTTGCTTGGCGGGAAAGGTGCAAACCTCGCCGAGATGTGCAAAATCGGCATCCCTGTACCACCGGGCTTTACGATTACAACAGAAGTTTGTGCAGCCTACTACGACAATGGCAGGAAAATTCCTGAAGAGGTTATCCCACAAATCGATGAAGCCTTGAAGAAGGTGGAAACCACATTTGGCAAGAAATTCGGCGATACTAATGATCCGCTACTCGTATCGGTGCGGTCCGGGGCAGCGCTTTCCATGCCGGGTATGATGAACACGATTCTCAACCTCGGACTGACGGATGCTTCAGTTGAGGGCCTAGCCAAAAAAACTGGCAACCCACGATTTGCCTACGATAGTTACCGACGGCTCATCGATATGTTTGGTTCCACGGCAATGGGTGTGGAACACGAACATTTCGAACACGAAATCTCTGAGATGAAAAAAGCGAAAGGAGTCAAACTTGACACGGACTTGACAGGAGAGGATCTCAAGGAACTCGTCCATCGTTACAAGGCGGTCTATAAGGGGGACGTAGGCGAAGACTTCCCGCAAGACCCCCGCAAGCAACTCATGCTTGCCATAAATGCGGTCTTCAATTCCTGGAATGGCAAGAAAGCTGTTGAATATCGACGTATTGAACGAATCACAGGCTTGAAAGGTACTGCAGTCAACGTGCAGGCCATGGTCTTCGGGAACATGGGTAATACATCCGGCACCGGTGTTGCATTCACCCGTGACCCAAACACAGGAGAGAACGTCTTCTATGGCGATTATTTGATCAATGCGCAGGGCGAAGATGTTGTCGCGGGTATTCGTACACCCGAGCCTATCGCTCGCCTGAATGAGCAAATGCCCAAGGTTTACAAGCAGCTGATCGATATTCGAGAAAAGTTAGAAAAGCATTACAAAGAGATGCAGGACATCGAGTTCACCGTGCAAGAAGGTGTCCTCTACATGCTCCAAACACGAGCAGGTAAGCGAACCGGTACTGCAGCGGTGCGGATTGCAGTGGAGATGGTTCGCGAAGGATTGATTGACGAAATGACTGCAGTACAGCGAGTTAGCCCCGACAGTTTGAACCACCTTTTGCTTCCACAACTTGATCCCAAAGCCAAAGCCGAGGTTGTTGCCCAAGGGATTGCTGCCAGCCCGGGTGCTGCAGCAGGTAAAGTGCTCCTTTCGGCAGAAGACGTGGTTCAACACCATGAGAAATTCCCTAATGATCCAATACTCTTAGTGCGCAAAGAAACGAGCCCTGAGGACGTGGCGGGCATGCACCTGGCCAAGGGCATTCTTACCAGCACAGGTGGGAAGGCGAGCCACGCTGCAGTAGTTGCCCGGGGGTGGGGCAAGCCCTGTGTGGTAGGTTGTGAGGCAATCAAGATCGATGAGGTCAATCAACAAATTACGATTGCCGGAAAAGTCGTCAAAGCGGGTGAATTCGTAACAATAAATGGTACTACAGGGGACGTGATCATCGGTCTCGTGCCGACTGTTGCACCGTCAATGACGGGTGATTTTGCCACTCTCATGAGCTGGGCGGATCGTGCGCGGAAACTCAAGATTCGAACAAACGCCGATACTCCTGCCGACGCCGCCAAAGCCCGCGAATTCGGAGCGGAAGGCATTGGTTTGTGTCGAACTGAACACATGTTCTTTGGCGATGATCGGATCGTCGCTATGCGCGAAATGATTCTGGCATCCGACGAGGCAGGGCGTAAGGCCGCGCTTGCCAAAATTGAACCCTATCAAAAAAGCGACTTTGTTGGCATTTTTGAAGTGATGGACGGCTATCCGGTCACCATCCGATTGCTCGATCCACCATTACATGAATTCCTGCCCCACGATTCCAAGGGTCAAGAAGAAGTGGCGCGGAGCTTGGGTGTTACGGTTAGCAAGATTAAGGAACGAGTTGATGAATTGCACGAATTCAACCCGATGATGGGGTTCCGCGGCTGCCGCTTGCCGATTGTATTTCCTGAAATTGGGGACATGCAAGTGCGAGCGATCATTGAAGCCGCGATCGAGGTAAAGAAGAAAGGCAAGACCGTCTTACCTGAGATCATGATTCCTCTCATTGGAACAGTCGAAGAACTGATCTTACTTAAGAAACGGGCTATTCAAGTAGCCGAAGAATGCATGAATCAGGCAGGCGTAAAAGTAGAATATCAAATTGGGACAATGATCGAGTTGCCCCGTGCGGCCCTCACGGCGGATAAAATTGCTGAGGAAGCAGAATTCTTCAGCTTTGGCACCAATGACTTGACGCAAATGACATTTGGCTTCAGTCGCGACGACATCAAAGGCTTTATGCCGACCTATCTTAAAGAAAAAATTCTCAGTATCGATCCCTTTCAGTCGATCGACGTCCAAGGCGTTGGTCAGTTGATTGAAATCGGCGTGAAAAAAGGTCGCGAGAGTCGGAAAGCTAAACATGGCCAACATCTCAAGGTAGGCATCTGTGGTGAACACGGCGGCGATCCAGATAGCGTGAAATTCTGCCACAAAGTGGGAATGGATTACGTCAGCTGTTCGCCGTACCGAGTGCCCATTGCCCGCCTCGCAGCTGCGCAAGCCGCTTTGGGTGACACCCAACGCGATAAGTAATCGGTTTTCATATTCATCCGTTGCCCGGCTTAAACAAGCCGGGCAACGTAGCTGAAGTGTTCAATTTTTTGTTCGAGGACCAAAGTAACGCCGTGAAGTTGTTTTGATCAAAAATGAATCGCCAATTATTTCGTATCAGTGATACCGTCGAGATGATGGCCTAGTTTGTCCCGTTTGGTCAGCAGATAGTTGCGATTGTGTTGGCTTGCAGGGATCTGAATTGGGACGCGCTCGACAATCCGAAGTCCATAACCCTCCAAGCCGATCACTTTGCGGGGGTTATTTGTCAACAGACGGATTTCACGTACTCCGAGATCGTGTAAAATCTGCGCACCGATCCCAAAATGTCGTAAATCTGGGGCAAAACCCAGACGTCGATTGGCTTCGACGGTGTCGAGTTGTTCTTCGTCCTGCAGTTTGTAGGCTTTGAGTTTGTTCAACAATCCAATCCCACGACCTTCTTGACGCATATAGACAATCACCCCCTGTCCTGTCTCAGCGACCTGTTTCATCGCATACTGTAATTGAGGGCCGCAATCACACTTGGCGGAATGTAGGACATCGCCAGTAAGGCATTCGCTGTGCATTCGGACCAGGACTGGTTCCGTTTGAGTCGGGATAACCCCAGGGGATGTTTCTGTACCAATCCCACCTAATGTCAATGCGAGATGTGGTTCCTGATCGACTAAGGATGAGTAGGCAAACAAATTGAATGTCCCAAATTCTGTTGGTAATTTGAGGGCGATTTCGCGTTTCACGAGTTTTTCTCTTCGACGACGATATTCAATCAGATCGGCAATGGTGCACATCTTCATGTGATGGCGCTCACAAAACTTGACCAAATCGGGGACACGCGCCATTGTGCCGTCCTCGTTCAGAATCTCGCACAGCACACCCACCTCTCGGAATCCGGCCAACCGACACAGATCGACCACACCTTCGGTGTGACCGGCACGGACGAGTACCCCACCGGCTCGTGCTACGAGGCCATCCATGTGTCCTTTATCACGGACCAAGTCGTTCGGACCACTTTGGGGATCAGCACAAACTTGGATGGTCCGACAACGATCCTGTGCCGATATGCCAGTCGTTACGCCATGACGAGCATCAAAGTTACGTGTGAAGGGAGTGGCGCTGGGATCCAGCTCAAGACCCGGCAATAACTCCAGTCCAAGTTTGTCTGCGATTTCCTTGCTCATAGATACGCACAATCGTCCACAAGCGTTTCGGATTATGAAGTTAACGGCTGCAGGGGAGATCGCCTCGGCAGCCATGACGATATCACCTTCATTTTCACGATATTCATCATCTACCAGAACGATCATTCGTCCCGCGCGGAGTTCATTCAAAGCTTCATCGATGGAACAAAAGTGATTTGTACTGCTCATAGGTAGAAAATCGAATTGCTGTAACTGGAGGTAAGTTCTTATCTGGATGCCACTAAAGTATTTTACTCATCTGGCATACCGGACGTGGCGAATTGGCAGACAAATAGTCGCAATCTTTATCGACCTGCTTCAACGCTTTCTGCTCGGCCACTCAACGTTACGACGTTCAGATCGGTTTCAAGACGTACGATCCGCCATGGAAAATTCCGTGTGCTAAAAGAATCGGGTGGGGACTGAGTACCTTGGTCTGGATTAGCTTCTGCTCGAAGCCGTTTCAACTCCTCGATCAAAGCTGGGTCTTCGCAGGAAACGACAATTCTGCATCGAGCCGCTGAACTACTGCCTTCGGCGGAGGGGAAGGGTAGTTCACATGGAACAAAAACCTCAACCGCTTTGTCGCTGATCACTGTATAGTCATTTGTATCAGGACTGTTGCGAAGCCGTGTACCCGATGGCACCAAACCGTAGTTTAACCAGGAGTATTGGAAGCGGAGTTTCTGCTCATTTGTGGGCTCTGTGCCACCGGGAAGCCGAAAGAACTGATTGCGGAAATAATTAGCATAATCATCAGTGTAATAAGGCACAAATGCACCCACTGCACCACTGATCGCAACCCGTCCTTGGGCAGTTTCGCCCACGGCAAGCCAAAATGGGCGTTTGGCAGGCGGTCCGATCATGTCATGGTAGACAAACGGATACATCTGCGTTCCTGAGCCTAACTTCTCCAAGAAATTTTTGCCAAAAAGTCCGCCAGAATGGTGCAGGTTCGCCACGAGCCAACCATAGGGTGTGAGTGAAATCGTAGAGCGAGATATGTAGCCATTCTGAACAGGTACTATTTGCCATTGTCGAGCACCGCCTTCGACGCTGGAGGTACCTTCGATGCCCCGCAAGGGGATGTTCACAGGGAAGGAACCTTCCGGACACTTGAATACGCCGGTGATCATACAATCGATGGTTCCGGGTCGATAACTCCAATCTCGTAAGCCACCAGGCGTGAAGCGGGATTCGCTTGTACCAGCATTCCGTCGAGCGATTTGTACCAAATCGCATTGACTGAATGCGAGGTATGAGTCCCGAAATTGGGCCTGGATATCTGGCGTACCAGGCCTCAGATTGACCCGGCGTCCAGGTTCGAGTGTGCGGAGAAACGCACGGTCCAGGTTTTCGGTGTCACCTTTGATAATGTGCCCAACCCAACGCTGCACTTCGTTTTCTGCATCCCGTCGTATGGAGAGATCAATCGCAAATAAGTAGGCTGCATAACCCAAGCCCGCGACCACCGATACCCACCATGCTGCATTCACGAGCTGTTCGCCTGTACGTGTACCTTCGGAGTTGCGAATCAACCTTCGGGCTGCGAAACTCAGAACAACTCCCACCACGGGGAAGACCATCAACTCCGGCATGATCAACGGACGTTTGCTAATGAACGCTGATGCGCTCAGCGCTAACAGAACCACTACGAAGAGACCAGATGCTACCGCGGCCGCGACCGCCATCCAGGAAACGGGTACATAGGGGCTTGGATCAGTGGTAGACGGTAGCGATGGCGTTAAAGTCGGTTCGGCCATGGTTGTTTCGTCCGAGGTATCAATCCAAGTGCCGGCTAAAAATATCTACGGTAGTCACAGGCGATGGGTTCGGTGATCGTACCTAGCGTCAATCTTCGGGATCGACCGGATCACCAGAACCTGAAGTTGCAGCTGTCTCACCAGGCATACCGGGATATCCACCGGGTAAATTCGCCATCACCGTTTGGTTTCGGGTCTGCACGCTCCCCGCAGCATCAAGGAAGATCTTGTCTTGTAGGATCTCTTGAATGACGATCGCTAGTTTGTCTGCACCTCGAATTTCCACAAGTGGTCGAGCTCCCGTGTTGAGCGCTACCATGCGCTTTTGTATTAACGTCGAGAGTTTGAACCGTCCGCCGACCTTATTGACGATGGCTTCCTCTTTCAATTCTTCAAGCATTGGCTCTACTCCCTAATTCGTTACTTGAGTTTAGTTTAGTTGGGCATGCATGATTTCCCACATTGGCAATCCCGATATTCTCTCGATATTACGTCTTCAAGGCGTGAAACCGCCTCTGACAATTGATCATTGATAATCTCGTGGTCAAACTCGCACACACGCGCAAGCTCATTACGGGCCGTTTCAAGACGTCGCCGAATTCGATCTTCTGTCAAATCACCCCGCTTGCGAAGGCGCGTTTCGAGCTCCTCGAGGTTAGGCGGACGAATAAATACAGAAATCGAATCCGGGATGAGTTCGCGGACGCGTGCGGCTCCTTGGACATCAATAACCAGGATTACCCCAACACCGTTTTGTCGATACGGGATCACTTCACTCAAGGGTGTGCCGTAGTAATCCATTCCGAAGACTTCCGCCCATTCCAGCATCTGGTTTGCATGCACAGCCCGTTCAAACTCTTCGCGTGTCCAATAATAGTAGTCGAAACCTGGGCGTTCTCCTTCACGGATTGGTCGTGTGGTTGCTGTAATTGCTCTGCGAAGGGGCAGTGGCGTTCGTCGGAGTAAAGCATCCACCACCGTGGTCTTGCCCACACCACTAGGGCCTGAAACGATGATTAAGGGCGCCAGTTGATTCTTCATTTGTTAACGTTTCTAGGACGATGGTGTGCAAGACCGTAACTCAGCCTAAGTTGTAGAGATTATTCTATATTTTGAATCATCTCACGAACCTTCTCAAGGATTGCCTTTATCTCGAACACATGACGAGACACCGCCACGTCTCCAGCTTTGGAACCCAACGTGTTCACCTCCCGGCCCATCTCTTGGAGCACAAATTCGAGTTTGCGACCTGCCTCGTGACCTTTTCGAATTAGTTCTGCGAACTGATCGAGATGAGCAGCTAAACGGGCCGTTTCCTCGGCTACATCGGTGCGTTCGGCAAACAGTGCAACTTCACGGATCAAGTGATCCTGGTCAACACGAACCGAGGCATCAGCAACCGCTTGGCGGATACGTTCTAGCAAGCGCGTTCGATAGTTAGCCGAAACACGTGGTAGTAACAAGCAAAGCGAGGATAGCTCGGTCGAAATGGCCTGATGATGAGAGAGTAGATCTCTGGCCATGGCCCGACCTTCATCTTGGCGCATGATATCCAACTGATTAAGGGCTGTTTCGAGGGTTTGCTCCACGATGGGCCATTCCTCAGTTGGTGGCGTTCCGTGGTGCCGACCTTCGGGTGCCACCCCCGGCAGAGCGAGTAATCCCGCAGCTAAATATCGAGCCAATTCGGGTGTCCCGGCATCTATACAAGCTGTTTGGATTTGACGCAAGTAGAGGGCAAGAACGGCTGTATTAAGCTTGAGATCGGCTGGTTTTAATTCACGGTCAACATGGATGTGAATAGTGATTGTTCCACGACGGACATAGCGACGAACGACCTTTTCGAGTTCGGCCTCGAACATTGGGTAAGGATCACTACCACGTACCGTGACTTTTAGATAGCGATTGTTCAGCGAACGGACTTGGACTGCTACTGCTAGTCCGTCGATTTGGGTCCGGGCCTCGCCAAACCCGGTCATGCTGAGTAACACCTTGTCAGCCCCGTGCGAGGAATCAGCAAGGTCGTCGATTTGTAAAGGTTGTCATATTAGTTGGTGGTCGTGGTCACTGAGGTATCTTCTTCGGTCCGAATGTCATATTTGACAATTTTCACATGAATCATGATGACTAGGACCCACACCCCTGCCAACCAAAGCGTGATTTTAACGAACTGATCCGCGGCACGTGAACCGAATGGGCTTGACCCACCAGCACCACCAAAGGCACCCGCCAATCCGCCACCCTTGCCACGCTGAATGAGCACAATCAAAATCAGCAGACAGCCCAATCCTATGACAAACAAGTTCAAAATGTGTGAAACCCACCAGGCGCCGAGAAGAGCCACAGTCGTTCTCCGCTAAGTGCTAATGGCTGGCCGCCAATTGGCGTGCCGCTTTTTCGACATCATTAAACTCACTGTATGGTTGATATGATTTGGCGTACAGAGTCTGGTTTCAATCAGCTCTGTGTGTGGCCGCCGATTGGACGATGGCGAGAAACGACTCGACTTTGAGGCTAGCTCCGCCAACAAGAGCGCCATCAACATCCGGTTGGGCCAGTAATCCACCAGCGTTCTCGGGTTTCACGCTCCCGCCGTACAAGATTGTTGTTTCCATTGCGACTGCCTCACCGAACATTCCCCGCAGAACTTTTCGAACAAACGCGTGGGCTTCTTGTGCCTGTTGGTCGGTCGCAACACGACCAGTACCAATTGCCCATACCGGTTCGTATGCAATACAAACCCGCGTCATCTCTTCAACTGTAAGGCCAACTAAACCTGTGCTCAATTGTTGCAGCAAAACAGACTCGGTTTGGTTCGTATCTCGTTCGTTAAGCAATTCTCCGATACAAAAAATAACTTTCAATCCAGCTGTTAAAGCCGATTTGGCTTTGCGATTCAACAAATCGTCGGATTCGTTCAAACCATGACGCCGTTCGCTGTGGCCGACGAGTGTATATTGGCAACCCGCATCCAGTAGCATCAGAGGTGATACCTGCCCCGTAAACGCGCCTTCCTTTTCGGGGGCACAATCTTGTGCACCCAAGCTAACCGATGAGCCTTGGAGCACCTCTGCAACAGGAAGAAGCCAGGTAAAGGGAGGGAAGATCGCGACATTCACGGTGCTGTGCTGTGCACCTTGGGCAACCCCGCTGGCGAGTTCCCGTGCTTGAGCGAGGTTGGTGTACATCTTCCAGTTGCCAGCCACAAACTTTTTGCGAGGCATCACTGCTCCCTGTGAACCGAGACGGTGTAACGCTTGGTGAGTTAAGTATGGACTGTGACTAATTCTCACTAGGTGCCCAGAACTCACGACCCAATGCGGAGGCTAATCTTCTTAGATCGCCCATGAGATCAAGAAACTGATGTGGCAAAAGGGCTTGAGGACCGTCGGAGAGGGCTTTTTCAGGGCAGTTATGTACCTCAACATGCACACCATCTGCACCTGCTGCAACCGAGGCCCGGCACATGCTGGGTATTAAGTCTGGACGTCCTGTCGCATGACTGGGGTCAACGATGATCGGTAAATGACATTGACCCTTGACATTTGGTACCGCCGAGAGATCCAACATGTTTCGGGTGCTATCCTCGAAGCTTCGAACGCCGCGCTCCACGAGAACGACATTTTGGTTGCCCTCGGCAAGGATGTACTCGGCCGACATGAGCAAGTCTTTCACTGTGGCGCTCATACCACGTTTGAGTAAGACCGGTTTGCGAGTCCGCCCGCATTCCTTCAGCAGATCGAAATTCTGCATGTTTCGGGCACCAATTTGAAGCATATCGGCATAGCGACAAACGAGTTCGACCTGGCGGGGATCCATGACCTCAGTAACGATCGGCATTTCATGCTTGTCACCTACGTCGCGGAGGATCTTGAGCCCTTCTTCTCCCAGGCCCTGAAATGCATAAGGGCTGGTGCGGGGTTTGAAAGCTCCGCCACGCAGGATATTGGCACCACCCGCCTTAACATATCGAGCAATCGTGTCCATCACCTCGAAACTCTCGACTGCGCAGGGGCCTGCGATCATGGCCAAGCTGCCACCACCGATCCGAACCTTGCCGACATATACAACGCTATCCGATTTGTGGAATTCCCGACTCGCTAGCTTAAATGGCTTCATGATTGCTAGAACTTGCTCGACGCCGGGGATCGCCGAGAAGTTCTGAGCTTCGGGTTTGGTCTCATCACCAATTACGCCAACGATCGTGCGAGATTCCCCACGACTGACATGGGGAGTGAAGCCAAGCTCACGCACCCGTTCGATGACGTGTTCTATTTGCTCAAGAGTTGCTTCCGGACGGATAACAAGGATCATTTCTTAATATGATGGGTCGGAAGGTTTGGGTTAGTTAAATGGTGCAAACGCTATACTACTCGAACCCCTCATTGGGAGCAGCTGAGATTTGTAGAAACCAGCCTAAAGCCTACTTGGAGCCAACGTGTTAAGTTCACGTCATTCATCAGCCGGCCGTGCTTGAGGAAAGGATCCGAGCACATGAACGACATCACAGATATTCTCCATCGCCGTGATGGTTTTCTTCACCTTGGGATCCTCCCGATGCCCATCGAAATCAATGAAGAAGACATATTCTCCCTTTGCTTCACGGTATGGGAATGATTCAATCCACGTGAGATTAATCTTATTTGTCTTAAAAATGGCCAGCACGTCCGCTAGTGCTCCGGGGGTGTGGCTGATCTGGAACATCATAGCTGTTTTGTCATGACCGGTCTTTGCACTATCGCTTAGCCCGATTACTGCAAAGCGAGTCTCGTTAAAAGGGGAGTCCTCAATACTGTGCGCCAAAATATTGATGCCCCAGTTAATTGCTGCTTTCCGGCTGGCGACAGCGGCCACATTCGGTTCGGTTAACACCAATTTGGCTGCGTCACTGGTACTGGCCACTTCATGTAATGTGGCATGGGGTAAGTTCTTCGAAAGCCAGTTTCTGCATTGGGAAAGCGCCTGCGCCTTGCTGTAGACCCGACGGACTTCGGTTTGCAGACAATTCGCAAGCAGATGGTGATGAACCCGTAATCGGATTTCGGCACAGATTTTCACCTGGGGCATACGAATAAACATGTCCAAGGTGTCGGCGATTCGCCCATCCGTCGAGTTCTCGAGTGGGACGACACCGTAATCCGCGTGTCGTCGAGCCACCTCCTCAAAGACAGCAGAAATGTTCGCGGTCCGGTTATAGGCGACTGCCTCACCGAAACGTTCAAGTGCAGCCAAATGGCTGTAGCTGTATTCTGGACCTAAAAAGGCAATTCGTTGAACCTTCTGTACTGCTCGCGAACCCGAGATCAACTCTCGAAAGATGGATTTCAGCGTAACCTCCTGCAATGGCCCATGGTTCGCAGCCAGAATGTTATTAATCACCTCTTCTTCGCGGGCCGCAGAGAAGACCTCACCACCCTGATCCGCTTTCACTTTACCAATTTGCCCGGCTATTGCAGCACGCTTGTTCAAGAGTTCAAGTATTTGAAGATCTAATTTGTCGATCTGCACTCGTAGTGCTTTTAAATTGGCAGCGATTTTATCCGTCGCGTTAGTCGTTGTGGCGGCGTCGCTCTTGCGCGTCATGTAGGTACTCGATTTGCTGTAAGTTTGCTTCGCATAAGAATGTACCGGGGTAAGCGGGGAGCGTCAACAAATGGTCATCAACTAGAAACGAATCATTACTAACGAGCAATGAGGATGGATTGTTCCGAAAGTATGGAATCTGACGAAATCCCTGTGTCAGCCGCGGTTTACGACCAAGCTGACGAAATGGCACCTTATTAGTACAGCCACAAAGGTAAGACAACTTGGCTGATGACAAATTAATCTCATAAGATTCGAATTGCCAGATATTTAAAATCGCTTTGATAATCGTGAAATTATCTTGGCACATTCCTTGCTCTTTTTCCGACTTTGTTGAATCGTGACCTGCAGCCTGCCCCTCCAATTCGATGAACATCCCAACCCTAGGGGCATTGGTGACTGCGTTTTAACCGGAATTCACCCGCTCATGATTTGAGCGATGTTCAAAAGGAGAGAACACTAATGGCTGAAGAAAAAATTATCGGTATCGACTTGGGTACCACCAACTCCGTGGTAGCCGTGATGGAAGGTAGCGAAGTGAAAGTTATACCCAATCAAGAGGGAAACCGTATTACACCGAGCGTAGTAGCTTTTACGAAGGAGGGGACTCGCTTAGTCGGTGACCCTGCCAAGCGTCAGGCCATTACAAATCCGCAACGCACCATTTATTCCATTAAGCGGTTCATGGGTCGCCGCCACAACGAGGTGGAAGCCGAAGAGAAGCTTGTTCCGTACAAGATTGTCGGTGCTGCGAATGAGCTGGTCAAAGTGGAAATCGACGGGAAGCAATACACCCCGCCGGAAATCTCGGCCATGGTTCTGCGCAAGCTCAAAGAGGCAGCTGAGGCCTACTTAGGGCATACCGTCCGCAAAGCCGTCATTACCGTACCCGCTTATTTCAACGATGCACAACGGCAAGCCACAATTGATGCAGCCGCCATTGCTGGATTTGACACGGAGTACGAGATTCGCGGTAAGGACGGAAAGGTGGTCAAACAGCGGATGCGGATTATCAACGAGCCTACTGCGGCTGCAATTGCCTACGCTTTAGACAAAAAGAAAGATCAAAAGATCGCGGTATTTGACTTGGGCGGCGGGACGTTTGACATCTCAATCCTGGATGTGGGTGAAGACGGTGTCTTCCAAGTGCTTTCGACAAATGGTGACACGCACCTCGGAGGTGACGACTTCGACCAGGTTCTGATGGACTACATCGCAGATGAGTTCAAGAAACAGAATGGAATTGATTTGCGAAAGGATCCGATGGCAATGCAGCGACTCAAGGAGTCGGCAGAGCGGGCCAAGAAGGATCTGAGCCAACAGACACAAACGGATATTAATCTCCCGTTTATCACCATGGACGAAAGTCGGAATCCGCTGCACTTGGTGATGACCATCACGCGGAATCAATTTGAACGGATGGTCGAGCATTTGCTCGACCGCTGCCGAAAGCCGGTGATGCAAGCTCTAAAGGATGCCAAGCTCACCCCGCAACAGATCAACGAAGTCGTGATGGTGGGCGGTATGACGCGGATGCCGCGAGTGCAACAGCTTGTCAAAGAGATTTTTGGCAAGGAAGGGCACCGGGGTGTGAATCCGGATGAGGTCGTGGCCGTTGGCGCTGCGATTCAAGGAGCGCAACTGCTGCTTGGAGCAGCGGCGGATATCCAGCTTTTGGACGTGACACCGTTGACGTTGGGAATCAAAACCCTTGGTGGGGTCATGACCCCTATGATTCCGCGAAACACCACGATTCCCAAGAAGGCTACCGAAATTTTTACCACGGCCGCGGATAATCAACCTTCAGTTGAAGTTGAGGTATTCCAGGGTGAACGTCCGATGGCCGACGATAACAAGAAGATCGGTAGCTTCCATCTGGATGGCATCCAGCCGGCACCGGCTCGAGTGCCCAAGATTGAGGTAACCTTTGAGATCGATGCCAACGGCGTGCTCTCCGTAACAGCGAAAGACCTTGGCACCAATAAGCAGCAGTCGATTCGGATCGAAGGTTCATCCGGCTTGACCAAGGAAGAAGTCGAACGGATGAAGCGAGACGCTGAGTTGCATGCGGAGGAAGATAAGAAGAAACGTGAATTTGCAGAGGCCAAGAACCTCGCGGAGACACGCATCCACGACGTTGAGAAGGCTTTTAAAGAAGCAGGAGACAAGCTCACGGATGCGGACAAAGCTCCCGTCGAGGCCGCGATCCAAAAAGTCAAGGATGCGATTGCACGGCAGGATATTCATATCCTGAAAACGGCTACTTCTGAGCTGGAGACCGCCTCGAGTGCAATGGCCCAGCACATCGCATCCAAGATGGGTGGGCAAACCGGGCCAGCTGAAACAGCAGGCACGGAAAAGAAAGATGGTGGTGATGATGTGATGGATGCCGAGTACGAAGTCAAGAAGTAATGGCGACCTTGACTCGCACCACTGGTCGTTGGGGTTTCGATGTAGAGCTAAGGATGGCTATGCATCCCGAATCTGATAACGGCCTCTTCGATTAGTGCAGTAGATTAACTTGTGTATTACCGTTAATGGCGAGGCCCACCCTAATGGGTGGGCCTCGCCGCGTTTTGTGTTTCGTTTTTCGGATCTACTCAGATCTTCAGAATGCCAGTGCTGTCCCCAAACGAACGAGTTGGCACACCCATTCGATCAAATAATGCAAGGAAGAGGTTGGTTAATGGAGTTTCCGGTCGTCGGCTCAGACGAATATGACGACCGGTTTGGATGGTCCCTCCACCGCCCCCCGCCAGTAGAATTGGAAGATCATCGTGATTGTGACGATTACCATCACCGTTTCCGCTGCCGTACAAAATCATCGAATTATCCAGTAGCGTCGTTCCATCAGACTCCTTGACCGCTTGCATCTTGGTAAGCAAGTAAGCAAAGTGTTCCATGTGGAAAATATTAATCTTCTTGATCTTCTCAAGCTTCTTGGGGTCGTTACCATGATGTGACAAATCGTGGTGTCCTTCTGATACTTCAATCATTTTGTAGGGCCGGTTGCTACCTTCATTAGCGAACGGGAAGGTAGCGACTCGAGTCAGATCTGTTTGGAATGCTAGTACCAGTAGATCACTCATCAGTTTGAGGTGCTCTGCGTAATGCTCTCGCCAATACTTATCACTTTGTGCGGCTGGAGCTGGGATATTGGGTTTAGGTAGTGGGCCACTGAGTGCCTGGCGGGCTTTTTCGATGCGTAGTTCGACTTCGCGAATACTGGAAAGATACTCATCCAACTTGCGTTGATCTGCTAGACCAAGCGTTTTCGATAGTCCTTTGGCGTCTTCATTTACAAAGTCCAAAATGCTGCGGTTGTAGAGTTCTCGGCGGGCTCGAGCCTCAGCTAATTCCTTTGGATCGTGTCCACCAAAGAGCCGGTCGAAAACAGCTTTGGGTTCTACTTCCTTAGCGTTTGGAGTGGATTCGCCACGCCAGGAAAGGTTGTGTGAATACGCACACGAATAACCCGAATCGCAGTTCCCGGTATTGCCTCCACGCTCGATACCCAGTTCAAGTGAAGGGAATCGGGTTTGATCGCCTATGGCGTTCGCGACATGCTGATCGGCCGAAATTCCGACCTTAATGTCCGCACCATGCGTCTTGCGGGGCTGGCAACCGGTGAGAAATGCTGACATGGCACGGGCGTGATCCCCAGGACCGTCACCATTAGGTCGGGCCTTGTCGCAAGCTAGACCACTAATGACATTGATGGATCCTTTGATGGGTTCGAGTGGCTTGAGGATTTCAGGCAGTTCCGAAAGCTTGCCGTCTGACTGTGGGGCCCAATGGGTCATGTTGACGCCATTGGGTACATACACAAATGCCAAGCGTCGAGGCGGGCGGTTAATCGATGGAGACGGTGCAGCCCAACTTAATGATTCCAGCCACGGTAACGCAATGGCTGTGCCGAGCCCTTTTAACACCGTGCGGCGGTTAATTGTGGGCTTTTGCATTGCTTATGCTCCATTAGAGAATCAGTTTGATTAAAGTTAGTGTGATCGCAGGACTCACTCGCTTCGACGTCCTTTTCGCTTCTGGAATGGGTCGGACTTTACGATGGCTAACACCAATGCTGAAAAGGTATCGTTATGGGCCTTTGTTGAAGCGACAATCTCATCGACTGCACACTTGTCATAGTATTCTAAACCGCGACCGAGTGCATACGTAAGCAATTTCTCAGCAAAACAGCGTCGGAACAAATCCGATTTGTTGAGGAGCACTTTTCGCAATTCTGCCGGTCCAGAGAACTTTTCACCCCCGGGTAGTTCACCTGTGGCGTCGATCGGCTGTTTGTTGTCGTAGGTTCGCCATCCACCGATTCCATCGAAGTTTTCCAAACCAAACCCAAGTGGATCGAGTTTTGCATGACAAACAGCGCATGATGGGTCAGTACGATGTTGTTCCATTTGCTGGCGGAGAGTTCCCTTTAACTGTCCGGTAGGAGGCAACTCCGGCACATCTGGTGCGGGCGGTGGAGGTGGGGTTCCCAAAATGTTCTCTAATATCCACTTCCCACGTTTAACCGGACTGGTACGAGTTGGATTACTGGTGACCGTTAAGATGCTGGCCATTGTGATCACGCCACCCCGACGAGTATCTGGAAGCGTCACCTTCTGAAACTCGTTCCCTGAGATACCGCTAATGCCATAATGCTTAGCCAATTGAGCATTCACGAACGTGTAATTCGAATCAAGGAACTCCAATATACTTCGATTATTCTGGACGATATGCTCAAAGTAGAGTTCTGCTTCGCGAACCATCGCGGCCTTCAAACCCTCGTTCCAAGCCGGAAAGTATCCCGTATCGGGTGTGAGAGCGCTGAGCATTCGCAATTGTAACCATTGACCGGCGAAATTCTCCGAAAGAGCCTTCGCTTTCGGATCCATCAACATCCGTTTTACTTGGGCTTCAAGGACATCGGGGTTACGCAGTTGTTGCTTTTCAGCCGTAGCAAACAACTCCTCATCCGGCATGCTCGACCAAAGGAAGTATGAGATTCGGGTTGCGAGTTCAAAATCGTTAAGAATCCGAATATCATTGGGGTTTTTGGGGTCTTCTTCAATTCGATACAAGAAATGTGGTGACACTAAAACCGCTCGCATCGGCAATTGAAGTGCTTTCTCAAAAGGTTCGCCTTGAGCGCTCGCGAGATCAAACAATTTCATTAAACGTGCGACTTCATCAGGCTTGACCGGCCGACGATAAGCTCGGCGGGCAAAAGTCGCGAGCACTTTCTCGGCTGCTTGACGACCATCCGTCGTCTCGTTGGGTCGCGCGACGAGCAATAGCTTGACCGAAGGACTTTCCGGTAATGGGCTTGCGTTAAAGGGACCTTCTACCTCGATGTACTCAAGTCCAAACTCGCGCGACTTTTTGTTTACATCTGTAAATTCGTTGGTATAAGCCACCGCGATTCGTTTCGCCCCACGGCTGAATTGTCCGCGAGTCTCATAAACTTGGGGTTTGGTTTGATCGGCTTCGACGCTGAAGGTTTGGATGTCCTTACCATCGACGCGGATTACCACCCGCGGGTATTCCCCACCGACATTAGTACCCCAGCCACGAAAACGCAAAACATATTCACCATCGGCTGTGAAATTATGGTTTTGCGGTAACGATGCAAACCCTTCTGAACTAAATACAATTCGATTGATTTCCCGACCATTTGGCTCGACAGTGCGTGACTTCGCTGTGCGGGGCAGGGTGGTAATTTGTTGTGGGCGAAATGTCTGTTTGTCCGACTTGGGCAACTCTGGGAGTGTGAGTGCCGTTTTAAGAATTCGATCAGCCGCTGCCAGGTATTTTTCTAAGAGAATTGGCTGAAAGGAAAGCACGTCCCCGATGTTGTCAAAGCCGTATCCGACATCGTCCGCTGGAAAGTCGTTGGCTGGTTTAAAGTCTACGCCACAGAGGTCCCGTATGGTATTGTTATATTCTGCACGATTGAGTCGCCGAATCGTCACTCGGCCGGGGTCCTTCGGCTTGTCCGGCGAGCAATCCACCTTGGTAAGTGTGTTTTGGATCCAGGCTAGGACGAACTCTTTGTCTTCCTTGCTGGGTTTAGGCTTTTTCGAGTCGGGCGGGGGCATTTCGCCGGCCGCGATGACATGCTGAATGACTGCCCAGTTTTTCAGATCCTTGCGAGCCTGCGATTCGTTCTTGTACCCATCCAATGCAAAGCCTGCCTTGGCTCTTTCTCCTGTGTGACAGTCGAGACAATATTGCTTCAGAAATGGTTCAATTCTAGTTTTGAAAGTGTCTTCGCCGGATGAAAGAACTGGGTTGGTTTGTTCTGGTTGGGGTTCCGAACTTGCCGAGAGTCGCACCACCCAACAGGTGGTCACGCTACTAACCATACCCAAGCTCAATAACAGGAGGGTGAGACGGAACGTCATTTATTCGTCTCCGACCGTATCATTAGAGCAGACTTCTGACTTCGCGAAATATCAGTTGTTAATGGGGAAATAGTCGGGTGGGTAATTTCAATTAATCTATTAATAATTTAACTTGGTCCATTGAGAACATCAACCACAAACATACCTCGCTAAGTACGAATTTGCTTCCTCTCATGATACATTCACTTTTGGCATGGTTTGCTAGGAATCTCTTGGATGCAGCAAGAAGCAGATAAAAGCTCTTTGAGTGAGTCGAGTGAGTTATTTCCGCGGTGATATCATTTCCACGCCTACCCATGGGCGAAGAACTTCCGGAACAAGGACACTACCATCTGCTCGTTGGTAATTTTCTAAAATGGCAACTAAAGCCCTTGTGCAGGCAATCGCAGTGCCGTTGAGCGTGTGCACAAATCGGGTGCCCTTGAAATCTTTGCTTTTATAGCGGACTCCTAATCGGCGCGCCTGGTAGTCGGTGCAATTGGATGTGCTGGTTACTTCGCCATACTCGCCCTTTTCGCCACGCCCTGGCATCCAGGCTTCCAGATCATACTTGCGATAAGCCGGACCTCCCAAGTCGCCTGTGCATGTATCAATGACGTGATAGGCTAGCCCCAAACCTTGGAAGATCTCTTCTTCGATTGCCTTGATTTCTAGGTGAATTGTTTCGCTTTGTTCAGGAGTACAAAAAGCAAACATTTCAACCTTGGTAAATTGATGGACACGGTAAAGGCCGCGGGTATCCCGGCCAGCAGCCCCAGCTTCGGTGCGGAAGCAATGAGACAAACCGACGTAGCGTTTTGGAAGGTCAGCTTCATCAAAGATGTGGTCTTTATGCATACCCCCAAGAGTGATTTCTGCAGTAGCAATCAGACATAAATCCGTATCGGCTACCTTGTAAACCTGCCGTGTCTCGGCGGGATCTCGGGGAAGAAAACCAATTCCCTCCATGACTTCTTCACGAGCTAAGTCGGGGGTGATCATCGGGGTATAGCCATACTTACGCACCGTTTGCATTGCATAGTGCACCAAAGCCATCTCCAAGAGTGCACCTTCGTTCTTCAGAAAGTAAAATTTCGTACCTGCGACTTTGGTCCCCGCTTCGAAATCGACCAAATCCAAACTCTCACACAACGCGACGTGATCCTTCGGCTGGAAATCGAAGGATGGGGGGGTTCCATGTCGAGCGATAATCCGGTTCGCCGAAGCATCCGATCCTACCGGTGCGTCCGGATGGGTCATGTTAGGGATGACCATTTGGTTGATTAACAAATCACCTTCAACAAGTTTCAACTCGGCATCGATCGCAACAATTTCGGCATCGAGCGTGTTGGCTTGATCTTTGAGCATTTGCCGCTGTTCCGGGGTAGCTTTGGCAAACTGTTTGCTGATTTCGTTTTTTCGTGCTGCTGTTTCACTGCGACGTTGGACAAGTTCTCGTCGTCGGGCATCAAATGCAACAACCCGGTCGACCGGAAAGTCAGGAACACCTCGATTACGACAATTGGCTTTGACAGCATCTACGTTGTCTCGGATAAAAGCCGCGTCGAGCATGGTCGGTACTTCTTTCGTTTGTGTAAGACGTTCTCAAGAGGGATCTTATGCTGTTCGTTCAATTGGCATCTATCGCTTTCGAGCACAGGTCCTTAAATCTCTGGGTTCACCAAATCGGCTGATGACCCAGCATTCGACGAAGAAACGCTATTTGACCACAATGGATCATCTCATGCATGGGTGCGTAACGCAACGCACCAATACGAGTGGTGAATAGGGGGTGCGGCCTAAGTGGTTCGAGATCTAAGTGCGAGTCTGGATAAATCGGTAGCTCACTTAAGACCTGCTGATGGACTCTCTGGAAGACTTCAAAAATCGTTTCAGCAGTGTAACCATTGAGTGCGGTGGGTTGAGAGTTCCGTCCAAATGCCGATAGGAAGTCGTCAGAGATGAGTTCTTCATCCGCTGCAGTACGTTTTCGCAAACGTTCCAGACATACCCGATATTGAGCCATAGCTAAATGGCCCACCTGCCATCCGATGGTAGAAACAGCAACTGTAGGAACTGTGAACCACTCCTTGAACGGGATGGTCAAAATCCGCTCCTGTGTATACTGCCGGGCAAAATCAATCTGCTCGATAGCTTCGGACAAACGTGTCATGATGGGTAACCGCACACGACTGCCAAAAGATGTCGTCAACACTCATCTGTGTGCAAGGTGCTGATGCTCGAGTTAGCACGCGGAAATTAGTCGGTTAGGGACGCTCCTCAAGTGGTATGTACCTGACATCCGTTTTGCCTATGTAAATTTGCTCAGGACGGAAAATGCGATTACCCTCAAGCTGTTCATGCCAATGGGCAAGCCAACCTGAGACGCGGGCGATAGCAAATATGGGGGTAAAAACGTCTTTGGGTATTCCTAACGCTTGGTACACGACTCCTGAGTAAAAATCGACGTTGGGATAAATGCCTTTTGGTCCATAAATGCCAGCACAAACACGCTCGAGTTCCAATGCCACCTCGTAGTTTTTGGGTCGAGTGGACTCGGAAAACATGTGTTCGGCAATCTCTTGAAGGACCGATGCTCGGCCATCCTTGACCTTGTATACTCTGTGGCCAATTCCCATGACCTTGAACTTGGGATTGATGGCGAGTTTCGAGTCCAACCAAGCTTTAACGTTCTCCGGGCTGCCGATCTCTTCGAGTTGGCGTAATACCTCTTCGTTAGCTCCGCCATGTAATGGTCCAGACAAGGAACCAATTGCAGATGCGATAACTTGATAAGGATTAGCTAGGGTGGATCCAGTGACTCGCGCGGTGAAGGTGCTGGCATTCATCGTATGCTCAGCGTGAAGTATTAAACAAGCATCAAGCACCTTCCGCGCGGCCGGTGTTGGTTCCTTTCCCGAAAGCATGTAGTAGAAGTTGCCTGCATGATCCAGATCGCCTCGAGGATCCAAGCACTCCTCACCGCGTCGGATTCTGGCAAATGCTGCAACCAAGGTGGGTATGGACGCGATCAGTCGGCAGGTCGCCTCCCAATTCTTTTGTGGATCAGCGACTGAGGGACAAGGATAAAACATCCCCAACGCGGCCACACAGGCATGCAAGGCATCCATGGGGTGGCCCTCAGCTGGCAAGCACTTAATCAAGTCTTTGAGACGGTAGTGAATGGCTCGACGTTGGCGTAATTCTCGATCGAAATCAGCGAGTTGCTTTTGAGTAGGTAACTCTCCCTTGATCAAAAGCCAGGAGACTTCCTCGAAATTGCTGTGCTTGGCCAAGACTTCGACAGGTATTCCACGATATTCCAATCGAGCTTTTTTGCCATCAAGAAAACTAACCGCCGATTTGGCGGCCGGGACATCTTCTAGTCCAGGTTTGTAATCTGCTTCGGTGTTCATATTCAGTCCCGGAGACATCACAGCGGGTGGGGTAAGGCAGGTCTTATGAAATGATAGTAATGCAAAATGGGGGGAGTAAGCCCCCCGCTTGGATTACGGTGTGGTCCGGGGTTGATGGAGGCCACCGAATCGTTAAGGCGGTGGAAAGTGTAACCCTGATGCGTCGTAAGTTCTCACTTTTTCGGGAAGATCTTAATATTCCGATAAGCCACCGGACCATGATCTCCTTGGAACATGAGCGGACCGGTTGCGGCTTCCTTCCCTGTCAGCCCGCCCGGTGTGGGTGCTTTGATTTCGACATTTTCGTGTAATACGGTGTCATTCAGGATAACCTTAACAAACTTAGCATTGGCTGTTTTTTTATCCCGATCGAATTTGGGTGCTTGGAAGTCGATGATGAATTTTTGCCATTCCCCCGGCTTTTTCGCCACGTTCTGCTTGGGTGCCGCAGCACTGTAGATTGCTCCAAGATCACCCTGTGTTAGCTGATTATCTGGCTTGCCGTAACTATCTAGAACTTGGATTTCGTATTCTCCCATGAGGTAGATTCCTGAATTTGATCCTTGGGGCACCATAAATTCCAATTCAATAATGCAATCGCCGTATCGATCAACGGTATAGATATCGCTGCCTCCGCCTGTCGTGAGATTTACCAAATCGCCACCGGGTTTTTCTTTTAAAACGTGAATGGTGATCTTCTTCGGATCCTTGTCCAAGCTAGCAACGCCAACTTGCCATCGACTTTCTTTTTCGTTTTTCATTCGCCACCCAGTAAGGTCTTTACCGTTGAACGGCGAAATCATTTTGGGGTCATCAGCATAAGCATTGAGAGGTAAACATAGTACGAGAGTGATAGGAAGGTAACGCGTCATTGGTACTCCTCCTTGGCTATGACAAGTTAAGCTGGTGCATGGAAGATGCTACACACTCAATCCGGCAAAAGCGAGCGTCCGATCCGGACTTAGGAAACCCAGTAGTCTGTCTCATAAGATTCGTAGTGAAACAGTTCCTGTAGTTGAAACGTTCAATCTCTTACATCCATTCGATCGATTATCGAGTTGTTCTTTTAGCTTAGCGAGTTCCTATACGGAGAAGAATCTTACCTCCTTTGCCGACTTTTGTTGCATGCGTCACTGCTGTTCGCACTTCCTCTAGAGGATAGACCGCGGCGAAGTCGGTCTTGAGGACGCCTTCACGCATGAGGGCTTGAACACGTCGAAAGAGTCTCAGCATGGTATACACACCTTGTTTCCGCACCCAGCGAGCAAGCCAGAAACCCTCTACGCTGATTTCATTGCCAATTGCTAGGCGAGGATGAATCGAAACGGGTTCGTCGGTCAGTGAGCCGTAAAGCAAGCATCGGCCGCCTGGAGAAAGAGAGGCAATCACCTCGGTACCGGTTTTCCCACCGACAGGATCAATAGCATATCGCACACTATCTGTAATCTTCGCCACTTGTTTAGGGATCGGGCCTTCAGATTCAATGATGACCACATCAGCTCCCAGCTTCTTGAGTTCATCGACTTGCTCACGACGGCGAACGACATTAAGTGTTCGAAAGCCATACTTCTGCCCTAAGCGAATCACCATTTTGCCCAATTCGCCGCCGGCAGCTGATTGCAATAGCCAGGCACCACGACTGACCCTTAGTACATCCTGAATCATGACCAAAGCCGTAGCTGGATTGACGAAGTATGTGGCAGCGAGTTCGTCCGAAATGTCGTCGGGTACGGGAATCACCTGCCGAGCCTTTGTCACTGTATATTCAGCCCAATTGCCAAGCCGGTCGTTAATAACAGCAACCCGCTTACCCGTTCGCAACCAGCCAAGAACACCTCCGCCATTTGCCTCAACGATTCCGACTCCCTCAAAGCCTGGGGTGGCTGGTAAGCGTGGTTTGATTCCATAACTACCCGAAATGAACATCAGATCCGAAGGGTTAATTGGGCTAGCCAACATTCGTACCAACACTTCCCCTCGACCAGGCTGCGGAGCGGCCACATCATCTTCAATCCGAAGAACCTCTGATGGTGGTCCAAGATGGTCAAATACGACACGCTTCATAAGGATTCTCAATGAGGAAAAAAACGACGCGACTATATTACAGGCATGATGACAGCCAACTTCCTCACACGTAACTGGCCCGACATCGTTGGTTTGGGACTGCTACTCGACTTTGTACTCGTCGCTATCACATTGATCTGGATTTTGCACACGAAACGGGAAACGATGTCGGCCATTGCTTGGAGCTTGACAGTGCTCCTTTTGCCAATTTTCGGAGCACTGTTTTTTCTTATCTTTGGTGTGCAATCGATTGCACGCCCGATGGCACGTAAACAGCGCCGTAAATCAGCTTATAAGCTTCTAATAGCGACAGATAGTCAAGTGAATGCTGATACACCCAGCCGCTGGGATAACCTTGCAAAATTAGCATATCAGAGCGGCGGTTTACCAGTTACGGATGGTAATCGGGTTGTGCTTTATCACGATACACATCCTGCCTATGAAGCCATGTTGACAGCAATTCGTGCTGCTAAGCATCACGTACACGTCCAGTTTTTTATCCTTCGGGGTGATAATTCCGGAAAGCGCTTTTTCGAGGCGTTGACTGAGTGTTCTTCGCGCGGCGTGGAGGTACGTTTGCTCTATGATTCCGTGGGAAGCTACAACTTGCCGAGGCAATGTTTGCGACCTCTTCGCCAAGCGGGGGGGCGTGTCGCCGCTTTTCTTCCCATCTTGAACCCGTTGTATCGCTTTCGTATGAACTTGAGAAATCACCGCAAGATTGTTGTTGTTGATGGTCGGATTGGATTTACTGGAGGTTTGAACATCGGTGATGAATACTTGGGTCTACATCCCAAGTATGGCCATTGGCGCGATACATTCCTGCGTGTTGAGGGGCCAGCCGTTCATAGCCTCCAGCAAGTCTTTCTCGAAGATTGGGACTTTGCAACGACTGAGTCAGTTCACGGTTTAGAGTATTATCCCCAATTCAAAATTGTTCCGGGACAGTCACAAGTTCAAGTCGTGCATTCGGGTCCCGATTTGGATTACAAAGCGATTCGAGAGTCATACTTTGCGGCGATTCTAAATGCGGAAAGGCGAGTTTGGATTGCAAGCCCGTACTTCGTACCGGATACAGGTCTTCTGAACGCTTTGAGCCTGAAGGCTCGCACAGGCGTCGATATTCGTTTTCTAGGCCTATTCCGCCCCGACAAGTGGTTACCCTACCTCGCAGCTCGGTTCTACTGGACCGATATGCTGGCTGCCGGGGTAAAGGTTTATCAGTATTCTCTTGGCATGATGCATTCGAAATATGTGCTAGTTGACGGAGAATGGGCATCGGTGGGTACTGCTAACTTAGATAATCGCAGTTTGCTGTTGAACTTTGAGGTCAATTGTCAGCTGTTTGACCCGACCTTGGTTGAAGAGTTAGAGAATGCGTTCTTAAAGGATCTAACTGTTTCGGTACGAATTGATCCTCTGACTTATGCGAATCGCCCTTGGGTTTCTCAACTGGCGGAGAACGCAGCGCGGTTATTTTCCCCGATTCTGTGAGTGAACTTGAACTGGGTCTTAGCTTAATACCGCTTGTTTTTTTAACCTACTACCCGATTACGCCCTGATCGTTTTGCTTGGTAAAGATTCTCGTCTGCGGTTTTCAACAAACCCGCTGGTGTCATCGCGAGATCGCCGGTCGTACTCGCCACACCAAGACTAATGGTCAAGCTGATTGGAGTTGATTCAAAACGAAATTGATGCTTTGCGACAATCTCACGAGTACGCTCAGCGACACCTTTCGCTTCACCTAAGTTGGTTTCGACTAACACAATGGCAAACTCCTCACCTCCATAGCGTGCAAAAAGATCCTCTTTACGGACTGTTGATTTCACAAGATCTGCAAGCTCGCGTAGAACAAAGTCTCCACAGAGATGTCCGTGTGAGTCGTTAATGCTCTTAAAACGGTCGATGTCAAACAGGATCACAGAAAGTGGTCGGCTATGACGTTGTGACCGAAAAACTTCGCGATCCAAAAATTCGGTTAAATAGCGATAATTGTGGATCTGAGTTAGGCCGTCGAGGATTGTAAGGCGGTAGATCTCCTCATGATATTCCGCCTCGATATTCCCACCCGCAAGGTAGCGATAAATACAATTACCTACCCGAAGGTAGTCGCCATCCTGAAGTCGACAGGGCGTGTCGATTTGTCGGTCGTTGACAAAGGTCCCGTTTGTGCTTTGTTGGTCCGAAACGTAATAGCCTTCCGGCGTGAGTTCGATTCGTGCGTGGCGACGGGAAACGGAGTGGTCCTGAAGCACGATATCGCAATCGTCTCCACGACCAAGCAGCAACTGACGTTCGCCTAATTTGTAACGACGGCCCATGCAGGGTCCGGTCGGGTAGATGTGAACGAGGCAGGCCTCTCGAGTCGTGGAAAAGAGCCCTTTGGGGGTCGTGATCCAAGTTTCGGCTACTTTCTCGGCCATGCGATCCAATTGATGGTTAGTATCGGTTGGTTTGGACAGCGAAAATATTGCTCCAAAACTCTAGATCATAATCCCCTGGCGATGCAACTAAGCGAAGGCACCACAGATTTTTTGTTCTGATGGGGTGATGAAATATGCTGGCAAGTGTTAGATACATGCTCAAAGCTACTCTCGCATCACAACTTTATTGGCGGGGCGGAATGACCGGTGAAACGATGCCACTAATTTTGGCACGAGGTTTAATGAGATCGACAAGAATTGGATCTCGAGTAATCGCCTCCTTCACATTGCCTGCAACATCTCGGGCTGCAATCTTTAGGTAAACACGGGGTGGTAAGCCTGCGGGAACACGCCACGAATACTGTCCGGTATTAGGCAACCGACGTGACTGGTTCTGGATCATCGTACCCGCTTGAACAATCTCGGGGGTTGCGACGGGTTGCCAAGGTCCACTCGGCTTTTCACTCCATTCGATGGTGATCGGATCATCACCAAAATTCTTGTCGATGGCTTTCCACTGAATAACGAGTGTGTCGGGGTTTGCTGGATCTCCCACGGGTGGAAACAAATCCAGTTGTGGAGGTGTCACGTCGACAATCACCCGTAACTCAGGGGCGTCGCCAGCAATCGGTTCACGATCACTCAAACCTGCCCCACTAATTGGTACTAAACGAAAACCATATACTCCTTCAGGCTGTGGATTTGCGGCGACGTTCAAGTTCACCCGTAACGTGTTGTGCTTGCCATCATGTTGGCTCCACTTGAACCAGGTACGCCCGTCATCTCGGGTGACCCATAAGTCTACCCGGCTGATACCCGATGGTCCTCGAGTTTCAAGTTCGTATCCTAGATCAAACGTCAGGCTGTTGATTGCCTGAACTCGACTGAGTTCCACTGTGGGAGCATTCGGTGTCATCGGACCAGACCAAACTGGCACTGGTGCAGGACTGCCTGTCGAATCGGGTGTTGTTGGTACTAGCGGTAGACGTGGATCACTTTTCGGTAAGGTCAAGGTGTTCGTTGTTTGTGGATGCATTGGTGACATCGTTGGAGCAAGTGGACCCTGGTATGAAGTGGTGTTCTCGGAATGGCTACCAGTAGCTGAAGATTGTGGGACGTTGTTCGCAATGTTCAAGGTGGGGGGTATGATGCCCCCAGCGGGAGTCGCAGGCGAGAGTGCCTGACCACTCGACGCAGTGAGTCCACCGGATGGTTGCGTACTCGGTGGCAGAGCGGGGGACTGTTGTGAGTAACTCGTTGTGGTTTGTTGGGGCGTTGGAGAAGGAAGCGTACCCGAGATTTCTCGTGTGATCTCGCTTTTGTTACCTGCTAGGTCGAGGGCGGTGATACGAACCACCACTGGCCCTGTTGTTCCCGTTGGGAATCGAACACCTGACTTGGAGTTGGTCGGTAAACTCACTTCTTGCCAATAGCCTTCGGTGCTTAACGGGCGGAAGTGGACACGAGTGGCATTTTCGTCAGTGTTTTTGTCGTCAATATACCATTCAATAACTATTTCCTCACCATTTCGGCGGGCGTTTGTGATTTGGATACGGGGTTGTATCGTATCAACGAGCACTTTCAAATCGGGTGGGTGACGCGTTAGATCGGCCGGGATATTTCGGCCCTGAATATCTTCTTCCTGCATTGTAAACCAGTAGACACCGTCTTCCTTGGCGATGTAGGTAAAGGAGTCACGGTCAGGAGTAGCAATTGCTTCCTGATACCAAGTGTTTTCACCATTACGGGCAACGTACAGTTTAACCTGGCGAATCGCTTTACGATCTTTTTCGTATTTGATAGGGATTTTGATGTTTCGAGAGTTGATTGGGTAGTAATCCATGCCGGGTGTCAACCCGGGAGGCTGACTCAATGTCATCACGACGATAGCGGCTGCAAACGTCATGACCCTCTCCGAATAACGGGCGGGGCTATCCACCCGGATTGCCTTAGGTATCGGATGTATCGGCTAATGGGCCCTTAAGATTCACTGCTTAGGGCATCGACGGCGATTTTTATTCAAGTTTGGAGCGACAAAATGTCTCCACTTCAGATTCGCGAGTTACTCGAAGCAGTTCGATTGGGTACGATTACGGTAGATCAGGCATCGGCACGGCTTAGTTCTGTGGCAGAACTGGAGTTTGCCACCCTGGATTTGCACCGAAAGGAACGATGTGGTTTTCCTGAGGTGATTTTTGCGGAGGGAAAGACAGCGGAATGGGTTGCTACGGCGGTGAAGCAACTTCATGAGGCGGGCCAAGATAGCTTTGTGACCCGTCTTAACCCGGCCCAATCTGAGTACCTTGCAAGGCTATTTCCCTTAGCTGAGCAGGATTTGCTAGCTCGGACCTTTTGGTTACCTCTAGTGAAACGACAAGCAAACCCAATTGGCCATGTCTGCGTGGTAACTGCTGGGACTGGTGATTTACCGGTAGCCCGGGAAGCATTGGTGACGGCACAAGTCATGGGAACTGCAGCCGAGTTAATTGTCGATGTCGGGGTGGCTGGAATTCACCGGGTGTTGAGGCAACGAGACAAGTTAGCGGCTGCGGATGTGGTCATTGTAGTTGCTGGGATGGATGGTGCCTTACCCAGTGTGGTGGGGGGGTTAGTTGAGTGCCCCGTAATTGCATGCCCAACCAGCATCGGCTACGGAGCAGCCTTTAACGGTGTGGCGGCCCTCTTGACCATGCTCAATAGCTGTGCAGCTGGTGTTTGTGTTGTTAATATTGATGCAGGTTTCAAGGCTGGGTACATCGCTGCACGAATTGTGCACCGGATTGATAAGGCGAAACATAGCAGGAACGAAACAGAAACCTGAACAACAGTATCTGTAGACAAAACATGAAAGACGACGTTCATGCATATGGCGAAGCCTGTACGGCTTCGCCCAAGACTTTCTGTAACTCCTAGTAATTATCAGATGAAATAATCTGGAATGTGGTGGATTTCAACTTTATCCAATAGGTCAGTACCCTTTACTGAGTGGAGCTACAGGCGGTGCTATGGGCGAAAGAGGTGCGTCGCCAGATTGGTTTCCTCCCGGTGGTGCAGGGGGGTAAATGTCTGTTAATGGAACCTGAGGTAATTCACCACGTCGCGGAGCTTCGGGAGAATTATTAGTGGGCGGAGCAACCCAACTTGGTTGAGGTGGCATCGAGCTGTTAGCACTTGGCTGAACGATAATATTGTTGGGGACAGTGGTTGGAGTTAAGTTATTCGAGCCTTCGTTTTGCTGAGTTGCACTGTTGCCCCATCTCGTCACTGAACCAGCTGGGTTTGAGCTTGGTTGATTCGGATTCGCCGATAGTGATGTAGGACTTGTGGTTTTCACACCAGGACTGGGGGCACCGGGTAACATCGGTGTGCCCGGTAAACCAGGACCTGGCTGTTGTGTCTTAGAAAGCAACTTGTTCGTCGGATTGATCGGCTTGTCAGTCCCTATACAACCAACCGTTCCACACCCCAATATTACTCCTAAACCTGCTAGAAACCTTCCGAGCGATACTCCACGCGATCCCTGCGTCATCCTGGCCCCTCCCCCCTGTGCCATGCGGTCGGCTTCCTTACCGACCGGTTGATTCGCAACCAACAGGGGAGGTCCAATAACTCGCCGCTCTCGCAGAATCAATCCGATTTCTAGTTACTGTCCACCGCCTACCGGCACGGGGTTGCCGGGCGCAACTGGAGCTGCGCCAACTCCAAGACCACCGGCTCTTCGGGCCGCACCTTCGGGATCCTCTTGGCTTGCGAGCTCGCGTGGGAGTGGATGAGCAGGATCAGGTGCAAAATATTGCGGATAGTGCTGCAAGTATCGCGGGCTTGGCAGCGTTAAACCACCATACCAGGTCTGGCAGCCAGTTAATCCTGTCAGAGCCACACCAAGAGCGGCCGTCAGCCCGGCCAGCCTTTGCCGATTCGTCCGCATCTTGCACCTCCGTACCCAATCGTAACTCGAACCTCTGCGAGGTACGATGTTGCAGATGGTATCGGTTAGGTAGTACTGACGGCTTGAATAGAATCTTACTGCAATACCTGCACTGTAATCCTCGACGGGTTTTGTTTACCCGTGTAAATGCGGTGAGTCTGTTTTTGGAAATCCTGGTGCTTGGCTTTATAGATATCGCAAAACGTTTGCGGGTTGCGATCGACTAATGGGAACCAGGTCGATTGAACCTGGATCATGATGCGGTGCCCTGGACGAAACGTATGGAGCACGTCCGGCATCATAAATCTGATCTTTGTTAGTTCGCCGGGTTTAAACGGTTCGGGTTTCTCAAACGAATTACGGAACTTACCACGAAATGGCTCACCGCGAACGAGCTGCTGGTAGCCTCCCATCCGTACGCCGGTGGGGTTCGGATCCGGGTCCGGGAAATCATCCGGATATACGTCGATGAGTTTCACGATCCAATCTGCGTCCGTTCCGCTGGTAGTCACAAACAACTCAACCTCGATAGGTCCTGCAATACTGATATCGTCTTTCAAGGGTTCCGTCTGATATACCAACACATCCGGTCGCTGTGCTGCAAAACGCTGATCAGCTGTCATGTATTCTTGGAACATCCCAATCCCGATCTTGTTGATAAAAGGCACTGGGCGTGCGGGGTCGCTAACAAATTCGTCAAAAGAATTTTGTTGGTCAGTGCTGGGGGTGGAGGAGAGTTGACCTTTGGGCTGGAAATAGAAGTGGTGGGCTTGAGTGTGTTTAGGTGGCCAGCTCTCAAATCTCCGCCAGACATTGGTGCCAGTCTCGAATACCCATGCCTTAGGGTGCAGGTTTTCACCCCTACCCTTGAGGTGATGCTCGAAGAACGGAAATTCTATTTTTTCCAAGTAAAAATCACTGGTTTTCGAATTGAAAACAACATCACCGAGTCGATCGCCCGTCCCTGGACGACTCCAACCGCCATGGACCCATGGACCCATGACCAAGTGGTTGGCCTTCTTGGGATTGTTCGCTTCGGTGGATTTAAAGGTTTGCAGTGCCCCATAAAGATTCTCTGCATCGAACCAGCCACCGACCGTTAACACCGCGGGTTGAGTATTTTTGAGATGCCGGCAAATGTTGCGCGACTGCCAGAAGTCATCGTAGTTGGGATGGTTCATCACCTCATTCCAAAAAGCTATCTCGCCTTTGAAATACTTGGCATCAGCGTTCGCTAGCGGTCCCATTTCGAGAAAGAACTTATAGCCGTCTGGGGTGCCGTGGTCGAACCGGAGGTAGGGGAAGGTTGATGTCGGCTCAGGCCGCGCTCGGCCGAAATTGGCCATAAAATTGAAAGCATGCGGTAGAAAGAAAGCGCCATTGTGGTGGAAGTCGTCGCCCAGGAACCAATCGGTAACAGGTGCCTGTGGGCTAGCAGCAACTAACGCTGGGTGCGCGTCTACCATTCCGGCGACCGTGTAGAAACCAGGGTAAGAAATACCCGTTTGACCGACTTTGCCATTGTGTCCTTTTACATTCTTCAGGAGCCACTCGATCGTGTCATAAGTGTCGCTACTTTCGTCAATCTGATTGCCAGTTTTCTTAGGGTTGTGCGGCCGCATGTTGACGAAATCACCTTCCGACATCCAGCGGCCGCGTACATCCTGGTAAGCGAAGATATATCCACTCTTCACGTAGCGCGCACCAGGCCGAAGCGTATCGGGGTATTTATCCACACCGTAGGGCTGACAACTGTACGGGCTGCGGATCAGTAGAATTGGATAGGTTTGAGAGTCATCCTTGGGAACATAAACGGCCGTAAACAGCCGTACGCCGTCGCGCATTGGGATGCGATATTCGTACTTTGTGTAGTTGGCCTTAATATACTCGCGTAACTCAACGTTGGATTCCGGCCTTGGTTGTGGTGCCTGCCCGATGGCTGGCCAGGATACAGAAACCATTAGCACAAGCGAAACACACCAGCGAGACATCATGGCACCTGTGATGTGAGAGTTTCTTAGCAAAGGTTTGGATTTAGCCGGATAAAATCAAACAAATGGCTGGGTGTTTGCCCAGAGATAGTGTTATTGATCCGTCAGTCGGTAACAGTAATCGAACAGCAGTTGCCATTCCAAAAGTTGAACTTGCTGAGCGAGCACTTCGTCACTGGAGCCGGTATCACGCACTCGCTCACAGAAATCGACAAACTCAACCGGTGTTGTGAACTGATATCCAATAGTCGGTGCCCAATGCCGGAGTTGATCCAAAACTGGATGTTCGCGAACGCGTTGCCACCAGTACTTGCTGTTCCAGGCGTCTGGCTCACGGCGATGCATGATGGCATGCCAAAAGCTTCCTTCTGGGGTATGTATGTTCTGACTGATAATGTGCGATTGATCCAGGAAATTGAAATAGAGCCATAACCCTGCCATGCAGATTTTCGTCACTGACAAAGCCTCTAATCGCGGTTGCACAGCTAACCGGGGGCAGCCTGGGCCAAGTGGCATCAGTTCAGATTCAGCTAATAATGCTGCCACCGATGGTCCGTAATTCTGAGGCTGAAATTGATAAGTTCTCACGCCACGATCTCCCATACGACGCGGCCACTCACATCGGTCAGACGTTCATCCCGACCGTTATGGCGGTATGTCAGGTGCTCATGGTCGAGACCAAGCAAGTGGAGGATTGTGGCGTGTAAGTCGTGAACATGAACCCGACCGCTGATAGCGTAAAGACCAAACTCGTCGGTGGTGCCGTGAACCTGTCCGGCTTTAACACCCCCACCGGCTAGCAACATGGTGAAACCATAAGGGTTGTGGTCGCGGCCACTGGCCCCTTCGCTCATGGGTGTGCGGCCAAACTCTCCACCCCAAATCACCAAAGTACTATCAAGAAGCCCGCGGGCTTTAAGATCTTTGATGAGTGCGGCTGTCGGCTGATCAGCCCGTTTGCACAATCGACTATGGTTCCCCTCGATGTCTGAATGCGCATCCCATTGACTACCAGCTCCGCAGTAGACTTGTACAAACCGGACACCCCTCTCCACGAGCCGCCGTGCCAGCAAGCATCGGTGGCCCATCTCGGCTGTCTCCTTGCTAGAGAGGCCATATGCTTCCTTCACCCTCTCCGATTCGCGTGTCAAATCGACCGCTTCGGGGGCGTTGGCCTGCATTTTGAAAGCGAGTTCGTAAGCGGCCTGCCGGGCATCGAGCTGTGAATCATCCGGTCGCTGCTGGCGGTGGAGATTGTTGAGCTGGGTGAGGAGTTCAACCTTGGCTTTTTGACGCTCCGCACCAATCTCTGCAGGTGTGTTGAGATTTAAGATCGGAGCGTGTCCGTTGCGAAATAGCGTGCCTTGGTAGGTGGCCGGCATGTAGCCTGTACCCCAATTGCGTGCCCCACCAAGCGGTTCGGGACCACCTTCAGCGAATACCACGAAACCCGGCAAATTCTGGTTGACGGTTCCTAGCCCGTAAAGAGCCCACGCACCGAGACTTGGCCGGCCAGCCAGCACCGAGCCCGTGTTCATTTGACAAACGCTACCCACATGGTTGAGTCCGTCTACGTGACAGGCTCGCAACATGGCGAACTCGTCCGCACAAGTAGCCATGTGGGGGAGCCAATCTGAGAAGTCGAGCCCCGCTTGACCGTGCTTACGAAACCGACGCTTGCTGGCCAAAAGGGTGTTTCCGCCCGTCCCCATGGGAGTAATGACGCGACCAAAGCTGGCCGGCAAGGGCTTGCCGTGCATGCGACTGAGTTCCGGCTTTGGGTCGAAGAGGTCTATGTGGCTCGGCCCGCCCTCCATGAAGAGGAAAATGACCGCCTTGGCTTTCGCCTCAAAATGTGGTTTCTTGGGCAAATAAGCGGAACGGGGATCCGGGGGCTGAGTTTCGCTCTTCCCATCGGCTTCCAATGCGGCTAAGGCAATTGATCCAAAACCGCCTCCTGCTAAGCGAAGAAATTCACGACGAGATTGAAACAAGGGTACATGCATGGTCGAGGATCCCAGTTGATCACCGGATGCTCGAAACGCTTTGGGTCTTTACACTTCGTCTGAACTGTCGATTCAATCTACATACACAAATTCGTTCAGGTTCAGTAGCACATGGCAAAGGTCTGTGACAGCATCGATCATGGAGCCTGAGTGGTGGGCGAGGAACTCCTGAAGTTTGGTGCGTTCATTTGGCGTAGGAGGACGGCACAGAGCAAGCAAAACCGCGCGTTCGATGACGTCATCACGCTCAGTCCCCACTTCTTGGATCACTCGAGTTGCGAAATCCTTGGCGATGCTAAGCACAATTGGGTCGTTGAGAAGCATCAATGCCTGAGGTGCCGTGGTAGTAATGAATCGACGACCGCAAGTTTCGTTACGATCCGGGGCATCAAAAAGGGCAAACAGCGGATAGCGGAGATTACGCTTTACGAAAACATAGACGCTGCGACGATTTCGTTCGGCAGGGTCTAGAGTGACTTTCCAATGGTTGGTCTTCAACTCGGACGGTATCTCCGGGAAAACACTCGGACCACCAGCCTTCAAATTCAATTGCCCCGAGACAGCGAGCATGGCATCGCGAAGAGTCTCGCCATCTAGCCGGCGGCGAGGGAAATGCCAGAGCAATGAATTCTGTGGATCGATCTTCGTAGCTTTAGACGTCACCACACTGTTCTTAGTTCCCTGACGATAGGCAGCACTTGTTACAATTAAACGGTGTATGTGTTTAAGACTCCACGAGGGAGGAGTAGGCCCTCCCGTAGAAGGAGTTGTAGGCTCGGTGAGTTCACTGGCTAGCCAATCGAGCAGGTCCGGGTGGGTCGGTCGATCACCGCTGACACCAAAATCGTTCGGAGTGGCCACGATTCCATTACCGAAGTGATGTTGCCAAAGGCGGTTGACGATCACACGAGCCGTGAGAGGGTTTTCCTTTGAAGCGATCCAATTTGCCAGCGCGGTTCGACGCCGAGATGAGAAGGAACCTAAGGACAATTTGGAGCTAGCGGGTTCAAGTTTGGCTGGAAACCCGGGATATACCTCGTCTCCAGGATTTCGCCAACTTCCGCGCTTAAGTAGATGCGTTGGAGGCGGCGTGGGTAGGTCCGTCATTGCTAGAGCTGTGGGTGGAGCAACAGGTCGTTCCTTTTCGAATTCGGCGAGCTGCTTGTTCAGGGCTTCCCATTTGGCTCGGTCGGCTGGGGGGAATTGAGCTGCGGTTGCTTGGAATCGGGAGTAAACCTGTTTCTCAACCAATGCCGCCAACTGTTTCTGCAGAGGGGAGCGATCCGGGGTGGGAATGTCGAGCAGAGCGGCGTACTCGGGGGGGAAGCGACCCCGTTCCCGGGTTATGGCTTTTTCTCGCAGAGGTTGTTCCAAGAGTGCGATTTGCCGCCGGAGTGAGGCCGTTTTCGCATCCCATTCGTTTTGGAGTTTGGTGAGTTGTGCCAATTCCGATCCTGAAAGCAGAGGTGCCTCGATAGGCCAGAATCCAGCGAAGAACGCTTGCAAACGGTAATAATCACGTTGAGTGAGAGGATCCGTTTTATGATCGTGGCATCGAGCACAACCCAGGGTCAGAGCTAAAAACGTGGCAGCCGTGGTTTCGGTGATATCATTGAGCATGTCTTGCCGCTTCAACTCGATATCAACCGCGTTGTACTCATAGGGGTAATGTCGGAGGAATCCCGTGGCGATTAATGCCTCCGGATTCTCCGGGTCGAGTTCGTCCCCGGCTATCTGCTCTCGGATAAAACGATCAAATGGTTTGTCTTCGTTGAAGCTCTGAATCACGTAATCCCGATAACGCCAGGCATTGGGCCGGGGGTCATCGGCTTTGAAGCCATCTGTTTCGGCGAAACGCACAAGATCGAGCCACCAAATTGCCATTCGCTCGCCAAACTGTGAGGATTCTAACAACCGTTCAACAACTTTTTCATACGCGTGAGGTGAGTCATCTTTCAGAAACTCATCGACTTGTCGTGGAGTAGGGGGTAATCCAATTAAGTCGAAGTACACCCTTCGAATCAGTGTTCGACGGTCAGCCTCTGGAGCAAAGGAAAGTCCTTTCGATGCCAAACGATCCAGAAGAAAGCAATCGATCGGGTTGGTGACCTTCAGCTGAGAGGTAGCGACCTGAGGTACTTGAGGCCGACGGAGCGGACTGTAAGCCCAGGTCTCGGGTAGATTCTGACCCTGTACCAAAGGTGGGTTCAGGTCGACCAAAATCAGCGGCACAAGTATCAAGCGAATCCGCCACATCGCCAGTGCCCATTAACTAATACTCAATGTCAAAATAATCATAGCCAGCGCTTCATCAAAAGAGAAAGTCAGTAGCGAAATCGAATTCATAAGGTTTTTTTGGGGAAAGTCCTTCTTCCACCATTTAACTTTTACTTCTTGGTGCTAATGAAACCGGGACTTGCATTCCAGCTTTTCACAAGGTTGCCATCGTTCACCTTCCAAATTTTCACCTCACCGTCATAGCTTCCCGCTGCCAGGAATTGACCATCAGGGCTGAACGCCAGGGCATAAATGTAATCATTGAGTCCCGTTAGGGTTTTGCCGGCTGCAAGTGTATCGAGGTTCCAGAGCCGAACGGTTTTGTCTGCACTTGAGGTAGCGAGCAGTGGCTCCTTGGGGCTGGCGACAACCTTGAAAATCTCATCCCCATGTCCACCCACAGCCTTGACCTGCTTGCCCTCACCATTGGGTTTCCACGTGCGAAGTTGTTTATCGGCTCCCACCGAGAACCCGCTACTGCCATCAGCCTTCACGGCAACCGAGTAAACAATGTTTTGGTGTTCTGGGAAGGTGACAACCGATTCACGGGCTTTCAAATCCCACACCTTGGCGGTCTTATCTCGTCCCGCGGTGACGAGATACTTGCTATCAGCGGTCAACACACAGCTCAGAACCCAATCGGCATGGTTTTCAACAGATTGGATCAGCTTCGCGTTGTCGACCCCCTCGGATAGATCGAAAACCCGAACTATCCGATCACAGCCTCCGGCTGCGAGAGTCTTTCCATCTGGTGAAAGTGCTATGCACAGTACGGAATCATCAACATCGAGGAGATGCTTAACGAGCACGTTTTTGTCGGTGGTGCCATCGAGCAGAATCACCCCGTCCTCGTTTTGCCCCTTGGCATTCAAGTTGTAAATGCGTACATCCCCTTCTTGGCCAGGTCGACCACCTGCCACAGCTAACTTGCCATCCGGAAGGAAAGCCAATCCGTAAGTGCGTTCGGCTCGGGTACGCACTCGTTTGATGAGTTTTGCACTGTCGATATCCCAAATGGTCAGTTCGTGGTGGCCACCGACTACCAACTGCTTCCCATCCGGCGTGAAGCTCAAAGCATTAATAATGACCGGGAACGGATACACCTTGGGGGGCACGGGTGGCTTCCAACGCACGCGGAGTTCCTTGACAAGATCTGCCTTAGGGTCCAAACCAGCGTCCAACTTGGCTCCTTCCTTGATCCACTGAGCAATCACCGCGGCCTTATTGCCCGGCACGGCCTCGCCCTTGTCTCGTGGGGGCATGCGTCGTTGTTCCGTTGTGACGATGAGTTCATGGAATTCGCTCCGCTCGGGTTTGCCTGGCTCGATCGGCTCACCGTTCGTGCCGCCTGCCATCAACTTCTCGTATGTGGTCATGTCGTATTTGCCCGATTTTTTCTTGGCGTCGTGGCAGGCGAAACAGTTTTCCTTGAGAATCGGGGCCACATCGTTAATGAAGCTCACGGATTGTGCTAATGCGGTTTGAGGTTGAGCAAAGATAAGAAGATAACTGACCAAAGCAGCCACAGCACAAAGCACACAAGCGAAAAAAATACGGGGCATGATCGAACTCCGAAGTGCAATCTGGGGCAGGCTATAAGTAGTCTATTTCAACAGCTCGCGAAACGAAAGGGGGAATTGCCAAGCCTTCCTGTCACTCATTCACGCTGGCAAACATGTCTTTCAAATGATGGATTTGTTCAGTAATCCAGGAGGGTGGACGATTCAATTCCCGCCCCATCAATTCAGCCGCGCGAGGTGCCAGTTCCCAGGTAGCTTTGGTGTTTAACAGTAATGCACGGGTTCGACGGGCTAACACGTCAGTCAAGGTGCGGGCCATTTCAAACCGGACAGACCAAACAATTTCCGCCTCAATGTACGGTAACTCTGTGTGTAGCCTTTTGGCAAACTCCGGTTGCGCCGCGATCAATTGCTCGATTTGACGAGCATCAGCCCCGTAAACCGCTAGCGAATCTGAGCGTTTCTCGAGGGTATAGCCGTGCAAACGCAAATTGTGGGTCATACACCTTCGACGGGGCAAACCTGCCAAAATACTCGCTTGATTTACGCAACTCTCGGCCATGCTTCGGTAAGTGGTCCATTTCCCACCGGTGATGGTGAGAAGACCAGGAACCTCGTAGCGAAGGACGTGATCGCGGCTCATCGAAGCAGTATTAACACGGCCGGTTTTCAACAGCGGACGAATGCCCGCAAACGATGCTAGCACGTCCTCACGGACCGGCGGCCGTTCCAGATACCGAGCGACAGTTTCCAAGAGATAAGCAATTTCGTTATCGCTCGCATGGGGGTTGATCGGTACTGTTGGTGTCGGGATGTCCGTAGTGCCAACCAAAGTGTGGCCTTGCCAAGGTATGACGAAAAGCACTCGCCCATCTGAGGTTTGGGGGATGAGTAAAGCATCTTTGCCGGGGAGATATCTGCAATGAAGTACGATATGGCTTCCTTGGCTTGCAACGAGTATTGGGGGCAAGCTTGGCTCGGCCATACGGCGAACTTCGTCGCAAAACGGACCGGCTGCGTTGACAATAATTTTTGAGTAGGCATCAAAGGATTGACCACTTTCTTGATCGACGAACTTCACTCCAGTGATTCCGCCCTTTGGACCGCGAATCAAGCCGATTACGGGAGCGTAATTCAGGACACAGGCCCCGTAATCCGCAGCTGTCATCAGGAGGTGAATCAACAGTCGGGCATCGTCGAATTGTCCGTCGTGATAAAGCACTCCACCACATAAGCCGGGGGTACGGATGGTGGGCAGACGACGTTGAACTTCTCCCGCAGAAAGTAGGCGTGAACGGCCGAATGATTGCGTTCCAGCTAGCCAATCGTATGCCTTAAGCCCAAGTGAATAATACAACAATTCGCTTTTACGGTAGCAGGGTACGATAAAGGCTTTGTCCTGAACCAAGTGTGGAGCATTCGTGCGTAGAAGTCCGCGTTCTCGTAATGCCTCCAGAACCAATGAGACATGCCCCTGTCGCAGGTACCGCACCCCACCGTGGACAAGCTTCGTGCTGCGGCTCGATGTCCCACTTCCAAAGTCGCCGCGTTCAAGTAGCAAGACAGAATAGCCCCGCGTTACAGCATCGACCGCTACACCCGCTCCGGTTGCACCTCCGCCAATGACGATAAAATCCCATTTCTTGGAAGATCGGCTTGCATACCTCAACATTCCATCACGGTTCATTCGCGATACCTGCCATACCTGAAGCAAAACAGGAGCAACCGATAATGCATAAGGTCGATGAGAAGGCCCTCAGTGTCCAAACAAGAAAATTTCGGCAAACAGAAAACTTTACCTAAGGAAATCTGAAACGAATTGGGGTCAGGCGTGAAATTCGATTGACACACTCAGATCCTCGGGTAGGTTTATTAAGTCCTGTCCATCCTGTAGGATCGCTGTTATGGACCTGGTTATGGTCTGACAGCTGCTTGGCTCCCAGCCACCCCCCAACCGGCTGAGAGGCACCGCTGATGAACACCGACGCTACGCCGTCCACGGCGACGCCAAGTTCCACTGGGAGTATTCCACCGGATTCGGCATCGACGTGTGTTCCAAACGATCGCCGAAAACGGTCCATCCCGGTTGCAACCGACCGTCGGCGGGCACAAAATGCTGCTGAAAAACGCAAGAATAGCGAACGCCGTCGCCTGATTGATCCCACGACCTGTGAACGGGACTACAATGATGATGAGACCGAGTTCATGAAAGCCATGGATCGGTACAAGCGCGAGAACCGTAGACCCTTTCCCACTTGGAGCGAAGTACTAGAAGTCTTGCGTTCGTTGGGCTATCGTCGGGTAGCGGAACCTACGCCTCTGCCAATCGGCAAACGCGAGAAAGATGTTAACCTGACTCAGACGCCTCCCCCGGCGGGTTTGGGAATGCAACACGGTGCCAAGGACTAATGTACTAGTCCCTCAGTCTGTTCTCTCACAACGGCAAGGATGCCTACATGAAGCTGTTTTTGAGTGCAGGTGAGCCAAGCGGTGATTTACATGGAGCGAATCTCATTCGTTCCCTTCGCACAAGGCTGCCCTTGATTCAAATTCGTGGTTTCGGTGGGCCGCGTATGGAGGCCGCCGGAGCACAACTGAATTATCACCTCACCGAATTTGCAGTAATGGGTTTTAGCCGGGTAATCCGGCATCTTCCCACGTTCTTCCGATTAGCAGACCTAGCCGAAAATCACTTCCGCTATGAAAAACCCGACGCCTTGGTATTAATCGATTACCCGGGTTTCAACTTTCATTTGGGCCGGCGTGCCCATGCACTGGGAATTCCTGTTTACTATTTTGTCCCCCCGCAACTTTGGGCTTGGCGGCGAGGCCGGGTGCGACAAGTCCGAAAATGGTGTAGCTGTGTTCTGACGGCATTGCCATTCGAAGACGATTGGTATCGGCAGCATGGGGTTACAACGGAATACATCGGTCATCCGTATTTCGACGAATTGGCGCACCAACAACTCGATTGTGATTTCCTCGCTCAGCAACAATCGCAATCCGGTCGGATCGTTGGGCTTTTACCCGGCTCTCGGGACCAGGAGGTCAGCGCGAACTTCGCCATGATGCTTGAAGCAGCGAAGCGAATTCACTCCAACTGTCCTGATACACGGTTTCTGGTTGCAGCGTTCAATCAGCGTCATGCCAGTGACCTGGCACAGTTCGTTCAGGGACATCGATTACCAATCGAAATCCATACCGGCCGCACTCCTGAGGTCATACAGCTCTCGACGGCCTGTATTGCTGTCTCCGGCTCAGTGAGCCTGGAGTTGATGTTTCGGGCAAAACCAACGGTGATTGTCTATCGGATGGCACCGTTAGCGCTTTGGCTTGCCCGTCGCCTAGTCAAGCTCCGTTACTTTACCTTGGTGAACCTGTTAGCCAATGAGGAGATCTTTCCGGAAATTGCCACTTCCTGTGATGAGTCGGAACGGATTGTAGCACACCTAATGGATTGGCTGACGGATCCAGTCGGCTACACGCGCTTGGTCAATCAGATCTGCCAACTCCGTGACCGTTTCGCTCGGCCCGGGGCCTGTGCCCATGCCGCTGATTTTTTACTCCGATCTGTACAAATGAAGCGTCAGCATGCTGCGTAAGAGCTTAACGAATCTCTCATCGTTTCAACCAGTTGCTTGCTAGGATGAACTCAAGCTAACCTCTCCCGACTGGGGAAGCGTATGAGCGATCAACCTTCGATAGCCGTGCAGGATTACCTCAAAGCAATCCATCGCTGCGGAGGTGCGGACCGATATGTGAGGCAGCATGAACTAGTAGCGCAATTAGGCGTCAAAGCACCTTCGGTTACCGGCATGCTCAAACGATTGGCAGAAGCCGGCTGGATCATTTACACGCCTAAGGCGGGAGTACAACTTACCCCAGCGGGTCAGAGCGAAGCTTTGCGTGTTATTCGGCGACATCGTCTGGTGGAGTTATTTCTCACACGTGTCTTGGGTTTGGATTGGAGTGAGGTTGATGCAGAAGCCGAAGCCCTCGAACATGCGATCTCACCCCGATTGGAACAAGCAATTGCCGCTCACCTTGGCGAACCGCTGGAGGATCCCCATGGGCATCCAATCCCCACCAGCGCGGGGGAACTCCAAACTCGCAATCTTCGCCGGGTGAGCGAATTTCAGGCCGGCGACACGATTTTGGTACGAGAAGTTCAAGACGACGATCCGGCTCGGCTTCGACGTTGGCAAGACTTGGGTCTAATACCGGGTACAACGATTCGCATCATTGCGCATGAACCTTTGGACGATCTGTTTGAGGTACTCGTATCGGACCGCCTGATTCGTGTGGGGAGCGAAGGCCTCGCAGGGCTTCACGGCGAGCTAATCGACAATCAAAGTCAACTCCAATCTGATGCAAACATCGACTAGACTCCTTGTTACCAGACGACTTCTTCAGCCTTAGCGTAACTGCCGAAAAAACCGTCAGTCTCTACCCAAAACCCAGTCGTTTTCCTCGTAGGTCGAATTTGACCCGCGGTTAGTTTATCGTAGGGTTTGCTTGTTGGGGGTTCTCGAAGCTGGCCGAGAAGTCTCCACAAATTATCGCCCACACAACACTTAATGCCTTGAATAGCGGAGGCTCTCACCATGTTTCAATTACTCGCCTGTAACATTGCCTGCTTAGCTATAGCGGTTTTGTACTACTCGTGGCGGGACATTTACCTCCATCGTCGCAAACGTGAACAGATGCGACAACGTGTTGCCTACATGCTATGGGTGGCCGCGAATCGTGCAGCCTGAGTTTGAACTTCGTCCAATTGAATTCGCACTGCCCACCAATCTACAGGTGGGCAGTCTTGTGTTAGGGGGCGAATTGACCCTGATTCACTTGATGGTTAGTATCAAGTAGTCAAGAGTCATTTACCCTCCAGTTCCAAAAAAGGTTCGCACCAAGCATGCTCACCAAACGGATCATTCCGTGTCTCGATGTGGATCGTGGGCGTGTGGTGAAGGGGACCAAGTTCCTTGACCTACGGGATGCAGGCGATCCGGTCCAAGTGGCGCGACGCTATGATGAAGCTGGGGCCGACGAACTCATCTTTCTCGACATCTCAGCCAGTCATGAAGGCCGTGCCATATTGCTCGAGATGGTTGGTCGTGTTGCTGATAGCATTTTCATGCCATTCACCGTGGGTGGCGGGATTCGCAGCCTCGACGATGCGACACAATTGATCCAAGCTGGTGCTGAAAAAGTCAGCCTCAACTCGGCTGCAGTCAAGAATCCCGAACTCATCAGACAGGTCTCTCGGAGATTTGGACGCTGTGCAACGGTCGTCAATATCGACCCCAAGAGAAGCAACAATCCTCCCCTAATCCGTGGTTCGGAGGACACGGCATGTCAGCGATCTCTACCTTTTTTTGAAGTGCATATTCATGGTGGTCGGACTGCCACGGGGTTAGAAGTGGTTGCGTGGGCACGTCAGGTCGAAGAACTCGGTGCAGGTGAAATCGTTCTAACCTCCATGGATGCGGATGGTACAAAAAAGGGCTACGATTTACCGATGCTCGAAATGGTTGCGAAAGCAGTCTCGATTCCTGTCGTTGCCAGTGGTGGTGCAGGGCACCCCGAACACTTGCGTCAGGCATTTGAGGTCGGTGCAGACGCAGCGCTTGCTGCAAGCATTTTTCATTACAACGAATACACAATTCCTGAAACCAAAGCGTACCTGGCTGCCCGCGGCGTGCCAGTTCGGTTCTAGTTTTCTTTCAACCCAATGATTGGAGGAGTACTTCCCATGTCAACTCCCGCAGGCGGGCCAATTGCGATCAACTCGCCCGAACCCGGGTTGAAAGTCGCTGCCTCCGTGCCGGGTGAACCGCAAATCAATCAATTGTTCCGCACGGTCATGTTGCATAAAGGCTCTGATCTGCATTTGAAAGCTGGCTTGCCAGGGATGATGCGTTTACGTGGTGTCATTCAAAAGATGAACACCCCGCCGTTACCGCACGATACACTCGAAAAACTTATCTTCCCCATCATGGGGCCAAAAGACCGAAAGACCTTTGAAGATACGGGAGGCGCGGATTTTGCCCATGTAGTAGGTAATGACGAAGCCCGATTTCGTGTCAACGTGCTCAAACAACGCGGTCGCCTCGCTTTGGTGGCCCGATTGGTTACGCAGAACATACCGTCCTTCGAGAAGCTGTTTCTTCCCCCTCAAATCGAGAAATTGTGTCACTACGAGATGGGCATGGTGTTGCTCGCCGGTGTTACGGGGTCAGGCAAGTCCACCACCATTGCCGCGATGCTCGATTACATGAATGCGAACGAACCGCTGCATATTCTCACGATTGAGGATCCAATTGAGTTTGTATTCACGGATAAGATGTCGATCGTTAATCAGCGCGAGGTCTACCTCGATGTTTGTGATTGGCACACCGCTCTCAAACATGCGGTACGAGAGGATCCGGATGTGATCCTGGTTGGTGAAATGCGCGATGCGGAGACGTTTGAAGCGGCTGTCCATGCGGCCGAAACCGGCCACGTGGTGTTTGGAACAATCCATGCGTCCAATGCCTATAACACCATTGACCGTATCCTTGGCTTGTTTCCGCCTAGTCAGCACGGAGCCGTGCGAATGTCGTTGGGCTTCAATCTTAAGGCTGTCGTGGCCCAGAAGCTGCTCCCCTCCATTTTGCCCGGTGTCCAACGCGTGCCGACCAATGAAATCATGATTGTTAACCCAACGATCAAAGATTTAATTTTAAAAGGAAAAGATGAAAAGCTACTCGATGCAATTCGCGCTTGCTATCAGGAAGGCATGGTGGATTTTAACGAGAATCTGCGACAACTTGTGGAGTTTGGACGAATTGACAAAGCAACAGCACTGGAATTTTCGCCGAACCCTGAGCAATTGCGAATGGCTCTAAAGGGTATTAAAGTGGCCGCATCGGGCCTTGTTTAACGAGACCATGGGCCCACCTGTCATTCAACAGGGGGCCCACGCTGGATTATCTGGCCAAACTCACGGCGATGAGTTCTCGATCATTACGGACATAGACGCAACGATTAGCAAAGGCCGGGTGAACCCAAACCACCTTTCGGCCACGAGCTGAATTGGTTGGTTCGATTATGTGAGCCCGACTCAATTCCTCGTATCCCTTGGGACTCAGCTTTGCAATAATTAAATCACCTTGCTCGTTGAACAGGAAATAGCGGTCACCCTGTTTGATGAGAAAAGCGTTACTCCAACGTTCGGATTCATCGGGTCGGTCAAGATCGGCAACCTTCCTCGGCGTTAACACACCCCGGGTTGCACGCATGTCTTCCCAAATACGCTTGCCAGTGCGGGCTTCAATACACCGCAACTGCCCATAACTGCATATTCCGTAAATATAATCGCCGTCCACCACCGGTGTTGGAATGATTGAACTTAGGTCGGTAGTTTGGTCGATTCGCTCACCTTTTGCCTGACTTTTCCAAATGATCTTGGCACCCTCGGGGCTAACCCCGAGTAGCAATGATCCATTGTAAAAGGATGTCAGAAACAAGCCGTCCTCACCAACCTGACGAACGGTGGGGGCTGTGAGGGCGACCTTCACGGGGAAATCAACTTTCCAGAGCCGTTTACCGCTAACGGGGTCCAAGCTCACCACGGCCTGACTATGCCAAATGATGAGTTGTCGCTTGCCATGGAATTCGTAAATCATTGGAGGCGAGTATCCAAAGTCCCCCGGGCAACTTTCCGCAGCCCAAAGTTGTTTCCCGTTTGTCTTGTCGAATGCTACGACCAATTGGTCCGGTCCGCCCCCAAGGCAGATAAGCCGGTCGCCATCAATTAGAGGGTGCGCCGCATAACCCCAAACGGGAACCTTGGCGGCATACTCCTTTGGGAAGTTCTTTGACCACACACGCTCTCCAGTGGATGCATTGAGACACAACAGATCACCCATTGCTCCGAGGTGGTAGACTCGGTTCCCGTCAATAACAGGTGTGCATCGCGGTCCGGCGGGATAGTCAATTCGATATTCGCAGGGATAGTCGTGCTTCCATAACAATTTTCCTGTTTTCTCATCGAAACAGAGTAGTCGTTCGTTGCCGTCACGATTGGGTTTGCCATCCTCAGTCGTTCGATCCGGTACGTAAACCTTCCCTTGGGCAACAGCAGGGCCAGCATATCCCAGCCCCACCGAGGCTTTCCACAAGGGCTTCAGGCCCTCTTTGGGAAAAACTTCGATTATTCCTGTTTCCCGCCAAATCCCATCGCGTTGCGGGCCAAGCCATTGAGGCCAATCGTCACCTCGCGAGTGGCTGAGAAAAGTTGTTGCGATAACACCGATGAACGTCCAACGCATGCTGACTCCCAAGTTGCAACGTGATGCCAAGGTGAAATTCCTTTGATCTTGATCTCTGGTAACCCAATCAGCTCGAACCCCTCTGTTGCGATCTGGTTGAAGCCGACTGCGGGTTGTCTTACAGTAATTTAACTGGGCGGCTTTTAAAGTGATTCTGACGCCAGAGAATTTACGCATGTTTGAAGGTATTACCCGTGGCCTGAATGAAGCCTTCAAGAAGCTCCGCGGCCGCGGTCGGCTAACCCCAGAAAACGTGAAGGAAGGCTTGCGCGAGGTCCGCCGGGCGTTCCTTGAAGCCGACGTGAATTTCAATGTCCTCAACGACTTCATCAGTCGAGTGGAGGCAAAGTCACTTGGTCAAGACGTGTTGGCACGTGTCGATCCGTCCGAGCAAATTATCAAAATTGTTTATGAAGAACTTTGCCAGTTGATGGGTCCCGTCGATCCCAAAATTCCACAGCGAGCGGATCGACCGGTCGTGCTAATGCTTTGTGGTCTGCAAGGCTCAGGTAAAACCACTACGGCCGCCAAGCTTGCGTTAACGCTCAAGGATCGTGGCCGCAAACCCATGCTTGTGGCCGCTGACCTGCAACGGCCCGGTGCCGTTGAGCAGTTGCAAACCCTGGGCGAACAGATTAGTGTACCGGTTTACAGTGAAACGACAAACCCCGTTGACGTGTGTCGAAACGCCGTCGCCCAAGCCAAGCGTCAACTCTGTGATACGGTCATCCTGGACACGGCGGGCCGATTGCAGATCGATCAAGAATTGATGGAGGAACTCAAGCGTATCGACAAGCTCGTCAAGCCGGATGAGGTCTATCTCGTTGTCGATGCCATGATCGGTCAGGAAGCCGCCAATGTAGCCAAGGCCTTTAACGATGCCTTGGAACTCAATGCCTGTATCCTCACCAAGCTGGATGGTGATGCCCGTGGTGGGGCGGCTCTCTCGATCAAAGGTGTGACCGGTGTACCCATCAAATTCATCGGGGTAGGCGAGAAAGTTGACAAGTTGGAAGACTTCGTGCCCGAACGCATGGCCGGACGCATTCTCGGTCAAGGCGATTTGATGGGTGTAGTTGAAAAGATTCAAAACATTCAGAAAGAGCTTAGCGAGGAGCAGATCCGCAAGCAGCAGGAAGCAATCCAGAAAGGTACATTCACCCTGGAGATGTTCCGCGATTTGTTTCAACAAATCGCCAAGGTGGGCATGAAGGACATGATGAGTCGCATGCCCGGGATGACAGACATGATCCCTGAAGGCGAGGATCCTGAGGAAGCCCTCAAACGGGTCCAGGGGATGATCGACTCCATGACCCGGAAAGAACGGCTCGACCCGGACATCATCGACACGTCTCGCCGTCGCCGCATTGCCGCCGGCGCTGGTGTCGAGCCGCATGAGGTATCCCAATTCCTCAAACAATTCGACCAGGTCAAAGGCATTATGAAGCAAATGGCTCAGATGTCAGTTTGGCAGAAGCTTAAAATGATGACCGGGTTAGGAAAAATGGGAGCATTTCTGCCGGGGGGCCTTGATAGCGTCAAGATCAAGGGCGACACCGGGCACCGAAAAAGTGCAAAGGAACGAGCCGAAGAACGTAAGAAAAAGAACAAGAAAAAACGTCGTTAACATTTCCCGGAACCTCAGGCGTGTGGATCAGCGAAGCGATCGTAACTCATCCTTCATTTAACTGCCAAAATCGGCTACGGACATAGTCACGATCGAGCGTAATCACTATCATAACGGTTCATAGTGTACCTTCGGATGATTGAGGGTCAGACGTGGCTGTTCGTATCCGTATGAAACAAATGGGCCGAACACATCGGCATTATTATCGAATTGTTGCCATCGATTCCCGCCAACCGCGTGATGGCAAGGTGATCGAGGAACTCGGGTCGTATGATCCGCACGTTCCCGACAAGGATTCGCGAGTGAAGTTGCGTCCGTCGCGAATCAAGTACTGGCAAAGCGTTGGTGCCAAGGCCTCGGAGCACTGTCAAGTTCTTTTCAATAAATACATGAAGAAATGGGAAGAAATCGAAGCCCAGGAAGCCGCAAAAGCGGCTGAGGAAGCTGCCAAAACCAAGGCTGCTCGGGAAGCGGAAGCGGCCACTCAATCTTGATAGTCAGCCGTCAGCGGGTCGGGAGCACGATTTGGTGATCCGTTTTGATGTGCTAACCCTCTTTCCGGGGATCTTTGATAGCTACATCCAGCACAGCATGCTCCAAGATGCCATACAGGCTGGGTTAGTTCAGTTGTGTACATGGAATATTCGCGATTGGACGACGGACAAACACAAAAAAGTTGACGATCGCCCTTATGGTGGTGGGCCAGGTATGGTTCTGATGGCCCAACCTGTTGTGGATTGCGTCGAGGCGGTCCAAGCGAAAGCCGAACAGCCTGGCCACCTTGTTATGCTGACACCGGGTGGGGAGAGGTTAACCCAGCGGATCGTTGAACAATTAGCGGTTCAACCACGGTTGATTCTGCTTTGCGGACGTTATGAAGGTTTCGATGACCGTATTCGCCAGCTGCTTGTGCCGCAGGAGATTTCCATCGGCGATTTCATTTGTAATGGTGGTGAAGTCCCGGCTATGGTCGTGATCGACGCCGTGATCCGCCTGATTCCTGGGGTGCTCGGCGACCAAAAAAGTATTGCGGACGAATCTCATAGCACACCGGGACGAGTTGAATACCCGCAATTTACCCGCCCACGGGTGTTTCGTGGGCTAGCAGTGCCGGACGTACTGCTGAGTGGACATCATGAAGCGATAGCCCGGTGGCGGCAGGAACAATCGGAGAAATTCACCCGGCTTCGCAATCCGCATGCTCGGTTGCAACCCGACCCGGAGCAAGGCAACGAAAGCAAAGGTGCCTCATGAAAACTAAACTTGTTGAGTTGGTTGAGCAACAAAACCTCAAAAACGACGTTCCCGATTTTCGAATTGGTGATCGTGTTGAAGTTCACCAAAAAATACTCGATGGTGCCAAGGAGCGGATCCAGGTCTTCGAGGGTGACGTCATTGCGCGCCAAAACGGGGGTGTTCAGGAAACGTTTACCGTACGCCGGTTAGTCCAGGGCGAAGGTGTCGAACGCATTTTCCCCATCCACTCACCTCGAATTGCCAAGATTGTTGTCAAGAAAGCCGGTCTCGTGCGTCGTGCCAAGCTGTACTACTTGCGCGATCGGGTTGGTAAAGCGACCAAGATTCGGGATGATGTTAAACGGCAGACCAAAATTGATGCTGATCTCAAGCTTGCAGCTGAAGTCGCGGCTAAGGCGGCACAAGAAGCTGCAGCGAAGGCCACTGCCGAGGGTGGAATTTCTAAGTCTGCCCAAAAGAAAAAAGCTCGTAAGGAGGCAGAAGCAGCTAAGAAGAAGTAAGCTGGGGTGGCTCCCGAATGCTGTTAATCCCCCACCATAGTTCTTCTTCAATAATGGTTCAATTCACCAGCTACTTCGGGTTGTGAGTTGATCATGGCTATCGAGACGACACGGTCGAATCCCCCCGAAGCACTCTTTGCTCGGTGGCCGTCGTGGCGAAGGTGGTTCGGACACCGGAGTGAGCGAGCGGCAGCACGCTACCTGCGCCAGATTGGTTACCGTGTGCTTGCGGCCAACGTTGCCGATTCGGCAGGAGAACTCGACTTATTAGCTATTGACCAAAATACCCTTGTCGTTATTGAAGTTCGTTCCACGGAGGCTGCTGGAAGTCATGCAATAGAAAACACAGCCTCCTCCGTCGATCATCGCAAACAGCGGAAAATCACAGAGGCCACATTACGATTTCTTGCCTCACGCCGACTGCTTGGCAAAATCCCGATTCGTTTTGATGTACTAGTCCTCAGTTGGCCTTCGAACATGAGAAAGCCTCTTTTCCATCACATCCGACAGGCCTTTGAAGCGACAGGCCAATTTCAACTCTTCAGTTGATAGAACAAACCAATGTTCCCAAATACGTAACGTAACCGGATCGAACGCAAGTTGGACGAAACTCAACTTGCAGGTACAAGGCAACTGGGTGATCGTTGATTCTTCGTTGGAGCGCTCGATGCCTACGTTTCCCCCCGTTGAGGAGCAGCTAGAACTACTTCTTCGAGCCACGGCCCAAGTTGAAACCCAAGAGGAATTTCGCAAAAAGTTAGAGCGAAGTTATCTCACACAAACTCCACTGCGAATCAAACTCGGAATTGATCCAACCGGATTTGATGTTCATCTGGGCCATACAGTTGTCCTACGCAAACTCCGACAATTCCAGGAATTAGGTCATACTGCAGTACTCATCATCGGTACAGCGACTGCAGCGGTTGGCGATCCATCTGGTCGGGATGCCAGTCGACAAGGACTTACACCCGAGCAAATCGAACTCAATGCACAAACCTACCTTGCTCAAATCGCCAAGGTTCTTGACATCACCAAAGTTGAAGTCCGCAGGAATGGTGAGTGGTTCGATCGCTTTGGTTTTGACGATATGCTTCGCCTTCTGGGCCAAATGACCGTGCAACAGATGCTAGCACGTGAAGATTTTCATAAACGCTACACGGCCTCACCGTCGGTTCCCATCTACCTGCATGAGTTGCTTTACCCTTTGATGCAGGGATACGACTCGGTCGAGGTGGGTGCGGATGTGGAACTCGGGGGTACCGAACAACTGTATAACTTGATGGTAGGCCGTGATTTGCAACATCGCGCTGGACTCGAGCCACAGATTGCCCTCACTCTGCCCATTTTACGTGGTACGGATGGCGAGAAGAAGATGGGCAAAAGCGTCGGGAACTACATCGGAATCAACGAATCACCCAAGGACATGTTTGGCAAGACAATGCGGATCCCCGACGAACTCATGACAGAGTGGTTTACGTTACTGACCAATCGCAGTATAGCTGAAATTCACGCCATCACGGCAGGGCACCCAAATGAGGCCAAGAAGCTCTTGGCCCAAGATATCGTTACGGCTTTTCACGGTCCTGAGGTGGCAGCCGTAACATTAGCTGATTGGAACAAGCAATTCAGCAGTGGCGGTAAGCAGGATCCCGATCACATCGATGAAGTCAGTATTCCTGCCGATCATCTCAAAAACGGTATGATGCTCGCTGTTGATCTCATGACCGAGGCACGACTGGTGGCAAGCAAAAGTGAAGCGCGCCGGAAAATCCAGGAGGGAGCTTTCAACTACGGACCCGAACGTACCAAGGTCACCGATGTGAAAGCCACCCTGCCGGTGACAGATGGTCTGGTTATTCGTTTGGGCCGATCAATACTTCGCGTGCGATTGGTAACCTGACTTGCACAGTTTCTGTGCGATCGATGGTGCTAGTCCTTTGGAAGCAGATTCATAGCAGCCAACGACATTGTTTGTATACCGGTACGAATGCTTGGCTGCGGCAAAGGTGCATAGGAATCCGTGTGCATGCCTGGCAGTGGCGGACCACCCGGCTTAAGTGAGGCGGCGTAGCGCTCGGGTGAGATTGTGCCAAGGAAGTACATGAAAATGGGCACTTTCCCCTCGGCATAGCGTCCGAAGTCCTCCGCACCCATCACGGGCTGACGTGGTTTCACGTTCTCTGGCCCAAGAATTGTGCGAAAAACCGCTCCGCACTTTTGGGCAAGCGACACGTCGTTGATCGTGGCAGGTGTGTATTGCCCGATATCCACCTTAAGTTCGGGTTCCGGGGCTCGAGCGGCCATAGCTTGGGCTTTCGCGATGCGATCGATGGCCTTGAGCACATGATCGCGCACTTCGGTTTTTGTCGTCCGTATGGTGAGTTGAAGCCGCACTTCGTTGGGAATGATGTTGTGTTTTGTGCCTCCATGGATCGAGCCGACGGTCACCACACAGGGATCGAGTGGATTGATTTCTCGGCTAACGATCGTTTGAAGGTCGAGAATGATCTTGGCCGCCAATACAATTGGATCAATCGTCATGTGCGGAGCGGCACCATGTCCACCTTGACCTTTTACGACAATGTCGACTGTGTCCACAGCAGCAAGGGCCAAACCCTCTGGATACGAAACTACCCCAGCTGGCTGCAAAGAATCGGCATGCAAAGCCAGAGCATAATCGGGCTTAGGAAAACGCTTGTACAAACCGTCTGCTAACATGGCTCGAGCACCGGTAACGATTTCCTCGCCGGGTTGTGCGACCATTACCACTGTTCCCGACCAGTGGTCCTTCAACGCCGACAGAACTCGAGCAGTACCAACCCAACAGGTCATATGAAGATCATGCCCGCAGGCATGCATGACACCGACCTCATTGCCGTCCGAAGTTTTCACCTTTACTTTGCTTGCGTAAGGTAAGCCGGTTTGCTCAATGATCGGTAAGGCATCCATATCAGTTCGAATGAGTACAGTTCGCCCAGGACCGTTTTTCAGTACGGCAACCACTCCATAACCGCCCACTTTTTCCGTCACTTCGTAGCCAGCTTTTCGAGCTTCCTCTGCCATTCGTGCGGCTGTTTTAACTTCTGAGAGGGAAAGTTCGGGATAAGCATGCAAATGCTGATATAGAGCAACGAGTTTCTCGATGTCTTGGTCCAATATCCGGTTCACAGCTTCAATGCGATCTTTCACAGAGGGAGGAGCCAAAGCAGTGAAGTTTTCCGACGTAACAAGAGGAAATCGAGGTTGACTGACGGGGCCTTGGGATCCAGCCGCCGCCATGCCGACGATAAGAAGTATGGATGCAGATAGCCGAAGTGCCTGCATGCGAACCCTTTCCAAAAAAATATGTCGATCAGGGGCATTTCAGCCAAAAAGCCAAAATTCGTCAACTTCCGGCCGTCAATTCTCACCTAGGTGAGCATATATTGGATAAGTTAGTCTGTCGCATCACGTCTGGCTTGGCCCGTCCGTGAGTGTGGCTATCTCGAGTTCGCGTAACAAGAAGCATTTACTTAATTTTACAATCCAAGGGAACAACCATGGCTACCAAAACTTTGACGGTTAAACAACGACAATCGATCTTTCAAGCACTGGTTCAAACTCAGGATGCAGGCACCAGTGTTCCGGAGTCCAAACGAATGGTCGCCGCTCAGTATCACATCACACGCGAGCAACTCGATATGATTGAGAAAGAGGGGCTGGAAAAGGATTGGCCACCACTGGCGTGAGCAGGGATTGGCCTGGTGGGAATCTTTAGGAAAGATCGCAGTCCTGCCAGGCCTCAATGCGGTTTTCCTCATTTAATATGCCGAACGCAGTCCATAGAGATTTGTTGTAGCTCCGAAAGTTTGTGTGAGATTCTCAGGGGTAAGCATCACGCTAGGTGGGCCTTGGCATTGGATACGACCATCCTTTAAACACAATACCTGATGTGCGTGCGTTCTCACCATGTTCAGGTCGTGAGAAACCAGTAAAACTGTTAATCCCGTGGTGGAGTTGATTTCTGAAATCAAATCATAAAACTTTTGTTGATCTTTGAAGTCAATCCCCGCTGCCGGCTCATCGAGTAGCAGGAGTTCCGGGGATGGCTCAAGGGCCAAGGCAAGAAGCACTCGTTGGAGTTGACCGCCGGAAAGACCTTCCACGGGATTGTCCAAGATATCGGGTAACCCCACCTGTTCCATCAACACTGCAGCCCGCTGAGAAACCCGGCGAGATATCCCAAATAAGATCGGACGCCGAGACAAGGCCAATGCGAACAAATCCCGGACACTGAGCGGTAGCCGTGCGTCGAGTGACAAGCGCTGTGGTACATATCCGACATTTTCAGGACTTGGCCGCGAGTGATCATGGCCACAAAAGAAGTTGATCCGCCCTTGATAAGGAAACTCACCAACGATGGTTCTTAGGAGGGTCGTTTTCCCTGAGCCGTTTAGCCCAATGATGGCCGTAATTTGCCCCCGCGCAACCTTTGCATTTATCCCGTTGAGAATGGTTTGCCCGCCAAGTTGGACAAACAGATCCCGAATGGAAATCAACGGTGGGGTAGATTCGTTGACCAGCAGAGAACGATTGGCACTCATTTCATCTCCCGGGCCAACGCTTCCAAGTTTTCCCGCATCCGCACTTCGTACCACTGGGGAGTTAGAGCATCGCTCGGACATGTCTCCAATGGGTCGATCTCTACTAATTTGGGATCTGGTACTTTTTTATGTTGGAGGATCTTGATCAATTCACGGCTGGAGTTTGAGCTACTGTACTGGGGTTCAACTGTGATGATTCGCACCGGATTCCGTTCGTCCGCACACAGTGCAATGAGCTTTTTTAGAGCTTTGTCGTTCGGTTCTGTGCCAGGTTTTTTTTGCACGACACCGACAATATTCAACTTGAATGTCTGGGCAAAGTAAGTCAGTGAATCATGAAAGGTTACGATGTTTCGATCCTTTTTGTCCTTGAGCAGGACCATTCCGTGATCATTCAGTTGGCGAAGCTTCACGATGTAATCGGCGGCATGGCGGTCATAATCGGCTGCATGCGCGGAATCAAGTTCCTTCAGCTCATCACGAATCCCCTCGACTAAAAAAATTGCATATTCTGGACTGAGCCAAACATGGGGATCTTTACCGTGTTCGTGCGGATGCTCGGCATTGTGATCATGTTGACAGCTCCCCTCCAGTAGCAAGTTGTTGGGTATTCGAGCTGCTAAATCCACGACGCGAAGGTTGCGGTTGCCGCTTCCGCGTTTCATGATTTCGGCTTGAGCCTCGTCCAAACCTAAACCGTTGATGAATAAGATGTCCGCTCCTCGCAGGAGTTTGGCGTCTCGATCCGTCGGGTTGAAATGATGGGGACCCGCAGTGGTCATCACAGTACGAACAACGGCATCATCTCCAGCGACATTTGCTGCAAAGCAGTAATATGGTGCGAATGAGACGACAATTTTGGGTCCAGGATGATCCTTGGGCCAATTGTCGTCGGTTTTGCTTTGGCAACCAAGTAACAGCATAAAGAGTGTTAGGAAAAATCCCAAGGCTGCTATCGATGGAAAGATGTGCCGGATGTGCCAGTGCATAGTGAGACCCAAATGGGATAACAAGGTAATACTGATATGAATTCTACCAGATTTGGGACTAACTGCCTACTCTTAATACGCAGGAATCGAGACTTGGAGTTCGGTGGCCGTTTGGAGAATCAAGTCCCATGTGGCATCAGGTATGGGAACACCTGTGACAGTTCGTTGGGCTTTAGTTGCCCGTTCGGGGTCTCCAGGTAGGGTGATGCTACTGACATTGGTCGTAGTGGGACAGCTTCTGACATAATTTGAGAGTCGGGTGGCTTCGTTCAAGAAGTAATCCACTCCACCGAACATTGCCGGATCTAGCACAACAAATGTGACGGCATTACCTATTCCAGTGAGTGGATAATCGGGATTCGCGCAGACACCACCTGATAGTGCACCTGACCAAATCTCGATTAGTAGCCCCAAACCAAAGCCTTTGTAAGCTTGAGAACCACCAAATGGTAACAAACTGCCCCGCGGTTCCGTGTAAAGTACTGCAGGGTCGGTGGTCGGTGCGCCGGTGTGATCGACTAACCAGCCATCAGGTACGGGTTCTTTCTTCTGGTAATGTGCCCGCACTTTGCCCTCTGCGACCGAGCTGGTTCCGAAATCGAGAATAATCGCTTCGGTGGATGTGGGAACCCCCATGCATATGGGATTGGTGCTGATTCGGCCTTCAGTCCCACCCGGCGGAGCGACTCGTCGCCCGCCACCATGAGAATTTGCTCCAGCCAATAGCACCAATTTCTCTCGGACTGCCACTTCCGCGTATTCTCCGAGTCGGCCGACATGCCCACAGTTTCGAATGGTACCTGCCGCAACTCCCAAGGATTTGGCCTTGGGAAGCAAATGGTTGAGCAGTCGATGAGCCTGGACTTGACCGAGGCCCCAATTTCCATCCGCGGCAACGACCGCCGCCGTTTCATTTAGAAAGGTAAGAGGTACATCAACCTTGTAGGTACCTTTTCGCAACAATTCAAGGTATTGAGGGACCCGCATGACTCCATGCGAATCGTGACCACAAAGATTGGCCTCGACTAAGCTATGTGCAACTACGCAAGCATCAGAGTTAGGTACCCCGATTGCTTCGAACAATGCCCGTGTGAGTGAAAAAAGCGAATCGGCTGGAATTGTGGGCATCAGTTGCTCCCTCCGGAAGGTTCTCTCATTGCTCACCCTACAACGAACTGGTACGACGGGCATCCCCTGGGAGGGCAGGTCATGTCGTTTGAAGTCCGCATCACACAGCGTCAGGCCGGTCACCGCAGTGGAGATGTTTATGAGTTAATCGATCCGCATGCGGGGGTTCGAGCTGAGGTGTGGCCCATGTGGGGATTCAATTGCTTAAACTGGCAAATTCGTGACCGTAACGGCGACTGGTTTGATCTGCTATATGCCACACCGGATTGGGAGACGAATCCGTTACCCACACGAAATGGTCATCCCATACTTTTCCCCTTTCCCGGGCGTATCCGATACGGTCGCTTTCAATTTCGAGGTAAGTGCTACCAACTGCCACTCAATGATTCGACTCAGCAACATTCGATCCACGGTTTCACGCCACGAAACCCCTGGCAAGTGTTAAATTGTGGAGCCACCAAAGATCATGCCTTCATCACGGGTCGATTCCACCTAGGCGGAAACATCCCCACTGCCAAGGAGATTTGGCCATCCGACTTCCAGTTAGAGGTGATTTACCGTTTATCCCAGAGCAAGCTTCGTGTTGAGGCACAGGTACACAATGTCGGCTTAAACGACCTCCCGTTTGGACTTGGGTATCATGGATATTTCCGGTTGCCAGGTGCGGTTGTGAGCCATGTTGACGACTTCATCCTTCAGGTCAACGCTAAGGAAGTTTGGGACGCCATCGATCATTTGCCAACTGGAAGACGCATCCCAGTTCCTGAGGAGCTCGACTTCCGTCAACCACGACAAATTGGAAATCGCGAACTTGATCAAGTTCTCACAGGTCTGCATGACGCAGTGAACAGGATCACTGGTCTAAGAACACTAGCATCCCTGAGTCATGCCTCAGTGGTTGGTACCTTAGAAGTTCAGGCGCAAAAAGAGTTTGGTCATTTGGTCCTCTTCACTCCGCCGCATCGTCAGTCACTTGCCATTGAGCCCTACACCTGCTCAGCCGATGCCCCCAATCTTCACTCCCTGGGCATCGAATCGGGTTGGCGAGTTTTACCACCAGGCGAAACCTGGCAAGGTGTTGTCACCTACAGTTGGAACGATGGGTCAGCGAAATAGTGTCATTGGTTGCTTAAGCTATATTTTCAACCTACAGTTGCATACCGCTCGATCCTGAATCTGGTTCAAAAGGTGTGCAAATGTTGGGAAAGACGGTGTTTGGTCGCTATCGGTTAGTTCGATCTCTTGGTAGCGGTAGCAACGCCGAGGTTTTCCTGGCCGAGCCTCTTACCGGAACGGGCGATTGGGTTGTCATCAAGCGGATGCATGATCAGGTTGTAGCACATCCAAAGTTTCACCAACTCTTCGATGCGGAAGTTCGCTCCATGGCGAATTTCTCTCATCCCTATGCTGTAAAGTTACTTGACGCCTCATTGAAAGATCCCATCGGCCCTTGTCTTGTCATGGAATATGTACCGGGCATCACATTGGAGGCTTTGCTCCGTCGGCATCGCCGTCTGGATATCGATCGGGTTGGGCGATTACTCAGCTATTGTTGTCATGCTCTGCAGGCGGCTCACGAGGCCGGTATTGTCCATCGCGATCTCAAACCCTCGAATTTGATCGTTCAACATGTCGGAACCCCATCCGAGTCGTTGAAGGTTATGGATTTCGGGTTCGCTGGCTTTACCCATAAGCCGCATCTTCAATTAGCGCAGTTAACCGGTCGGGGGCCCATTTACGCTATTGGCACACCTGGTTATGTCAGCCCGGAGATGATCCGCGGCGATGGAGTCGATGGTCGTAGTGATTTGTACTCTGTTGCCGTAATCCTATTCGAGATGCTGACCGGCCGGCTACCGTTTGAGTATTCGGACCAAGATCATCTCCTAGCTGCACACGTTCAAGAATTGCCTCCTCGCTTTACAGCGATTGGAGCGAAAGACGTGCCGCCGGGTATCGAAGCAACGGTACAACTTGGTTTGGCAAAATATCCAAATGAACGCCAGCAGACTGCACGTGAACTGGTCGAAATGTTCAGTCAAGCATTGGGAGTCGATTATTGGTCTGAATTTGCACCCCAAAACTGGCAGCCACAGAATAACACAATCGAATTGACCAAGCAGCTTCATGACGAGAAATCAAGCCTTCCAAATCCCTACCGTATCATGCATCGGTTCGAGGCTCAAATGCCTGAGCGATTAGCTGCTGCAAAGTTGCGAGGCTTCGTCGAGGATTTGGGTGGTCGAGTTATTACCAGTGAGCCAGGTTTGATCCGCATGCAGATTGGTGCACCGGTGCGATTTCCAGATGCAAAGCTAAGTTTTGGTAGCTCGCTTTTTGCCTGGTTGCGGTCGGTGACACGACGGGGTGTCGCACATGGGCAAGAACCTGTTGAAGTGGAACTTTATTTGCAAAAACCGGAGCCGTCGAAACCCCGACTGAGTCTGATTGTGGCATTTTGTCCACTCAAGGGATACCTTCCCAAAGATGCCCGTACTTGGCGGTCACGATGCGATCAACTTCATGCAACTCTTCGGCAATATTTAGGGGCCTAGCACGACTCATCAAAGGAGATCTGGCCACTGTCCGACATGAGTAGCAAGGCTTCATGCAGGGGTTTTGGCCAATAAATTTCTACCAGACTCGCCCTGTACACAAGTGACGAGGACTACGGGATGAAGCGGATCGGCATACTCACAGCAGGAGGTGATACACCCGCACTCAATGCTACCATTCATGGTGCGGTCACACGGGCGTGTCAGCTGAAGGTCGAAGTCTACGGCTTCATCAAGGGATTCAGCAGTTTATACAACCCCCGTGTGCCTCATGTGCCCTTGAACCCGTTATACACACCAATTCCCGAGCTCGATCCAACACTGGGTGGGACACTACTCGGAGCTTCACGTGATTATGTCAATGCTGACGACAAGGAGAGTGTGGCCCGGATTGCTGAACGGCTCAAGCGATTACAAATTGAAGGGCTCATCTGTATTGGTGGCGATGGCACGTTAAATGGGATGCAGGCACTCTGTGATTGTCTCCCGACTGTGTTGGCACCCAAGACAATCGATAATGATTTAGGGTTAAACTACCGTAATGAGCCGGACGAATGGATTCGCCTGCCCGAACATCACGACGAGCCGGAAGTCATTCAGAAGGGAGGCTATCGATACAAACGAATCGAATCGCGAGCACGCTTCGATCTGGACCAGATGGTTAACTATGTCACTCCTGGATTTGCAACAGCCGTCTTTGTGTCCGCCTCGGGGGTCCAGCGCGTCCGCACCACGGCTGAAAGTCATCGCCGAATTGCCATTGTCGAGGTGATGGGACGTCATTCAGGATATTTGGCTTTGGGAGCAGCCTACGGTCAGCCGGACATCCTTCTCGTCCCGGAACACCGCCTAAACGTCGATATGCTTGTTGAGCGTATCCACGAGATTTATGACATACAAAAACACTGTGTGATCGTTTGTGGCGAGGGCATTGTGGATGAAAAAGGTGAAGAACTCGGCGCGGAGCACGCGAGCACTGATCCGGCAGGCAACTTGATCCTCAGCGGAGCTGCCGAATCGCTTCGGGCTGTTTTAATCAAGCGATTAGGTGACGATTACTTCACCAGCAAGCGACGGAATGAGTCGGCACGGGCCGCTATCTTCACGAGAAAGCTCGGGCATACCCAGCGGGGTGGCCGGCCTGTGATGTTCGACCGGTTTTATGCGGCTCAACTGGGCGGTCATGCCGTTGATATGTTGCTGGATGGAATGGTGAATGCGGTCTCAATCCTCCAATACACTCGGTCTAAAGGGTTCCATCTTGGTGAGGTCAAGGCCAACGATTTTCGCGATCGTTGGGGCCTGATACATGCTCGTCATATGCACCCCAGCTTCTACGACCCAATTGGCCTTCGTCCAAGTCAAACCGGGATCGATTATTTGGTGCCAATCTTCACTGGTGCTGTGGGAGCTGATGATGTCGAGGTTCAACGCTGTGAGCTATTTGATCCAAGTAATCTCAAAATGCCTTATCATTCCGTTAATACTGATATCAATAAGCGACTTCGCTATCTTCCGGAATAGTTGCTTAATCAAACTTAAATCGATCTAGATATTTGTTTGAAATCCAATCAATCGGAAAAGAAACACAGTAATTCTAATTTAACCTATCTTATAATATTGGTTGGTTAGGTCCGACTTGCAATCAATCCGCTTCCAAATCGACTCATCATGAGGTGATTAGGGACCGATGGCTTCGCCTCCTCGCTCGCCTGTACGAATGCGTATGCAATCTTCGAGAGGCAAGACAAAGATTTTGCCATCGCCAATTGCTCCCGTTTGACCTAATCGAGCCGCATGGACGATTGCCTCTATCGTTGCCTCGACAAACTGCTCGTTAACCGCGATTTCCAGTTTGAGTTTTGGGATGAGTTTGATCTGGACTTCGGTGCCTCGGTAAACTTCGGTATATCCCCGTTGTCGACCACATCCCCGCACGTCTGTAACGGTCATGAGATAGACATCGCGCTCTGCAAGTGCTTTCTGAACATCTTCGAGCTTTTCAGGACGAATAATTGCGATGATAAGTTTCATAACAAAATTCGGGTTATGAATACATGAAGATAAAAGTTTACTTAAGAGGAGAGTTGTTGGACCTGAATCGCTTTACCTAGCTGTCGCGTGAACAAATTAGATAAGTGTTTAACAACCTGATCGACCTGGCCACCTCGAAAGCGGAAAATAGTACCACGAATTGTCGTCACATAAGGGTATACGGCCAAAAAGTCGGGATCGGCTGGTTCATCGCTTGGTTGGCACAACGAAGACCAAACTTTCATGAGTTCACCTGCTTCAGAGCCGATTACTTGAAGCTCGAAACGTCCGTTTCCTCGTGGAACTACAGCCCGTCGAGGTTCGTGAATAGCCACGGCAACGGATTCGGTCGCCCCACTGATATCAAATCCCACTTCGCCATGCTCAGTTCGATCCAACCCGTCCGCTTCCCCTTTTTCATCCGTTCGGAAGGTGTGACGAGTTATCCGCTGGGTGAGCACGGCCAGCAAGAGACTAATTAAGAATGCGTAGAGCGCCGCAACAAGTGCAGCCTTGGTCTGAATCCCAAGCTGAGACCAGGCCGTTACACGATTCTGACCACCCTGACGAATATCGTCCTGTTTGGCGATAAGCTCTTGAAGTGTCGCTAGCTCTTTTTCGAGGCTTGTTGCATAAGCAATGCGATCGTTGGCACTATCTTTTTTTCTCTCAAGATCTTCAAGTTGTTCGGGTGAGCCACCTAATGGATTATCCTTGAGCTGTGCTTCGGCTTGCTGAGCGGCTTGAATGGCTTCATTTGCTTCGGATCGAGCCTGCGTGATTACTTGAAGATTGTTGGCCGTTAATTCCTCGAATCTCGCTCGATGAGCGATGTAGGCGATGAGTCCATCAGCTCCGCTAGGGGTAATCGCCGTGCTGCAGAAGACACCGGTTAGAACAGCCCCGACGAAACCCCCGATACCGTGGACACCGAAGGCATCGAGTGAATCATCATAACCCAAGCGCTGTTTAAGAGATACGGCCAAGTAACACAATGCAGCGGCGGGTAGACCAATGAATAAGCCGGCCCAAATGTAGATGTAGCCACTCGCTGGTGTTACCGCAACCAAGCCTGCAACGACCCCAGAGGCAAGGCCGAGTGCCGTCGGCTTGCCTCGGTGAAGCCACTCAACAACTAACCATCCCAACCCCCCCGCTGCTGCTGCAACCTGAGTAGCCGCGAAAGCGCTAACAGCTTGAGCAGTCCCTGCAACGGCACTGCCACCATTGAAGCCAAACCATCCAAACCACAACAAGCCCGCCCCCAGTAACGTTAAAGCGATGCTATTGGGGTGTGCGATCATCTTGGGGTAACCCGCGCGTTTACCCAAAACAAAGGCACAGGCTAAGCCGGCTACTCCAGCAGCAATGTGGACAACCGTTCCTCCGGCAAAATCCAACGCACCCATCTTGGCTAGCAAACCTATCGGGGTCGTGCCCCGCTTGGAAATAACGACTTGGGGATCAAACCAATCAAATGCCCATACCATGTGCGCAAGCGGACAATAAACAAACGTAATCCAGAGCAGGATAAAAAGACAAAATGGCCAGAAGCGGATCCGCTCGGCGATGGCACCGCTAATTAATGCGGGGGTGATGATGGCAAACATACCCTGGAAGATGACATGTAAATAAATTGGAATGTCATAACCTGGTAATTTGGCGTCAAAGGGTACTCCTTGAATCAACACCAGCTTCCAACTCCAACCAATTAAGCCTGCGTCTTTTACGCCAAGTATGTTGACCTTGATTAGAGAAGGCCCAAAGGCGAGAGCGTAGCCGATAAGGATCCAATATACACCCACCACAACTATCGCTGCCATGCTGTGCATCATCGTGGCGAGTATGTTTTTCCGTCGTACCATACCTCCGTAAAACAGAGCTAAACCAGGCACCATCAGCATCACAAATGCAGTTGCGGTTAACATCCATGCAATGTCGCCACGCTCCTTGGAAGTGGCTGTCGCTTCCGTAGCACTCAAGCGAGTTCCCTCGCTCAGGATCTGCAGTTCCTGCAACAACCTTTGCTGCTCGGCCAACTGCTTCTTAGCCGAGGATAAATTCGATTGGAGTTCTTCAATTGCCGTTTGACGAGCGTCAGGTGGCGGCTCTTCTGCGGATGTCGACGTGCAGAGGGTGGTCAAAAAGTAGAACGATAGACAGGCGGAAGCAGCGAGCTGAAACCAGCGCATCGTCCACCTCAAAAGGGTTGAAACGTGGCACAAGGTGGCAGATTAATGAAAAGTGTGATAATTAAGGCACATTGAGTGCCAGTCAATCGAGTCATTCGTAATTCCCGCAAGTTATTTCTTGACCAAGAGATACGAGTGGTGGTGAAGGCGAATCACCCGCTCACCGTTACTTTTTGCTTAATCCAAAGGCAGGTGATCTGCCTGTTTCATAGGCATAAAACTCTATTTATCTTTGGAGGATCATCTGGGTCGCAAATCCACTCCCAGCGGATTTTTCTTCCGCAAGCGAATCTTTTCGCACGAGTGAATTTCGAAAGTAAAGTTGCTGCAGAGAGATCAAGGTGTTCGCAGTAAATCGATGGCAACTAGTATGAATGATCAGACGCAACCAATACGAATTCGCCCATTCTCGGATGCGTCGCTCTCATCCGTGGACCATCTGAAATTGCCATCGGGTCCCAACTCCCGGTCAGACTCCACGCCCATTACGGTTGTCAGTGAGGTTGGCACAACTGGGACTGCCGAGTCATCTCCAAACGCCTTTCCCGGTTACGACATATTGGAAGAACTCGGGCGGGGTGGAATGGGAGTGGTCTACAAGGCGCGGCAGCGAAGCCTGAACCGGTATGTCGCATTGAAGGTAATCTTGACTGGCCCGTACGCAAGTCCAGAAAGCAAAGCTCGATTTCTCATAGAAGCGGAGGCTGGGGCACGGCTCCAGCATCCGAATATTGTGCAAGTCTACGATGTCGGCGAACATGCGGGCTTCTCCTACATCGCGTTCGAACTGATCGAAGGAATGACCTTGCGCAAGTGGCAAGCTGGTCGTCCCGTGGAGCCCGTGTTGGCGGCCAGTTTGACGAGTGTATTGGCGCGAGCTGTGCAGCACGCTCATGACCAAGGCATTATCCATCGCGATCTCAAACCCGCCAACATCCTACTTTCTGGGAGTTATAATCCGTATTCTTTTGGTACAAAGATCGTCTCAAGCAAGTCGAACAGCCCGGTCTTGCAACCACGATCAAGTTCAACCGTGCGTCGAACAAGTCGATCAGGATCGACTGCGATCAACCAATTGATCCCCAAAGTAACCGATTTTGGTCTCGCAAAGGCAATTGAGGGTGGTGCGGATTTAACCATCTCGGGGGTAGCCTGTGGAACACCTAACTACATGGCCCCCGAGCAAGTCCGTGGTTCCCGACAAATTGGGCCCAGTGTGGATGTCTACGGCTTGGGAACAATTCTTTATGAATTGCTAACGGGTCGGCCACCATTCTCGGGCGGTGACGCAATCACCTTGATGGATCAAATTCTAAAGGTTGAGCCGCCAAACGTTCGAAAGGTCGTCCCAGGCATTCCCCGGGATTTGGCTATCATTGTCAACAAATGTTTGGAGAAGGAACCGGGGCGTCGCTACCTGAATCCTAATGAATTGGCGGATGACCTTGAGCGGTTCCTTCAGGGTCATGCCATCCACGCTCGAGCGGTGGGTTATCTTGAACAGACATGGCGATGGGTAAGACGAAATCCGGTACTGACAACTTTTTTGCTATTGCTTGGCATCGGATTCTTGGTAACCGGCACTTTGGCAGTAGCATTGGCTCATGCTCGTAGGATTGAGCAGGTCGCACGCGCCGAGGCCGAACGTGCTCAAATCGAGGCAAGCCTGGCACGGAACCTCGCGGAAGCCCATCGCGATGAATTGCAAAAGTCATTGCTAATCACAGAACAATCACGCCATGAAGCAGAGCTTGCAAAGCAGAGGGCCGAAAGCGCCCGCCAGCTGGCCGATTCGGAGAAGGCCTTCGCGCTTGATCAGCAGTTTCTTGCTGAGCTGGCACGAAAAAAAGCCGAATCCAACCTGAAGATTGCTCGGGCTGTCATCCGCAGTACCTTGCAGGTTTATTCTCAGGATTCCCGCTTTGTCGGACCGGAGTTCCGCGATCTCCGGGAAAAACTCATTGCCAGTATCCGCAGCTTTCGCAACCAACTCGCTGAACAGGGCGGTGATACGATCGAATACTTGGATGACGTGGCGGGAATGTCCCACTGGTTGGGGTATTTAGAATACCTCAACAATAACCAGGCACGGGCCGCGGAGGAATATCTGCTCGCAGCTGCTGCCGCGTGCAAGTGGGTTGCGATCGATCCGGATGATCCAGAGCCACGTTGCCGCATGGCGGATTCCTTAATCAACGGAGGGAACGCGTTATTCAACCACCAACGCTTCGTGGAAGCGGAACGGTGTTATCGTCAGGCGGCAGTCTGTGTTGAGTCGGTAATTGAAGTTAGACCGCAGATAGCCCACTACCGAGGGGTGGCCTCTGAGGCCCACATTCAATTAGCGAAGCTACTGCACCTCACTGGTCAGCCCCAGGAACAAATTCAGGAAGCCGAGATCGCGCTCCACCATGCGCGGGAATTTTCCCAAAGGAGTTATCACACGGTAGATCATCTGAAGCTACTAGCCAGTGCTCAAAGTGAACGAGCCCGAGCATATCAGCGAGCAAACATCTGGGATCTCGCCGAGTGCTGTTACATGGACAGCATCACAATACGAGAGCAGATTCTGACGAAATACCCTCAGCATGCCGAGCACATGAGTGAACTCTGTTTGGTACTGCTGAAGTTGGGAGATTGCCAAACTGCTCGTGGAGATTCGACTCGAGCCATATCCCATTACCGCCAAGCAATTCGCCTGGCCGAGCAGACTCTTCAATTGGAGCCTAACAATTCGATCCATGCTATAACTTTGGCGGACGGCCTGGTCCGAGAAGCCGATGCCTTGCATCAACTATTGAAGTTCCCCGAGGCCAATCAGTGTTACGACCAAGTCCTAGCCTTACTGGAGCCCAAACTCGCTCGAGATCCTCATTTGAAAACGGGTTGGGATGTTTGGGCCCGAGCCATGACTGGACGGACGCATCTCTACAACCGCACCGGGCGGCATCGACTGGCGGCAGAGCAATGGGCTATTCTCGCGAACCAAGCTCCTGATGTTAATCGGCGTTACGAAGCAGAACTCTTCGTCTGCCAATCGCTACTCTTTGCTCAAGATTGGCGGGAAGCTTCACGAAAAGCCGAAGAATTAGCCAGAAAACCAGTGCCACCCTGGGTCAGCTACGAACAGGCACGGCTTTGGTGTCGCGTGAGTGTACAAGCCGGTTGCGACCCAAGCTTGACCACTAGCGATCGCATACTGAATGCGGAGCAAGCCATCAACAAGGCATTGGTCCACTTGGAGCGAGCAAAAACCGCCGGGCTGTTCAAAGAAGAACGATTCGTTCAGCTGGTACTGACCCATCCCGACCTTGCACCTGTCCGAGGTAAGTTCAATCCGCGAGAGTAATGTCGAACTTGAACGATGTTCGATCAAGTCTGTTGCCAAAACACTTCGAGCGGACTACCCTTTCGCTTACCAACTATCAATTCTCTCCACTCTCCAGGAGTTCGGCTCATGCGTGTTGTGTTCAGGAAAATCATTGCTCTCACCGGTCTCATTGTGGCTGGTTCGGCCAGCGCCGAAGTCAAGCCCCACCCTTTGTTCACTGACAACATGGTGCTCCAACGTGATGTCGAAGTCCCAGTGTGGGGTTTGGCCGATCCAGATGAAGAAATCACAGTAACCTTGTCTAAAAGTGGTAGCGGTACGGCCGTTCGCACAAAGGCAGATGACAAGGGGTATTGGTCCGTGCGGCTACCCAAGTCATCGGCTGGTACCGATTTCACCTTGCTTGTTGAAAGCAAGGCAAACAAAGTCGAACTCAAGAACGTGGCTATTGGCGATGTGTGGGTATGCTCGGGGCAGTCCAACATGGAATGGTCGGTGAATGCCAGCGCAGAGCCAGCTTCGGTCAAGGCAGGGGCTAATAATGCCAACCTGAGGCTATTTACTGTCAATAAACGGACAGCAACTCAGCCGATTCGTGACCAAAACGATCTGAAACACTTCAGCAAATGGTCAAGTTGCACACCCGAGAACGTTGGTGCATTCTCGGCTGTTGCTTACCACTTTGGAAATCATCTGCAACGGAACCTAGCTGGGAATCCTCCCATTGGATTGATCCATACCTCATGGGGTGGAACGCCAGCCGAAGCATGGACGAGCATTGAGGCACTGGAATCTGAAGCCTCACTGAAGTATTACGTTGAAAATGCCAAAAAAGCCGCGACAGGAAAACAACCGGTCAGTCCCTCCACGCCGGCGAGCCTTTATAATGCCATGATTCACCCACTGCTCCCGTTCCCCATCAAGGGTGCCATTTGGTATCAAGGTGAGTCGAATGCCGGCCGAGCCTATGAATATCGAACGCTATTTCCCACCATGATCCAGGATTGGCGGAAACGATGGGGTGCTGATTTCCCATTCCTTTGTGTTCAGTTGGCACCTTGGCATGCCGGTGATGCGAACGGTGTGAGCTGGCCGGAGCTGCGCGAGGCTCAGCTGCTGGCCACCAAAAAGTTGCCACAGGTGGGGATGGCAGTTATCACCGACGCTGGCGACCTTTATGACATTCACCCGAGAGACAAGTTCACCGTTGGCACCCGACTGGCACTCTGCGCCCGGGGAATGGTTTACGGTGAAAAGATCGTGCATAGTGGCCCAGTGTATCGTGAAATGAAGATCGAGGGTGATCAGGCGGTGCTGTCGTTCGATCACATAGGCGGCGGACTGATGGGGCGGTACCAGACCCTCAATGGCTTCGAAATTTGTGGCGATGACCGAGAGTTCTATCCTGCGAAGGCCGTGATCCAAGGCGAGACCATTGTGGTCAGTTCTCCCAAGGTCTCGAAACCCGTGGCAGTGCGCTTTGGCTGGAAGAACTACCCTATCGTGAACCTGTATAATCGTAACCTCGATGGTAAGACGCTCGGTTTGCCAGCGACACCCTTTCGCACAGACGACTTCCCTTTGACGACCATGCCAAAAAAGTGATGAGACATCCGATTTTTCAAGCCCACCCCTTGTCCTTGGTGGGCTTGTTGCGTTATGGAGAGTTTAATGCCAAACCGGGTTGTCATTATTGGAGCAGGTGTTGTCGGCGCATGCACGGCATACTACTTAGTCAAATCAGGATTTCGAGTAACCTTACTCGACCGCGGTAAGGTTGGTGCAGCCTGTTCCCATGCTAACTGTGGCTATGTCTGCCCGAGCCACGTTTTACCGCTGGCGATGCCCGGTGCGGTCTGGTCCACGCTCAAGACCCTTTTTCAACGCAACTCACCGTTAAAAGTCCGACCTAAGGTGGTGTTGTCCAGCCTCGGCTGGTTTCTTGGCTTTGTCCGCCGGTGCAATCGACATTCCATGCTCGCTGCTGGCCACGCGATTCAATCGCTTCTGAACTCGTCCCGCCGTCTATTCGAGGAGTTGATTCACAACGAGAAACTGGACTGCGAATGGGAAACAAAGGGGTTGCTGTTTGTCTTTCGGACTCCCAAGCACTTCGAGTACTACGGCCATACCGATGCATTACTCCGCAACGAGTTTGCTTTGTCTTCCAAACGGTTCGATTCCCAGGCGTTGGTCGAATTCGAGCCGGCGTTGAAGCCCGGGATGGCCGGCGGCTACCTCTACGAATCTGATGCCCATCTACGCCCCGATCGTTTCATGAGTGAATTGCACCGTGTGTTAATGGCCTACGGTATCGAGGTACGTGAAGGTTGCGAGGTGACTGGTTTCGTGCGGGAGGGCAGCATGGGCAGGGCAGTACGCACCAGATACGGCGATATTGAGGCAGACCACTTCGTTGTCGCGACCGGTGCGTGGACACCCCTCTTGAACCGAGAACTGGGTTGCCGAGTCTCGATTCAGCCGGGTAAAGGTTACTCGATCACGATGCCACGGCCAGCCGTGTGCCCGACTTATCCACTCATCTTTGAGGAACACCGCGTTGCCGTCACGCCTTTTCGCTCGGGGTATCGCCTCGGATCGACTATGGAGTTCGCTGGCTACGACGAGAGCATGAACCGATCGCGTCTCAACATTCTAATCGACGCCGCGAAACAGTACCTCAAGACTCCACTCGCCGAACCAGTGCAAGAAGAATGGTGGGGCTGGCGGCCAATGACCTACCACGGGTTACCGATCATTGACCGCAGCCCTGTCATGAATAATGTATTGATCGCCGCCGGGCACAATATGCTTGGACTGTCGATGGCAACAGCGACGGGCAAACTCGTGTCCGAATTACTTGGCGCGGGGCCGCCTCATATCGACCCCGCTCCGTACCGACTCACACGTTAGCGGTGTCGGAACTTCACGGACCGACTTCGGAAGTTTTACCGGCTCCATCCACATCACTGGTGCAGTCACGGCTCAATGGCTGCATAACCAGTTTGGTGATTCAATCCACGACACGCTTCGTGATAGCAGCATAGGCATCTATGCGACGGTCTCGGAAGAACGGCCAATTCCGCCGCACGTCTTCCATCAATCTCCGATCGCACTCTCCCACGAGAATTTCCTCTTGATCGTGGCTAGCACGCTTCAATATGCGGCCAAAAGGATCGCTCACAAATGAGGCACCCCAGAATTCCAAGCCGTCCCCAACGATTTGTTCATGACCGACTCGGTTGACCGCGCACACATAGGTGCCGTTGGCGATCGCGTGGCCCCGCATGCTTGTCTCCCAAGCGGAGTGTTGGGCCGAACCAAACTCAACCTTTTCTCGTGGGTGCCAGCCGATTGCGGTGGGGTAAACGATTACCTCGGCACCTTGGAGCGCCGTGAGGCGGGCCGCCTCGGGATACCATTGATCCCAACACACGAGTATTCCGATTTTCGCGATTGCTGTTTTAAACACTTTGAATCCGAGGTCACCGGGAGTGAAGTAGTATTTTTCGAGGTAGAGTGGATCGTCCGGGATGTGCATTTTGCGATAAATACCCAGCGGTTCGCCATTGGTATCATGAATTGTCGCTGTATTGTGGTACACACCCGGCATCCGTTTTTCGAAAAGCGAACCGATCACAACAATACCGTGCTTTTTTGCGGCCGCTGATAGACGGTCTGAGCTTGGCCCCGGAATGGGTTCGGCCAAATCGAATAATGAGGGATCCTCTTTCTGGCAGAAGTAAAAGCCAGTGAATAACTCCGGTAGGCACACTACCTGAGCACCGTGCTGGGCCGCTTCGGCGATCATGGTCTCGGCTTTGGCTAAGTTGGCTTCTTTCTCCGGAACCATACGCATTTGGATGGCGGCGATTCTGAAAGTGTCCGGCATGTCCGCTCCATTGCGATTTGGGTCATACTACCCTAATTTGTACCGAACTCGCTTCAATCGTTTTACGGTGGGGGATGCCTACCGGATATGAAGCCCCGGATGTTTACCTCTTTAGCCCGATAGGTGCGATCATGCTCTCTCCTCATGACAACATCACCAGTGTGCTCAAGGAGTCCCGCGTTTTTTCACCACCGGATGACTTTGTGGCACAAGCGAACGTTACGGCTAGTGAGCGGGACCGGCTTGTGGAGTGGGCCAAGCGTGATCCGGATGGCTTTTGGGCTGAACAAGCGAAATCCCTGCGATGGTTTAAACCTTGGTCGCAAGTTCTCGATTGGAGTAACGCACCTCATGCTCGATGGTTCGTTGGCGGGCAGCTTAATGCGAGCGATAATTGCCTCGACCGCCACTTGGTTACCCGCGGTAACAAGGCCGCAATCATTTGGGAAGGCGAACCGGGCGACAGTCGCATCCTGACGTACCAGCAATTGCACCGAGAGGTCTGTCGGTTTGCCAATGTGTTGAAATCGTTGGGCATTGGGAAGGGGGATCGTGTCACGATTTACATGCCGTTGGTTCCCGAAGCCGCCGTCGCCATGCTAGCTTGCGCGCGCATTGGTGCGACCCACTCCGTTGTCTTTGGAGGTTTTTCTGCCGAAGCGGTGGCCGATCGCAATAACGACGCCAAAAGTCGGCTGATCATTACCGCGGATGGCGGGTGGCGACGAGGTAAGGTCATTCCGCTTAAGGCAAACGTCGATGAAGCGTTGCAAAAATCCCCGACTGTTGAAAAATGTATTGTTCTCAATAGGTGCCAAACGGCTGTCGAAATGAAACCAGGCCGGGATTTCTGGTGGCACGAGCTGATCGCCAATGCGTCCGTTGATTGTCCAGCGGAGCCGCTCGACAGCGAGCATCCACTGTACATCCTCTATACCTCCGGCAGCACGGGCAGACCCAAGGGAGTCTTACACACCACGGGTGGTTATCTGCTGGGTGTCTCGTTGACACATCGTTGGGTCTTCGACATCAAGGAGAACGACACTTACTGGTGTACGGCCGATATTGGTTGGGTTACCGGCCATAGCTACACGGTCTATGGTCCGCTGGCGAATGGATCGACCGTGGTGATGTATGAAGGAGCACCCAATCACCCTCGGGAAGACCGCTTTTGGGAAATCATTGAGAAATATCGGGTCAGTATCTTCTACACGGCACCCACTGCCATTCGGGCATTTATCAAGTGGGGTGATCAGCACCCCAAAAATCATGATTTAAGTTCACTTCGTTTGTTGGGTACAGTTGGCGAGCCCATCAACCCAGAGGCCTGGATGTGGTATCACACGGTAATTGGCAGCAGCCGCTGTCCGATTGTCGATACCTGGTGGCAAACCGAGACCGGAGCCATCATGATCGCGCCACTTCCCGGAGCGATTCCCACCAAGCCAGGTAGTGCCACCAAACCCTTACCGGGTATCTTTGCGGAAGTTGTCGACAAAGCGGGACGATCCGTACCGCCCAACACAGGGGGATTACTTGTCATCAAGCGACCTTGGCCAAGTATGCTCCGAACGATTTATGGCAACGATGAACGATTTAAGGCCGGCTATTGGTCCCAAATCAAGGATGCGTACTTCACAGCGGATGGGGCCCGTATGGATGAAGATGGCTACCTCTGGGTCTTGGGCCGGGTCGATGATGTTCTTAACGTATCGGGGCACCGGCTGAGCACCATGGAGGTGGAAAGCTCACTGGTTCACCATCCCAAAGTTGCCGAGGCCGCGGTCGTTGGTCGTCCCGACGAACTCAAGGGTGAAGCGATCTGTTGTTTCGTTACATTAAAACAGGGTCACTCGCCAAGCGATGAGTTGAAGAAGGAGTTGCAAGCTCACGTGGCTCACGACATCGGCACCTTGGCCCGTCCCGATGATATTCGATTCACGGATGCATTGCCCAAAACGCGGAGCGGCAAAATTATGCGGCGGTTATTGCGCGATATTGCTGCCGGGCGGCAAAGCACCGGTGATACCACCACGTTGGAAGACTACAGCGTGCTGGCTAAACTCCGCGAAGATGAAGAGTAATGAGTAGAGTCTTGGTGACGCGGATGGCCCAGCTTGGGTCCTCCGCGTCGCTGTCTTGCGTTAGCGTTCAGGCCAGTGCTGCCCGTGTCCGCTTGACCACCGGCGAATCGGGAGCACTGAAGCCCTTGAGCCAGAACATACTTGCGGAGAGGAACCGATCGCGAAATTCTGGCGAGATGTGCTGAGTGTCCTCAAAGACAGCGGAACTGAACTTGTAATCGTGGGAATCCATTCCTTTAAGGAAAATCAGCCGCCGCCCTTCGTCGATCAGCTCGCGAGCCGCTTGCGGGTTCGCTTTCAAGATCGCCAAGGCCGTTCGTGCAGCAGTCGTTTGATCGCGGTCCAGCTCAGAAAAGACATCACGGGGTTGGAATTCATCACGATCGTCTCGGGCCGTTAGCTTATCGATGGCAACATCTCGAAGTTGACCACGGGCTTTCATGGTCTCCCGAAAGAGCGGAAGGAACGATGCCGCTTGCAACAACAAGGCAGGGCGATTCCCAGTTGCATCGTGGGTTGTCTCGAAGGCGTAACGAAATGCATTGAGCGTGGTTAATGTGTGTAAACTGACAATTCCCGGTTGGCGCATCAGCAACTCGGCTGCGGCGAGGTGCAAGCCGTCCCATACAGATTGTGGTGAAATGCTGCGATCGTTGAGAAGCTTCACCACCGCGCTTGTAGCGTCAGCGTCAGTACCCGTCCGGAGGATGTCGAGCAGATCATGGGTTGCAGCGGGATCCAGACGGCCGCTGGCCCATTCAGCATGGAAAACGGCCTTGTTCCCGTGAAGAAGCTCCTGGGTCCGACGCCACGGTCGATCGGGAGGAAGATCGCTCTTGGCGGGATTCGTTCCCTCGTGTCTAAGCAGCGCGTAAGCAAGGGACCGGTAAAGTGGCTCGGCGTGCTGTCGGCCAATGACCTGTAACGTGCGGAAAGCATTTGCCACAAATATGCTTTTGTGACCAATATCCCGAAAATCTCGGCAACCGAAACCGGCAAACAGCTCAAAGGCCTCGTGTTCACTGAGGTGTCGAGCTAAACCCGCGGCGGCTACATCCGCCCGCTCTTCATCCCAGTTGGTCATGGCTCTCACGAAGGCGGCCCGGGCCTTATGTGCCGGCGGAACCTTGGCTTCGTCCACCGGTTTCATTCGCCAACCACCTTCTTTGACATTTTGAGCCTGAGCACTTTTGAAATTGTCGAGTGCCCAGAAGAGCGGTAGCCAACGGTCCCGATCGGGTCCGGCCATCGCCGCCTGATGGGCTGAATGCACCACCAGGACAGCATGAAACTTGAACCCAACTTGGGGTCGAGGCTGGACGTTGCGGATACCCGCCAGCAACAGCGCCGCCAGCACCTCGCGGTAAGCGAGCCCTTTCTTGATGCGACGGCCAATCTCTTCGAGAAGTTTTTCTCGTGGAGTTAGCTCGAGTAACTGAACCAGCGGTTCGATCCCAGAATCCAGACGAACCAGGTTTGGATCGGGCTTGGCATCGGTTGCTGAGACAGCCGGAAGCTGATCAAGGAAACCGAGGCTACCAGAAACTAGCGACGTGGCGAGAAACGCACGGCGATCGGGAGAGTGCATGGCCAGCTCCAAAAGGAGAACGAAAGGGGCAGTCCTGTTCAACGCCGTTGGCCGGTCTTAGCTGAATGCGGCTAGAGGGTAGTGCCGCCGCGATCTCGGAACTTGACCAGGGTGACCCGGTTACCCTTCGAATTATAACTCACAGAGTTCATGAACGCTCGCATCAAAAGAACGCCCCGCCCAGACGGACGAGCAATGTTCTCCGGCAAGGTGGGATCCGGGATTGTACTCACGTCAAAACCCGGACCGTCATCCGCAATTAAAAACGTCGCAGATTGGAGATTCATTCTGGCCGTCACTCTCACCCGGCGTTCTCGGTAGGGTGATGTCGTGCGTCGTTGGTCCGCCAAGGTGTGAAAAGCGTCGTCGTCTTGCTCTCGAAGGCTGGAGCTGACTTCTAGATTGCCATGATAGATGGCGTTGAGCAACGCTTCTTCTAATGCAATGCCGGCTCGCGTTGCCCCCGTGAGGTCACACAGCCCCATCTCGATCAGGTCTTCCCGAAGCAGACTGACCAATGGCGGGACCAGCGTCGGATCGTTCTCCAGCACGAATTGCGAACTACGACGGGTTAATCCCGCCAAGACTCGGAACCGACGATGTTTTGCCTGACGAATGGACAGAACCCGCTCCAAGACCGGGCCCAAATCGATGGCCAAGGATTGTTTCGGGACATAATCGGCAGCGCCCGCCTTGAGTGCTGCAACAGCCAACCGTTCGTTACCCGTTCGGGTCATCAATACCACTGGAACATGCGGGAAACGATCGCGAATTTTCTGTACGAGTTGCAACCCATCGAGTTGCGGCAGTTGCAAATCGGTGAGAACGACGGCAGGCTCCTGTTGCTGGATTGATTCGAGTGCTTCGACACCGTCACGGGCAAACACGGCATGCCAGCCAAGCGATTCGACCAAACGGGAGGTGTAGCGCTGTTCAAGCTGTGATGGGTCCACTATTAGAACGGTGTGGGCCTCGCTCGAACCAATCGCTGCCATAACCGGGTCTCACTATTTAATCCTGTTCCAATTGTATCATGACAATAATTGGACAACAAAAACCCTTCCTTTTAAATGTCAAGTAATTGTCAAGCGGTGGATTTGACCGACGAGAGACCAGCTAGGATCGGATGCATGCGGACTTGACTCATCGCTCATTCCCACAACTCCAATACAACCGACACTTTCGTGTAACACGGTCAATTCCGGTAGAAGTCAATCCAGGTTAAGGTAATCAACCTTGGATTTTCCTCGAAGAATTGCTTGGGTAAGTGCATTTCAAAGTACGCGTCGGTTAGTGGAGGCTTTACCAGCAACTTGCCGTCTTTCCGTACAACGCGAACATTCATCCAAAGGGGGTCTGTTGCATCGAGTGGTACGTCCTCCTGGCCAGGCTTCCAGAGTCGCACTTTATGATCGTGGCTGGACACAGACGCTCGAAGCGTGACTTTTCCATTCGATAGCTCAAAATGCTCCAGGCCTTTGAAATGCAAGCGTAGGACGATGGCATCCGGCCATGCCTTACTTTTACGCTCAATGACAGCCTTACTAATGCCGCAAGGGCTTTGGATCGAGAATGTCGCCGTGCCTCCATCGATACTCACATCGACTCGATCATCATTGTGTTTAGTGGTGATCGTGAACGGAGCACGGTCATCGGTGGTCGCACTCACGGGCAAAGTAAGTAGGCCGGAGATCAAAAAGGGTATCATGATTTGATGTTGATAATTTGGCGGTAAGTGAGGTTGATGCGTTCCCCAACGTGCTTTTTTGTTTTGGGAATTTCGTGTTTCCAAAACCTCTGCATGGTTCCAGCCATGATGATGAGCGTGCCGTGAGCAACTGGGAGGTTTAACGTTTCCTTAGTGGTGTTGTGCTTGATACGAAAAGTCCGGGTTGCACCCAACGACAACGACCCAATCACGTTCCCCATCTCGGGCTCATCGTCGGCATGTAGCCCCATGCTATCAGCACCCGAGCGATAGCGATTCAGCAGACAATAGTTATATTTACCCTGAATCGCCTCAATCCTGTGCTTGATTTCGAGGAGAGTCGAGGTCCAAGGCCGGGCCACGTTCACCGTCCCGGAGTAGCGATAGATCACACCATCGTCGCCGTAGGATGCTGTGAGCCGTGGTTGCAGATGGCCGAAGACGCCGGGTTTTTGTTCCCACGCAGTATGGTCTCGCAGTTCTACGAAGTAGCGATCGGCCTCATCAGCAGGCAGGAACGCCTCCTCATAAAGCAAAAGCCCACCGTCTGCGAGTTCGATCGTTTGCATGGCTCTCATAACGATCTTGAATAGATTTTACACCCATGAGCCAGGCTACGTTATCAATAGCAGAGTTCTATTTTGGTTCGACTGTATTCGGGTCGGCTTGCATATTCAAAAAAATGCTGAACAGCGCTGTAAGCAAGGTCTCATCGTAAAGGTCTCGTCCTGCACGCGATGATTTGGCCCGATGGTTACCATGTCTCAGCAAAACAATTTATACTCTCCGGACAAGGCACTGACCAAGCTCGCTTCCACCAGACCCCGAGGCCCAACTCACACAGCTTCCCAACTTCGCCGGGCTGTCCATCTAGGAGTCGGCCCGTGTCGTCGGCCCCTCCCCGCGGACGGCGGACCGGCTATGGTCCTTTGCCCGCGTTTGGCTCACCGGGACGTCAAATTCTCAGTGATAGCAAGCGCAAGACTTTCGAGGTGACCGCCATGGGGCGGGTTTTGAGGAGCAGTCGGGCTGACTGGATTTGAACCAGCGACCTCTTGGTCCCGAACCAAGCGCTCTAGCCAAGCTGAGCTACAGCCCGTTTTGGTGTTCGTTCTTACCGCGTCATCGTAGTCGGGTGAGCGGAATTGT
>Ga0272446_1000094_pt1 | contig 116942 bp, 114 predicted proteins | sample YNPCB0061_FD_194587 | JGI IMG/M metagenome (GOLD analysis project Ga0272446, IMG submission 194587) | Hot spring microbial mat communities from Yellowstone National Park, WY, United States - YNP-CB-006-1 | ecosystem: Environmental > Aquatic > Thermal springs > Hot (42-90C) > Sediment | place...
ATTACACGAAGTGACGGTGGCTGGAAGTTTGGCGCAGGGAAGTCAGGGCGGGGGACTCATCGAAATTGTAAGTGATGGGGGAACGGGTGCGAAGATCCAAGCCCTGAGTTCTTCAACCACGGATACGGCAAACTACAACTCCACTGAATTGTCAAGCTCAACCGTTACCAGCTTCTTGATTCAAGGAACAAAGACTTACGTTGGAACCATGGGCAAGGGTCTCTTTCGCCAGGATTCAGACAAAAAGTGGACCTGGGAGTGAAGTTCCAGAACACCTCATTAGAATTCAAAATTAAGATCTGCCATCATTTGCCAAGTTTGGGAATACCTCGTAACAGTGTTTTGAGTTCCTCGGATTGGTCTTGTTTTATATAATGCTGTTCAATTTCTTCATCGGTTAATCCTACTAACTCGTGGCTGAGGTAGTGAATCCACACATCGTTTTCAGGGTTTTCAATCACCCACTGACGACACCAAAAGTCGGGAATAATGGGGAGAACGCTCTTCCATTGATAAACCTTATAGTCGTGAACAGCCACACGAATATCCTCACGCGGAATACCACGCGCCAAAATAATGTTCACCAAGTGATTGATGGTATGACCACTGTCATAAATATCATCAACAAGGAGCACACGATCCCCACTGCGCAGGTACTTGGGGTCGTAGGTCCAGCCATCAACTCGAACCTGTTGCTGGCTCTTGATGTTCGTATAACTATGAGCTACTACAGCGGCATAGAATAAGCGTTTTTTCTCTGGCGTGAAAAACCTCAGGTACTCGCTCAAAACATTGCCCAGATAAGCACCCCCTCTCAGGCTCACATAAACGATGTCGGGGATGAAACTTGATTCGATGATGTTTTGAGCCATGAGCAGGGCGTTATTGCGCACCTGCTCAAAACTGATAAAATTCTTTTGCAACATTAACGTTTAATGCCTATGGTCACATCAACTCCTTCGCGAATAACCGTCATGTTAAGTTCCTGGGTTGTATTCGCGAGTACTTCATAGAACTCGCGAGAATTTTGGATGTTGCGCCCATTCACCATTTTGATAACATCAGCTTCACGTAAACCCGCGATTTGAGCCGGGGTTCGCGAAACCACCCCGACAATCACCACACCCTTGGCATTTTGTAGCCTTGGTTCGCTTCGTCGAAGCTCATCGGTAATCGGCATAATGGTGAAGCCTGGCCAAAGAAGGTTGTTCATCGAATCGATTTGCTCTTCTTGTGCCCGCTGCTCGATGACCACATTTACACGCTGGCGCCTCCCCATACGGATTAATTCAAACTCAACTCGATTTCCGGGTTGTAGGTCTCCCACCATTTGGATGAGTTCTGAAGAATTTCGTAATGAACGACCACTGAGTTGAACGATGTAGTCACCTGGCCGAATTCCCCCCTTATCAGCGGGACTGTTTTTGAAGACATTAAAGACGAAGGCGCCCCTCTCATTACGTACACCCATGTCTTGGGCTAAATCCGGTTCCGGATCACCAACACTTACACCAAGCCAACCATAGCGAACCTGCCCGCTCGCTGAAAGCTCCTCAATCACTCTTTTTGCGTTGTTGATGGGGATGGCGAAGCCCAAGCCAACACTCCCCCCGGTTGGGGTGGCAATCCAGGTATTGATCCCGACCACTTCACCCTGAAGGTTTACCAAGGCACCGCCACTGTTTCCACGGTTAATCGCAGCATCGGTTTGAATAAAATCATTGATGTTTTGTCCTGGACCACCCCGCCTTCCCAAGGCACTGATGATTCCCTGGGTCACCGAAAATCCCAAGCCTAGCGGACTTCCCATGGCCAAAACCAAATCGCCCACCTCAAGTTGTGAGGAATCCCCAAGCTTTGCCAATTTGATGCTTTGGTCGTTGGATTCGAACCGAATCACGGCCAAATCACGGCGCGTATCCTTCCCGACGAGGGTAGCATTAAACTCTCGCTGGTCAAAAAGTACCACCTTGATTTCGCGAGCCCCGTCAACCACGTGGTTATTGGTCAGAACATCAATTTGGTTCCCTTGCCGACGAACCAAAACACCTGAACCTAGCCCTCGGCTTTCAAACTGGCGAGGTTGGGGCTGTCGGGGTGGCTGATTTTCTTGATTGGGCCCGGGGGAGAAAAAGAAATCCCAAGGAAAATCTTCACCAAATGGATTCAAGGGTTGGGATGGAGTGGTAATAGACCTGGTTTGGATTTCCACAATGCTGGGCAACACCTCTCGAGTAATAGCACGGAAGCTGTTTTGCATTTCGTAGATCGATGGCGCCACCCCACTTTGTCGGGTTTCAGCCAAGACCTGAGCACTCGGACCCATTCCCACTGAGCACGAAAGGGCAAAAAACGACAATCCAGCCCCAAATAAAATTGAAGATAGAATTAAGGGCAACAACCCCTTAAACTTGATGTTTTGTTTTTCCATTTTTTTCTCCGTTTAAGATTTCAAAAAGATTTTACCACGTGATAACATAAAAATGCATTCCACCCTCCGAAATTACAACAACCCAATCTTTTAGGCAAGTAGTTCCGTTAGAACCCAATAACCCTCTTCCGTTACCGCTACCGTGTGTTCAAAATGAGCACTGTTTTTCCCATCTCGGGTCACCACTGTCCATCCATCATCGAGGATGTTCACCTCTGGCGTTCCGAGGTTGACCATGGGTTCAATTGCAATGACCAGCCCAGGTGGAAGTCGTGGATTGGGTCCAACTCGAACATAGTTGGGAACCTCTGGATCCTCATGAACCGAAAAACCAACCCCGTGCCCACAGAACTCGTGCACAATACCGTAACCATGTGGTTCAATCACCTTACTAATCGCAATTGATATATCTTTAAGACGTCCTTGTGGTTTTACAGCGCGAATCCCCGCCCAGAGGCTTTCTTGGGTTACCTGCAAGAGCTTTTGGTCTTCGGCACTCGCTTCACCAATAGGAAAGGTCTTAGCCATATCACTGATATAACCATTGAGGTTGATGCCACAGTCAACACTGAGCAAGTCGCCATTTTTGAGTTTTCGCGGACGAGGAATACCGTGAATCACCTCGTGATTGACCGATGTACACAAGGTAGCAGGATAATTGCGATATCCCTTGAAGGCAGGTTTTGCTCTGTGGCGGAGGATGTAGTCCTGTGCCCAACGGTCAAGCTCTAAAAGGTTCGTGCCCTCGCCAATTTGACTTTCAATGTCGTGAAACATTCGCGCCAGAAGCTGGCAGGATTCGTGTATCCGTAGAAGCTGATCTTTGGTTTTAATTCTCATTAGCACTTTCCTGGAAAATTGAAGTGTTTAGATAGTTTTGAGCTGAGATGAATTGGGGGTCCAGGCTTCGAGCAAGACGAAGGCTTTTTTGAGAATCAACGTTATTTCCCATAAAATACAACCAAATGGCTCGGTCAAACAAGACCCGTGCTAGAAACTGTTGCGAGGCCCTACTAGAGGGTAAAAGATGAATGAGCTGTTCGGCACGGTAATTATGCTCAAGCGCCTTGGTGTAATCCCTTCTTCCGCCTTGTGCCCGCACAAGTTGAGCGGCTAGTCGTGATGCCACATATTCCCAAAATAGGTTACGCTCAACTACTGGTGCCGTTGTCCACAAATCATAGGCAGCTTGAGCTCGATTGGGCATTTGCGCCAAGGCTAAAGCCATTTCTTTGGTGATGAACCACGCATTTGGCCATCGCTTCAACCACCCTTCACCCGTTTCAATCGCTAGATCAAACTTACCTTGTTTATTTAACTGCCAAAGAAGCATTTCAACGATGCTTTGAAAATATATCTCTTCTTCTTCGCTGAGCTCTTGGCCTCGATTCAAGACCGTGTTGAGCAAGACAGGGGTGAGCAATTCAGGAAAGGAAGCGTAGTAATAAAATAGAGACGCAAGGCTCTGACCCGATTTTTCACTGAGTAATCTGATAAATTGTTTTTGTAGGTTTTGCTTTGATGCAGGGGTTGGGGCTTGGATGATTTGTAGGTAGAGCTTGATATCTTGAAACGAATCGTAGGCGGGAAGAACTCGCAAGGCGCTTGGCACATCACCAAAATTCAAGTAGAGAAAGACAAGGTTTTTGTACACCGTACTATCCAAAATTGTGGAGTTTTCACGTTCCGCATTAAATTGACGCCTGAGTATGATTTCCGTAGCCTTTAACCTTCCCAATCGATAGTTGGATTCGGCCGATGCAAAAATAGCGGTGCGATCAAGGTACTGTGGCTCAGAAATTTGACTAAGAAATGTTGCTGCTGACTCCCAGCGTCCAAGCCTGAAATTGGCTAAGCCAATCAAGCGATTGATGACCGAAGGATTCCAATTCAAAAACAAACTCTGTTGAGATTTGGGTTGTAGTTCTAGGATACCTAGATATTTAAGAAAAAGATCGGGCTGATTTTCCTTGATTGCTGCAAGTAAGGCTCGGCTAATGAATAAAGGCTCATTGGGAAGGGCATCTGCCATGTGAGACCAAAACGAGAGTTCAGTTGAGCGAAGAAGTTCTGAGGGATTAAAAAGACCTTGTAAGCCTGTTCGGCGGTAGTAATCAAATATATAATAATCGAGAAGATAACGACGGTAGAGCACGCGAAAGGCTGGGATATTTTGGTCTTCTTGGAGGGGGGATCCCACAAAATAACGGCTTTTGATCATGGCATAAAGATGAAAGGCTCGAATTTGAGGATTACCTGGAAGCTCAGATAGGGCTTTTTGGGAGAGAGACCTCAGAGGCTCCCAACGTTGGGTAGCCAAACCAAGTCGCCGTGCAAGGTTAAGCCAGCGCACCCAAGCAGAACCATCTTGATGTGTATTTTCGTCAAGAGCACCAATTTTTGTTAAAATGTCTTCCAGTGCCTCCCAGCGCCTTTGCTGAGCATATTGTTCTCCTCGCTGATACAATTCCACCAGGTCAAGGCTAATGGGACGAATGGTTGGCCAGAAAACAAGGAAGGCCACCAAGCCTAGTAAAATAAGGGCAAGAATAACAAAAACAAAACGGAAAGACGCTTTAGCTGACATGGTTTTTTTGATAGATGGCATCAAGCACGCCATTGATAAATTTATAGCTCACATCACTACTAAACTCTTTAGCAATCTCAACAGCCTCATTGATGACCACCCGTGGTGGCGACTTGGACTTGGCAAAGCACATTTCATAAACCGCCATCCTCAAAATGCTCAAATCAACTCGCGAAATTCGGTCGAGCTGCCAGTGCAGACTATGTTTTTGAATCAATTCATCGATGCTATCAAGGTTTTCAAGAGTTCCATAGAGTAAGTTGCGTGCCATCAATTCCAACTCGGGCTGAGAAAGAATAGGGTTGTCCTCCTCAAGCCACTCCCAACGAACTCCCTCTTCCTGCAAGTCCTTCCTACCCATTTCTACCATGTAGAGAGCTTGAAAAGCAGCAATTCTTGCGAACCTCCGTTGAGCTCCCATTCAGTCCAATACTCTCAAAAATTTTGTGTAAAAATTTGAATGGTAGCTTCCCGTCGGAAATCAGCCGACAACTTAGTCAAAATTTCTTGAATTTTAACTTGTTGATCCCGCTGAACCAGTTGTGCTCGGATGTATTCTCGAACCGTTGTCGTACTCAGAGGTGTAACCGGATCGTTGAGATCCAAAAAACGCTGGTCAATTTTATCGGTTACACGAACGATGTGTAGGCCTGCGTTGCTTTCCAAAACACGGGTTGCTGTTGATCCCTTAGCAAGATTAAAAACCTCGTTCAAAAAGTTTCTTCCAAAAAGGGCAAGGGCTTGTGCATCGTTTCGGGCGAGAAAGCCTAAATCACCGTTTCGAACCTTGCTTGATTCATCATCGCTCTCGAGCCTGACAAGTTCCTCGAAGGTAGCTTGATTATTGCGCAAGCGGTTGAGAGCGTTATTAGCACGAGTGCGAATCTCCTCAAGGGTTCCGCGGGGGCGTTGCTTGGTATCATAAAAAATGTGACTGACACGAACAAGGTCAGGGTTTTTAAATTCATCCTTGTTTTCTTGAAAGAATTCAACCACCTGCGCATCACTGACTTGAATATTTTGAAGGCTAGAGGCTTCGGGGCGGGACATGAGGAACTTTTGAATGATAAACGTTTTTCGGGCCTCACGCATGAAGTTGTCCCAGGTGGAGCCCGTTTGTTGTTCAATCAAACGGCGAAACTCTGCATCGGATACCGTATTGGGCACACGCGCCGTTGCCTTGGCGAAATTGATTACCTCAGCATCGGTGGCTCGGACGTTGGCGCGTTCTGCTGCCTGAACCAAGAGAATCTCATTGATCATCACGTCTAACAACTCTCTTTTTTGGTCTTCCGTAAGGGTTCGACTGGCAACGCGCTCAAATCGACTGATTTTTTCACGAAATTCGCGCTGACCAATAACTTCTGAACGGACTAATCGAATCGTCGCAACGGGCACATCAAGGCCTTGGGCATTCAAAATTGCTGTCAAAAAAACTGTTTGTATCAACGATACAAACACCGCAAGTTTCATAATTTACTCCTTAAAATTACCTATACACTCTAGACAATCATTTTTTCAAGTTGTTTCAATTTTTCAACGAATGAATAAATTGAGTCCCCTTTTCTCAAAAATTCAAAATTTCGTACCACCATCCCCTCTGATTCGAGACTATTCATGAGCAAAACCAGAGTTTTCTCCGAACCCAAACGCTGTAATCCTGTCACAGCGTGGGCACTCTTACCAATGAGATTCCCTGCCTTCGATAAAAGCTCTCCCCACCCCTCATCGAGTTGCCGTGGAAACCAATGCTGAACGGGATACGCGAAAATCAGAAACTGAAAGGGAGTCAGGGACACAATGCCCTGACCTGGCCAACGAATAGGTCGAACTGAACAATTTGGAAGTTTGTTCAGTTCCATTTCAAACTTGGCTACAAAATGTTCCCACTCCTCAAGATTGGAAGCTGGGTGCCAACTGACCAAAGCAATTTTGGTCACCTTTTCTGTCCCTACCTTAAACTTTCGGAGCTGGAACCAGCGTCATCATCTAAGGGTGAAACCTCTTGCAAGGGAGCAGTGAGCCAATCGGAGGTTGTTTCGGTGGAAATTTGAGCCTCTGGAACCGTATCTCCACGGGGTGTCCGATACCAAAAAGCCAAAAGAATGGCTAATCCGATGAACAGGGCACCTAGGACAGTCGTTGTCTTAGTGAGAATGTTGCCCGAACGTGACCCAAAAGCACTATTACTTCCACCACTGAACAGCCCACCCACCGAATCACCCTGCTCATCTTGAATGAGAACGATGGCAGCAAGTAGAATTCCCACCAACACAAAAAATATGATGGCGACAACCTGTAAAATTTGAAAAATCATATGCTAACTCCTGCTAGAGCAATGGGAAGGAAGGTTTCGGGTTTTAAGGAGGCACCGCCCACCAAGGCTCCATCGATGTCGGACATGGACAACAGAGCTTGGGCGTTGTCGGGCTTGACAGATCCCCCGTACTGAATAGTGAGGCTTTGGGCGACTGCGGCCCCATAGAGCTCCTCAATCAGTTTTCGGATCGCCTGATGCACGGCGTTTGCGTCTTCAGGGGTGGCGTTTCGCCCAGTACCAATGGCCCAAACTGGTTCGTAGGCAATGGTGATCTTCCTAAAATCGTTGGCCGAGATCCCTTTGAGGGCCTCACGGGTCTGCCGAAATACAACTTCTTCAACCTTGCCTGCCTCACGCTCTTCCAAAGTCTCCCCGTTACAAAAAATCACCTCAAGACCGTGTTGCAAGGCAAGCTTGATTTTTTGATTGATGAGTTCATCGGTTTCATGAAAATACTGACGTCGCTCACTGTGACCAAGGATAACCGTGTGAACCCCAAGGTCTTTTAACATCAAAACCGAAATTTCACCGGTTCTTGCTCCAGATTCTAGGTTACTCATGTTTTGGGCGCCCAGGAGGATGTTGGTGCCCTTAAGCACCTCTCCCACTGCTGCCAAGGCAGTGAAAGGGGGCGCCACCAAATATCGGTGGGGCCCATTCTTCAACCCCTCCTTGACTTCCTGGGCAAGGCGGACACATTCGGCCACCGTCCCATGCATTTTCCAATTTCCAGCAATGTATTTTTGTCTCAACAAAGGGTCCTCTTTTTACTTAGTTTCTAAAATTGCGATGCCAGGCAGGGTCTTTCCCTCAAGGAACTCGAGGCTAGCCCCACCGCCCGTTGAAACATGGCTCATTTTATCGGCTAAACCGAACTGATTGACAGCAGCGACACTGTCACCACCGCCCACCACGCTGGTGGCGCCCTTTTGGGTGGCTTCTGCCACAAACTGAGCCACTTGTTCGGTTCCCTTGGCAAAATTGGTAAACTCAAACACCCCAACAGGCCCATTCCACACGATGGTCTTGGCTCCTAAAATGGAATTTTTGTATGCCTCGATTGTTTTCGGACCCACGTCCAGCCCCATCATCCCATCGGGAATGTCAACCGACTCCACCAAGGTGGGAGCTTGGTCTGCAAACGTAGCAGCACAAGCGTGATCTAGGGGCAAAAGGATGGTGACCCCTTTTTCCTTTGCCGAAGCCAACAGTTTTTGGGCGACATCTAAGAAGTCATCCTCAACCAAGCTGGTTCCAACCTTCTTTCCTTGTACCTTGAGGAAGGTATAGGCCATCCCCCCACCAATGATCAGCGTGGAAGCATTTTTCAACAAGCTTTCCAAAACAGCAATTTTGGAGCTAACCTTGGCGCCACCGATAATGGCGACCATGGGTTTGGCGGGGTTGTTGAGCACGCCTTCTAGATAGGTCACCTCTTTTTCCATCAAGAATCCGCCCACCTTGACTGAAACGAATTCAGCGATGGTGGCGGTCGATGCATGGGCACGGTGAGCCGTTCCAAAGGCATCATTGACATAAACATCTCCGTAAGAAGCCAATTCCTTGGCAAGAACGCGCTGCTTATCTAGCTCCTTGGCGGTTTCTTCATCGTGGAAGCGTGTGTTTTCAAGCATGACCACCGAGCCCTTGGGAAGAGCTTCGATGGCAGCTTTTTGTCCGAAACAGGATGGAAGAAATGTCACCGGCATCTTCAAAAGACCGCTCAAGTACTCAGCCACTGGCTTCATGCGGTGCTTGGCGCTTAGGTAGGTTTCCATATCGAATGGCTTGCCTTCTTTTTCAGCCTTTTCCTTTGCCTTTTGGGCATCCTTGGCGGGGTCTCCAAGGTGGCTCATCAGCACCAGGCTCTGAACCCCTTGCTCGAGGATGTAGCGGATGGTGGGTAGAGCAGCTTGAATTCGGGTATCGTCTTGAACCTTGCCCTCTTTCATCGGAACATTAAAATCAACCCGCATCACCACGCGTTTTCCCGCTAGGGAAATATCTTTAACGGTCTTTATCATGTGCCTTCTCCTTGATTGAACCTTGGCTTAGCCTTTTTTGGCCATGTGCAGCATGAGGTCAACGACTCGGTTAGAATAACCCCATTCGTTGTCGTACCAGCTAATGACCTTAAAGAAACGCTTTTCGCCAGGCAAGTTGTTTTGGAGGGTTGCCAAACTGTCGTAGATGCTGGAGCGACTGTCGTGAATAAAGTCACTGGAAACCAGTTCTTCGTCGGTAAAACCTAAAATACCCTTGAGTTCATTTTCACTGGCCTTCTTCAACAGCTGGTTGATTTCTTCAATGCTGGTTTCTTTTTCACTGCGGAAGGTAAGATCTACCACCGAAACATCAGCCACGGGGACTCGGAAAGACATTCCCGTGAGCTTGCCCTTGGTGGCAGGAAGAACCTCACCCACAGCCTTGGCAGCACCGGTGGTTGAAGGAATCACGTTGATGGCTGCAGCGCGACCACCCCTCCAGTCCTTCTTGGACGGTCCATCCACAGTCTTTTGGGTGGCGGTATAGGCGTGAATGGTGGTCATGAGACCCGTTTCAATGCCAACGCTGTCCATCAACACCTTGACGATGGGGGCCAAGCAGTTAGTGGTACAAGAGGCGTTGGAGACAATGTGGTGTTTGGACGCATCGTAGTCTTTTTCGTTAACTCCCATGACAAAGGTTTTAATGCTGATGTCTTTACCCTTTGCCGGGGCAGTAATGATGACCTTTTTAGCACCCGCATCCAGGTGTCCTTGAGCACGGTCGTCGATGAAGATACCGGTGGATTCAATAACATAATCAATACCTAAGTCCTTCCAAGGAAGAGCCTGAGGGCCCTCTTTGGGAGCGGCGAGACACTTGATCTTGTGACCGTTCACCACCAGGGTGTCAGCCTCAGCCAGATCAGGCTTGCTCTTTTCGGCACCAACTGTGGCGTTGATTTTACCATGAACTGAGTCGTAACGCAGGTTATAAGCAAAATAATCGGCGTCGGTAAACACGTCGACCACGGCAACAACGTCAATTTCCTTGCCTAGGAGATTCTTTTCCACCAGGGCTTGAAAAACCATTCGGCCAATTCGGCCAAAACCATTAATGGCGACCTTTAACATAATTTCCTCCAATTAAATTTATGACGTGATGAGTTTATGAGAACTAGGCGTTTCTGTCAACGGATGCTGAGGATTTGGTTGGCTAAATTGTCAATGACAAACTGATTACTTGGGGGAAGGTCGGGGTTTTGACGCAAAAATACCACGCTGTCAGCCACTCGAGTCATGTCCTGCCCCCGAAGGTGGTTTATTTCGCCCTCTGCCATCCAATCATCCACCGCGGAGAGCTTGATGGTGGCAATACGGGCACTTTCTGGCCACTGCAAGAAGGGGAACTCGGGTTTGAGGCTCAACGAATCGGATTTAATGACCCAAAGTTCATCGTCCACCTTGAGCCCGTGAAGGCTTCCGAGAGGAATGAGGGCGAGGGATTTTCCGAGTAACTCGCGGCGAGCGGCCAGAGTGGCTCGTACGGGGAGGTACTGGTGGATTTTTTGGACTAAATCGCGCAAGGCTGGAATGATTCGTTCGGCCCCCTGACGACTTGACGAAAAATTTTGAATGGGCCTGCCAGTGCTGCCCATCTTCAATTCTGCTTCGGCTAGAAACAGGGAATCAGAGTTGGAAAAGTCCACGGTTAAAAAGAAATCCGCACCTAGGCGGCGTGATCGCTCAATGGCTTCTTCTATGGTGTTGACACGCGCTTGACCAAGATCGAGGGCTCCTGTCTGCTCGTGAATGGGTAAAAGTGTTAAGGGAAGAACGCCAATCCGCCCATGCCCCTCAGCCTTGGGCCACGGCGAAATCTGACTGAGCAAAAGGTCACTGAAGGTTTCAAGATAGGTCTCAATTTGGTCGGGAAAGCCCTCCAGGTGATGGGTTTTACCTATGAGAAAAACAGCCAAACGCGTTGGCCGCCCTCCCCTCCCCGGTTGATTTAGGTTCCACGTGGAGGGATCACGCCAATATCGGTACTCATCCCAATTCAAGCGCCAGGATCCGGCCAGAGTGCGTTCGGGGAACCAACGTTGGAACCAATAATCGAGTTCACGTTCCAACTCTCGGTCTGCTTCATTTGAAAGCCGGCGAGTGGCGGGGCGAACCTGAGTTTGAACAGCCTTGATGTCTAGTAAGCCCCCAAGATACATGGCAGGAAAACCCAAATCCTGCCAGGTTTTTGCTAGACCCCACCGCGCCCCTCGGTCATAGGGATCTAACCGAAGAAGGCGGCGGTACGCCTCCCGTGCTTGATCGATAAGGTTTCGGCTCAAAAGTGATTCGGCTTGCTGGGCGTAAAATCGAGCTGGTTCCTGCCGAACGGGGTTGTCCAGGTTGAGTTGTCGCACGCTTCGTTCCCAGCTTAGCCGCAAGGTTTCATCGTCTTTTTGACGCTCCAAGGCCAGGCGATAAGCCGCTTGGGCATCTGTCACCTTGTTTTGCCGTAAAAGAAGGGTGGCTAGGAGGGCGAATGAGATTGCCTGGCTTGGATCACGTTGGATGGCCGTTTGAACAAGCTGAACGGTTCGGTCAAGGTTGAATTCGGGGCGCAGCCGATTTTGCGTTAAATCCAAACGGGCTCGGTCATGAACGGCGCGAATAAAAGCTTCGGGATAGCCCCAATTCACCACCAGGTTAATGAGGCGATCCGACATCACGGTAGCCTGGTCAAAATTTCCAATTTTATGGTAGAATTTGGTTGCCTGTTCGAGAACGGCTGGTTCAATCCCGTGAATACGTAAAAGACGGTCTAAAAGTTGCTCAGCCCTCACCCGATTCCCGAGGTTGTCTTCGAGCATGAAAGAGGCTAAGAGGGCATGAAGTTGATTGGGCTGCCGATTGAGACTTTGCTCATAAAAGCGAATCGCAAACGGAAGCCTTTTACGGATGATTTCTAGAGCTGCATACGTGTTGTAAAGCTCACTGCTTGCCCCATCTTCCTGAAGCGCAGAATTGAGAAGCATCTCTACCTCTGGCAACGATTCGGGCCCCTTGCGCAACAAGACGCGCGCTAAAAGGAGTCGAGCCATCCCCCGATTTCCAGCTAGGCGAACCGCCTGGCGGGCATATCGCTCTGCTTCCAAATCTTCACCCAAAAAGAAAAGCACAAGGGCAAGGTCCTCGATGGCTTCGCGGTAGTTAGGGTTTAAGCGAAGACTTTGACGCAAAAGCGAGGCAGCACGGATGTAATCTTCCTCGCGCATAGAGCGCTGGGCCTGATCCCTAAGTTCAAGGGCACTCTGGGCGTAAATTAGGGGAAGGATTCCGATCAGAAGGAGCACTATTTTAGTCTTCACTCTCACCTCGATGGATGATTTTGATGGTTTTGATCTTGTGCCCTTCCATGCTTTGAATGATGAATTCCCACTTTTTGTACTCAACTTTCTCGAAGCGAATCGGGATTTTTCCAAAAAGGTCAAAGACAAAACCCCCAAGGGTGTCAAAGTCCTCGTGTGGAAGGCTCAAACCAATTTTTTCATTGACGTCGTCGATGCTTACCCGAGCATCACAAAGCCACTGATGATCGCCCAATGCAACAATGTCGTCAATTTCATTATCGAATTCATCTTGGATATCCCCCACGATGATTTCGAGGATGTCTTCCATGCAAATGATGCCCGCCACACCGCCATACTCATCAAGAGCCACCGCAATGTGCACCTTTTTACGCTTAAACTCAGCCAAAAGCTTGTCAAGGCGCTTACTATCCGGAACAAAGTAGGCGGGTCGGCAGAGAGCGGCAAGGTCAACCACCTCGTCTTTGTTAAAATCGTTGGTAAACAGGTAGCGAAAAACGTCTTTCAAGTAAAGAATACCAATCACATTGTCGATGGTTTCACGGTAGACTGGAAAACGGCTGTGCCCACTGTTGACCATTTCTTCCATTAGGTCTTCCATCTTGATGGAGTGCGGTAAAAACACTGTGTCAATGCGGGGAACCAGAACCTCCTTGACCGTGGTGTCTCCGAGCTCGTGAATTCCCTCAATCATTTCTGATTGATCATAACTGGGGGGCTCTTCCTCCTCTTTTTTTCCAAAGAGTCCCTCAAAAAATCCTTTTTTCTTGGCTGACTTATCCATTGAAATAGTCCTTCAAAAGCTCCTCTTGTAAGAGTAGCATGGGCTCATTGGCCTCGTTGGTGGAATGATCCCAACCAAGAAGGTGTAATTCTCCGTGCAGCCCCACTCGACACAGTTCCTGTTCAAAAGCCACAGAAAAATTGATGGCGTTTTGCGCCACATAGGGGGGACAAATAATGAGGTCCCCACAAAGCTGTCTTGGGCTAGGTCGTTCTTCACTGACAAAAGACAGCACATCGGTGGGTTCGTTCAAGCCACGAAAAAGTCGGTTCGTTCGAGCCATGTTCTCCTCATCATAGAATACCACACCTAATTCGACCTTTTCAATTTGAAGTTTTTGCCAGGTCCACCGGAGAAATTTCTCAAAAAAGGCCCCCCAGGAAGGCTCCTGCCCATTCGGCCACGTGATTTCAAGATCTATTTCCATTAGGCCTTTCCACATACTCGATTCGTGAATGAAATTGACCCGCCAGAGCGTGTAAAATCACAACTTGGATGGTTTTCAGGTCGTTTAAGGTGAGTCCAGACTCGATCAACAGTCCCTCCTCTATTTTTTTGTTCACGAGTTTCTCAATGAATTCCTCAAGAAAGTGATAATCCGGACTTTGGAGGGTGCGAGAAGCTGCCTCAATGGTATCGGCAAGCATCACGATGCCCGCCTCACGAAATTGGGGATTAGGTCCACTGTATTGATAGTCTTTTATATCAACAGTGGATTTTGATTGTTGAAGTGCTTTATTGTAAAAATATTCAATGAGTCCAAGGCCGTGGTGCTGCTTTATGATGTCAATTACTTTTTGGGGAAGGCGAAGCTCTTTGGCTTTTTCTACCCCCTCACTCACGTGATTCTTGATGATGGCGGCGCTTTCTTTGGGGTTGAGTACGTCGTGTGGGTTTTGACCGCGCTGATTCTCAACAAAGAATTCGGCTTGATCAATCTTTCCGATGTCGTGATAAATGGCACCAACACGAGCCAGGAGGGGGTCGGCCCCAACAGCGCGCGCGGCATTCTCCGCTAGGTGCGACACGTTGATGGAGTGGGCATAGGTTCCTGGCGCCAGACCTAACATCTTTTTCAAGATGGGACTGTTGAGGTCAGATAGCTCTTGCATTCGAAATCGCGTAGAGAAATTGAAGGCATACTCGAGCACGGGTAGAAGTCCTAAACCAATGACAGAAGAGATCAGACCATTTAACAGTCCCACTCCACCCACAAGGTACAAGGAAGCATTGAGGCTTTGGTTCCAAATTTGACTGATGATCAAAAACGTGCTCAACAATAACCCATAAATGATTCCACTGATAAAAACACTGAATCGCTTTTCCGCCTTGTCAAAAACAAAGGCGCTTAGAGCAGCAGGAAGGCCCAAATCCCCCCAGTTTCCATCGGGCAAGAAAATCATTAAGGGAAGGGTAAGGATGAAGCTCATCACCACACCCGTTAATTGGTTGGTGAGGAGAACGGTGATGAGAATGCTCAGACCGATGGGACTGAAGAGAAGACGAAGGTTGGGCTGCCCCATCAAGATAAATCCCACATTAAAAATTAGGTTGAGAATCCAAACAGCCACCAGAAAAAAAGTGATGTTATCTTGAAAATTCATGACGGAAAAGCTCTGCCTCAGAGTTAGGTAACCAAGACCCAAAATCAAGGCTAGGGCGATGATCATCACGATAAATTTCCCCCAAAATTCACGCCATAGGGTCTCGTAAAGAGCGGTTAAACGAAGACGCTTTTCTTCAGTGATGATTTCCCCTCGTTCAAGGATGGCCTCCCCCTTTTGAAAGGAAAGGGTGACGGGTGGTGTGGTGGCCAAAACTTGGTTTCGAGCTTCGTCGGTAGCTTGTTGATCAAGTGACGCATTAGCCGTTACCAACTGGCCTGCCAAAGAACCCAGGCTAGAGCGCATGGCAGCTAGGGTTTGAACTTGCTCTCTGGTGTAAAACTGACGGATGTCTCCAGCCCCCCGCCGTAACCTGATTTCAATTCCTTGTGTGGGTATTTCTTGGATTGATCCACCGATGACGCCCCTTTCTAAGGCTACATTGAGCATTTCCCGTTGTTGAATCAGATAGTTTTCGGCTGCCAAACGTTGACGTTCCAAATCATCAAGAATTTGACGAGTATTGAGGCGAGGAAGATAGGCTTCAAGTTCAATCATGACGATGTCTTTTTTGGATGGGTCTTGAAGAAATTTTTTGAGGATACGAACCGCCTCATCATATTGCGAAAGAACCTGAAAGGTTAGCTCTTCTTGAATTCGGTAAACAGGACGCACAAGTTTGACACGCGCATCCCTGCGTTTTTGCGTATTTTCATAATCAATGAAGGTGTAATTGCGATCAGCGACAACCATTCGGTTGGTTTCGGTACCTACCTTAAGTTCTTCCTCCTTGGGCAGGTTGAGCATAACACCAGGTAACAAGGGGCTCAAAATTAAGAGGCTCACCAAATAGAGCCCTAGGAGGCTCAGCCATATTTTCCCGTTTTGCCAAAGACCCTGCGGCGAACTATTTCCATCGAGCCGTGATAAATGAAAACTATTCTGAAGATTCATAAGCATTGATAATTGCCTTTACAAGGGGACTTCGCATCACCTCGTTGGATGTGAATTCGATGAAACCAATCTCTGGAATATGTTTCAAGATTCGTTGGGCTTCGAGTAGACCACAATCCTGGTTACGAGGAAGATCGATTTGACTAAGGTCACCGGTAACCACCGCCTTAGCCCCCTCGCCCAAACGAGTTAAAAACATCTTCATCTGGCCTCGGGTGGTGTTTTGAGCCTCGTCTAAGATGATAAAACAATTTTTGAGACTTCGTCCCCGCATGTAGGCCAGGGGAGCAATTTCAATCTGATGGAGGTCTTCCAGGCGTTGCAAGAGATCACCCGGGATGAGATCTTCCATGGCATCGTAAAGGGGTCTGAGGTAGGGGCTAATTTTTTGGGCGAGGTCGCCAGGTAAGAAACCCAGGTTTTCACCCGCCTCCACCACCGGGCGTGTCAAGATGAGCTTGCGCCGCCGCTTGCTCAGCACCTCGGCAAGCCCAAGCGCCACGGCAAGAAAGGTTTTTCCCGTTCCAGCAGGTCCCAGGGAAAAGGTGAGGGGATTGGTGCGCACCGACCTTATCATCTGCGCTTGGGTGTTATTTCGCGGAAAAATACGCTGCCCGTGGGGGATGAGGATGGCTTGACCATCAAGCAAGGCGGGATCAAGAAAGTGCTGGATGAGCACGGGTTCAATCGATTCGCCGCGGGAGGCAAGACCTTCGAGGGTTTGAATCAGGCGGCGGAACTCTTGTCTCTTGGATCCCGAATCAGAATCTAGCATGATGGCATTTCCCCTGCAAAACACCACCCCTCCAAATATTTGCTCCAACTGCCTCAAATTGGCATCATTGATGCCGCAAATTACATCTATTAGGTGGTGGCTAAAAATTTCTACCTTTTCGACCGTGGACAGTCCCTCCTCCTTCTTTTACTCTACTCAACAAAATTTTCCTTAGTCAAGATAATCATTGTTTGGTGTTCACCGTTATAATTCCTTTATCATCGATCTTTAAGTCATTTTTAATCTCGCTAATGGGCTTCCACAAAAACACGATGTTGTAATTGGTGCTCCAAACGTACTGCAAGGGGGTACCTTCTAGGCGTGGTGTGGCTTCTAACTTGAAAGTTAGGCTCCAATCGGGCATGAGATGGGCCACACTCAAGCTCAAGCGTGATAACTTGAAGCTGCTTTGTTTTCGAAGACCGTCGTCCCAGAAGGCAAATCCTAAGAGGATGTCTTCGAGGGGATTTACGGTGACAAGATTTAACCCCAAACTTTCAGCCAAACCAGGAAGGTACTTGTAGATGGAACGGTTGGAACTCGTCACATTAAACGTGATATCGAGGTAGTTGATGACTTTTAGCTGTAGCGAAGCGGTAACATTTAAGTTGGCGTTAGTATACTGCTGGAGGTTGATGTTGCCCGAAGCCGTGCCCGACAGCACAAGCTGTCCCCAATCATCTAGAAACGAAACATTCGCGGAAGGAAGTTGGTAGCTCACACTGGCTTCTAAGGGGAGAAAATAGGTCTGTCCAGGGGTATAGCCCCCACCAGCAAACCCCGCCGTCCATAGCTTGTTGATAGGATCAAAGTAGTAGGGAATGGTTTGGGTTTGGTAGTACCGCAACACCCAGCCATAGCCGGCGAGCGTGGCTGTTTCGGTTTGCCAATGCTCATTTTTGAGGTCATACTCCAAATTATTGGTAAACCGCCATCCGAACGGGGTTATCTCAAAGGTCCAGCGTAAAAGATCGGGGGTCCACTCCTTGTCATCCCCCCTTATCCCAGCACTCAAGGTGTTCTGAATGATGTCAATTTTAGTGCTGACATTTAAGGAAAGAGTCCGTTCAGCAGGACGCGGATCCAAGGTAGATCGCCCTTGCAGGCTGATGTTAAGTAGTTGGGGATCTTCAAAGGGGGTAAGGGGCAAGGAAAAACGTACCTCGTGCGAGCTCACCGTCATGGTGTCCCACTTGGGAAAGAATTCATTGTAAACCCCCACCTGATTGACCGTATCGTAGCTTTGAAATTGCTTCTCATAAAGCCGAAGGGCCAGGCTATAGCCAAGCGTTGTTTGGCGGAGCAAAAACACAAAACCCAACGGAGTGAGGGTAATTTGGTTTTGGGTCGTAACTTGGGTGGAGACGTTTTGGGCATCCACCGAAAATAGATTGTTCTTATCCAAAAGTGTGAGCTGCTCGTTAGTGTACCAGGTCCAGCGGCTTCGGTCGGAGTAGCTAAGACCATGATCACTTTGATAAAAGTTGTTCCAGAGGCGAATGCTGAGGGCAAAATTGCCTGCTTGGTTGTATTGGTTGCGGGCGAACCTCACTCTCCAATCCACATCCTCAGGCTTCAGCCAGGGTGTAGAAAGATACTCTCCCTCAGTTTGCCATCCCCCGTTCCAGATATAGCTCAGAGTGGCTTCAGACTTGCCTTCCTCAACCAAAGCCGCCGAAGTTGCGGGCTTCAAAATGTCGGGAAGGCGGGGCCCTAGGGCTTGGTTGTTTTCGGGCTCCTTCAATGACGGGGCTGGTGAAGTAGAATCTTCACTTGGCTGGCCAGGTGTTGTCTCAATAGCACTCGGTTGAGAGGCAAGATCGGGGGGAGGAATCAGAACCGGACGTTGAGTTTGAGGTGGTGTGGATGTCAGGCGCAAAATTTCCCCACTCATGTTAAGGCGAAAATTCGGCGTGGTAAAACGAGAAGGATGGAACCATTCTCGAGAGGGGTCGGGGGTGACAAAATTGGGGTGGGGCTTTAGCCCAAAATCTAACTTAACTTCAGCAGGAGACAAACTCAAGGAACGTATCCACGGATTAAGCCAGGTGGTGGTGAATGGGATGGAACCACCGACGAACCAGCTCAGGCTCGATTTTTTCGATTCGCTGACACTAGCGGGCTTGGGACCAAAACCGATGAGGGCAAAGGGGGTAAAGGTCTCACTCCGCTGACCAAAATCCTCTCCCAAAAAGGGGTCTGCCCAGTATTCCCACCCTAAATTCCAGTTTTGAATCTGTGCCTTGGTTTCTAGCCGATACCGAAAGGGCACCTCGCTACCCAAAAACAGACTGCGATTCCAAACGCTTTGCTCCCAAACCTCGGCATTTGGGTTAAACACAAAGGGCTTCCACGGGGGACCTGGGTAAACATTTCGGCTGAACGCTAACCCCAACAAAAAGTCCCATCGGTTCAAAATTCCAATGTTTGACAGTGCACCTTGAAGTCCTGTGTAGAAACCTAAATTGGTATAAAGGTCTGCGATGAGTTTTAGCGTCCAGTCTAATCCTTGAGTTGGGGCTGGCTGATCTGGGTCTCGTACCAGGTAGAGCCCACTCCAACGCATGGGTCCTTCCTCGGCCTTTTCGGAAAATTGCAAAAAGCTAAAGGGGCTATCCTCCCGTTTTTTCCGACCAAAAAGGTAGGTGGTGGTTTGGAGGTAGGTTCCTCGGCGGTCGCTGCTGTCGGGCAGGCCTACCACTGGATTGAACCACATTTCGCTTCCAGGTTGGAAGTAGATGGGGAACCAAAAGACCGGCACCCGTCCAATGTACAAAAACGCATTCGAGAAGCCCCACTCCCCCGGAGCCAGAATGTAAATTTTGGAAGCCCGGATGGAATAGTAAGGATCCTTTAAGATACTGGAGGTTATAAGTCCTTGATTGAGAATGACCACATCTTCACCCGAACGCCGAATCTCGCCACCTTCAAACCGAAACCGAAGCGTCGCCCCACCCACGGTTCGATCCCGTTCGCTCGAACCCCCATAGAAGATGCCCATCCAATCCTGTAGATGAAAAATCAAGCCCTCACCGCGAAACACCTCTACCTGGCTTCCCTTGGTCAAGGTGTAAGTCACATTGCCCCGCGCCTCCAGCAGGTTTCGAGTTTGGTTAAGGAGGAGGGTGTCGGCCGTGATGCGGTGGGAGGTGTTCTCAGCCACATCGTTGAGCACAATGTTGATCCCTCCAGTGATGCGAATGTAGTCCTCATCCACCACTTCGAGGGAAAAACGAGACAAGCTTTGGGCGGATTCGATGGTCACCGTGCGTTTGGTCGCGGGGGATTCTTTCAGATTGAGCCCCAATTTTTCCGCGATCCGTTCGCGAAGCTGGTTTTCCGAACCCTCAGTGGAAAGCTCCAAACGTCTTGCCCAATCCCGAAGGTCATCGAGCTCAGCCGATTTGAGTTCCATGAGCTGAATCTCCTTGCGCCAATCGGTGCTGCTAGTTGGAGCCGCCTGCTCTTGAGCTATCAGGTTCGTTAACGCAAGAAAAAACAGAACCACGATTGAAAAGGTAGGAAGTGAATGCCGCCTCATGAACGTGCAAGGTATTCCTTGAGAAATTGTCCCGTGTACGAAGCAGGGTTTGCCATCACCTGTTCGGGTGGGCCTTGAACAATCACCGTGCCACCTCGATCTCCGCCTTCGGGGCCAAGGTCGATGATCCAGTCAGCGTTGGCGATCATGTCGAGATTGTGTTCGATCATGAGCACGGTGTTTCCCTTGTCCACCAGGCGCTGAATGGTCTCGATGAGTTGTCTCACGTCGTCGAAGTGTAGGCCTGTGGTTGGTTCATCGATGAGGTAGATGGTCTTTCCGGTTGCTTTTTTGGACAACTCCAAACTCAGTTTGACGCGTTGTGCTTCCCCACCCGACAAAGTTAGGGCGTTCTGACCCAGCTTGATATACCCCAGCCCCACGCTCTCAAGGGTCCGGAGTTTTGTCGCAATCGCGGGAAAGGCTGAAAAAAATTCGGAAGCTTCCTGAACGGTCATCTCCAAGACATCATAGATGTTCTTACCCTTAAAGTGAATATCCAGCGTATCAGAGTTGAAACGCTTCCCATGGCACACATCGCAGACCACGTAAACATCGGGGAGGAAGTTCATCTCGATCTTGCGCACCCCCGCCCCCTCGCAAGACTCACAACGACCGCCTTTCACGTTGAAGCTGAACCGACCGCTCTTATAGCCCCGCGCCTTACTTTCCGGAAGCTGGGCAAAAACATCCCGAATAGGTCCAAAAAGACCCACGTAAGTGGCGGGGTTAGAACGCGGGGTACGCCCGATTGGGCTTTGATCGATGCTGATCACCTTGTCGAGGTGCTTCACTCCCTCGATGCTATCAAAGTCGCCTTCTTCGAGCTTTTGAGAGTTTTCCGAAAGCCGATTGGTTAAGGCCGGAAATAAAATATCGCCCATCAGGGTTGACTTCCCAGAACCTGATACCCCGGTGATCACCACGAAGGTCCCCAAGGGAATGTCCACCGAGATGCTTTTAAGGTTATGTTTCCGAGCGCCCCTGAGTCTTAAAAATTGCCCGTTTCCCGCTCGGCGTGAGGTGGGAAGGGGCATCTGAATTTTTCCGCTGAGGTACTTGCCCGTGAGGCTTTTCGGGTCTTTCAAAATGTGGGATAAGGGCCCCTGCGAAATGACCTCACCCCCGTGGACGCCAGAACCAGGACCTAAATCAACGATATAATCGGCGGTGCGAATGGTCTGTTCATCGTGCTCAACCACAATCAATGTGTTTCCTAAATCACGAAGCCTCAGCAAGGTGTTGATCAACTTTTCATTGTCGCGCTGGTGCAGGCCAATGGTGGGCTCGTCTAACACGTATAAGACCCCCATGAGGCCACTGCCAATCTGGGTGGCCAAGCGGATGCGCTGAGCCTCGCCCCCACTGAGGGTTCCCGCCTCACGGTCAAGGGTTAGGTAATCCAACCCCACATCGTGCAAGAACCCCAATCGAGCCTGTATTTCTTTAAGGATTTGGGCGGCGATGGTTGTCTGGGTCTTATTCAACTCAAGCTCCTCAAAAAACCTCAAGGACTGCTCCACGCTCAACTGGGTGAGTTCCGAAATGTTCTTAACGCCTACCCGAACAGCAAGGGCTTCTTGGCGAAGCCGCTGCCCCTGGCAAGTAGGGCAAGTTTTTCGACTCTGGAAGCGCTCCAGCCACTGACGAATTTCGGGACTGGTGGTTTCGCGATAGCGACGGTTCAAATCCCCGATGATGCCGAGAAAGTGGGTGCGATACTCAAAACGGCCGGTTTTGGCCTTGTTTTCATAAACCACATCAACCTTATCATCGGTTCCGTAAAACAAGGCACGGTAGGTGGATTTGGGCAGGTCCTTGATGGGGGTTGCCAAATCGAAGTTCAAGCTGCGCGCCAGAGCGTGGAACCAACTACGCGACCAACCGGACTCGGGGTTGTAGGGCAGAAAACCCCGATCCAAAAAGCTCTTAGTTGGGTCTGGGGCAATGAGCTTGGGGTCAAACTCCATCACGATGCCCAAACCCGAGCACGTAGGACAAGCGCCAAAGGGACTGTTGAACGAAAAAAGACGTGGTTCGAGGTCGGGCATTTGGAAATCACAGGTAGGACAGCTCGCTTTCTCGCTAAAAAAGTGTTCCTGCGGTGTTTCGGTGAGATCAACCACAACCACCAAACCACTAGCCATGCGCAAGGCAGCTTGGATGGCCTCGCTCAGGCGCAAGCGGTTTTCCGTTGAGCTCACCAGACGGTCCACAACGATCTCGACGGTGTGCTTTTTTTTCTTGTCCAGGCTGGGAACTTGGTCAATTTCTTGCACCTGGCCATTCAGGCGTACGCGTTGATACCCCAGTTTTTTAGCGTCTTGAAACACCTTTTGGTGTTCTCCTTTTTTTCCGCGGATCACGGGGGCAAGAACCATCAGCTTACGGTCCGAACCGAGCTCCAGGACACGCTGCAAAATCTGGTCAAGGCTACTGGGGCGGATGGGTTGGCCGCACACCGGACAAAAAGCCTCGCCAATGCGCGCATAGAGAAGGCGGTAGTAGTCGTAAATTTCAGTGACGGTGCCCACGGTGGAACGAGGGTTTCGGTGGGTGGTCTTCTGCTCGATGGCAATCGAGGGAGATAGTCCCTGAATATCGTCCACATCGGGCTTGTCCAACTGCCCTAGGAATTGGCGGGCGTAACTTGACAAGCTTTCAATGTAGCGTCGCTGGCCCTCGGCGAAGATGGTGTCAAAGGCTAGGCTGGACTTTCCCGAACCGCTCTTACCCGTGATAACGATGAGTTTGTTTCGAGGCAGTTCGAGGGAGATGTCTTTTAAGTTATGTTGGCGAGCACCTCGAATAAGAATTTTTTCCATACTAGAAACTAACGAGACAAGACTGGGCGAACAAGGGTACCTCCCCTGCCCTCAAGCTCCCTTAAGCGCTCCAAAGCCCATTGGCCTTCGGGAGTGTCAGGGAAGAGGTCGTAGAGGATTTGGCAGGTTTGTCGTTCGCGCAGGAAGAAATGTTGCACCAGTTGGACGGCTTCGGGGTAGGTAATGGGGTTTGGCGCGGGTTGATTGAGGATGAGACGCCATGTCTCGTCAAAATTAGGGTTACTGCCCAATACCGTGGTGAGTCGCTCTTGCCAATTGCTCTGATTCTGAATGCTGAGATCGGCAAGCTCACCCCAAGCTCTGAGGCTAAGGGCCAAAATTTTGAGCAAAAGAGGGGTACGACTTTCAACTAAATAAGAATACTGGGGTTCATATAAAGCAAGGCGCCGTTGGGGACCGCTTCGCGCGAGAGCGGGCTGAAACAGGGCGTAAAGGGAGTTTTGACGGTAGGCTACCGCGGGACTACCCGGTAGATCGGGATAGATCGTGGGGGTGAGTACACTAAATTGAAAATCAACGTCGGTGGTTTGGAGTTCGCGAAGGGTTCGGGAGAAGATCATCACCAAGGCCCCCAGGGCGTAGGAGGCCGCCTGGCGGGGGTTGGTGCCCACCTCAGCGGGATAGAGCATCCAAATTTCAGCCAAACGAGTTAGGGCTTCTAAAGTGAAGTCCACCTCCCTTCGAAACAGAAAAAGTACCCGGTCTAGGGCGTAACGCCTTTCTTCATTCCGTCCAACGTAAGGATCCAAAAACGCATTCAAAAATCGCCGACGATCCTGATCCCCAAGGGTCTCCAGGCTCCCTGACGAAGAGCGCTGTTCCTCTGGCTTAGCGAGTAAAATGCGCTCCCGCAGCAAATTGATGCGTTCGAGGGTGTTCTGCCGCCCCCGTTTGACAGCCAAAAGCCTGTCGTAATCGTAGAGAATGCTGAACCGATCTTGAGGAAACCGAAGGAATTCGGCATCGGCCAAGGCTGCTTCCAGGTGTTGCTGGGCACTTGAAAGCTCTCCGGTAGCAAAGTACACCCGACCAAGGTACCAGTCCGCTTCGGGATACACCGAGCGCTTGGCCAAGGCATCACGAAGGTGCTGAATGGCCAAGGACCACTGCCCCTGAGACCATGCTAAGCGCCCCTTTTGAAATAAAACCCAGGAGGGAAGATCCTGGGCACCCATCATCAGAGGCAAACTCAACAAAAAAAGGTAACGAATAAAAACCTTAATTGACACCTAGCAAGAACACCATCACGAACAAGGCCACCGTTTCAATCAAGCCGATGACCATGATGTACTGGCCAAAGCCCTTACCGGTTTCCGCCAAAGCATCGGAGCTGGCAGCAGCAGCTCGTCCTTGAAATAGGGCTGAGGCTCCAATAGCAATTCCACCCAACACACCTATCCCCAAGATCTTGGCGGGATCCATCGCTTGAGCCTTGGTTAGTAGGCTGTTCATCAAGAGGTAGCCATAAATGGTCTGGGTCAAGGGGGCGCCTACAAAGGCAACCAAGAGAAAGGGGGCGGGCTTGTTTTGCAAGTAGCACTTCTTCCATGCTCCCACGGCTGCCATACCTGCCGCACCCATTCCTAAGGCCGACCCCGTGGCCGATAACGCCAAGGCTGCCCCAATCCCAATCAACCCCCAGTTGATCACTAATGCATCCATACGTACTCCTTTCTACAATTAATTCTTGTCCTGCCAAACTTGAAGTGGCTTAAACGCAAAACCCGACCATTCAATTCCCAACCTTCCCGAAAATTCTAAGAGGTTGAGGCGTACCCCGTGCACAATCACTCCGAGCAAGGCCATAATGAGGTTGAGACCATGCCCCAAAAGAAGAATCAGGAGGGCAACGCTGATTCCTAAAATCTGACCTACCTGCCCAGCAGTCTGCAAACCTTGAAGAGCCCCAAGGGCCATGGTGTTGAAGCTCTGCGCAATCGCAAAGCCTGCCAGCCCCACGGCAAACAAGCGGATGTAGCTAATGTTATCCGAAAACCACCCCACCGAGCCCAAGGCGATATTCAAAATATTGGAGAACCCATCCTTAATCCCTTTCAGAAAGTTCCCTTCCTGACGCCCAAAGAGGATGACTATTCCCACCCCACCCGCTGCCACAAAGAGATTCAAAAGCACATCCTCGGGCCACAGTGCCCAGGGTGTTCCGCGGTTGAAGTCCACCAAGGCTCTTGGAAGCTGCGCCACCTCAGCGGCAGGCAGCACTAGGGAAAGCACCAAGGGGTAAAGTGCAAGGGTACTCGTTAGGGCACCGAGCTCGGCCAAGGACTTGAGCGGGTTACGGTCCCTGACCAAGAGGCGGAAAAAGTTCCAAACGTGACCCAGGGCTAATTGCGTGAGTCCCAAGGTAAAACAGAAAAACTTAACAAAGGCCTGGTTGGTGGAATAATCAGGATTCACAAAGGGCTGACGGGTTAAGCTTCGCAGAAAATCGCGTAGACCGCCATCGGCTAGGTCGATGAGGTTGCCAAACCAGGTTCCGGTCAAACTGCCCCAAACCACAGTGGCCACCGATAGCACGGTGAGCAAAAGTCCCCCTTCGCCTATTCGCTTCTTGTGGCGGAGGTCGGAAACAATGAGTCCCAATCCGCCCAAGAGAAAGATGAGTCCGTAACCGGCATCGCCGATGATGATGGAAAAGAATACCAAGAAATAAAGCAAGAACGGAAGGCTAATGTCGCGCTCCCAGTAACCAGGAATGGTTCCCAGTAGGTCAAAGACGGGCTTCACCATGCCAGGAACGATGGGATTTTGAACAAGGGTAGGAACGGCGTCATCGGGGGTGGGCTCCACGGCCGCTACCCCATACCCGCCCCGCTGAGCGGCCTCGCGCAGAGCTGGCCACTCTCTAACTGGAATGAAGCCCGTCCAAAACACCACCTCGTCGTGCTGCTCGATGGCAGCAAGTGAGGACTCCCAATCCACCTCCCATAATTTGCGTCGATAGAGGTGTCGCAAGCCCTCAAGACGCTGAGCAAGGTCCTTAAGTTGATGGAGGCAACGCTGTTGAGCTTCCTCTGCCTGGGCCTTTTGAGAAAGCAGGGCGCGCCTTCCCTGCTTGGGAAAGGGAATAACCTCGTAGTCGCCCAAGGGTTGGGCTTGCTCTTGTAGAACAAGCACGTAGAGAAGGTCACCTTGTTTTTTCCAAATCACGGAACGCGGAGGAAGCACAAGATTTTTTTGGTTTTTGAGTCGATAGACCAAAGGATGGTAACCATTTTTCTCCAGAACCTGAGCAACTTCGGGCTCCCAGTCGCCCCAAAAATTGATCTCATCCAGAGCCTTTTCCGCTTGAAGCTGCATCTGTTGCGCCTGATTCAGTTCGTGTTGGAGTTGGAGCACCTGGTTCACCTCTTCCAAGGTGAAGCGACTCATCGCCGCGGGCTTCTTGGGTGCGTACTCTTCCAAAACGCGCAAAGCCAGTTCGGTCTTGTTTAGCTCTTCCTTGGCCGCTTCCAGCCCCTGAGCTGAACGGTTCTGGGTCTGGATGTGAACCACTCCTAACTTGGCCACCTCGTGAAGCACTCGGTTTTTTGAGGTGGCGGTAGCGGCTATCCAGATTTTTTTCATGGGTACGATCATGTTTGTGCCCTCACCAGCTTGCCTTTCGCAATTTTTCCGCGCACCACGGCGGCCGTCTGTTGGTCACCTAAATAGATGTTGATACGACGGATGTTCTCTCGTGTTTCAGGAATTTTGATTTTTTCGAACAAATTCACGCGTTGGGTGGTGATGCGCAGTTCTTCGCTTAAGAGGCGAACCTGTTCTTCCAGAATTTCAACTTGAATGTCATACGTGATCATGGTTTTAAGCGCGTGTACGCCCGCATCAATCCAAAATGGGGTCTGGATCAGGTCGTAGGTGAAACTCTCAAAATCAACGCCTTGAAAGATGGGGATGTCAACTCCCGCGATGTTGCCCTCACCCGTGCGCACTTGGGCAATTTTCACATAGGGCGAAAGGTCCCAGTCCTCGCCAAAGACTGCAATCCACGCCTCAAGACTTCGCTTAAACTCGGCCTGCTCCTGACGTTTTTGGTCACGCAGGGCCTCGATGTGGCGAATTTCCATTTGAAGTTGTTGCTTTTTGAGCTGGAGGGTGGGAAGATACCGACGAAAACGCTTGAGCTGATCTTTCTGCTTCTTGAGTTCGTTCTTCGTCAGCTTAACCTTAGCCATGAAGCGCCTCTTTCTTGGGCCAGAATTTCTTGATCAGGTCGGTCTTCAAACCCGTTTCGGTGGGATCGAAGCACTCAGCCAAAATCTCCCAGCCACGGTCTAAGGCCTTTTCCAAGGGGACGTTGACCTTTAAGTCCATCATCTCTTGCTCGAACAATTCGCCATACTTTAAGAGTTTTTTGTCCCAATTACTCATGCGAAAACCCATGCTCTTTTTCTCAAGGGCTTCTTTGTAGCCTGCATAAAGTTTAATCATACCGTCCATGATGGAGCGGTGGTCTTCGCGAGTCTTTCCATTCACCATTTGCTTGAGTCGTGACAAGGAACCAAAGGGTTCGATACGTCCGTTTCTTAGGTAGAACTGCCCTTCGGTGATGTAGCCCGTGTTATCGGGAACGGGGTGGGTCACATCGTCCCCAGGCATGGTGGTCACCCCTAAGATGGTGATGGAGCCAGCCCCCTCAAAGTCAACCGCCTTTTCGTAGCGGGCGGCTAGCTGGGAGTACAAGTCTCCAGGGTAGCCGCGGTTGGAAGGAACCTGCTCCATCGTGATGGAAATTTCCTTGAGGGCATCGCTGAAGTTGGTCATGTCTGAAAGCAGCACGAGCACCTTCTTGCCCTCGAGAGCAAAATTTTCCGCTACCGCAAGGGCAATGTCGGGCACCAGGAGGGCTTCCACGATGGGATCGCTGGCGGTATGCACGAAGAATACCGTGCGACTCATGGCCCCACCCCGCTCGAGGGCTTCTTTGTAACCCAGGTAGTCATCGTACTTCAAACCAATTCCCCCCAGGATGATGATATCAACCTCGGCCTGAAGGGCGATTCGCGCTAAAAGGTCGTTGTATGGTTCGCCGCTGACCGAAAAAATGGGGAGTTTTTGGGATTCGACCAAGGTATTGAAGAGGTCAATCATGGGTATACCAGTCCGCACCATGTTGCGAGGAATGATGCGCTTGGCAGGGTTTACCGAGGGGCCTCCAATTTCGATGAGCTTGCTCGTAAGTTCTGGGCCACCATCACGGGGCTTGCCTGAACCCGTAAAGATTCTTCCCAAGAGGTCTGCCGAAAAAGAAACTCGCATGGGATAACCCAAGAACCGAATCTGGTCACCGGTGCTGATGCCTCTACCACCGGCAAAAACCTGGAGGCTCACCAGGTCTTCCTTGAGACGGATCACCTCGGCCAGGGAGCTGCCGTGGCGGGACTCCACAACGGCCAGGTCCTTGTACTTGACGCCCTCAGCACGAACCGTGATGACGTTTCCGGAAATGGATTCTATCCGACTGTAAATTTTTCTCATGCTCGACTCCTCACCAGACGTTCGGCCTCATGAAGCCACCCCGCCACCTTTTCTTGTATCATGGCCTCGATTTTCTTTTCACTGTCAAAAAATTCGACCGACTTCCACGTGGTACCGTTATAGTCCAGGAAGAGCTGACGGAGTTTGTAAAACCAAACCCGTGCATCTTCCTTGTCCTTGAATGGCAGATTCGAACCCAACACCTTGAAAATAAGGTTGAAAATGTGTTCCTGGCGCTCGGGGCTCACTGAGTTATCCACGGGATCAAAGCTGTTTTGCTGGAGGTAGACGGCGTCCAAGAACTCGCTTTTAAGGTAAAGGACGTAGTCTTCCAAGCTGGTTCCTTCTTCCCCCACCACCTTCATCATTTGGGCAACCTCATTTCCGCGGAACAAGATGGAACGCGCATACTCGGTTCTGTCACGATCGATGATGCCTTGATATTTGGACCAACTTTCGAGGGGGTGGATGGCGGGATACTTTCGTGCATCGGAGCGTTCGCGGCTCAGACCGTGGAAGGCTCCCACCACTTTCAGGGTGGCCTGGGTAACAGGCTCTTCAAAGTTTCCCCCCGCCGGGCTCACCGTTCCACCAATGGTAACCGAACCGGTCAATCCATCGTACAACCGAACAATGCCCGCGCGCTCATAAAAGGCCGCAATCACCGATTCGAGGTAGGCGGGGAAGGCTTCCTCACCCGGAATTTCTTCCAAGCGGCCGCTCATCTCACGCATGGCCTGGGCCCAACGGCTGGTGGAATCGGCCAAGAGAAGGACTCGGAGCCCCATCTGCCGGTAGTATTCAGCCATGGTAACCGCAGTGTACACCGAAGCCTCACGGCTTGCGACGGGCATGGAACTGGTGTTCACGATGATGATGGTACGCTCCATCAGGGTTCGCCCCGTTCGGGGGTCGATGAGTTCGGGGAACTCCTTAAGGGTTTCGACCACCTCACCTGCTCTTTCACCACAGGCAGCGATGATCACGATGTCAACATCGGCATTACGCGAGGTAACCTGCTGTAACACGGTCTTCCCCGCTCCGAAGGGTCCAGGAATACAATAGGTTCCCCCCTCGGAAACGGGCAGAAAGGTGTCAATGATGCGAACGCGGGTGATCATGGGGCGAGAGGGCTTGAGCCTCTCAGCGTAGGCAGTGATGGCACGCTTGACCGGCCAAACTACAACCATGGTCACCTTCTGTTCTTGACCGTCCGGTCCTCGTAGAACAGCCATGGTATCTTGAATGGTGTAATTACCCGAAGAGGCAAGCCACTCCACGGTCCATTCCCCTACTAAGTTAAACGGAACCATGATTCGGTGCTGGAAGACCCCCTCTGGAACCCAGCCGAGGGACTCACCTGCCCTGAGCCTGGCCCCAACCTGGGAGGTAGGAGTGAAGGTCCATCGCCGTTGTTTATCCAGGGGATCAATGTACACACCTCGTTGCAAGAAAAAGCCACAACGCTCTGCCAGGTCAGTCAGGGGGTTTTGCAATCCGTCATAGATTTTAGACAAAAGCCCGGGACCCAACTGAACAGCTAAGAGCTCCCCGGTGAATTCAACAAGGTCTCCTACTCCAATTCCCTTGGTGAGTTCAAAAACTTGAATATCAACCCGGTTTCCGTTTATACGGATGACCTCGCTTTTAAGCCGAGCCTCATCGACCTTTACATAGGCAACTTCGTTCATCGAGATCACATCATTTACTTCAACAGAAACCATGTTTCCGTTGACGCCAATCACTCTTCCCGTCGTCATTGTGGCTGTACTCCTCGATTTTGGGTTATTTTCTGATAATTCGTTTCAAAATTGTGCCGACCGCGAACAAGCTGCCGAGAACGTCGTTTCCACCACAGTTGTAAGCGTAAAAAATAGGATAAAAGGTGTTCCCATTCAAACGTCTTCCCGTTGGCTTGATCTTCCAGCCAGCGATCCCGAATCCTGTCCAAAGCTTCTTCAGCCAAGAGGGGGGTCTCTTGGCTCACGGCGGCCCTCACTTTTTCGGTGAGGTACTCCTGGGTCTCGGCCACACGCTCGGGTGTTGACCACCCCAGGGTTGCAGCCCGAATTCGTGCCACCTCAAAACGCAGGTGTAGGTCAAAGGCATGGTAATTTTGTACCAAGGGCTCTTGAACATTTTGAGGTTCCGCTAGAAGGAGGGATAAAACTTGGAGCTGCTGGGGACTGGCTTCGGTGCTAGCCATGTCGAGGAAGCGCTCTAGGGTGGGTAACTCTGCCCCACTCAAAAAATCAGGTAAGCTCGACAAGGTGAAGTAAAACGCGCTCACACCTCACTCCGCTGCTTTTTTGAGAACTTCGGAGAGTTGAGCGCTCACCATCTCGGAAAGAACTCCGGCGATGGCTGAGGAAGTGAAGTCATAGAATAGGCTGCCATCCTTGACTCCCAACCGGAAGCCCTTTTGTACCGTTGACAAGGGGCGAAGCTCAACACCTTGGCTTACTACTTCTTTAAGTTTTTGTTTGAGGGCGTTTTCCAAACGGCTCAGGTCTTGGGCGGGAACCTCAATACGGACCGCGTCGGGTTTCCAGTTTTTGACCGCTTCAACGATGAGTTGCTCGGTTAATTCGGGGGTAAGGCGTTCGGTAACGGCTTGATTGATGATTGAGTCCACCATTTGAGTGAGGCGCTTTTGGACGGAGAGAAGAAGATCGCGACCTGCCTGAACTAGGGCAGCCTTGCTGGCTTGCTCAAGGCGTTGCACTTCGAGGTTGGCTTGTTGAAGCGTTTTGGCGGCTTGCTCCTGGGCTTCCTTCACTAGGATTTGTGCCTTTTGCTGGGCATCGGCGATGATTTTTTGGGCCTCGGTTTGTGCCTTCTCAATGCCCTCTCGTTGGATTTGCTCCAAGAGACCAGTCAGTGCGTTTTCCATTCGCTCTCCTTGTCTGTTCATGATTGTTTCCACGAGTATTCTAAACTTAAGCTAATAAATTTGCAACCTCAAGTATAGGCTTCGCCCAAAAAAAAGTCGCCCACAATTTTGTACACCGGCCCATCGTGAACAATTTCGAGTTTGCGTTCAGGAAAGACCTCGCAAAGTTTTTCTTTTAAGTAAGTCACAGCCTCTTGCTCGATTTCGAGCCGTTCTTGGGGATCCACTGTGTCATAAGTGCAAATTTCAAAATCCAGAACATAGCCACGGCCGTACTGCGAGCCATAACCCGCCGTGAACGAGGCCCCAATGTTAAACAGCCCGCTCATCTGGGGATTGACGGTTTGACCTTCTTCCGGACGATTCGGACGCCGCGTCCACCGTGTGCCAAATTTTTCTTCAAGATAGCGATCGGCTGCTTCAAACACGGATTGGAGCTTTTGATCCCATTCTTCGCTGAGAGGATGTTGAGCACTCACCAGATTGCCCTCCAGGTTCTAATCGTCCCATCAAGAACGCTAACCAAGGAATCGGTTACGCTCAAATTTCGACCGCCACCGCCTAACTGCGCCCGTCCTGAATCTCGAACGGTACGGGGGGCTGTGACATTCCAGGTGATTGACTTGCCATCCAAGGCCAACCGGGTGAGGTTTCTCAACTGGGCGGTGGCGAGGGTTGGAGTCTGGTACTCCAAATTCAACGTGTAGACGTTTTGAATCCCAATCACGGTGAACTTTTGGCCAAGGAATATTGCCAGGCTTTCGAGGGCTTGAAGGTTGGCAAATTGTAGCTGAACTAAAACCGTCAGGCCACCCATGCGGTCTTGGATGTTGATGTTAGAAAGGTTCAAGCCTTGAACTCGACTCACCAAGGTTCGCCATTCCTCTTGGGTGGTTGGCCAATTTAGGGGATGGTTTTGCTGACCCATGTGTCGAAACTCTGGCAACACCTCGTACTCCAAGCGGATGGTTCCCGTGTTCAAGGTGTCAAAGGTCAGATCCACCCGAATGTTCCCACAACCAAGCAACAGTGCCTGCACCAACAAAGCGCTACAGATGAACGATGGTTTTTCCAAAGCCCCCCTCCTCGGGTCTCGCGTACGAAAAGTCCTTCACGTAAGGATTTTTAGATAGAAAATCCTTGACGGCCTTCATCAGAATACCCTCTCCCAAGCCGTGGATCACCTGAAACTCGCTCAGGCCCTCCAAAAGGGCACGGTCAATTTGCTCATCCAGGCGCTTGAGTGCTTCTTCTACCCGAAAGCCCCGCAAATCCAGGCTGAAAACCGCCTTCTTTTCGGAAACCAGGGAAGAGGCAGCCCTCCGCCCGGCATCCTCTTTTTGAGGCTCAATTTTGATGAGTTGAGAGGCCGAAAGTTCCAACCGAAGAGCCCCGACCTGAACACGCCAAATTCCTGGGCGAATCTCCTTTTCTATGATGGCTCTCTTGTCATTGTACCAGACTTCATCTCCTGCAGTAAGGGTTGGGGCCTGGGATGTTTCCTCGTTGTCCTTGAAGCCTTCCAAGTTCTCTTGCACCCCACGACTTTCTTGTTGCAACCATCGGCGAACCTCCTGGGTACTTGATTTATCTTGATTGGCTTGGTGGAAGTCACGAACCAGTCGTTCAAACTCACGACGCATTTGAGCCAATTCCTGAGATTTTTCGAGCAAGCGCTCTTGTTCCCAACGCCGACGCTGCTGCTCGAGCTGGATGCGTTTTTGTTCTTGCTCCTGGAGTTCTCTTTTGAGCGTGTTTTCCAGCCGCGTTAATTCTTCATTTTTTAATTGGATCCTTTGCTCCTCTTCGTCCAGCTTGGCCAAACGTTTTTCTAATGCCGTCGAATCCTCTTCTAAAATCCGACGGGCACGCTCGATGAGGGTTTTCGGAAGCCCCAGTAAACTCGCCGTTTCCAAAGCGTGACTGCGACCGGTTGCCCCACTCAACACCCGAAAGGTGGGGCGCCCAAGCGTGAGGTCAAACTCCATACTGATGTTGAAGTAGCCCTTGGCCTGACGGGGATAGTTTTTAATCTGGTGGTGGTGGGTGCTCAGCGCTACAAAAATCTCTCGTTCTTCTAGTTCTTCGAGAAGGGCTATCGCCAAGGCTCCCCCCTCGCGCGGGTCGGTACCGCTTCCCAGTTCGTCCAAGATCACAAGGGTTTTGGGACGAACCTGGTTGAGGATGGTTTTCTGGCGTTCGAGGTGTGCTGAGTAGGTGGAAAGGGCCGACTCCAAGCTCTGGTGATCTCCCAAATCAGCCATCCAATCGGTAAACACGGGAAAAATACTGGAAGGACTAACGGGAACGGGGCAGGCGCGCTGGTTCAGCCAGGTCAGGGTGGCAAGGGTTTTAAGTAGAACCGTTTTGCCGCCCGTGTTTGGCCCTGAAATGACCAACCCCCGACTGCCCGAGGGAAGCACCAAACTAACCGGAACAGCCTTTTGACCCAAAAGGGGGTGGCGCGCCTCCAACATTTCCCATTTAGAAAAGGGGTCGGTGAGTCCCGGAAAGTCCGCGTGGTGCTCCACGCCCCAAGCGGCTCGGGCATAAATAGTTTCCCAGGTTGCGGCTTTTTTGAGGAAAAGCTCGAACTCGCTTTTTCGATGACGAAGTTTTTCAGCCAATTCTTTCAAGATTTTTTGACATTCCCATCGGTAGCCTTCCTCGGCCTCGATGTAATCGTTGTTGAGCGAGACCAACTCGTAGGGCTCTAGGAAGAGGGTCTGTCCCGATTGGCTGACGGTGTGAACCACGCCGCCCACCCGCCCCTTAAAATCAGCCTTGAGGGGCAACAAAAGCCGCCCACCGCGGTCAACAAAATTGGTATCTTGCCAGAATTCGGGGTTGGTGGTTAGAAAAATGCGTTTGATTTCTTGTTGACGCCGTTCTCGAAGCGCGTTGAGTTGGGCGGTAAGTCGAATCAGGCTGGGATTTTTCTTCGGGTCGGGCTGTCCATCGGGCTGGAGGCGGCTTAACACCTCGAGCGCCCATTCCCCAAACATGGGCCAATCCAACAGAAAGTCCGTCAGAGCGGGGAGATCTGCTTCCGCCAACCAGGTTTGAACCTGGTCCATGAAGTGGCAATACTCAGCTAGTAGCCTGAGATGGCGTCCCTCCAAGTTTTTCTCTAAAAGAACGTGGTCCACCTGGGTACTTGGATCCTGAAAGCGACGAAATGGCGGCGGGCGCAGTTGTTGAAACGCACGAAGGGTAAGCTCGACCAACACCCTTGCCCGCAAAAGATCAGTAGGATTGTCCCAAACGGGGAGATCATCAATAGCGCGCTGACCTAGCTCGCTCGGACAGAGGGCTTTGATGGTGTCGAGGATGCTTTCAAGGTCAAGGGACTGAAAGGTCAATTCATCCATAAACCACCCGTTGCTCCAATTCTTCAAAAATGCGAAGGTAGCTCTCGTAACGGTCGGGGTGGATGCGGCCTTCATTGAGCGCCTTTACCACGGCACAGCCTGGCTCAGTACGATGGGTGCAGCCAATGAATCGGCACTGGGCCGCCAATGCTCCAAATTCAGCAAAGTAAAACGAGAGTTGCTGGGGTTCAAGCCCCCAAAGTTCAAGTTCGCGCACACCGGGAGTATCAATTAAGCCCCCACCCTCAAGGAGGAAAAGGCGAGCAACATTGGTGGCGTGCACTCCCCTTGCGAACTTTTTCGATAGCTCGGCTGTCTTTTGTTCTGCGTTGGGGACGAGCTTGTTGATGAGGGTAGACTTACCCACCCCACTTTGTCCACTCAACACCAGGGTTTTTCCCCGCAAGAATTCGTTGAATTCTGCAAGACCCTCTTCCTTCAGGGCGGAAAGAAAAAAAATCTTGTACCCCAAGTCCTGCCATACCGAACACCGACTCAAGACCGACGCATCAAGTCCTTGGTCAATTTTATTGATCACGATGATGGCTGCAATCCCCGCTAGCTCGGCCAGGATCAAGCCACGGTCGATGAAACGAGGTCGGAAAAATGAGTAGGTGGCCGCCGTTAGCAGAACCACACCATCCACGTTGGCGGCGAAGGTTTGGGGGCATCGTCCCTTCTTGTTCCAGCGTTGGTAGGAATTCTTGCGCGCTAACCGGTCGAGGATCTGTCCCTGCTCGGAACCTTGGGCAGTGCACTCAAAATTCACCCTATCACCAGGCGCCAAAGGGTTGTATTCGATCTTCTCTCCGTTCAGGACCTTCCCCTTGATCCGACAAAGCACTTCCCTTTGGCCATCCCAAACGGTGTAAATGTTATTGATTCCATAAAGAATAAGGCCTTCCATGGGTCGACCGTTAGAAAAATAAGCCACGATACATCAACCCAAATTTGGCTGAAAAAAGCTGGTATTTAGATTCTTCGAGCGGGGAAAGGGTTGATGCCTCCTTCCAGTGAACGTAAAATTCTCCCTCCCCCTTGGTACCTTGCTCTCGCTGCTGAGCCTGTTCCAACAGAAACTGCACCCGACGCCCAACTCCTTCCTGCGAATCCACCAACCGAATGTTGGGACCTAGGTAGCTTTGAAGTTCAGGAATGACGTGAAGAAAATGGGTGCAGCCCAGAACAACCGTCTCCACTTCGAGTTCTCTAAGCCGCTTGCTCCAAACTTCCATCATCTTATGACGTTGTTCGTGCTGGGGATTAAAAAAATCTTCTTCCACAAAACGAACAATATCCCCCGCACTGAGAGAGAAAACGTTCTTGTCACGTGCAAATTCCTGAATAAGGTTTAATAAGTATTCGGATCGAACAGTCAATTCAGTAGCTAAAATTCCAATACGCCCGTTTTGGGTCACCGAGGATGCCAATTTTACGGCAGGAACAACACCCACCACAGGGATGGAGAGTTGGGAACGGAGGGCTTTTAGCGCATAAACCGAGGCCGTGTTGCAGGCAATGACGATGAGTTTAGGGCCAAAGCGCAGCACCAGCTTATGAACCAATTCGAGCACTGCCTCTTCCACCATTTCTGGCGTTTTCTCCCCATAAGGAAAGTTCAAGCGGTCAGCAACATACACCAGGGACTCTTCAGGTAGGTGTTCCTGAATCCAAGCCAAGTAGGGAAGACCACCAATGCCCGAATCCAAGACTAAAATGGGATGCATGGAACTTAGTTTACCGATGAAATCAGATAGGGGCAACCGTGATTCAAAACCCTAACTATATGTTAAAATGGAGGGGATGGCAATTTTTTTCCAGCATTGTTCAGTACCTTATTGTAAGCGAGAAGCAATCAGTTTTTTAGACCGATGCGCTGACCATCTTGATCCGAATGATCAACAGCTCAGTGAGGTATTTCGTCTCCTTCAGTCTCAACCTAATTGGGAGGGGCTCAATCTTCGACGCCTCCATTTTAAAAACCTTCAGCTTGAACAACATCATTTTGAGAACTGTTACTTCAATGGTGCACGCTTCGATAACGTAAATTTTCAGAATTGTCATTTTACGAATTGTTTTTTTGATTTTAGCATTTGGAGAGACTGCAACCTGAGTCACTCCCGATTCATGTTCTGCTCCTTAGCTGGAAGTAAGTTTGATTCCATTCAATGGACGAACAGCGACCTGCTCCATACCAACTTTAATGGCTGTCGTTTTACCAAAGTGGATTTTCATAGCAGCGATCTTTACTTTAGCCGTATGATCAGTGCTCAATTTCAATCGGTGGACTTGAAGGATTGTAATCTCAAGCGGGTGATGTTTCAAGACACCAATCTGCCGAATGAAACAGTCTCCATGCGTTACTCCAACGATGAGGAAGCCGAATGGCAGTGGAAATAAGTTACCCATCATTGAAATTGCTTTGTTTCTATTCCCTTGAGAACTTTAGCAATACTTATATCTTGGGACCGCGCGACGGGGGAAACGCCATCGTCATCGATCCAGGAGTTTTCCACGCCCCAATTTTAAAAAGCCTAGAAAAATGGCACTGGGAAATCAAACACATTTTGATCACCCGTCAGGCTCAGGCCCACATACGGGGTTTGAACACCATCTTAAAAATTTTTCCAGCGGATATCTATGCCAAGTCAAAATCGGTTCATGGAATCAAGTGCCATGAGCTTCACCCCAATTACCCCCTTCACCTTGATAATCTTAACATTGGAGTCATCCATTTTCCCGAGTTGAGCCACGATAGTGTCATGTTTTGGATTTATCGAATGTTGTTTTCTGGAGATGTGCTTTACGCCGGAAGTGTGGGACAAAACTTCAACGATTCTTCCTTAGAACGAATCATCAACGCCCTCCAGCACCGACTCCTCGACCAAGCCGAAGATCTCACCATCTACCCTGGCGAGGGGCCACCCACCACGCTCAAGGCAGAGCGCGAATTTAACCGATGGCTGAAAGGCCAGCCCCCAGCCCGACCTGCTCGATTCTTTTTATAAAATCTTGGGGAAGGGGCGCTTCAAAAACAGCCGACCCACCGTGATAGAGATTCACCTGTAACCGAAAAGCATGAAGCAAAAGATCTCCCTCTGCTTTACGGGCATAGAGGTGGTCGCCGAAGATAGGGCATCCTAAGTGGGCAAGATGCACACGAATCTGATGGGTTCGCCCTGTGTACAAATCTAGCCGTAGAAGGCTTGCGGTGGAATTTGTTGCTAGCACTTGATATCCCGTGATGGCTCTTTTGCCGTGGTCAGCGCTCACCCGAAAGCGTCTTCGGTGATGGGGGTCACGCGCCAGCAGAGTCTCAATTAAGCCACTGGATTGGGGCAGTTTTCCGCGAACGAGGGCAAGGTAGATCTTTTTTACGGTGCGTTTGCGAAATTGAGAGGCATAGTACTCTAAGGCTTGGGTATTCTTCGCACAGAGGAGAACGCCCGTTGTATCCTTATCCAGGCGATGCACAATGCCCGGCCGAGTGGGTTCCTGCCAACGATCAATGGGCTCTTGGAGGTGCGCCAGAATGCCATGAACCAAGGTGGGAACCTGCTGCCCTGCCCCAGGGTGAACCGAAATGCCTCGGGGCTTGTTCAGCACGAGGGTGGCCTCATCCTCATACAACACATCGAGTTCCATGGCAACTGGCTCCAAGGCCAAGGTTCTTTCTTCTTCCCATTGAACGAGAAGCTCTTCGTGCCCCTTCAATCGATAGGAAAATTTTAACTCTTTACCTTGCGTAAAAACAGCTACTCCACGCTGGTGGAATTGGCTACGGGTGGGCATCTCGGAAAGTTGGGAAAGATACTGATCCAAACGCAAGCCGCGCGCGGTGGGGTCAACCCTCAGGAGTCGGCGGGGCATCGGGAGGCTCAATTTTGGGCCCAGGCGGAGGTTCTAGCAAACCTAGAATGAAATCTAACAAGGCAAGACCACCCGCAAGGGCAATACTTGAAAAAATGAGTGTCTTGTATTTTTCTTGGAGCATCGAACCAGAAAACGAGGCCGTTCCCTGCCCCACTGGCCAAGGAGTGTATTTATCGTCAAAGTTATTCGACATATAGTAAACAATATCGTAGCCCCAACTACTCAAAAGATAGGCAAAGGGAAAAGCTCCAATCATGAGGGTTTTGGCACGGTCGAGTTCCTTGAGTCCGGGGGGAAGGAGTTCACCCGGATAAAGGTTCCCTTTCGAATCGGGTGGGGTTTGTGCCTGAACCCCATGCATTGAGGCAACCATCAAGAGCCCCCACAGAAGCCCGCGTTTCATGACCGACTCCCGAACAAGGCGGTTCCCAACCGAAGCAAGGTGCTCCCTTCTAAGATGGCCCAGTGATAATCGGAGCTCATCCCCATGCTCAACACCGGAAGCTCGATCCCTAAGGTTCGGCTCAAACTTTCGCGCGCTTGATACAGCTTAGCAAAGGACGCACGAACCCGTTTCTCGTCCTGGGTAAAGGCAGCCATGGTCATGAGCCCCTTGAGTTTGAGGTTGGGTAAACTTAAAACATTTTCGGCAAGCCTTTCCAAGTCTCCAAAATGCCGCACCCCAAATTTTTGCTCCTCTTCCGAGGTGTTCATTTCCAATAGAACTTCAAGGGTTTTGCCCGCTTGCTGGGCACGTCGGCTCAACTCACGTGCTGTTTCAGCCCGATCCAAGGATTGAATCCCCTGGGCAATTTCCACCGCCACCTTGATCTTGTTGGATTGAATGTTTCCAATCAGGTCCAGTCGAACATCCTTAAAGGCGTTTTGGGCTACCTTGTCTCGGGCTTCTTGTACACGGTTCTCCCCAAAATAAGTAAGACCAATTTCCTTGGCGGCTAGAATCGCCTCTTGGGGCTGGTTCTTGGTTACCGCCATCACGGTAATTTCAGAAATAGGACGAGAAGCGCGGGCGCAATAGAGTTCCACCGTTTGGCGAACCAACCCATAATTTGCGCGAACAAGGGTTAACCAATCCATCTCTAATAGTTTAATCAAAATGCCGAACGCTGTCTTGCTTCGCCCCTCATTGGCCGCTCGAAGCCGAAACATTGACGAAAGCCCAAAAATTGAGTAGCTCTATGCAAGAGGTTAAAATTTAATGAGTGAGTCCCTTTGGTCCGAACGACAAAAAAGCACCTGGAAAACGAAGGTCGGTCTCGCCGAGATGTTAAAAGGTGGGGTGATCATGGATGTGACAACCCCCCACGAAGCCCAAATCGCCGAAGAAGCGGGCGCCGTTGCCGTGATGGCGCTTGAGCGTGTCCCAGCTGACATCCGAAGCCAGGGAGGTGTGGCGCGCATGAGTGATCCCGCCATCATCAAGGCCATCCAAAAAGCGGTGAGCATCCCTGTGATGGCCAAGTGTCGGATTGGTCACTTTGTTGAAGCACAAATCCTTGAAGCCTTGGGGGTTGACTTTATTGATGAAAGCGAGGTCCTGACCCCAGCTGATGAGTTCTACCATGTTGATAAGCACGCATTTAAGGTTCCCTTTGTCTGTGGGTGTCGTGATTTGGGTGAAGCTCTGCGCCGAATTGGTGAGGGGGCTGCCATGATTCGAACCAAGGGAGAAGCGGGTACGGGGAACATCGTTGAAGCCGTCCGTCACATGCGAACCTTGATGAACGACATTCGCCGCATCCAATCCCTTCCGCCTGAGGCCCTCATGACAGCCGCCAAGGAGTTGGGAGCACCCTATGACTTGGTGGTGGAGGTTGCGAATACCGGCAAACTTCCGGTTCCCAACTTCAGCGCAGGGGGTGTGGCCACTCCCGCCGATGCTGCCCTGATGATGCAACTGGGGGCTGAGACCGTCTTTGTGGGCTCGGGAATTTTTAAGTCAGAGAATCCGCCGGTCTTGGCCAAGGCCATTGTCGAAGCTGTGGCGCACTACAAGGACCCCAAGGTTTTGGCCGAGGTAAGCGAAAACCTAGGCGCCAGCATGAGCGGTATTGACCTGCGCAGCCTAACTGAAAGCCAGCGCTTGGCACTTCGCGGGTGGTAAAGAACTTGGTTGTTGGAGTCTTAGCTCTGCAGGGTGGGTTTGACCCGCACCTGCGCAGCCTTGCCAAATTAGGAGTAACATCCCGAAAGGTGCTAGACCCTCTGGATTTGGCAGGGCTTTCGGGCCTTATTCTTCCTGGGGGTGAAAGCACCACTATTGGCAAGATGATGGCACGGTTTGGTCTTTTAGACGCCATCCCTCAAGCTTACACGCAGGGGCTTGCCTTGTTTGGTACCTGCGCGGGGATGATTCTGCTCGCCACGGAAATTCTCGGTTACAACCAAATCCACCTGGGCCTTTTGAACATCACGGTCGAGCGCAATGCCTACGGGCCCCAGCTTGAGAGCTTTGAGAGTGAAGTGGTTTGGAAAACCGGAAAAAAGAGCCCTGCCGTCTTTATCCGTGCCCCCATCATTCGACGACTAGGTAGTGAGGTACAAGTACTTGCTGAGCAAGAAGGTTTACCGGTTTTGATTAAACAAGATCGAATTTTGGCTTCGAGCTTTCATCCCGAACTAACTGAAGATCTTAGCGTGCATCAGCTCTTTGTTGAGCTCTGCGCTTCAGAAACTCATTGAGCTCGTAAACATTCATCCGGTCACCAATGTTCACCCCGTAGCGTTCAAAGGCCCCCTGGTTGACCTCAAGGGCGTACAGGGCTGGCCGCCGACTTTCCACAATGGTTTCATCCAAGGGATTCATGTCTTGAATGTCCACCACCTTACCTCTTTCGTCGATAAAGGCAATGCTCAGGGGCAGGTAGGTGTTCTTCATCCAAAATTGACGGAAATCGGGCTGGGAAAAAACAAACAGCATCCCCGCATCTGGGGCGAGTTGACGGCGGTACATCAAACCCGTGGCTAATTCAGTTGGGGTGGTGGCAACTTCTACCTTGAAGACAGCCTGCCCAAGCCTGAGTTCAAATACGTCCGTTGTGCTGTTACAGGCAACGAAGAGCCCTGCGAGCACCCCCCACAAGGCGAGTGGGTAAAAAATTCGTCCATGCATTGTTCAAAATTGATCTAAAAAGCGTTCTCGTGTCAACTCTTGAATGGTCTGGGTGGTGCGTGCCGCTTGACGAAGTTCTTCCAAGGTGCGTCGGTCCTGATATTTAACGCTCAGGGGCTTTTCAACGCTCATCACCACCCCCTCCCCAATCCAAAAAGCGCCCGCGGGGTCTAAGCGCGTGGGCTCACCGTATTTTTTACTCAGGGTGGTATACACTGAAAAATAATCGATGCGTTCGGGGTAAAGCTCAAGGGTCAGGATGATGAGGCGGTTCTCCCGAAATTGGAAAAAGCCGCGACGAATGAAGTAGTTGCCCTCTACCTCGATCAGATTAGTGTTAGGCCGAAGCAAAAAGGTGACATCGGGATCACCTCGATACCGAAAACTCGGACTTTGCTTTAGTTTTTCCTTAACTTCATCGAGGCTCATCCCTAGCTGAAACTCCTGATACCCCAGTGGAAGGGGTTGGGTTTGAGCGAAAAGCTCCCCGGAGATTAAAACTAGGGTCAAAAACCAAGACAACCTCATAATACTATTGTCGGCAGGATGGCGAACCAGTAAACTTGCCTTATGAGGTCCCTCTTGTTGGTTTGGCTGAGCTTTTCACTTTGGGCACAGTCCCAGACTCCATCCTGGTTTTTAGGTGACCCCTACAAGGGAATTTGGATTGTCGATTATCAAAAGACAACTCAAAATCAAGTAATAATCAACCTTGAAAGCGATCCCTCGCAAGCTCAGATCTTCATCAACAAGGTTCCTCAAGAAAAAACTCCTATCAAAAACCTGGTTCGACCCCAAGGGCCCTTGGAAATTCGGCTCGAGCTGGCAGGCTACTACCCCACCACCCTCCTGCTTAATGCCCAAGAACCGGGAATTTACAACCTCAAGGCAAAGCTGGAAATTGCTCTTGCCACCCTGACCCTTCTGAACTACACCCCAGACGTACAAGTCTTTATCAATGACGAAAAGCTTCCCTCGGCCAACAAAATTTCAGTACCCCCTGGCCGACTTAAAATTCGACTACGCCGTTTTGGTTATCAAGACATCATCAGCCGCCACCAGCTTGCCCCCTTGGAGGAGATGAACCTCACCCTTGAATGGAAGGAGGCCGAATTCGAACTGAGCAGTTCGGGTTTGGGACGACGTCTGATCAATCCCAATCTTCCTGGCACTTTGGGAAGTCTTCTGTGGGCCTTCCAGGTCAGTGCTCCTGGTCAAGCCTACCTATCCATCTATGCCCCTGAAGCTGAGGAGCCTCTCGCCGTCGTAAAATCAGAACGGTTTAACGATTGGGACCAGGTGTTGATTTGGAAGCCACCTCCGAATCTTGCGGTGGGTGCCTACCAAGCAAAGCTCTACGCTCAAGGACAGGATGGACGTGAATTTTCATTCACGGAACCATTTCAAATTGACAAGAGCCTGAGGTTCAGCCCCTTCCCTAGCTGGTTTGAGGCCTCCCTGCTTCCGCCCGAAACCCTCTATTTCCTAACCGAGCTAGGGACCAATTGGGGAAATTTTTCGCAGTACAGCTTCAGCGCTGATATTCGCTTTCCCATCTTTGACTGGGAAACCCAACTCAAGCTGTCAAGTCAATTTTCGTTGAGCCTGACCGCGTTCTACCTAGGGATTCGAATTTTGGGTCCTCCCCTGATCAAGACCGAATGGCTTACCTGGTTCTGGGGCTTAGAAGTCGGACAAAATTTTCAAAACGGTCAACTTCAGGGCTTGCTGGCGGGTCAGGCAAACGGGATAGGTCTTCTAACAGGGCTTCTTTGGTGGTCGCCGGTGGGTGCCTACGTGAACCTGAACGCCCGAGGTGGGAGCCTTCTCGAGCAACCCACTTTTTACCTCCTCCCCAACCTCAAACTTGGGTGGGCAAGTGAGCGTTTTCACTGGGGAGCTGGAGCCAATTACCTTTTTAATTTGGCTGACCGCTGGGAATTTTTTACTTGGCTCATGATATTGCCCTTTGAGGCGAACCTGGTGCTTGGTGTCAATGCCCAACTGATCGGGTTGAATCTCAACCAGTGGCAGCCCAGCCTGGCAATTACGCTGGGGATTGCACCATGATTGCGGTTGCCGAATCCTTGCTATACGCCTGCCTTGAGCCCAAGCGTGGGGAACGAGCCCTCATTGTGGGGAACCCTCATCCTGAAATCGAACCCGCCTGCCTTGCCTTTGAACAGGTACTACGCAACATGGGGGTGAAGGTTGAGCAGGTGTTTCAAGGCATCAAGGATTCTTTAAGCCCCATGGAAGACCACGTGGTTGAGGCTCTCTACCAAGAACCTGACCTCATCCTAAGTCTTACTTACGCCAAGATGGGCATGGACCCACGCGCCAAGGAAACACCCCTTGTCACTCAAAATCGGATCTACCAGAACATTTTGCAATACCTCATCTTTGGCAAAAAGGTGAGCCGAGGATTTTGGTCACCCGGGGTTCGTCGGGCGGATTTGGAGCTGGCGGCAAGGGTTGACTGGACCAGCCTCAGAAAAGAAGCACAATACTTAGCGAGCATTTTGAACAAGTCTGAGCGCATCCATGTTCACTCGGAGTCAGGATCAGATTTAAGCTTTTTGACCCAGGGGCGAACCGCCTTCCTGGATCACGGTGATTTTCGCCAACCCGGACAAGGGGGGAACATGCCCGCGGGTGAGGTTTTTCTAAGCCCGGTAAATCACAGCGCCCAGGGGAGGCTCGTCGTTGACGGTTCCATGGTGTTGAATGCCGGTTCGGTTTTGCTCGATGATCCCCTTGTTCTAGAATTCGAAAAGGGCTTTTTAATTCAGGCGAAGGGCAAGTTGGCCAACCAACTCTTGGCCGATCTTTCACAAGCAGCCCAGGGTGAGGTAGAGGCTCAACGCGCCATGAATTGCCGTCATTTGGGCGAGTTCGGAATTGGACTTTTTCCCCTTGAAGAGCTAACCGGACGCGTCCTTCTGGATGAGAAAAAACGGGGAACCTGCCACCTTGCCCTAGGCGCAAACTACGATGGCGATGCCGCTGCCCCCATCCACTTTGATGGGGTTTTACGACAGCCTAACGTTGATGTTTTTTTTAAGGATGGCTCTACAGTCCGCCTTTTAGAACAAGGGAGGCCACAGTGGTGAGATACCTCATCCCTAGCCTCATTTTGGTTTTGCTGCTGGTTTTTTTGCACAGCTGCTACTACCTCAGACAAGGGAGTGCCCTCTTTCAAATTTACGGTTCGGCTCAAAAAATTGACGAGGTGATAAAAAATCCTCATCTGGATTCCGAAACACGTGAGTTTTTAACGTTGGTACAGGACATTCAAAACTTTGGAACGAGGCTAGGACTAAAACAAAATAAAAATTACACCACCTATGCTGTTATTGGGCGCGATTACCTGGCGGCCGTTGTCAGTGCGAGTAAGCCCCTTGCCTTTGAGCCATATCAGTGGTGGCATCCTATTGTGGGCTTCGTTCCTTACCAAGGATATTTTGACCTTGAAGAAGCCCTTCAAGAGGCTCGTTCTTTGAAAAACCAGGGTTGGGATGTCTGGGTTCGTTCGGTCAGGGCTTTTAGTACCCTGGGCTGGTTCTCGGATCCCTTGTTTCACTTCATGAAAAAATACAGTGAGGGCGAGCTTGCCGACCTTCTTCTCCATGAGCAAACTCACGCCACCCTTTGGTTCCCTAACTATGTGTCTTTTAACGAAGCTGTGGCGGTGGTGGTTGGAAGAAAGGGTGCCCTAACCTATCTTGAAGAAAAATATGGAGCGGAGGGAAGACCTTATTTAGAATACCAACAACGCCTTAAAACCAACCAAGAGTTTTTGAAGCTATTTCTCGATCTCAAACAACAACTTCAAGAGCTTTATTCAAGTCCACTTGAAGTTGAAATCAAGCTCCAAAAAAAAGAGACCATCATAAAAACCTTTCAAGAAAACCTCCCGCCAGAACTTTCAGGGTGGAAGGACCGCCCCATCAACAATGCCGTTCTCATGACGTTTAGCACCTATGAGGATGGTGTCGACAAGCTCACCCAGTATTTTGAGAATTGTGGTGGACTCAGTTCCTTCTTAAAGAATCTGAGCCAGATTGATTCCCGCTCTGATCCGTGGAAGTGGTTGGACGAGGAGCTTGCTCGAATTCAAAATCGGTGAAAATTTTTTCCCACAAATCGCGCGCTAAAATTCGCGCTCCGTGCGAACTCAGGTGGATGCCATCCCGGGCCCTAAGGGGAACCTGTACCCCTTCTAATATCCCTACCGGCGTGTACTGATTTTGATAGGATAAGAGTTGCCGTTGAGGAAGAAACTTGATTTTAGGAAATTGGACTAATTGTTCTTTAATCAAGGTTTCAATCAAACGGAGATCACGATCAAGGTTGGCATCACGCATGGGAGGAAGTTCCAACCAATAAGTCATTCGGGCACGACGATTCAAAAAATCCGCTAGCTGGGTTAATCGATGAGTGTATTCCCGAGTCCACTCTTGGGTTAAGAACCGTAGCCACCTGCCCCCCAATCGAATGGCTTGATTATCGTTCGCCCCCATCAAAACCACCACCACATCAAAGCCCCGACCCCGTTGCTGAACCCTTTGCTCCCAATAGCGTGGCACCTCACGGTTAAAGTCCATTCGACTGGGATTAGAGAGACTTGCTGCAACACGATAAAGGCTTTCCACCTCCACCCGACCATCTGCCTGTGCAAGGCTCGTCAAGGCGTTGGGCAGGTAGAAGCCTGCGAGGCTATCACCCAAAACCAAGATGCTGAGCGGGTAGGAGGCAGAAAAGCGAGGCTCTTGAACCACCGTGGTTTGGTCAATGGTCTCCACCGATGGCTCATTCAAGAAATCATCCAACCACTGCCAAAACCCCTGTCTCAAACCGCTTCGGAGTCCATCGTAACCGGAGGCTTGAATTAAGTTGTGCCAGCCTTGAACCAAGGGTTGCCATTCGGGTGCCACCCAATCCAGAACCTGGTCCGACTCAAAAATCAGGAGAGAGCTAGCAAAAAGAATCACGGTTGCTAAAACTCGCATAAACCTTCCTAAAACTGGTAGTACACAAAGGGCGCCATTCCTGGGGGTCTTAAAATGCTGATAAACCACAAGGATAAAATCAAGAGCATCAATGCGGTTGACCACGTCAAGGTTTGGCTCCACTTTTTCATCTTATTCCAAAACACTTCAGGTATCCATTGGGTCACGTAGACCAAACCCACCAGGGCCACAGCCCAAGGATGGAGTTTAATGCCTCCCGGCTCGAAAAGCCGATTGATCATGACGAAGGCTGTTTCCAAGTCTTGGCTCTTGAAAAACATCCAGGAGAAGCTCACGAGCAAGGTGGTAATCACCATGCCCATGGGGCGGTAGAACAGGATTAACCACCGCGGAGGAGAGCCAAGGTTGGATATCAGCCTCTCAAGCACCAGGATACCACCATGAATTGCTCCCCAAAAAAGAAAGGTCACGTTGGCGCCGTGCCAAAGACCTCCCAATACCATGGTAACGAAGAGGTTGCGTAAGGTCTTTGCCAGGCCATGGCGTGAACCTCCCAGGGGGATGTACAGGTAATCGCGTAGCCAATGGCTCAAGGTGATGTGCCAACGATGCCAAAACTCGGACACACTGGCCGCATGATAAGGCCGATCAAAATTGGTGGGCAGTTGAAACCCCAATAGAAGAGCTGTTCCTAGGGCAAAATCGGTGTAGGCGCTAAAATCTGCGTAAATTTGGGCGCCGTAGGCCAAAAGAGCCCACCAAGTCTCTAGGCCTGTCAACTTCATGGGGTCCTGAAAGGCAGGCTCCACCACCAGAGAAGACAAATATTGCGCCACAATGATTTTCTTCCACAATCCCGAGGTGATCAAAAGGAGGGAACGGCATAGATCTGCTTCTGAGAGGGTTCGGTAACTTGCTAATTGGGGAAAAAACTCCTTGGGTCGTAAAATAGGTCCAGCAATCAATTGGGGAAAAAAAGCCAGGTAGAGCAAGACATCGAGCGGATTTCTTTGCGCTGCTTCTTTTCCGGAGTAAACATCAGAAACATAACTAAGCATTTGAAAGGTATAAAAGCTAATTCCAAGGGGAAGAATGCTATCATGAACCGGCAACAGAAAGGGGAGGTTGAAAGCAATCAAGGCGGTGTTAATTTGAGTTAAAAGAAAGATCTGGTACTTAAACCAAAACAAAAGACCTAAGTAGAGAAGGACAATGAACACAAAAAGCCTATGGCGATCATAAGCCATCTGGGTATTTACCACAGGAACCTGCAGCAAAAGCCCATAACCCCAAGCTGAGAGGCTCGCAACAACGAGAAGGGGGAGCAAGCGCCAATCCCACGAGGCATAAAATACGTAACTCAATAAGAGCAAAATCAGTTTTTGAAGCAGGGGGTAAGCCCTGAAAACCCAAACCAGGGCTAAGGAAAAACTAAAGAAAACAAAGAATTCCCCGGTTGGAAAAAGCATGATTTAGAATAGTGCTCTTAACTTGAATGTTCAAGTTGAAAAGCAAAAAATTTGCTCAGCCGGCCAACATGAACAGAAAAGTATGATGAGAAAAAACACCTGAAATCTTCAGCGCTGCGCTTTGGGCCACGGCAGGAAATGTTAGTCTGATATTTTGGTTGAGCACCTTGATCGAGCAGAAAAGGTTACCTCAAAACCACCTGCTCAAGGATAGGCTCGGTTGATGGCACTGATCAAGGCCTCAACCCCTGCCTCAGTGATGCTCTCATGAATACCACAACCCCAAATGCCATGATTTTTTCCCGAATTGATGCAAATGAAGGCTGCTGCCTTTGACTCACTTCCGGTAGAAACAGCATTCTCGTGGAAGTCAACCACTGTAAGATTATCGAACCCAACCTTACGTAGTCCATTCACAAAGGCATCCAAGGGTCCGTGCCCATCGCCTTTTAACTCAACCACCTGATCGCGCACTTCCAGTTTCGCCGAAAAAGTAGTTAAGTGGCTCTTTGCCTCAATGCGTTCACCTTTAAATTGAAGGAGCTTGATTGGCTTATTCTTGCTAAGGTACTCGTGTTCATACAGTTGCCAAATTTCTTCCGCGGTGAGTTCTTTTCCCTTCTTGTCCGCATAATCGTTCACCAAACGCCCTACCTCAGGATACATTTGCTTTGGAATCTCAAGTCCAAACTTTTCACGTAAAATATAAGCTACCCCACCCTTTCCACTCTGGGCGTTGATGCGGATCACTGCCTCGTAGCTTCTTCCCAGATCTAAGGGATCGACTGGAAGGTACGGGATGTCCCAGGGAGCCTCAGGATCATTTTGTTGCCTTCTTGCATCAAGGGCCTTCTTGATGGCATCTTGGTGGCTCCCAGAGAAAGCGGTGAACACCATCTGCCCAGCGTAGGGATGGCGCGGATGAACGTACATTTCCGTGAACTCTTCGTAGCGTCGAACGATGTCGGGCAAATTTGAAAAATCAAGACCCGGATCAACGCCCTGACTATAAAAATTAAGCGCCATGGTGACGATATCCAAGTTGCCGGTTCGTTCCCCGTTTCCGAAAAGGGTTCCCTCAACGCGTTGGGCACCCGCTAAGAGTCCCATTTCGGCAGAAGCAATTCCCGTTCCTCGGTCGTTGTGGGTATGAAGGCTGATCGTCACCTTATCTCGGTGGCTCTTGTGGCGGCTAAACCACTCGATTTGATCCGCATGGATATTTGGAGGGCAAACCTCGACCGTGGCGGGGAGGTTGAGAATGATGGGCTGTTCAAATCCCCAGGCCTCGTGCACGGCTTCGCAGACCTCAAGGGCAAAATCCAACTCGGTTTGGGTAAAACTTTCCGGTGAGTACTCAAAAAGAATTTCAGTATTTTTCAAACGGGAAAGCCCACTTTTGACCATGTGCACCCCATCAACTGCAATTTTTTTTGCCCCTACCTTATCAACATTGAAGGTATATCGACGGTGGGCGGGTGATGTTGAGCTATACAAGTGGAAGATTACTTTTTTTGCTCCCTCCAACGATTCGAATGTACGATCGACCAAGTGTTGACGAGCTTGGCACAAGACCTGGATGAAAACATCATCAGGAATGCGGTTTTCTTCAATCAATTGCCGAGTAAAGTCATATTCAATTTGTGAAGCAGAGGGGAATCCCACTTCAATTTCCTTAAACCCGATTTGAAGCAACATGTCAAACATGTCGAGTTTTTGTTCCACGCTCATGGGGTTAATTAGGGCCTGATTTCCATCACGAAGGTCTACTGAAACCCAACGCGGCGCCTTGTCGAGCTGCTGGTCGGGCCAGGTGCGATCTTTCAGGGGAACTTTGGGAAAAATCACGTATTTGGCCATTGGTACTCCTTTTATGTAAAAAAACCGCTGCTTATGGCAGCGGCTTAAAAAACCTCTTCAAAGATTGTCTAAGCCGCAATCGAACAAGATAGACACAATAGTCGTAACACAAAACACACAAAACAGCTTAGCATGATCTTAACTCTTAAAGGTTATCACTAATTAACCTGTTTGTCAATTTTCAATCAAATCAGCTTTTCTCCTTTTGTGCGGCCCCCATTTTGGTTTGATGTTTGATCTGATCAAACATCTTTGTCAAATCGTAAATTTCTTGATGTTAAGACCAAGGGCGTTAAGGTTCTCTTGATTTTCCACCCCCATTTTTGCCAATTCAAGTGATGCCGTAGAAATGTCGTTCATGCCCAAGGTAACCTCGTTCACGGCATTTTTGGTTTCGGAAACAAAATTGGATACGCTGTTCATCGCAGCATTGATGCCTTCGGTGTTTTTTGAAATTGAATCCATCGATTCAGAAACTTCATGAGTGACATTTTTCAATTCCAACAAAGAATTGATGATATGCTGAGAACCGAGGGCTAATTCTTTCATTCTAGAGACCATCTCCTTCATACTCATGGCAAAGTCATCAATCCCGACAATCATTTCACCAATTTTTTGCCCCATTTCTTGGGTGAATAAGTTAGATTGTTTGATTGAAGAGACGATGGACTTCAGGTTTCTTGAAATATCTTTTGAATTTGAAGAAGTTGACTCAGCAAGTTTTCGAATTTCATCGGCCACGACGGCAAAGCCCTTCCCCGATTCCCCCGCGTGGGCGGCTTCGATTGCAGCATTCATGGCAAGAAGGTTGGTCTGGCTTGCGATATTATTAATCACGTTAACCAGTTCCAAAATGGATTCAGCCTTTTGAGCCACTTCAGTAATGATTCCGATGGTTTGTTCCATCGAATTTTGTCCCTCTTGAGCTGTGGCTTTTAGTTTTAAGGAGGTGGTATATTTTTGTTCTGTTATTGCATCGAAGTTTTTAATCGAGGCCACAATTTCTTCAATGGCGGAAGATGAGTTTTCTAAGGTACTTTTTTGACGAACAACAATCCTCTCAACATCATTGAGGGAAGCGGTTATCTTGTTGGTTTTTTCAGCAACGCGATCTATTTCAGCGTTTAATTCGGCCACGCGTTCATTGATGGATTTAAGGGTTGCGGCAATCTCTTCCACAGTGGAAGAAGTTTCTGCGGAAGTACTAGCTAAACTTTCCCCTATTTTATGACTCTTGGTGTTAATGTTGATTAGATCAACGATGATTGTTTTCAACTTTTCAAGAAATACATTAAAATGGAGAGCAAGATCTCCTATTTCATCTTTGGTTTTTACAACAAGTTTTTTAGTGAGATCACCCTCTCCGGCCGAAAGTTCTTGAACCAGATAATTTAATTGTTTGATGGGCAGGGATAATTTCCGCGCGAAGAATAAATTCACCAAACCAAACACCAGCATCAAAACAATTCCTCCCAAAATGGTTAGAAACAGCCCCCTGTTTAAGTCTTCATAAATTTCACTTTTTTCAATCACGTAACTGAGAATCAAAGGCTTTTGAATTTGTCCCAAAAATAAAGGGGAAAAATGGGCGATCGCTATATTTTTGCCCTCATGGACAAAATCGCTATCATAGAGCAACTCACCTTTATTTAATTGAGAAAAAAATTCATCCTTAGGATAGTACACCCTTGTGGAATCTGAACTCGCCAGTAAAATTTTTTCGGGTGTCATCAACTGCAGGTGCCCCGTGCGAAAAGTATTGTTTGAACTTAATCGATCATTCAAGTGAAGAATATCTAAATCAATGCCAACGACCCCAAGAACCTTAGTTTTGTTGTTGATCGGAACCACTAACGAAACGACCTTCTTCTTGATGTTTGCAACAGCATAATCAACGGGGCCGATGACCATTTCTTCGCCTGATTGAACCGGCAAGAGGTACCAGTCGCCGACACCGGGCTTATCGTAATCCACAAGAACAGAAAACTCTGTTTGCCCCTGGTATCGGCTCCAATAAGGTAGAAACCTTCCTGTAGCGTCGTGCCCCCTCGTGTTCGCAAAACTATCATCTAGGCCATCGAGCGCATTGGGTTCCCAAGCTGTCCAAATACCCAGAATCTCCGTATCGCTCTCAAACACCCGCAAGAGCATTTCAGAGAACACCTGCCTTCGTACGGCTACGGGAATGTTTTCAAAAGCTGAAAAAGCGAGTGCCAGGGAGCGCGCTGTGTCAAGGTAGGTTTGGAAATAACTTACTAGGCCAGTTTGGATTTCCTTAGTTTTTGCTGAAGTTAGTTTTTTAATGAAATCTGTGCGAATCTCAAATAAGCGTATCGAAAAAACCACATCGAGAATCGTCAAAGCAAGCACAAGAGGTAGCAAGGAATTCAACAAAATTTTTGTGTTGATGTTCATCTTATCTCCTTTCTATCTCGAAACCTCATTCGAAAACGCGAAGTTGGGAATGAGGGGATTTTGTCCCTATCGTTAGCTTAATACTTTCATACGTGAATTCAAGATTGAAAAAAATCAAAAAAATTTTCTTTGAGTTGAAAATTGAAAAATTACTCTTTCGGAAACGGATGCTTTGATTTTTCTAAAAAACAGGCCTTAGTAAGGGTACCTTCGCGGTACTTCGATTGAATTTTGAGAACAGCAATCTCCAGTTTTCGACGCTTAAAAGCCTCATCCTCAAAAAGCTCTTCGGGCTCTTCATCCATTCGCGAAAAATTGCTCAAACCAAGGCCCAAAAGCCGAACTGGTTGCCCGTTCCAACGTGTCTTGAATAATTCTATTGCCAAATCGGAAAGTTGCTTTGCACTTGAAATGAAATGATTCAAGGTCTTCTGAAAGGTGTTTAGGCTAAAATCGTGAAGGCGAAGTTTGAGAATTAGGGTCCGTGCCACCGAACGCTCCTCTAGGGCACGGAAAAAAACTTGGTGAGCCAGCTCAACGATCGTTTGTTCCAGAGTTGCGATGGCGGTTGTATCCTCCTGAAAGGTGGTCTCTGAACTGATGCTGTGGGTCTTATGTTCCAACCTTTGACCTGGAGGCTCCATGCCGTTGGCTAAATAAAAGAGGTGCGCCCCTTGAGCCTGGCCCAGGAAGGATTGCAGCTTGGGCAGGGGAAGATCTTGGATTTGGCCTACGGTATTGATGCCCAACTCTCCCAGACGCTGGCGCGTTTTTTTTCCAACTCCTGGCAATCGAATCGGATCCATCGTTGCAAGCCAAATTTTCACCTCGGAGCTCTTGATCTCGAAAAGCCCATCGGGTTTATTCTCTTCGCTCGCCATCTTGGCAAGGTAGGGAAGCGGTCCAATACCGATGGAGGCTGTCAAACCAACCTTGGATTTAATTGCCTCTTTGATCGTTCGAGCCGCTTCCACGGGCAGCCCCAAAAGACGTTCCATACCCGTCATGTCTAAGCTCGCCTCATCAATCGAAATTCGTTGAACACTAGGGGTAAAGTTTTCCAAAAGGTTCATGATGATTTCTGAGATTTGTTGGTATCGATCTAGTCGGGGACGTACAAAGACGGCGTGGGGACAGAGTCTTGCTGCCTGGCTGATCGGCATTGCACTCCGAACGCCAAATTCTCGTGCTTTATAATTGCAGGTAGAAACCACCCCCCGTTCCCCAGGTAGGGCACCCACCACCAAGGGTTTTCCGCGGTACTCGGGGTGATCAATCTCCTCCACAGAGGCGAAAAAGGCATCTAAATCAAGATGAAAAAAGACTTTCTCCACACTCATCGTTCGATAATCCGTTCTTCCAGAAAATTAAGCGACGTTTCCCAGTTTGTACCTCCTTCGGCAACAAGTTGGGGGTGTGGAACAAAGTTGACTGTAAACTTAAGGCGCAAACGGTGATTCCCTTGAAGGGTAAAATTTAAGGGGATTTGCAGTGGTGGATTACGTCCAATATGGAAATTGACAATCAGTCCCTGATCCAATTGCTCATAGGGGAAATTGCTATCCAGGACAACGAGGGGCAATTCAAAACTCTGTAAACTAATTTTTATTTTGGAAGCAGGGAACTCAGTTCGAATCAGAAAGTTATACCTATAACGGTTTAGAAATTCACTTACGCCTTGAAATTCAATTCGTGCTGGTGGAACAAGGTCTCGCTCCAACTGAAAAGAATTTTCTTCCTTCTGGATGATTTTGGCTCCCAATCGGGTAGCAAGCTCTATAACCATATCCCCCGTGAGGTCAACCGTATCGATCATGCTGATACCTATTTGCTTATTGAATATCTCGGTCACTCGAGGTGTTTTTTCTTGCTGGTATGGTTGTAATAGAATCATAAGACTTGTGATGATTAAACCTAAGCCTGAAAGCATGAACAATCCCAAAACACGAAGATGTTCTTTACTGTTCAAGCGCTGATGGTGGTCGAAATGGTACGCATAGATTAAAAACACCATAGGGAGCATGTAAAGGGTAATAACTAAATTACCCTCAATCGGACTAAAGAGAATTGAGCGTAGCAGGGGAAAATCGGAGTCTTGGATCAGACTCATTACGAGCAAATAGAATGGCCAAATCGGAATCAACAAGATGATAATCAATTTGAAGGGTCTCCAAGGAATCACGATGAAAAGAATTGCTAAAAATAAGCTCCAAATGAAAAAAAAGGAAAAGCCGAAATTGAGCCCTAGGGCAATCACGGCAAAGCTAGCGTACAAAAAAACCACAGCAGATTCATAAAATACACTCCAACGATACAAGGGCAAACGTCTAGTCCAAATGATAAAAATCAAATAACTGACAAATACAAAAAAAAGTTTCCATAACAAGAAAAGCAGAGGATATTCCCTCCAAGGATCGGAAACCTGTTTAAGAGAGTTATTAAATAATTCAACGCCTAGAGTAGCAAAAAAATTGAAAAAAAAGAAAAGACTAAAATAAACCCCAATCTGCCAATATCCCCCTCGAAAGGCATCGATGTGTTGACGGACAGCGTGAGGAAATTGAATGATTAAGAAGGTAATAAGAGAAACACAGAATACTAAAAAAATGACATAAGATCGTTGATCCAGGATCAAGCTGTTGGGACTTTGTCCAAACATGACATAGTGCTTGTCCCAGTCATCAGGGATTGAATTGGAAAAGTAAGAATGCCACTTCGCAAGAAGCAAGGGAACTCGTTCATAGTCAGCCTCATTCCAGGATAGGCGAAGAACCCGAAGCCCACGGGAAATCACTGCGTCGACGGGACTTTCTCTACCTTCCAGAAAAAAACGAAAAAAACTGGGACGTATTTCCTTCACTTCCAGGGGAAACTCAGTATCCAAAGAAGCTCTGAACAAACTTCGAATCATCCAAACGGGGCTATTCGTTCCCCTGACGATGGTCTGAAGAACATTTTTGGGGTTACCGGTGCCTTCAATGTAGATCATCGCCTTTTTTTCTGGGAACTGTAGATTTCTTAGAAAAAAGGAAAGGCCTAAGTTCTGGCGAAAATTCTCGGGATCTTCAGCACCGGCAAAAACGATAACAAAGGGGACACCAAAAGGTTCATTTCTCAAAATTTCTATTAACTCAACGGCAATTAACGCATTCAACGCCGCTCTCCTACCGTTGATTGGGAAAAAGAAGATGATTTGGGGTTCACGGCCGTCTGATACCTGAATCATTCGCGAAAAGCTATGGCCAAGTAGGGAATCAGAAAGAGAAATTTCCTTGTACGGAAGAGGTTGGGATGCAAGCCATTCCAAAAGGCTTTTCCAGAGAATCCCTTCCTCACGACTAGCTTCGTCAATATTCGTGTTTGACAAATTAAAAACTGTGTCTTTTAATAAAAGTAGGGCTTGTGAGTCTTGTGGAAAAACAGAAAAGACGAAAATTAAAAAAAATAAAAGTAGAGGAAGCCGAGCCATGTTTGAATGGTAGTTTTAACTAATATGAAAAGTCAACAAGAAAACAAGGATCATGCCATGGATATTATGCCAGAAATTTTAAGTCGATTCACCCCTCAAAGTTTAATAAATGAACAAATTGATCAGAAAGTGCTCTATCGAATCCTTGAAGCTGGAAGATTGGCACCCTCTGCAAAAAACAGACAACCATGGCGTTTCATCTTAATTCGTGATCCTAACGTCAAAAAGAAATTGCGCGAGGCCTGTTACAACGAGCAAATTATCGATGATGCCCCTGCTATTATTGCGGTGTGTACAACAAATACGGAATATCGGATGCCGAACTCTCACTTAAGCTGGCCAGTCGATTTGAGCTTCGCTTCAGCCTTCATGTGCCTCCAAGCTCAGCACGAGGGTTTTAACTCCGTCATCTATACAACTTTTCATGAAGACGAGGTTCGGCAAATTTTAACCGTTCCGCACTCAATGCGCGTCTTGTTGCTTCTCTTAATCGGAAAAACATCCGAAAATAAATCAGCGGTCCATGATCGACTCAAAAGAGACCGCATCATTTCTGAGGAGCACTGGTAAAAACCATGGCTGAAACTGCACGCCGAAAAGAACTCGATTTACCCATCAAGGTTCTTTTTAATGAAGAAGGTCAAAATTTTTTCTTAAAAAACAATAAAAAGCTTACCAGGTTTAAGCTTGCCGAAGAAATGGAGCTCTATGGCATCCTTTTCGATACCTTTTCTCCCGCTTCCATTCAAAAACTCCTCATGGTTAATTACATTGCCTACATTGAAATTAGCCGACCTGAATTCTCTTCCAAACGGCAGGAGGTGATGGACCTCTCAAAGGTGCTCACCTATGGAACCTTTTACCGAAGATTTGATGAAATTGTTTATCAAAAGATACTTGATTCTGATGTCGTCAAAAACTGGAACCGACGAAATCCATCCAACATCATCGACCGAAAAACAACCATCAAAGATAGTGTTTTGATTCAAGCCTTGGAAAAGACCAAATCCGCGGTTAATACCATCAAACAAGAGCTCATGCGACCGATAGTGGAACAGGTTAAATCGAATGACAGCATGCTTCCCGAAGAAAAAAATGTGCAGTTATTCTTAGCTGAAAAATATCTCAACAACCTTAGGCCTTACAATTGGTATCTCTTGGTCAAATTTAAAGATTCTGATGAGGTTTTGAGTTTACTCAACCAAATCGAAGCCACCCTTTTGGAATTTATGGACAAGGCAAAAATTGCTGAATACTTGAGTTTTATGATTATGGAGCTGGCAATTTCAGCTGAGAATACCAACATCAAAAATTTCACAAAATCACGTTACAAAAATACCCTTGACCCTAACACCGCCATTTTTGACCCTGAGGTACGTAAAAATCTTATCACCGAAATGAGTGCTCGAAATCAAAATGTGTTTATCACTTATAAGGTTGGAAGCGATAGTAAGAGTACAGGTTCAAGAGCACGCCTACAAGTTAAAATTTTTAATAAAGATACCGGATTTGAAGAATTCAAGAAAAACGTTGAAGAGGGCAAGGGCGCTAATACCCGTCAAAAAAGTCTTTTAGATTTTTTCAAGGAAGACTCAGGCGACTCGGGTGTGAATACCGATTTAGGACTCTACTACCTCAGCTACCTTAGCGATGAGTGCACCCGTGTTGGGGTTCACTTTGAAACCATCGTGAATCAAGTTCAAGCAACAGGACTCACCGTCATCACCATGAGCTTTTTGATTTAAATCATCGAATTCACTATTTTATCTTTGTCAGCTTGGCTTTTACTAATTGAGGATAAACAGAATTCTAGAACTAATTCTTTGAGCCTCGTATAGACCTCATCTTTACGCCTATTATCTTTGGTATCAAAAACAGCTTTAGCATCAACAATAAGCTCTAACCACTCACGCTTGCGGTGAAGAAGCTGCAATGGAATCTTTTCCCACTTGATGTCTTGAACCTCTGATAATACTTTCTCAAATTCATCCCATTTCAAATCTTGTCCTGCGCTGGGGAGCTGTGTGATTGTAAGCTCTTGGGAAATACCTGAATTCAAATCCTGTGCCTTGACCGTCAACAAACCATCAATATCTAAGAAAAAACTCACATCAATCCTGGCTTGACCACGGCCTAAGGGAGCTATACCCTCAAGCAGAAATTTTCCCAAGGAAGAGCGGTCTTGGAAATGCCGTTGTTGAATGTGAATTTCAACCACTGTTTGCCCATCCTCAACGGTTGTGAACAATCGTTCAGCCTTTGCGGGAAGTTGGGTATTGGCCTTGATGAGAGGGAAAAAGTCTCCCCCTTCAATTTCAACCCCAAGATCAAAGGCTGTCACATCAACAATTCGATACTTTGAGTGGGAGTCTTCCCAATCCGCAAACTGGCTGGCGCCTCGGCAGACGGCTTCCTCAGGGTTAAAACCTTGACTTCCCCTAAGGCCCGACCAATCTTCTAAACGTCGCCGAACAAGAGGAATCCGAGTGGTTCCACCCGAAAAAACCAGGGCACTGAGTTGAGCGGGGACAACCCCAGCCTCTTCAAGAACCTGATGACAAAGCAAGAGGGTTTTATTGACACTTTGCTGAATCATCCCCTCAAATTCCGAGCGGGTGAGCGTTAAATTGAGATGGGAAATTTTGTTCAAACCAACAAAGGGAAGGCTAATTTGAGTTTCCCGCTCCGTTGAAAGTTCAACTTTTGCATTTTCAGCGAGTTGTCGAAGTTGTTGTAAGATACTCAAATCATCAATTGTTCCAACCTTCGATTCAAATTCTTTTAAGGCACGCTGATAGATCATCTCATCAAAATCCATCCCACCCAAATGAGAATCGCCCGTCGTGCTTAGTACAAAAAAGTCCTGGTTTTTAACTCTGACCAAGCTCACATCAAAGGTTCCCCCACCCCAGTCATAAACCAGAACCAAGCCTTGCTGAAATTGTTTCTCTTCAACCCAAGCTAAGGCGGCGGCAGTGGGTTCATTGATCAGTTTTACTCGATTCCATCCCGCAAGATGAGCTGCTTCGACTGTATCTTTACGCTGGGGTTCACTAAAATAGGCGGGAACAGTGATTACCGAAGAATCAAGACTCTTACCGAGATATTCCTCGGAATAAGTCTTAATGTGTTTTAAAATTAGGGAACTAATTTCGGCGGGTGTATAAATCTTACCTTCGATTTCCCATCGTTGAGCCCCTCCCATCCATCGCTTCACCTGTGCAATTGTGTGTTTGGGGTTAACCATGGCCTGATTCTTGGCGCTTTCACCAATGAGAATTTGTTGTCCTCGGAACGCCACTACACTTGGGGTAACAACCTTGCCTCTCTCATTGGGGATGAGGCTAATTCTTCCCTTGTCTGAAAATCCAACGAGTGAGTTCGTCGTTCCGAGGTCAATACCAACGGTGGTCACGTTTGAACTCCCGATAATCCTAAAATGAGCTTTACTTCACTGATACTGATATTAAAATGATGAGCGATGTTTTCTACACTGACCCCATCTTCGTAAAGATGAAAAACCTTTTCGTGTAGCTCCTCTGACTTTGGTTGACCTACTATGTTTGGAGTGATCTTGCTCATCTTCATTGATGCTGCATTTAGGTGCTGATTATTCCCTAGTTTAACATAAACACCTTGAGATGAAGGTTCGCTGGCGACAAAGTTTTTTGATTCTTCCTTAACTTTTTCTTGAAGAAGCTTGATCCGATGATCGGCACGTCGCAGTAAATCTTCAAGCTTAAGAATGCGCTCTTCTAGGATGGTGATGTTGCGGTCAGCTGCACCATTGAATTGAGCCAACAACGCGTTGATTTCAACCTCTAACTCTTTTACACGTTCGCGGGCGTTAAGCTTTTGGTTGATTCGATTCTTGAAAAGAAAAAAAAGAATGACAAAACCTAAAAAATTTAATAAAAAAAGCAAAATGAATTCCATGTTCAGCCTGTTAAGTTGACCTTTTTCCCTATACGGTCATCAACAAAGACCTTTTCTTGTTCAGCTTCTTGAGGACTTTCTTGCTGTTGTTTCTTTTTTTGTTCCTTTTTCTCGAACTCATGATGCTCTTTATCCTTGACCTTTAATTCTTTTTCATCCTCTGTGGTTGACGGTGTGACATCGTTTTGGGTTTGAAGCGATTGCTCAACCAGCTTGTTTGCTTGAGCATTCTGTGACTGAACCACAGCGTCTCGGGTCACGGCCTGATCCTTAGCGGGTTGATTCATGTGTAAAAACAAGGCTTGTAGATCGAGTGGTTGTAATCCCATCACTACTTCCTCATAATCTCACTTTCATCAATGGCCTCATATTTTTGAGTCCGAATAAGACCATTTTCAAGGATAAAGGCAACGCTTCGATAGTCGCGGTTAGCTTCAAATTCTACCCCACGAATGATGATTTTGACACCCGCAATGATTTCCCCGCTTGCCGCAACTCGACTAGCATTGCTGAAACTGTTGAGATAATCCTGCCTTTCTTGAATTTCTTTTTGCAAGTGGTTTAGTTCTTCTTCTAAGTCGCTCGATTTTTTCTGAAGCTCATGAAGTAATTTCTCCTTTTCGGCAACAAGTTGTTTTCGGACTCTTAACATTTTTAGAAGGCCTGCAAGATTAAGGTCAACCTCCTCTTTTTCTTTTTTAACACTATCCTGCTTTTCCAGAAGATCATCGAGTTCTTCCTTGATTTTAGGATCGTATCCTACCTCAAGAACACAATTTCCACCAAATGAAACAGCGTTGATTTCTTCACCGGCTCGGATGTGACCACCGATGATCTTTGCCTTTTTGCCCTTACAAAGTACTTTTTTTTCTGCATCGATTTCACTATTTAAAATACCGTCTGAAACAATTACGACACCACCCGAGATGACACGAGCACGCTGAATAAATTTGGACCAAACACTTCCACCAGCCTTGATATGACCATGATCTCCCCCGTTTATACCACCGTGGAGGATGACATCCCCAGGAGTTTCCAAGGCACAGTCACGACCAACAGAACCCATTACCTCGATGTTTCCGCCGGCGATGATGTTAAAGCCGTCCTCTACATCGCCCTTGACAATTACGCTACCAAGAACATTGATATTCCCACCACTCGCCAAGTTGACATTACCAGGAATGGTGAGAACGGTTTCAACACTAACCTTACCACCTGAGTATAAAACCTGGCCATCGACGGCGCTATGAAGCTTTAACCCATCTCGAGACAAGTACACCCCGTTTCCTAATTCAAAATTCACATCTTTTCCATCTTTGGCAGGAATGACCTTACCAGTTACAGTTCGGCCTGCAATACCCTTTTCAGCAGGTTCCTTCGTTGCTAACTCCTCACCCTTAACCACGTTGTGAATGTTATTGAGATTTCTAAAATCAACTTTTCCATCTTTTTCAATGGGCTTGAAGTCCATCTTGGTATCAAAATGATAGATGATCCGCGCATCCTTACCGTTGATGGGTTTCGATCCTTCGGCAATTAGGTATTTTTCACCGTAAACAGGAGAATCGATAAAATCATTAAGTCGATCGTCGCGGATACCATGAACTATGCCAAAATTTCGCAAAAATGCTTCGATCTCCTCTTTTGAAAGATCTGCTCCGCCAGGCCCCGGGGCATTAGCGATCAAATAAGCTGCCATATCTCCATCTTCAAGATAGGCTGTCACGCTCGAGTCAGCGGCTGGATTGTGGATAAATTCACCCACCTTTTGATAGGTTCCAGTTGCCAGTTTGACAGCCCCTTTAACCGCTTGATGATTGATATCTCGAACAACTCGGTCTTGGAGGGCGGCCATGGCCATGTCTTCGGTTGCTGGTTTTCCTGCTCCCTCTGGCTTAGTAACCTTCAAGTAGGCCCCATCTGCCCAGAGACGCACAAATACCCTCCCATCAACGTCTTTGGGTTTTGTTTCAACAACAACCACCTCTTCGACATTCAGTTCTTCGGCTGATTTCAAATACTTTTTGTTCTTTTTGGCGGTGGGATAGGCCATAATGGTCCAATTCTTTTTTCCAAGGCCTAAGAGCCCACTACTGCCACGCTGCAGAATATCGTACTCAACTCGCGAAACCCCAACACCTAATTCAACAGCAGCGTCTTTGATAGCTCGTTCCAAGGTCTCAGCACTAACGGTTACCGACTTAATCTCACGGTCTTCCTTTAGTCGTGCTGCCATGAACTCTTGAATTTCCTGCATCGTTACCAGGGTTAAACCCTCCTTAGACGATACCCCTTTTGGCACTCGTCAATTTGGCTCTGAGTCTTGTGATTGCCTTGGTGTGTAGCTGCGACACCCGAGACTCAGTCACATCCAAGACCTTCCCAATTTCCTTAAGAGTCAAATCTTCATAGTAGTAAAGGATCAAGACTTTTTGCTCCTTATCAGGAAGTTCTCGTAACGCTTCCAAGATGACACGCTTGATTTCCTCACGTTCTACCTCGTGGTCAGGATGTTGGCTTTGGTGAGCCTCAATGCTGTCAATGATGCTCACCTTATCATTTTCATCACCGGTGTACCACACATCATCCAGACTTAAAACAGTTGTGCCACTGATTTTTTGAATAACCTCGTTGAAATCGTCCTCGGTGAGATTGAGGTGGTCGGCAATTTCTTTATCGGTGGGTGCCCGACCTATTTTTGCTTCTAATTCAATGATGGCGTTTTCTATTTCACGGCTTTTTTGCCGAACACTGCGGGGAACCCAGTCAGCGTTACGAAGTTCATCGATGATTGAACCACGAATCCGAGTAACAGCGTAAGTTTTGAACTTAACGTGTTTTTCCGGATCAAACTTGTCAATGGCATCAATTAGGCCAAATACTCCGTAACCTACTAAGTCATCGAAATCGACGTTTTGTGGCAGGCCCATCGCGACCTTGCCAGCTACATATCGGACTAGAGGAGCATATTGCTTGATAAACCACTCACGTATCGAAGGATCCTTTCCCTTTTTGTAGTCTTTCCAGAGTTTAATTTCGATTTCTTCCTGAGTCAGACTGTCGGCCATTCTTTTTCCACCTAATCCGAATCCTTCTTTAAGACTGTTTGAACCGCTTTCGCAAGCGTCAAGGGATCATCATCAATCCCTTCTAATAATACTCCATCTTTATCATCATCGCTACCCATGGACGAAAAACCAATGTTAGAACTACCAAGGTTTTGGCTATTTTGGAAAGAACCATCAGAACCAAATTCATCCATGTCGCCTAATTCATCAGATTCTCTTGAGAGTATCTCTTCGTCGCTTGGTTCTTCTTGGGGTTCAATTTCTTGTGCAAAATTATCACCCACACCAGCAGCTGGCGGCATTTCATACTCTGATTCAGAGCCTACCTTCATATTCACTTGATCCCCATTTTCTCCAACAGTGGCTTGTTCGGATGATTCAAAAAGTTCAGGAAAGAAGTTCTGAAGGAGGATGCCAAGTCCGAAGGCTCCAGCACCAAAAAGAACAGCTGAAAAAAGCGCACGTAATATAATTTCTCCTAATCCTACCCCGCCGATGAGGCCTCCCAAAAACGAAAGGACGAAGCCTACTCCAGCAGCGATTAGAAAAGGAGTCACGTTCATGACATCCGACCAAATAGTTTCATGATAAAGTTCATGATACCACTTCCTTCCTTAAAGTCAACTTTTTCTAGCCTTCCCACCACATTCATGATACACAGACTTGCCTTACAGTGAGGATCGGTGACAAGAAAGGGCTTTTGCCTTAAAACAGCTTGTTGAACGTGCAAATCCTCATAGATATAACCCAAATAATCTACCTTAATGTTTAAAAATTGGCTAGCAATGTTGACCACCCGGTCGGAGACCTTCTTCGCTTCGGTGACGCTGGCTACTCGGTTCACCAATAATTTAAGGCTCAAACGGGGATTATTGATTTCAGTGGCGATGATTTTAATAATACCGTAGGCATCGGTGATGGCTGTGGGCTCAGGAGTGGTCACAACGATCGCATCGTCAGCGGCAGCCACAAAATCGAGCACATTGTTGGAGACCCCGGCACTCGTATCAATCACCAAAATATCGGCTTGACCCAGGCTTGATAATTCTAAAATAAACGAACGGCGCTCTTCTTCGGTTAGGTTGGCGATTTTAGAAAAACCACTCGCTCCTGCCACAATTTGAATCCCGTAGTTCGTGTCGGTAATGATTTCCCTCATGGTTTTTTGCTGACGCATCATGTGATAAAGGTTATACCGCGGAATGACTCCCAGGATTACGTTGACGTTGGCAAGGCCCAAATCAGCATCGAGCACCACAACCGACTTGCCCAATTTAGCAAACCCCAAGGCGATGTTGATGGCAATGTTCGATTTTCCTACCCCTCCCTTTCCTGAGGCAACAGCAATAATTCGCGTCTTACGGCTAGAGTTTAATTGATCCTCATTATACCCTACCAACTCGCGCAACTTCTCAGCCTGGTCAGCCATTTTCTAACTCCTTCAAAAACTCTTTGATTACATTTTCGGAGAAACCGACCAGTTTCTTCATCAATTCAAATTTTGTTGCATTTAGAAAATCGGTTGGAACTGTTTGACCGTTGGTGATATAGCGAATTCGCTTATCGTGCTCCCAAAGAGTTCCGATGATGTTGCCAATTCCGGTGGTTTCATCCAGCTTGGTCACAATGATATCGCGGATTTTGAACATGCTGAAATTTTCAATGGTATCTTCAATGTCTTTGGTTTTTGTGACCGCACTCAGGGTTAAAAGGCATTCAAATCGTTCCCTCATGGAATCCAAAATTGTTTTTTCATCGGCTAGGTGGGAAAAGTCCTTTGGATTACAGCCCGCTGTATCTACTAGGATGTGATCGCTCTCAGCTGAAAGAGCCAGGCTTTTCTCAACGTCCTCAGCACTGGCGCAAAAGTGTACTGGTAGCCGCATATATTCCCCGTACTTTTTCAAGGTAGCCTGGGCTTCAACACGGTGATCGTCGAGGTTAATGAAGCTGACTTTTCTGGTGGGCTGTTTGTTTCGATATTCACAGAGATAATACGCCAATTTGGCGATGGTGGTGGTTTTTCCCACTCCCGTAGCCCCAATTAAGACGTGCACCCGCGGGCGTTGCGACTCTTGAGGAGGGCTAATTTGGATGGTTTGGGCAATCCACTTTAGGGCGGCGTTCTCGACCTCCCTTTTTTGATCCCAACTCGAAATGCTGAGTTCGTTTTTGAGGTCTTGAACAAGAGAATCGATGTATTTTTCTGGAAAATCGTTCAGACGTAACACTTGGACAAGGTGTTTGACATTTGGGTGCTCTGTTTTTTCAGTCTTTTGCTGGGAGTTTTTAATCTCAGAAAGAACTTTGATAATCTGGTTAATTTTATCATCAATATTTTTGTTAGAACCGGTGGTTGACAGGTAGTTTTTCAAATCTTTAAGTTTCTTATTGGTCTCATCCTGGATGGGAGGCGAAACTACTGGCGCAGACTTGGAGGGTAACGCAACACAAGTGAACTCGATCATTTGCTTAGCCCCAATTCCAAGAATTCCACCCTTCGTTGTGGGACGGTGAGTCAACACGTAGTAATTTTTACCAAACATTTCATTGGCTTTTTTAATTCCTTCCTCGTAAGACTGTGCAACGAAGGTATAAACATCACTCATCCAGTGACCTCCACATTTATTTCGCCTAGAGCCTCAACCTTGTAACCTGACGCAATTTCGGGAACACTTAACACCGCTAGTTCAGGGAACTCACGTTCGGTTGAGGAGCGCACAAGGGCTCTTGCCGCCTCGCTGGTCAAGATGATGGGATAATACCCCTTGCTCTGAACCGATTGAAAGGCGTTGGCAACCGCATTGATCCAAGCTCGATGGAGGCGAGGCTCCAGAGCTGCGATCACCGTTCCAGCAGACTCATCCCGACTCGAAATGATTTTTTGCTCTAAGTCAGGATTAAGCGTAAGCACGTGCAGAACACGCTCTTCGTCGGCATACTGTTGACAGATCTGGCGTCCCAGGGCTTGGCGAACTTTTTCACCCAAGAAAACGGGGTCCTTTGTAATAGCCCCATAGTCGCTCATGGTTTCAAGAATGCTCACCAAGTTCCGAATTGAAACTTGTTCCCGCAAGAGGTGCTGCAGTACTTTTTGAATGTCACCCAAGTTGAAGTGCTTTTGGGCTTCCTCAACAACGGCGCTATACTCATTTTTCAAGGAGTTTAACAGGGCCTGGGTTTCTTGACGACCCAAAATTTCATACGCATGCCGCTTTATGATTTCAGTAAGGTGGGTGGCTATGATGCTGGGACTGTCAACCACGGTCACCCCGCGCCGTTCGGCCTTTTCGCGGTTTTCCTCATTTAGCCAAATGGCCGGAAGCCCAAAGGCAGGATCACGTGTTGGCTCACCAGGAATGCCTTCTAAGAGTTTTCCGGGGTTAATGGCCAAATAGTGTCCCATTTTCAAGGTTCCCCTGCCTACCTCGGTCCCTCGAATCTTGAAACTGTAATCTGAGGGTTCCAAACGCATATTATCAATGATGTGGATGGGGGGAACCGCCAGCCCTAGGTCAAGGGCCATTTCCCGTCTGATTCGGGTAATTCGATCTAAGAGCTCTGCGCCCTGATCACGATCGACCAAGGGAATGAGCCCATAGCCCAGCTCTAAACTGAGCGGATCCAAGGGGGCCGGTGTACCTGCTTCTTTGGTTGCCTCGCGTGACGGGGCTTGCTTCGCCTTTGCCGAAGCGGTGGATCCTAGAGCCTCAGTAGCCTCGGTGCGCCGCGACAATTGAAAGGCGAAAAAACCCAAGAGACCCGCCATGGGGATGAGCACGTAACTTGGAAATCCCGGAAGAAAGGCTAAAACTGAGAGAATAGCGGCACTGATCCAGAAGATGTTGGCATCAGCGGAAAATTGTTTCCGAATATCCTCACCTAAATTGGGGCCACTAGTGGTTCGGGTAACGATGAGACCTGATGCCGTGCTGACCATCAATGCGGGTAGCTGGCTCACCAACCCATCACCAATGGTCAGACCAACGTAAGTTTGAAGGGCTGTGGCGAAGGATTCGCCATGGATGAGCATTCCAACCAAAAAGCCACCAATTACGTTCACAAAGGTAATAAAGAGCCCTGCCTTGACGTTCCCAGATACAAACTTTGAGGCACCGTCCATTGCTCCAAAAAAATCTTTCTTGAGTTCAAGTTCGGCCTTGCGAATTTTGTACTCTTCCTCGGTGATAGCACCGCTTGAGTAAGCTCCGTCAATGTTCATTTGCTCACCGGGCATGGCGTCTAAGGTAAAACGGGCACTGACCTCACTGATACGCGTCGCACCTTTGGTAATCACCACGAATTGAACAACCATGATGATGATGAAAATAATTAAGCCAATCACCAACCCCTGCAGACCTTCCGACCCCACCACGAACCGGCTAAAAGCCCTCACCAAGGCACCGTCGAACTGGCTCCCCTTACTCAGAATCAACCGGGTCGATGAAATGTTCAAGGCAAGTCCGAAGATGGTGATAATCAAAAGCACGGTAGGAAAGCTCGCAAAGTCGATGGCACGTCTTGAATAAATCACCACCAGCACCACCATGATGGATAGAGTGAGGTTAAGTGCCATCAATAAATCGAGCACGACTGTGGGAAGTGGAATGATCATCATTGCAACCACGACAACAACCGCCGCAGCCAGACCTAAATCGCTGGGGTTACGGAAAAAACTGGTTCGAACTGTTGCAAGAGCGTTACTCATCCAACTGCCTCTCGTTTCACATCAGCTTTTTGGATCGTGACGAGGATGCGAACAACAACCTCCCAGTATTCCTGAGGTATCTCATCTCCAATGTTCACCGAGTAATACAGGCTTCGGGCGAGGGGTTTATTCTCAACGATGGGAACCCCGCTTTCTCGGGCAATTTCTTTGATTTTTTGGGCAAGGACATCCTCACCTTTGGCGGTCAGGGTGGGAGCGTTCATGGTCAAGGAATTCCACTCAAGGGCACAAGCAAAGTGGGTGGGGTTGGTCACCACCACGGTGGCCTTAGGAACTGTCGTACTGAGATTTTGTCTTAAAATTTGACGCATTTTTTCTCTCAAACGACTTTTCACCAGAGGATCTCCTTCCGATTGTTTGCGCTCTTCCTTCACCTCTTCACGGCTCATCATCAAACTTTCGGTGTGACGCCAGCGTTGAAACATGTAATCAGGAATAGAAAGGAGCAAGAGAGCCACAGCTCCTTGAAGCACAATCATCAGACTGAGGCTTCCAATAAAACCAGCTCCTTGGGCAAACGGGGTATCCATTAAATGAACAAAGCGGGGCCAGGCCGATTGAATGTTAATCAAGGCAATGATGGCCACCACAATGATTTTGAGGATGCTTTTCCCCAGATTAAAAAGTGCCTCTGCCGAGAACAGTGAACGCTGAAAAAACTGGCCAAACTTGGGCACAATTCGAGAAAAATCGGGGGTGATAGGCTTGGTGGTAAACAAAAATCCTACCTGGACCACATTCCCTACAACACCGGCAACCAAGGCAACAGCTAAGATGGGCAGGGACAGACGCAAAAGATAGTTGAAGAAGGGGCCTGGGTCGAAGAGCTTGTTTTGAAGGGCGTTGTCTGTCACCCGAGTTAAATAAAACACCAGCATTTCGTGGAGGGTTGTGAAAAAATATCCCGACGCCAAAATAACCAAACCAATCGGAAGAAGAAGCACCACTGCAGCCGTAAGATCAGGGCTCTTGGCAACCTTACCTTCTTCTCGAGCCTTTTGGATTTTCTGTTCGGTGGGCTGTTCGGTTCGCCCCTCATCTTCAGCAGCAAACCATTGAAGCGAAATCCAAAATGGATCAAGGAACAAAAACTCATCCATCATCGGACCACCGTCCCTGGTTGAACTCCCGACACGCGCAACACCATCTCCAACCCTTGGTCGAACAAAACCCCAAAGGCGTTTGCCAGGTAGGGAAACACAAAGATCATCACGACAAAACCGGTCAAAATGGTGATGGGAAAACCAATCATCATCAAATTCATTTGGGGAGCGGCCTTCCCTAGAAGCCCCATGGTAATGTTGACCAGGACTAGAATTCCTAGAATGGGAAAGCTCAGCAGAAGGGACTTAGTAAAAAGTTCTGCAAAGGCTCCCACCAAGGCGTAGGGATTATTCCCCTGAAAAGTTAAAAAATCAGATGCTCGAATAGCTTGAACACTCTGCCAAATTCCGGTGAAGAACACCTTTTGCAACCCTGAAATAGAAAGAAAAAGCAGGGTAGCAACCAAGTTAAAAAGTTGTCCAATTAGAGGCAGTTCGATTTGCGCCATGGGATCAAAAACTTCGCTTGCCCCAAAACCCATTGGGGTGGCTAGGAGCTGACCGCTCATTTGAAACACCGAAAACACCAAAACAATGACCAGCCCTTGGAAAAGACCTAGCAGCACCTCGCCAAAAATTAGGGAAAGGTAAGCCCAGCCGTTGTCCGGAATCAACCACAAGCCAGCTCGTTGAGCCCAAGGAAAAAGTGTCGCCGTGGTGAGCAGGGTGAGACCCGCTCTTGCCATACCAGGAAGGGCCTGACTACCCAGCAAGGGGGTAACACTGAAAAAGGCGTAAAACCGGGCAAACAGGAGAAAAAAAAGATTTGCAGAGGTGACCAAGGTCTGAATGGTCATGCTCTTACCTCACCATGTCGGGCATCCGCTGGAAAAGCAGGATGGTGTAATTACTTAAAACCGTGAACATCCACGATCCAAAAAAAATCAAGACAAACATGATGGCGGCGATTTTGGGAACAAAGGAAAGGGTTTGATCTTGAATGGACGTTGTGGCTTGCAAGATACTCACAACAAGTCCCACAACAATGCTCACAATGAGCACCGGCGCACTTAAAAGGAGTACCTGAAGGATGGCTGTGTTAAACAATTGAACCACTTCGCCAAGACTCATAAGAAGCTCCTAATGAGTTGCTGGGTCAAAAGTCCCCAGCCATCAACCAAAACAAAAAGCATCAGCTTAAACGGGGTTGAGATCATCACCGGAGGAAGCATGATCATCCCCATGGCCATGAGGGCGCTGGAAACTACCATGTCAATGATGATGAAAGGAATGAAAATTAAAATCCCCATTTTAAAAGCAACGGTCATCTCGTGGAGGATGAAGGCGGGTATCAACACATAGGTCGGAACCTGACTAAAATTTTCAGGACGGGGAAGGTTGCTCAGACGCATGAACAACTGAATTTCCTGGTGACGATTACCGCTCATCTGACGAAACATAAAGAGTCGCAGAGGGGACTCGGCCCGATTGTACATTTCCTGCAAATTGATTTGACCCTCGGAGAACGGAACAAAGGCTTGATTGTAAATTTCGCTAAAGACGGGCCACATGACGAATAAGGTTAAAAACAGGCTTACCCCCATGAGAACTTGGTTGGGAGGGACCTGTTGTAAGGCAAGGGCACGCTTGATGAAGTCCATCACGATGGCAATGCGTAAAAAACTGGTCATCAAGACCAGGATGCTGGGCGAGAGGGCGATGAGGGTAAGAAGGAGTAAAATTTGAACTGAGAGCGCCACTTCTTGATTGGAATTAGGAGGACGAACCTGAACATCCACCAAAGGAAGATTAAGTCCCTCTTGTGTTCTAAAAGTTGGCGCTTGAGCGTAAACCCCAAGCTGTGGGTAAAGTACCCCTAAAATGATAATAAATAGTGCTCGTTTGAGCGTTTTCATTCCCCCCCCAGGTTAAGAAAACTCCTTCTAGAGTATAAACCATTAAAAAAGATTTGTCACGTATTTTTAAGGTTTTGTTGATAAATTTTTTAAACGTTCACGCTGTTTTTGGAGAAATTCAGTTGATGATTGGGAAGGTGGGGTGCCAAAGGGGGGCTGATTCGACCCAAACATCTTTTTGAAGATATCCCAGAACGGTTGTGAGGGGGGTTTTACCTGGGCTGCCTTGAGTCTCAGATGATCGATTAAGACTTGGTCATCGATCTGCATCAGGTGATTAACTCCGTTCTCCGCTCCCGAAAGCAGGAGGACCTTCTCACCCACTTCGACAAAATAAAGAACGCGCGTTGGGCTGAGATTAAAAGTGGCTAACAAACGCACACCGTCAAGCTCTGAATTGGGTCTTTGGGTAAAGCGCTTCATTAGGTAGACAAAACCCCAAATCAGACCAACCAGAACAGCTAGAACAAAGATCATCCGCAAAAAGTCCCAGATACTTAGATCGGTTGTGACTGGGGCTTGGTTGGTTTCCTCGGGCAGGTTTAACCTCATTTGTGTTTCATCAACAGGATTGGGTGTAGGAGGCTGTTGGGAGTAGATAGGGGAGGAACCCAAAGTTAAAACAAGAATGATTAAGCTAAGGGATCTCAAGTATCCTTTCCTTTGTCGGGATTGGTGACGATCTCGGTTACACGCACCCCAAAGTTTTCTTCAATAACGACCACTTCTCCCTTCGCAATCAATTTATTGTTCACCAAGATATCGACGGCCTCACCCGCAAGCTTGTCCAGTTGGATGATGGTTCCCTCTCCCATTCCTAAAATATCTTTAATTTGCCGTTTTGCCCGTCCCAATTCAACCGTGACCTCCATGGCCACGTCCATCAACAGTCCGATGTTACTTAGGTCCTTGATGTCTGGCGTTGGATTAAGGTTAGAAAATTGTACATTTTGTACATTGGGGTAGTATGGCATTTGTCCAGGGGGAACGCCCATCATCGGAGCTCCTGGATAGCCCCCCATCATGTTCGGTGGCATGTTAGGCATTTGCCCCATCCCCTGAGGCTGGGGGGGCATTCCCCAACCGGGAGGCGGAGTTCCGTAGCCTGGAACAAAACCTCCCATTGGTGGCATTTGCCCCATTGCAGCAGCAGGTTGATTACCTTGCTGTGCGCTAGGCGCCCCCTGGGCGGCAGCCTTGGCCCCCTTGTTGGGGTCGGGGCCAACAACCTTTTGAACCATCGAATAGGTGTAAAACTCTATTATTTGAATCGAGTCCTTCCCCAGCTTCATTGACCATTTGACAGTTACCAAGTCATCATCTGGGGTTGAGATTAGGGCCTTGGGAAACTTCTGGCCACTGGCCGGCGACGGGGTGATGTTCTTGTTTAGTTTTGATGAGAGGTAGTTAACAAAACCGGCGGTGAACTGGCTTGCCACCTCCTCCAAGGCGTTAATGGCAGCGCCGTTGAGTTCAACTTCATTTTGCCCCATCACGATGGCAACTAATTTAAGAGCGTGATCGCTTGAGAGGTACAAACCATGTTGACCTGAGATGTCGCCGCTCAGATCTACCCTCAGTTCGACTACCTCTTGATCCTTGGAAAGCTGATCCAAAAACCCATCTCGGTCTAATAGCTCCAACTCCTCTAAATCTAAGGATAGCCCGACACCTTCAACCATTCCCGATAAGGAATTTGCTTGTTGCTGTGATGCTTCAGACAAAATTTGTTGAAATGAAGTCTTTTCAAAATCATTCAACTGCTTTTTTGAGGCACTTGGAGAGACTGAGCCTCCCATCAAAAGGGCATCAATCTCATCTTGCGAGAGGGTTAGGTCACTCATAACTCTTCTCCTTCATTTGTCAATTCTTCAATTTCCTCAGATTCATCCAGTACATCGGTGATTTGTACTGCCACCTTATTTCCAACCAAACCAGGTTTGCAAAGATACTTTTTCCGATTGACAACATTGATTGTCAACGAACCGTTCACTGGACTATTGGGCAAAAGGATGATGTCACCGGGTTTGAGTGCGACCACTTCAGACATCAGCAATTCTGTTTTACCCAACTCGACAACAAGAGGAATAGAAATTTCACTGATTTGATTTTTAATTTTATCAAGGTATTCTGAGGTGGTGTTACGGCGAACCGTGCTATACCAAAATTGTGTGCTGAGTTTATTAACAATCGGTTCAATGGTAAGATAAGGAATACAAAAGTTCATCATTCCTTCAACGTTAACCTCTTTTTGCTTATCATTGATTTTAATTTCCAGAGTTACAAGAATTACCATTTCGTTGGGTGGCACAATTTGTATGAATTGTGGGTTTGTGTCGATGTTGGAGAGTCGAGGACGAAGCTCAATGATTTGACTCCACGCTTCACGCATGTTTCCCAAAATACGAAGAATAATCCCCTCCATTACACTCGATTCGATATCGGTGAGCTCACGGTTGATCTTTGCCAGACTGATTCCAGGGCCACCAAAGAGACGATCCACAATCGCAAAGGTAATCCCAGGATCAATTTCGAGAATGGCAGAACCCTTGAGGGGATCCATGTTGATAATTCCCAAGGCGGTAGGCGTGGGGATGGAACGGGTAAACTCTTCATAAGTTAGCTGATCGACTGCGGCAACCTTTACCTCAACCAAGCATCTCAATTGCGCTGATAAGCTTGAGGTTGTTAAACGTGCGAACGATTCGTGCATGTTTTGAACCGTTCGAATTTGTTCCTTTGAGAATTTATCGGGGCGTTTGAAATCGTAAATTTTAAGTTTCTTCGACTCTGTGGCAGTTGCCGCAAGATCCTCGGTGGTATCTAAACTACTAGTGTTAATTGTTTGGAGTATGTTGTCAATTTCTTCTTGCGAAAGACTACTAGTCATACTTATAATATCGTCGTTTTTGACTTCATTTTCAAAGAATTAGTTATCAAAAATTTCAAAGTTAATGAAGAGCACCTCACGAATTTGACCATTGGCTAAAATCTGGTTGACCTTACGCCGTATCTCTTCCTTGAATTGCTGTTCATTACGAATTTCCTCAATGAGACTCCCGCTGATATGGCTTCGGATTAAGTCAAACCACCTGCGGTTTTGATTGATGAGCTCGGTTTGAAGGGCGGTGTTGTTCAAATCGTAGCCAAAACTTACCTTTACGTTCACGCTTTTTTCATCTCGCGTTCGAGCGCGAATGCTATCGGTTCCCCCCGTCAGATTTAGGTCATACCATTGCAAAATTGGGGGTTTAGCCTCATAAGCAGGAGAGGTTTCTGCAAAACTCTGAGATGGACGGTCACTGGAAAGAATTTGAAACATGACGTAACTGACGACGACCGCAAGAAGAATGGCACCAAGAATCACTCCCACAACCTTGAGAATGAGAATAACAAATTCGGGAACACCACCCCCCGCACTGGTGGCAACACCTTCCTGTGCTCCACCTTCGTTTAACGCATCATCTGACATAACCTATCTCCCTTTTCTAAATTAGAGATGTCCTCTAGTTAAAACAACGATATCGACCCTTCGGTTATACGCCCTACCCTCAGCGGTGTTATTGTCGCCGACGGGTCTTGTGTCAGCGTACCCAGCTACCTGTAACCGTTTTTCAGGTACCTGATAATCCAATAATCGGCGTAAAACATTGGTTGCTCGAGCCGTACTGAGCTCCCAGTTGCTAGGGAAGGGACTGTTCGTATCAAGTGGCGTGTTGTCACTATGTCCCTCGATTCGAATTTGACGACCACTGATAGCCTCTGAGGTCAACAAGCTTGACAGTCGTTGTAGAAGAGGGCGCGCTTCATCCATATTCAGCTCGGCCGAACCGGGTGGGAAAAACGTGTCTCCGTTCATGCTGATGACCAGTCCCCTCTCATCTTCAACCACCCTAACCTTTTTGGCAGTGATCTCAGGCTGAAGAAGGCTAATAGCAGCTTGAAGACTGCGGTCGGTTGCCCTTCCAGCGGTCATAGAGGGCAAGCTATCGATGGAGTTGCCCATTTCTGCTAAAGGTCCCTTTTGGAGGGTAAGCCCCCCTTGAGCATCGCCCACACCCACAAAGGCAGAGAGCTTGACCTGGAGTAACTTTGGGTCAATAGGATCTTCCAAGGAGAACATCGTCACAAAGAAAACAAGCAGTAGAGTCATCATATCCCCGTAGGTAAGCATGTACTCGGGAGAACCGACACACTCAGGGCATTCTTGTTTTTTCTCGCGCGCCATTAGGTTTTTCCCTCCACTTCTTCTTCGGCTGCCTTTCGTTCACTTGGCGGCAAGAAACTCAAGAGTTTTTGCATGAGGATGTGGGGATTTTCACCGTTAAGGATTGAGATACAGCCTTCCACGATGATTTCTCGGGTGGTCACTTCTTCTTTATCGCGCTCTTCAAGCTTTCGTTTTATTGGCGTAAAAATGAGGTTGGCAGCCAGAGCGCCGTAGTATGTCGTAATCAAGGCCACTGCCATTCCCTTTCCGATAGAAGCCTTGTCTTCAAGGTTTTGCATCATCTGAATTAGACCTTGCACAGTCCCAATCATGCCAAACGCAGGAGCCAAAGAGGCCCAATCTTGTAGAAATCCAATTCCCTTCCCATGACGAAGCTTCATACTTTCAATTTCGGTATAGAGAATGGTGCGAATGGCCTCCGCTTCCCCACCGTCAACCACCAGCCGCATTGCCTTCCGCATGAAGGGATCAGGAATTTCATCTAGCTTTTCGTCCAAAGACAAAAGTCCTTCTTTTCGTGCAGCCTCCGAAAAAGCTTGAAGCTGACTGATCACCGCCATTTTTTCACTTTTTTGTACCGAGAATACCAACTTAATGAAGTTTCCTACTCCCAAGGCGCGGCTGATAGGATTGGCGATCAAGAGCGCCGCAAAACTTCCCCCGAAAACAGCAAAAAACGAGGCAATATCAGCGTACCAGATAAGGCTTGCTCCGTTCACAACAATCGAGACGATGATCAAGGTTAATCCACCAGCTAATCCAATTACTGTTCCTAAATCCATTTCCTATACCTCGTTCTTAAGGGCTCCAATCAAGCGTCTGTACTCAAGAATTCGTTGAAATAAAACATCAAAAGGCTCGCGCACAACGAGCCTCTTTCCGGAAAGCATCTGCAAGGTAGTATCAGGGGTTTGTTCGATGTACTCGATTTGATGGGGGTTCACCCAATACGTTTTACCATCAAGTCTGGTAACCTCGATCATACCCCCATCATGCTCCTATTATCTTTTCAATGTCAAGATTTCTTGTAGCATTTGATCACTGGTGTTGATCGTTTTGCTATTGGCTTGGAAACCACGTTGTGTCACAATCATGTCGGTGAAGGCCTCGGTCAAATCTACATTGGACATTTCAAGGGTACCACTGATGATCTTTCCCTTACCAGCAGAACCCGACTCCCCAATCAAAGCCTGCCCGCTGTTGTTGGTCACAATGAAGGTATTCTCACCAGCCTTTTCCAAACCACCAGGGTTGGTAAAGCTTGCCATGGCGATCTGCCCCAAGGGACGGGTCACACCATTGGAATAAACGCCGGTGATCACCCCACTTTGATCAATTTGGAAAGTTTCAAGGTAGCCCATGGTATAACCATCCTGAAAGTAGCTCTTGGTGCTGGGGCGGTCGGCGAACTGGGTCATCGAATTGGTGACGCCGCCAATGGTCCCAATGTTGAGGTTCAAGGTTTGCGTTGCTGCGGTGCCATCGGCATTGGCGTTGGCTTCTTTCAAATTAAATGTCATGGGAACCTGGACCTGACCCTGGGTAATGGTGTTGCCCTCAGCGGTTGTAACACTTTCTAAAAGCCCCAAGTTCGAAAACTGAATCCTGAAGGTGGTTACCGGATCTCCCACGGGAGGGTCTTGGGTTGGGTCAATGAAGACCTGGGCTTGCCACTGATTGGGCTGGTTAGCCACTCGGGTAAGCCTGGTTTGGAGCAAGTACTTTTGCCCTGTATTGTCGTAAATCGTGGAATCGATGACCCATGTTCCTCGCAAAATATCTGCTGCACCAGGATTTTCAGGAATCAAGGGAAAGTTTTTATTCAAGTTAGAAGCAAAGAAAACATTTTGGGTGGCCTTAGCAGGCTCCTTCTGCCCCACTGGAATGACCAAATCTCCGGGTGTGGCGCTGGTACGTAGGATGGGTTGACCATCAACCACCACGGGGGTCCAGCCTTGAACGCGCATCCCGTTGGCGGGGTTCACCAAGGTTCCTTCACGATCAATCGCAAAATTTCCGGCTCGAGTATAGAACTCTCGTTCGCCCTGCTTGAGCACGAAAAAGCCGTTTCCCTGGATTGCCACATCGGTTGTCACTCCGGTACTCTGAAGGTTTCCTTGGGTATGGATGGTATCGATGCTCGCAATGGTCATCCCTAAGCCGACTTGTTTGGGGTTGACACCACCCAGCTCATCGGTGGGTCGGGCGGCACCCTGGATGTTTTGGCTAATCATATCGTGGAAGTTTACACGACCCTTTTTGAAACCCGTGGTGTTGACATTGGAGATGTTGTTTCCAATGACGTCCATCCGTGTTTGGTGATTCTGTAGGCCGGATACTCCCGCCCAAAGCGAACGCATCATAGTTGAGATTCTCCTTCTTTAACAGTCTTAATTTGTTCAAAGTCATAGTAAGTTCCATCAACCATCACTTGCGGATATTGACCGTTAACCACAGCCTCAACCTTGCCGCTGATCACGTTTTGTCCTGCGTTGATTTCAACCTGTTTTCCCAAAAGAGCTATGGCTTGGGAACTAGTTACAACACTACTCAGCTTTTCCAAGTTGTTTGCCATGTTGTTCATTTGCTCGAGACTGGAAAACTGTGCCATTTGAGCAATGAATTCCTTGTCTTCAAGGGGCTTTGTGGGATCCTGATTGGTCAACTGGGTGATCAAAATTTTGAGAAAATCATCCTTTCCCAAAACCTGGGTAACCTTTTTTCCGTTGTTTAACTGAGCGTTAAAAGCCTTAACCATCTGATTGGTCTGAAATTGCTCTTCTGGGCTCAGGGTGTAGCGTTGCGAAATTGCCTCCATTTTTAAGCCTCCAATTCTAAGTGATTTTGCTTACCGAAGAAATCCTGAAAGCTTTCTTGTTCTGATGAACGATTGTCGGGTGTGGACTCTTGGTCGCTCCCATGGCCAGTGTTCCCTCTGCCCTCTTCTCCTGCCACAGAAACCTTTAGCTCAAGGGGGGTGAAACCATCTTCTCGGAAGCTTCTCAATAAGGAATCCAGTTGACTTTCAACCAAGGTTCTCACGGTTTCATTATCGACCACAATTTGACCTTTCAAAACCCTTTCTTCTAAATTGACCGAAAGACGCAGACTGCCCAGGTTCTCGGGTCGAAGTGTCAGACGCATTTCACCTCCACCGTTTTTCAAGATCAACTTAGCGCGGTCAAGGAATTCTGAATGAAGCTGCTGGTAAAAAGCCGGAGGTACCTGGACCACTCGGGTTTGCATAGCCGCCTGACTGAGCCCCTGTCTCGTCATCGGAGTCTCCACCCTCGCTAAGACATTTCCCACCTCTTGGGTTGTCGTGGAGAACTGACGGTTATTCAAAGGTTCATGATTTGGAATGTTATCCTGAGCTGCGCCAAATCCGTTTTGATGGGGAACTGAGTCAGTGGCTGGACGCTGACTCGCTTGACGACGGTCCACAATGATCAATTTCACCTTATCTTTGTTGGAATCAGCATTGATCCGATTTAGATCTTTGGATTTTTGCTCACGACCTAAAAAATTGGTAGGACTGTCCTGTTCGTTGACTTTTCCCTCGATTCTTGAGGGGCTCAACGATGTTGAGCGCAGACCACGACGGTTTTGAACATTTTCAGTGGGAACGACCCTATTGCCCGTAGCTCCTTCAAAAGCGCCTTGGGAGGGAATGGTGTTGAGTTCAAACTCAGCGTTTTTTTTATCCAAAAAAGTCTCACGCGAAAGACCAGGTCGAGAATCTGGGCTCTGGTTTGAGGATGAATTCAACCGTTTTTCTGGGGATGAAGATTCATTCCTTACCGATTTTTTGGTCTGAGGCAACTCTGACTGACGCATTAGCTGCCCCTCAAGCACTTCTTTGAAGCTTTTTTTAAGACTATTTCCCGATATTCCGGGGGTTGTTTGGCCTCGGAGTAAACCCAATTGTGATGGGGTTTTACGAGCCTCAACACTATTTTGGGGTGCTAAAGTTGCAAATTTGCTCACAGACGCCTCCAAACGGACTTTTAGTCCGGTCTGCGAACCAGCTTGACTTGAATTTCGGCTGCCCGAGCTGCTCCTTCCTGCCCCGTTCGCGAAAGCAAACTCAGCCAGAAAGAAACCAAGGACTGTTCCCCCTGCTGAGCTGCGAGTTCTTCCGTCACACGCAACACATCGATCATATCTTGATCCGACATGGCGCTCAGAATTCTCACGGCATCTGCTGGGGGCATTCCCGTCAAATAACGGGAAACCGTTTCCAGGTTCGCTCTTTTATTGTCGTAACGTTGTAGGCGGGACTGAAGCGCAATTTCCCGTTCCAAGAGCGATTTTTCTTTTTCATTCAAGGCACTTTCTTTAGCGTCAAGCTCTAATTTCCGGGACTCGAGTTCTTGACTTTTTTGATCAATTTCCTCGCTCCGAAGCTGTATTTCTTCCCTCTCTTTTTGGATCCGTTCATTCTCCAAAAACAGCTCACCCGGACTACTCATGGTGGGTGATTCAGGAGCCAAGCCAAGAGCCACAAACACCGGCATGAACATTGTTCGTGAATCGGCAACTCCAATGATGTCTAACCATAGAAGCAAGGTAGACAAGAGGGCACCAATGAGGAGTAAGTACCCCAAAAATCGAAAGAAAAAAGGTCGTCGCCGTGCCATTTAAGGTTCTCCTCGAAAGGATTGAAATTGGTCATCCATCTGAAGAGTCTCCCAACGTTTTGATTCTTTACGGTACCGTTCAAAAACTTTTGACTTTACATTTTCTAACGATTTTTTTTCTGCCAAGGCCTTCCGAAATTCTTCAGCTACTTTCTCCCGTTCAACGATGGCTTGGTTCAACTCCAGGTTAAGGTTCTGAATTTCGTGTACGAGGCGACTGATATAGCGTTCTGCCGTCCAGCGTTCGTAAAAATCCAGGTTGGCACTTTCACGACGCGTTAAAACCTGAAGCTCCAGACGCCGTGCAATCGCTGATTCAAGTTGCAGACAACGGCCAACCTTTTCGGCGAGTTTACGTTCAACTTCTTTGAGACGAAATTCTCGAAGCTCCAAAATTTTTTCTAACGAAAACTGAAAAGCTTTCACGAGACCTCCATGGGCAGGCTGATGCCAGCTATCTTGGCTATCTGCCGCATGCTCTCAAGCGGGTCTGCACGTTCTTCAATTTTTTGCTGGAGGAAGGCACGAATTTGGGGTAATAACGTTAGAGCCTTATCAATCTCGGGATTAGAACCCTTGACGTAGGCCCCTGCGTTGATCAAATCTTCAGCTTCAGAATAAATGGCGAGGTGACGCCTGATGATCGCGGCCGCTTCACGAACTTGGGGCGGCAAAACGCGGTTCGCCAATCGACTGATACTACGAAGTACATCCACAGCGGGATAATGGTTTTGCTCGGCAAGTTTTCGGTTCAAAACGATGTGACCATCCAGGATCCCTCGAACCGTATCACTGACGGGTTCATCAAGATCGTCGCCCTCAACCAAGATGGTAAAAAGTCCTGTAATGGTTCCGGTTTTGGCGACACCGCAGCGTTCCAAAAGCTTGGGCAAGAGGGAAAAGACACTGGGCGTATAGCCGCGGGTGGCAGGAGGCTCGCCAATAGATAGACCGATCTCGCGCTGGGCATTTGCCAAGCGGGTGACCGAATCAAAAAGGAGCATCACATCCTTTCCTTGATCGCGGAAAAATTCTGCTGCAGCCAAGGCGCTGTAGGCCCCCCTCACCCGCGAAATAGAGGTGGTATCGGAGGTACTCACAAAGACCACGGAACGCTTGAGTCCTTCAGGACCAAGTTCGTTCTCTAAAAACTCACGAACCTCGCGTCCACGCTCCCCAATCAAGCTAACCACATTGACATCAGCTGAAGTATAACGAGCCACCATCCCCAATAAGGTAGATTTCCCAACACCACTCCCCGCAAAGATCCCCATCCGTTGTCCCTTACCCATGGCCACTAAGGTATCGATGCTGCGAATGCCGGTGTTTATTTTTTTGTTAATGGGTGTTCGATCCATCGGGTTGGGCGGGGACTGAAAGACGCTTCTCCGATCGGCAGAGCGAATAGGAGGACCTCCATCCAAGGGACGGCAGCGGCAATCAAGAACCCTGCCCAAGAGCTGGCTACCAACAGGGATACTTAGTAGTTCACCCGTAGCCTTTATTCGGGAACCAACTTCGATGCCATCCACGTCATCGTACGGCATGAGCTGGACCTTGTTGCCATCCAGACCAACAACCTCGGCACCTATCCATTCGTTTTTGCGAGGAATTTCAATCAAACACACTTCGCCGATCACGCTCTGGGGACCTAAAGCCTCGATAAGTTGTCCCTTAACGCGTTGCACTTTTCCATAGCACTTCATCGGGTCGGTCGATTCTGCGGCGTGGAGGTATTTATCCATCACTGAAGTCATGGTCGCTCCACCTTTTCTTTTTCATCGCTGTTCAATTTAACCTTAATAGGCATGAGCTCGAGAATTTTCTCTTCAATCTCGTGCAACTGACTGGAAATGCGAGCATCGATTTCACCAAAATCGGTTTCAATGACACAGCCACCCTTATCAACGGTAGTATCTTCCACAATGCTGACCGAACGAATGTTTTCAATCATGCGAATAAATTCTTTGGTATGCTCGGTTGCGAGTTGAACATCTTCAAGATTCACTCGGATCACCACGTCACCTCGTGATTTCAATTTTCGAAGCGCCTGAATCACGTTGCTAATGACAACGTTCTTTTGATTTTCAGAGATGACTTTAACAACCTTCTTCACCATCAAAAGCACTAAGTTAATGAGCTGGGTTTCGGCCCCTTCAATGATCTCGTTTCGTTTCTGGATGAGACGCTCAATAATCACGTGAATACGACTGACCAAGCGCTCCACCTCGACCTTACCCTCCTGCCACCCGCTCTCATAACCAGCTTTGTATCCCTTCTGTCGAGCCTCTTCAGTAATTTGAGCCAGTTCTTCCTCGGTTTGTCGCCGAATTTCGGCTGCCTCACGACGCGCCAACTCGAGCATCCGTTCTCGCTCACGCTCGGCCTCAATACGAATCTTTGCCGCTGCATCGTTTTCTTTTTTGACGCGCTCAAAAGCCGCATCCTCAGCAGCTTTCCGGATGCTATCCGCTTCGAGCTGGGCCTCTTGAATCATCATTGCCCGTTCTGCTTCCCAAGCCTGCTTGAATTCCTCTACCTCACGACGGATATCTTCGATGGTGGGGCCTTCGTAAATTTCTTCAACTTTTTCTTCCTGAACTGCGGGGGGTTCATAGGGCGGCTTAAGAACCACAACCTTATCAGTCAAGTTTACATATTGATAAGGACGGAAAAAGGACTTCGACATAAAATCTCCTTACACCAACACGTCCTCTTCGCCACTTCTTGCGATAATAACCTCTCCAGCCTCTTCCAGCTTACGGATGATCGACACGATCTTTTGTTGGGCTTCTTCAACATCCTTACGACGAGTTGGACCCATATACTCCATTTCTTCTTTCAAAATACTTGCTGCACGCTTGGACATGTTGCGGAATATCTTGTCTTGTACCTCACTGTCAACCGCCTTGAGTGCTTTTGCTAATTCTTGGGTATCAACCTCACGAAGCACTTTCTGAATAGCCTTATCATCGAGCATCACAATGTCTTCAAACACAAACATGCGCTTCTTGATTTCTTCAGCTAACTCAGCATCTTCTTCCTCAAGACGTTCAATGATCGACTTTTCGGTGGAACGGTCAACCATGTTGAGAATTTCAACAATGGAATCAATACCGCCCGCCGAAGTAAAGTCTTCGTTGCTGAGGTTAGCCAGTTTTTTCTCCAAGACGCGCTCAACTTCACGCAACACTTCAGGACTTGTCCTATCCATGGTTGCGATTCGCTTGGCTACTTCGCTTTGAATATCTGGTGGTTGTAATTGCCCTAAGATGACCGAAGCCTTGTTGGGCTCCAAATAGGCCAAAATCAAGGCAATGGTTTGGGGGTGCTCCTGCTGAATGAAGTTGAGAAGGTGGGTTGGATCGGTTTTGCGAATAAAATCGAAGGGACGGGTTTGTAAACTATTAGTAAGGCGGTTGATAATGTCGACGGCCTTCTGCGCCCCCAAACTTTTCTCCAAGAGCTCCCGCGCATAGTCAATACCACCAGTGGTGATAAAATCTTGAGCCATCATGAGTTCGCGGAATTCTTGAAGTACGAGGTCGCGCTGTTCTGGGTCAATCGTTTCAAGCCGTGCGATTTCAAAAGTTAAAATTTCGATTTCTTCTTCACGCAGGTGCTTAAAAATTTCAGCACTAATTTCGCTTCCCAGGGTGACCAAAAAGATGGCGGCTTTTTGGCGCCCCGTCAAGTCAGATTTATTAGTACCACCTAGGGTTGTTGTTGTTTTGCGTGATGATTCTTTTTCACCCGAATCTGACTTGGTGGGTGGTGCTAATTTTCCCTTTGCCATGTTCCCCTCCTATCAATCCTCATTTAGCCAGGTACGAATTAGCTGAGCAACATCGGCCGGGTGCTCACGCGCCATGTTCATCACGGTCTCTTGCAGCTCCAATCGCGCTCGGTCGGCAACCGACATCTCCACATCCGCGCTCTCCTCTTCGGCACTTCGCAGGGCAGCCTCACGCATGGCTTGGTGTTGTCTGGCCAATTCCTCCTCTCGCAACCGACGCCTTCTCTCCATTTCTTGAGCAATCAACCGGAAGATGATGAAGATGATGATCAGGCTGATCAATCCTATTATACTCCAAAAAATGGTTCTTTGGGTCTGAAGCGCAGCACGGTATTCGGCATCTTCTTTTTCAAATTGTGCTGTTCGATCAAATTGGACATGCTGAACCGTTACCACATCGCCTCGGTCCCGATTAAAGCCCACCGCTGGTTCAATCAGGGACTTAGCAGCTGCCACCTCCTGATCGTTCAACGGAATGTACTCTCGATCAATAGCACCGGTATTGGTCAAAATTACTTCACCATTTTCATTGTATTTTCGTTTCCAAACCCCATCCAAGGCTACACCGATGGTCACCCTCCGAATGCGGTAAGGTCCGCGTTCAATTTGACTATTTTCTTTGTTGACCACGTAGTTAACGGTGTTCGACTTGTCTGTGTACGTCCCCACCAAGCCCTCTAAGTCCTTATAGGCCGGCGGCGTTTGCCCTTCCTGCCCGGGAGGCCCTTCTGGATTAAAACCTGAACCTTGGAAGGTCACATCCTTGGTGGATTCGCTTAAACGAATGTTGTCGGTAATCTCGGAGTCATCGTAGGGAGTTCGGGGATTGTCAGGCCGACGGGTGATTGGAAAGTATTCTTCCCGATTAACGGTGGTCTTATCTGTTTCTAATTGAATATCAAGATTCACAATTCGAACACGGTCGGCTGTGTAAATTCCGGAAAGTGATTGTTGAATATAAGCCATGTAGCGCTCTTCAAGTTCACGCTTGGTTTTCATTTCGCGTCTTGCCAATTCTAAACGGTCAAGATTCTCCAATCCAGCAAAATCATTCAAAACCGTTCCTGAACGGTCGGTGATCACCACATTCTCAGCCTTGAGTCCTTCCACGGCAAACATCACCAACTTCATGATGCCTTCGATTTTTCGGCGGTTGGTGGTGATATCTGAACCAGGTTTGGGGGTGATGGTCACCGAGGCTGTGACGGGTTTTTGACTCTCCCGAAACAGGGATTCCTCTGGCATGGTAATCACCACCGTCGCATCATCGATGTCACTCAAACTTTTGATGTGGTTCGTGACCTGGGCAGTGATGGCTCTTCGGACGTTGATGTTCCGTTCAAAGTCGGTGATGGTCCAGCGCTCAATGTCAAAAAGACTCCATGGGTCAACCGAGGACGGAACCAAATTTTCCCGAATCAAAATAGCACGTACGTTTTGCGCTGTTTTGAGGTCACTCACAAAAAGACGTCGGTCTTCGGTGATTTGATACGGGATTCCCTCTTGATCAAGACGTGTCACCGCAGCGTTAAAGCTTTGATCATCGGGAAATGGGACTCCTAAGACCGCCACTCGACTAGGTGTTGAACTAAGAGCGAAGGTTAGAACAACCGCCCCAATGACTGCAACGACGACACCAATTAAGATAATTTTTTGGACAAGCGACCATTTTTCCCAGTTTTCTTTGATCGCGTCCATGAGTTTCTTAAACCAATCCATACGTTCCCCCTCCCTTTGAACGTGGTTAAACTATTTCAAGTCTTACCTCATGTTAATAATTTCGTTGTAGGCTCTTAGTGCCTTATCTACAACAGCTTTCATCAAACTTAAACTTAGATTTGCCTTACTTGCTGCCAGTGCAACATCATGCGCATTAACGGCATCGGGTTGAACGATGCTCTGCACCATCAAATCTGCCGCTTGATTTTGTAGCTGGCTTGTTGATTGAATTCCATTAAAGAGCAAATCAGCAAAATTCTGCCCCACCTTGGGGTCCTGGGGTTCGTCGGTTACCGCCCCCATGTGTTTGGCATGGGTTCGTTGCATGGTAACGATGTGACCCTGAACATTCGATTCATTTATGATCATCTTCCCCTCCTAAAATTTCCTTATCGAACTTGGATGATGTCCAATGCACGATTGAACATACTCTGTGAGCCTTTGATCAATGACACACTGGCTTCGTAGGCACGGCTGGCACTGATCATATCAACCATTTCATTGACGATGTTGACGTTGGGCATTTCCACATATCCGGCACGCGGTCCGGTCTTGATCGCATCCGGGTGGGTAGGATCATAAACCAGCTTTGTTTGCGCATCAAAATCTTTTTGGATGGCAACAACCCTCACGCCCTTACCAATTCCATTGTCTAGGTACTTGGGTAAAAAAGGGCTTTTCCAATAAGGTTGTTGAACCATGGGACGGAAAACCACTCGAGAACGACGGAAAGGACCCCCTTCAGGGGTTCGCGTGGTGGTGACGTTGGCAATGTTGTCTGAAATGACGTCCATGCGCATCTGTTGAGCAGTTAGGGCCGTGGTTGCCGTATTGATCGTGCTAAACATTCCCATGTGTTTCTAAACCTCCTACCTCAAAACGATGTTGATTTGGTTAATTTGTTGTGAAATAAAACGGGTCATGGCTTCGTAGGTCATCTGATTCTGAAGAACGGCCATGTTTTCTTCGTTGATGTCTACGTTGTTTCCGTTGGGTTTAACCGTTGAAAGGTGGTCCAAGATCCGCCTAGGCCGCACATCGCGCCAATCCCTTTCAATGTTAAAAGGAATGTGACGAGGATCGGTAACCCGTGCCTCCGGTTGGATCCGATGGTTTCGGCTTTCAATCACCCGACGGAGTTCTGCTTCATAGTTCACCACGCTCCTTTTAAAATTGGGAGTTTCGGCATTCGCAATGTTATTTGCCAGAACCTCACGCCTCAGTTGTAGCACATCTAAGGTTCGCTGCATGATATCAAGAGATCGTCCCCAGCTATTGTTCAGAAACATTATTCACTCCTGTCTTAACAATCGGCATAAAAATCCTCCAAGTTTACAAGATGTAACGAGCCAGGTCACGGTCTTCCACTACTGGCTTGAGTTTATCTTGCACATATGCCGGTGTGATAACCACCTTCTGCCCCCTAATATCAGGAGCAGAGAAACTAAGTTCTTCAAGCACCGCCTCCAAGACCGTGTGCAGGCGGCGGGCTCCGATGTTCTCGGTTCGACTATTGACCTCCCAAGCCCAGCGCGCCAACTCATCAATTGCCTCGGGGGAGAACTCCACCTCCACACCCTCGACATCCATCAAGGCTTTATACTGAGCTATCAAAGAATTTTTGGGTTGAATCAAGATGCGCTTAAAATCTTCCACTGTGAGGGCTTCAAGCTCTACCCTAATCGGAAAACGCCCTTGAAGCTCTGGGATGAGGTCGCTGGGCTTGGTCATGTGAAAGGCTCCAGCAGCAATGAAAAGAATGTGGGATGTATCAATAATCCCGTACTTGGTGTTAACCTGAGAGCCTTCCACAATGGGCAGAATGTCTCGTTGTACACCTTCCCGGCTCACATCAGGCCCTGATTTGCTTTCACGACTGGCGATTTTATCAATTTCATCGATGAAGATGATTCCTAGGTTTTGTACCCGCTCCCGAGCAATATCGATGATTTGATCCTGATCGAGCATTTTTTCGAGTTCCTCGGAGAGCAAAATTTCCCTTGCGATTTTTATCGTGGTGACTTTTTTCTTTTTCTTTCCGCCACCCAAGATGTTGGACAAGGGGCCCAGGTTGAGTTCGATTTCTTCCGCCACATTCCCAGAAAATATTTCAAAAGAGGGAAACGGAGATTTGGCTTGAACCGAAATTTCAATGCTCACCTCATCGAGTTCTTTGCGCCGTAGGGCTTCCCGAATCTTTGGGGCATTGTTGTGGTAGGCTGGGTCAATCCTGCTCGATTGCTGAAGCAAGAGTTCCACGATCTGGTTTTCGACCCGCTCTTGCGCCTCGGCTCGAACCTTTTCTTGATGCTCGGTCTTTACCATGTTGATGGCGCTGTTCATTAGATCGCGAATCATGCTCTCAACATCACGCCCTACGTAGCCCACCTCGGTGTATTTGGTGGCTTCCACTTTGATGAAGGGGGCACCCGTCAGCTTTGATAGCCGACGAGCAATCTCGGTCTTCCCGACACCCGTGGGTCCAATCATGAGGATGTTTTTGGGATAGATTTCACGACGCAATTCTTCTGACACCTGTTGACGTCGGAATCGGTTGCGCAAGGCTACGGCGACGGCACGTTTTGCCGCCTTTTGTCCTACAATGTACTGATCGAGCTCAGCCACAATTTGTGAAGGGGTCATGGTATTGACCGACGAATTCATGGAAGGACCTCCAGGATGATAGAGTCATTGGTGTAGATACAGGTTTTTGCCGCAATCAGCAAACTCCGTTGGGCAATTTCTTCAGCGTCTAGCTGCCCGATATCCAAGTAGGCTCGAGCGGCACAGAGGGCAAAGGCCCCACCCGAACCGATGGCAGCACAGTCTTCTTCGGGCTCCAACACATCGCCATTGCCCGATAAGATGAAAATATGCTCCCTGTCCGCCGCAAGCATCATGGCTTCCAAACGGCGTAGCATCTTGTCGGTTCGCCACTCCTTGGCCAACTCAACCGAGGCTCGGCGCACATCACCGCCAAACTGGTTCAAGCGCGCCTCAAATTTTTCAAGTAGGGTGAAGGCATCGGCCGTGGATCCGGCAAACCCGACTAAAACCTGATTTTGAAAAATTTTTCGTACCTTCTTGGCATTATGCTTGATCACCGTGTTGCCCAGGGTTACTTGTCCATCCCCCGCAAAGGCCACCTTTCCCTTGGCGCGCACCGCCAAAATCGTCGTTGCGTGCATCATTTTAAACCTCCATGAGGATGCGCCTCTTTTAATATTTTTCTTAAACGTTCAATGCCAACGTGGGTATAGATCTGGGTGGTAGAAATTTGGGAGTGTCCGAGCAACTCCTGAACCTGGCGGATGTCTGCCCCATTTGAAAGAATGTCGGTGGCAAAGGTGTGCCGAAACGTGTGCGGTGTCACCTTGTGAATGATGCCCGCCCTTAAAAGTCGCTTTTTCAAGTTATGTCCCAGCATCGAAGCGGTCAAAGGCTCTCCAGTTCGGTTTACAAATAAAAAGGGGTGAGACAAAATCCCAAAAATCTTTTCGCGAAGAGCCAGATACTCATCACGAACCTTGCAGGCTTCATCGGTTAAAAACACCACTCTTTCCTTCTTTCCTTTTCCCAGGATTTTGAACCGATCAACGGCGTCCTGGATGGTCTTGGTGGTGAGGTTCAGAATTTCCGAAGCCCGACACCCCGTCGAATAGAGGAGCAAGAAAATGAACTTATCGCGCACCCCTTCAAAGTCCGGTGGAAGGCTCTGGATCAACTGCAGTAATTCTTTTTGCTTCAAGACCCTTGGCAGGGTTCGTGGGTTCTTGAGTGACTTTAACCCCGAAAAGGGATTAGCCCTGATTTTTCCCATGCGCAGAAGGTAACGGTAAAAGCCTCTGAGTGCTCCTAGACTTCGATTCACAGCGGCTGGTGAAAGACCTTTTTTTCGGCGCTCCAAAAGATAGCCTCCCGCAGTTTGGAAATCCACTTCTAAGAGGCTCATTCCTTCAGCTTGGAGAAAGGCTTCCCATTGCTTGAGATCGGTACGATAGGCTCTCAACGACCTCTCCGACAGCCCCCTAAGCTGCTGCAGATAGATCAGAAACTGCTCGATGTCCGAGTCCATAAACCTACCTCCTTGAGGATGTTTTCGGCCGTTGAAATTGTGGGGCATCCCTGATCAACAAGGCTTAGGCCGCCCGTACCTACTGTTGGGTGGAACCCCACCGGATGAACCAAGAGTTCGCGGTTTTGAGCGATGGCATAACGTGCGGTGATCATGGCCCCGCTTTTGAGGGGAGCCTGCATCAACACGACCGCCCGAGACATGCCACTGATCAAGCGGTTTCTTTTGAAAAATTGGTATTTCATGGCGCTAGTCTTAGGCGGGTACTCACTCAAGATGAGTCCCCCGCTTTCTAAGATGGTATGCGCAAGACGGGTGTGTTGTTTGGGAGTGATGTTTTCAACAGAACTTGCAAGCCAGGCCCAGGTTCGCCCATGAAGAAGGGCACCCCGATGGGCTTGTCGGTCGATTCCAAAGGCCAAGCCGCTCACCACCAGCACACCCCGTTGTGCCAACTCAGAGGCTAACTCGAAGGTAACCTGCTCTGCTATTTGGGTGGGATGACGTGTCCCAACTATGGCAATTGGAAACCAATTTGAGTCAGTCAAATTGCCTCGATAAAAAATTAAAAAGGGGGGATCATCGATTTCTTTGAGAAGTTCAGGATAGCCCTTTTCATCATAGACCATGTAGGAGATGTTAAACAGCCGTAGCGCCTTTTCATCGCATTCAGCTTGCCGCAGAAAACGATAAGGATCCCACGTTACCCGCCGCAAGGACCGTGAAAGAAGGGCTTCCAATTCAGTCTTTTGTAATTTGACTAGGTTTTCCAAGCTGATTACGTTGCGAAGCATCTGAGCCTCAGTTGCTTTGAGAAAACCCATCCGATTCAAAAACAAAAGCAGAAGGGTGTTGCTCAACGGACGCTCCCCAAAACTGTGTTGCGGTTACGTCGTGCGTTTTCTTGTTCGGTGGGATCGGTGGAGTATTGGATGATGGCATCGTAATCCTTCACCGCCCCCTCGATATTCCCCGTTTCAAAACGCGCCCTTGCTCGAACAAAGAGGACTCGGGTATTTCGGGATTCGATCCTCAAGTGACGGTCAAGTAGGGGAAGGGCCTTTTCGGGCTCTGAAAGTTCAAAAACGTACAAGATGCTCAAGCCATAGAGGCTAGCAGTGTGATCGGGCTCAAGGCTCAAGGCCCTGTTATAGGCTTGGGCTGCCAGTTGAGAACGTTGCTTGCGCTCATCGGGATCCAAAGACAGGGTCGCAAGTTGCGCATGGGTGAGGGCCAATCGGTACCAAAGGCTAAAACTTGTTGGCAAAATTTCTAAGGCCTTTTGGTAAGCCTCCAAAGCTGGGGCATACATCTGCCGTCGGAAATACTCATCGGCCAAGAAGCGCAGGGCGTCGGCTTCCCACTGAGTTTCAAGGATGAGGCGATTGATGGTTGAGCGGTAGCGCTCCACCTGAGCCTTAGCCTCCTCAAGCCTAGAAGAGCTGAGCTGCCCTCGGGCATCCTCGCGAAGACCTGACTCAAATAATTCCCAATCAGTGTTTTGGAATTGACACGATGCCAAAAGCCCAACGACCAGCCAGCCAAACCTTTTCATTTTTTGACCTCCCCTAAGGAAACATTCTTGTTCCCCGGATGATACCGCCGATGCACCCGCGCAAGATCATCCTGCCGTACATGGGTGTAAATTTGCGTGGTTGCTATAGAACTATGTCCCAAAAGTTCTTGAACTGAACGCAAATCAGCCCCTCCGGCCAAAAGATGGGTAGCAAAACTATGGCGCAGGGTGTGGACCTTACCCCTTAGACCCAATTTTGAGAGGGCGAATTTGAAGTTTTTCCAAATTCCCTTGCGTCCCAACCCCTCTCCACGAGAATTCACAAAAACGTGCTGGCTCTTGGCTTTGGCAATTTTAGGCCGGGACTCAGCCAGGTAAAGTCGTAAAAACTTCTGTGCTTCATCGGTAAGCGGAACCAGTCTTTCCTTACCGCCCTTACCCAAAACACTCACCAAGCCATTATCCAAGTCTAGACCATCGAGCCTTAGATCGGCCGCCTCACTTACCCGAAGCCCGCAGGAGTAGATGAGTTCGAAGAGGGCTCTATCGCGAACATGAAGGGGATTGTCCAAGGGAAAGAGGGCTAAAAACTTATCCACTTCCACTGGCTCAAAAACTTCAGGTATGGCAGGCTTAACCTTGGGACCCTCAATCAGGTCCATGGGATTGTCTGTTCGCACCTTTTCCAAAATTAAAAAGGAGTGAAGGCTGCGCAGGATGCTCAACACCTTGACTACACTTCTTGGATGCAAGTTTTGCGTGCGAAAGGTTAGGTATTGAATCAAGTCTTGCTGGCTCCACTGGGTCCAGTCTTGGCCTATTTGATCGGCATATTCTTGGAGGTGGTCAAACTCTCTCAAGTACTCCTCAAGAGTGCGTGGTCGAAGACCCAAACGATTTTCCAGATAAAGGCTAAAACCTTTTTTTAACCACTTATTCAATTTTTACCCACCGTTTTGGATGAATTGCGAAAAATGGTCGGACTACTCAATTGGGCTTGATCAGCCGAAGATTGTCCCCAAACAATGTCAGTGTTGTGCGACTTTATGATGCTCTCAATGCCGTAAACATCAAAAATTGAATTTTTTTTGGTGGTAGGGGGTTGATGGGATTGACTAGTGCGCAGGGTTCGCGGGCCCGGCAAGATCTCTGTAGCCTTATCCGTCCCCCGCTGAAAGTCTAACTCTGCAGGCACCTCAAAACCAGTTGCAATCACAGTTAGTTGTATTTCATCATTAAGATCATCGTTGTAAACCAAGCCTGCAATCACTTGGGCAGTGGGATGTACCTTCGAGGTGATGAGTTGATTGATTTCATTGAACTCGTCTAAGGGCAGGGTGGAAGGCGCTACCACGTTGATGAGAACCCTGGTTGCCCCATCGAGTTTGACCCCATCCAGGAAGGGGTTTGCCAGAACATGCTCAACCGCCTCTGCTACCTTGTTTTCGCCCTTGCCAATGCCGATGCCCATTAGCGCATCTCCCTTTCCACCCATGGTTGAACGCACATCAGCAAAATCGATGTTGATAATGCCCGGCGTGGTGATGATCTCGGTAATGCTTTTCACCCCATTTTTCAAGATTTCATCGGCCTTCAAAAAGGCTTCTTTAAGAGTCACCTTGGAGCCCAGCACCGAGTGAATTTTTTCGTTTGGAATGGTGATAAGGGTATCAACGTTTTTTTTCAGCTTATCGATGCCCACCAGGGCCATCTCCATCTTTTTCTTTCCCTCGTAGGCAAAGGGTTTGGTCACTACCCCTAGTGTTAACGCACCACATTCCTTGGCTATCTTGGCAATGATGGGAGCAGCTCCGGTGCCTGTTCCTCCCCCCATTCCCGCTGTTATGAAAACCATGTCAGCACCTGTTAAAACCTGTCGGATGACCTCCTTTTCTTCCTCGGCGGCAGCAGCACCTACCTCGGGATCACCCCCCGCCCCCAAGCCTCGGGTCACTGATTTTCCTAGCACAATCTTTGTAGGAGCCAAATTTACATTGAGCACTTGGCGGTCCGTATTGCATGCAATGAATTCCACACCGCTCAACCCCTGTTCGATCATCCGATTGATGGCGTTACCGCCGGCCCCACCAACCCCTACTACCTTAATGACGGTACCATGTTCGGACACCCTATCAGGTACAATACTAAATGACATGTTCCCCTCCTTAACCTTGTCATATAATTTTTTTAAAGATGTTCTTGATCCAATTCATCAATCCTTTGTCTGAGGACCGCTGCTGAACACGCGGGCCTATTGTTGCGTGGGTACGGGCTGCGGCTTGCACCAAACCTGCACAGACGCTCCAATCGGTGCCGTTGATGGGATCTCGGAGTGAACCCAGTCCCATGGGAACGGCTAAACGCGAGTGACGGTGAAACAACTTTTGAGCCAGCTCGGGCATCCCCAACAAAAGGGCGGCACCACCCGTCAAAACCACCCCACCGTTAATGCGGTCCATAAAACCTGATTTTATGAGGTCGTTTTTGATGATCTCCAGGGTTTCAATCACACGCGCTCCGATGATTTCCAAAAGATCGTTGTGTTGAATTGGAGTCACTCGCGAATCTCCTACCCGCTGTATGAGAACCTGATCGTTTTCAAGTAAACCCGGATAACACGCCCCCTCTTCTTTTTTGAGGCGCTCGGCATCGGTGATGGAAATGTGGAGTACCGAAGAAAGATCCGCTGTTACCATGTTTCCACCAAGGGGATAAGAACGCGTGAATCGAGGTGCCCCTTTGTACCAAAGCGTGACATCGGTGGTGCCGGCTCCCATGTGTAGGTGAACGCAGCCATAGAATTTCTCATCCTGGGTCAGGCAAGCCTCTGCTGCCGCCAAGCCCCCAAATAAGAGCTCTTCCACCTTGATCCCTGCCGTGTTAACCGCATTGATGAGATTCCGAACAGCCGTCAACGAAACGGTGATGATGTGGGTTTCTACCTCGAGTCTCACCCCCATCATACCGCGCGGATCTGCAATGTCGGGTGTTCCATCGACCATGTACTCTTGGGGAATGATGTGTAAAATTTCTCGGTCTTCTGGAATAACCACGGCCTTGGCGGCATCCATCACGCGATCAATTTCGAAATCCCCAATTTCTTTGCCCTTGTTGATGGCCACCACGCCGCGTGAATTCATTCCATCGATGCTCATGCCCGTTATTCCCGCGGTCACGTATTGCACCTCGTAACCCCTGTTTTCTACTTCCGTGATGGCTTGGCTAATGGCGTTGGCGGCACTACGAATGTTGATGATTACTCCATTGCGTACCCCATCCGAGGGAGCTACCCCCCAACCAATCACACGGGGGGTAGAGCCTTCTTCGTTTACGGCCAAGAGACATCGCACAAGGGAGCAACCAATGTCCAAGCCAACCAGAATATCTTCGGTCATGATCCCCTCCTAATTTTTCGGAAAACCGCCGTGGGTGTTCGCATGTCGAGTTCATCTACCGTTTGGTCCAAAGATTCCGTTTGGAGGAGATCTAAAAAGAGAAGGGCTTGCTTTAGGGTCGCGATTTCTAGACGCGGTGGCAAAAGAACCTTGATTTTGTTATGAATAAAGCTCAACATCAGGCTGAAACCACTTTGAAGGCTCTGTACTTTCACTTCTGAAATTAAATCGTAAAGGGTTACATCCTGGGTCTTAATGAGGTAGAGATCATCCAAGAACTGGATGTAGTTTTTAGACAATACCGGGTTTTGATGGTTCTCTTCCCAACTCAACCCCGAAATCAACGGATAATCGAGACGGGCGCTGACGTTTCGCGAGAACACCACCCCCTCACGATCAACGAGGTACATTTGATTGGTTTCGGGGTGAAGTACAATACCTACAGCCTGTCTCTTGTCTATTGTGATAATCACGGCATTCGGAAACCGAGTTTGAACACTTGCCGAACGAATCTCGGGAATGGTCAAAATTTTTTCCAGCAGCACCTTTTCATCAAGGGCAAAAAACAAGATGGGTTGATCCAGCCCAAGGTAGCTCAACAACCCTTCGCGACTTTCAACCGATCCATGAATTTCTATGTTTTCTAAATACAGACGCGGTGCTATGCCCAGGTAAAAACCTAGCTGAGCTATTAACAACACCAAGAGTAAAGCATTGCTCACTATCAAGAACTTTCTCAGGCCATCATCGCGTGGTGGCACTGATTGTTGAGCAAAAGAATTTGACAACCAAACATCAGAGACGTTTTGTAGCATCTACCCCCCTGCTCAAGCTCAATAAGATGCCCATCATCACCAAATTGATGAAAAGACTTGACCCCCCCGAACTGAAAAAGGGCAAGGGAACTCCGGTTGCTGGCAAGGCACCCGACACAACACCCATATTGATAAGGAACTGAAACGTAATTGAGGTTCCGATGCCGGCAGCCACCAAGGACTCAAACGGTTTTTTCAGTTTAAAAACTAATTGAAAGGACTTAAACGCCAAAAGCCCGAAGATAATAAAAACAGCCACGATTCCCACCAGCCCAAATTCTTCGCCAATCACCGCCGCAATGAAGTCCGCTTGAATTTCGGGAACGGAACCAAGTTTTCGGACGCCTGCCCCAGGTCCAACACCGAACAAGCCCCCATTGGCAAACGCCTTTCGCGCCGAAAGGATTTGGTAGCCAGCTCCTGAGGGATCTTCGTAGGGATTGAAGTAGGTCATCAAACGATCAACACGATAGCTTCGCGCAAAAAGAAAAAAGATACCGATGGGAACCCCAATCACCACCGTTGGCAAAAGAAAGCGTAACCTCAAGCCCGCCGCAAACATCATGGACAAACCCAACACAAAGGAAAAAACCGCCGCAGAAAAATCATTCTGGAACAAACACAGACCACTCAGGACCAAGACCACAATCATGGGTGGGATGAAGGTCTCTTTGGGATTGTCCAAGCTATCTTGGCGGCGAGAATAAAAATTCGCCACGTAGAGGATCATGGTGAGTTTCAAAAGTTCGGAAGGCTGGAACGTAATGGGACCCAAGATGATCCACCGACGGGCCCCCATCAAGGGTCGCCCGATCACCGGTAGTAAGGGAAGCAGCATCAATACAATGGTTACCACCAAAAGGGCAGGAACAGCGCGGCGCCACCAATCCCCCTCAAGACGACTGACCACCCAAGCACCCGCCCCCCCCACCAAAGCCCAGACCAATTGCCGGGTGAAAAAATAGTAGCCGTTTCCCATCAGCCGCTCGCCAATGAACCACGAAGCCGAAAACAAAATGACTAGACCCGTCCCACAAGTAAGAACGATCAAGGCAGCCAGGTTTTGATCGAAGGTCGCTTGTTTTTGCCAAATGGCATCGTAGGTTCGCATGCAAACACCTATTGCAATTTCAAGGTGGAAAGGCTCAACAAGGTCAGAAGCCCTCCCAAAATCCAAAATCGAATTACCACCTTGGTCTCAGACCAACCACTGAGTTCAAAATGATGATGAAGGGGCGACATTCTGAAAATGCGCTTCCCCGTGCGCTTGAACCAAAACACTTGAATCATCACCGAAAGAGCCTCAATCACAAAAACGCCACCAAAAATTAAGAGAAGCACCTCTTTTTTCACCAGCATGGAAATCATCGCGATTACCCCCCCAAAGGCCAAAGGACCGGTATCTCCCATGAAGACCTCTGCGGGATGAGAGTTGAACCACAAGAAACCCACCGAGGCCCCCACCAAGGCCGCGCAATAAATGGTGAGCTCTCCCGCTCCGGGGATGAAGGGGATCAAGAGATAGCGGCTAAATTCAGCGTGTCCTGAGACATAGGTCAAAATGGCCAGGGTGATTCCGGAAAGAATCAACAATCCCGTTGCTAACCCATCCAAGCCATCCGTGAGGTTAACAGCGTTTGAGAACCCCACCATCAAAAAGACCCCCAGTGGGATGTAAAATAATCCGAGATCTAAAATTGGAAACTTGAAAAACGGCAAATAAAGGTAAGTCGTTTGCGAATTGCGCGTGAGGTAAATCCAAACCATCAAGAGTAAACTCACCACCACCTGCCAGAACATTTTTTTGGGACCCATCAAGCCCTGACTGTTTTTCTGGGTAATTTTCAAAAAATCATCCACAAAACCGATGGCACCAAAAGCCAAGGTACCAACGATCACCTGCCAGGTATAAACTGAATTGAGATCCATCCACAATATGCCGCTAATAACGATTGAAACAATCATCAGAATCCCACCCATGGTTGGGGTTCCGGCCTTTGACAAGTGGGTTTGCGGTCCCTCGTCGCGAATGGCCTGACGTGCTTTCAAGAGCCGCAGTTGTTTGATTGTCCATGGACCAAGAAGGAGGGAAAGAAGCAAGGCAAACACTGCCGCAATTGCTCCTCGGAAAGTGATGTATTGCACCACGTTAAACGGAGAAAAAAACGGTACCAATGGATAAAGTAGATTAAACAACATGCGAAATCTCCTGACTAAAGTGATTAACGATCTGATCAAGATTGATACTTCGCGAGCCCTTCACGGCCAGAAAATGACCCGGCTTCACGATGGGCTTAAGGTACTCCAAGGCTCCAAACACATCCTTGGCCCAGAAGTGATTACCGTTATAGGTTCGCTTGGCCGCCTCAAAACCCCAGTGCGCTTCCTCCCCCACCCAAACCAACACATCGGGGGCCAGCTGTGCCGCCATGGACCCTATCCGCTGATGGGCTTCCTGACTCAGGTCTCCAAGTTCGAGCATCGAACCTAAAACCAAGATCAAAAAATTAGGACGTGGAAGTTCTTTCAAGGTGTTGAGCAGGGCCTCAACGCTTTGTAAGCTAGCGTTGTAGGCATCATCCAAAATCGTTATTTCTCCCTGAATCCAGCGAGAACGCCCAGGAGGTAGTTCAAGGCGGGACAGGGCCTGAGTTGATAGACTCAGATCGAGGCCGAGGTAGTCAGCCAGTTTCAACACGCCAACGGCGTTTCGCGCAAAGTGTCGGCCACCCAGTGGGAGCTCAACCTGGTAGCCCTTAAAACGGAAGCGAGTTTTCCCCCATGACTCAACTTCCAAGCTCCCAGGATCAAGATCTTCCAACCCGTAGGGAAGGATTTGCGCCCTCACCCCCTGAATCAGGCTGTGGTAAAAATCATCCTCCTTGGGGACCAAAAACACATCCTCTGACGTGGTCAGGCTCGCAATTTTTGCTTTTTCACGGGCGATACCCTCGCGTCCCCCCAAAAATTCAGCGTGGGCAGTTCCAATGCCCGTGATGATGGCGGCCTGGGGGCGAATCAGGTTGGCCAACACCTCCATCTCGCCCACGTGGTCAATGCCCATCTCAAAAACGGCAAATCGATGGTGGTCCTGGATCCGCAAGCATTCACAGGGGAGGCTGTAAATCGAATTAAGGTTTCCCTGGGTCGCATAGGTATCTCCTTTGGTTTGGAGAACAACCCTTAGCATCTCTTTCACCGAGGTTTTCCCCTGCGACCCCGTCACGCCCACGCGAAAAGCCACGCTCTTGCGCCGAAGGTACTCCCCCGCTAGGTGTTGAAGGTCTTTTAATGGATCAACGGAAAGAAGGTAAGCCACATCCCGATGGTTTTGTATGAGCGATGACAGGGCCTGATGGGCAACCTCAGGCGCCCAAAATACCCGACAACCACGCTGGTAGGCCGCTTCGAGAAAGTTCCACCCCTGGGTTTTTTGCCCCGGTAGGGTCACAAAGAGGCTGTCCGGTTGAGTCTGGCGGCTATCGGTGACCACCACGGAGATCCTCTCTAAAAGTTCAGGACTGCCCACGAGGGCGGCTTGAGAATAAAGCAACCATTCAGCGCTTGAAAGGAGCTTACTCACCCACCCTCCTGGAATTGTTGAGTCGAACCTTAATGATGCGCTGACTCTCAATCACCGAAAGACCCAATTCTTCGGTGGCGATTTGCTCAATCCGCGCAGGGTTTTCCAGAATAGCCCTCCCCACATCGAGGCGGTTATTTTCTTCTATCAGTTCAGTTATTTGGCTCCGTTGCTTTCTAATCGTGGTCGAAAGTCGCTGGTACTCGTAAGCCTGATTTACTTGAAGGAACAACATCAGAGGGACTAAGATCGCAACCAACCACACCAAGAGGTTACGCATCTTCCCTCCTATGTCGTAATTTTTGCAACAGCCGAAGCACCGCACTACGGCTAGGAGGATTTTGCGCCACCTCGGCCTCCGACGGCATGATTCGTCCCAAAAGTTTCGCCAAGGGACGAGACCCACAACGGCATTGGGGAACCTCGGGTGGACAAACACAGGCCTTTGATTGATTCTTAAAAAAGTGTTTTACGATTCGGTCTTCTAGGGAATGAAAGCTGATAACAGCCATCTTGCCACCCAAATTCATGGCGGCGAAACCTTTCTCTAAGGCGCGTTCAAGGCGTCCCAGCTCATCGTTGACGGCAATTCGCAAGGCTTGAAAGGTTCGGGTCGCTGGATGGATGCGACCTCGTTCATAATCGCGAGGAACGGCCTGAGCAATTAGCTGAGCCAGCTGGTTCGCTGTCTTGATGGGGCGACTGAGGGCAATTGTTCGAGCAATCCGTTCGGCCATTTTCTCCTCTCCATAACGGCGGATCAGTTCCGCCAATTGTTTTTCGGGGAGGAAGTTCACCAGCTCTGAAGCCGTTGTCCCTTTTCCACTCAGCCTCATGTCTAGCGGTTCATCGGTTTGGAACGAGAACCCACGCGACGAGGAGCGAAAATGAAACATACTAATACCCAAATCGAAGAGGATCCCCCCCGGCTCCTCCTCGAGTTCATCAAAAAGCTCATCGAACCAACCCAACCGAAAATGTACCCGGTCCCTTGCCCAATCAAGGCGTTCCTGGGCGCGGCTTTGAATGGCCGGATCCACATCCCAGCACTCCAAGCGCAACCCCGGATAACGGCGTAAAAGAGCTTCCGAGTGACCGCCCTCACCGGTGGTCGCATCGATGAGCAGACTGCCTTCGGGCAGTCCTTCAAAAAAGGCCACAACTTCATCAAGCATCACACTGAAGTGGATGCTCATTCTTTGGGCCACATGATGGCAATCTGGTCGGAGAGCTCTCCTAAGGAAGCCTCGGTACTACTTTGATACTGCTGGTAGGCTTCTTCGTCCCAGATTTCCAAGTACTTAATCATTCCCAGAACCACACAGTCCTTTTTCAGGCCAGCGTGCTCGCGGAGCAGGGGGGGGATGGTGATCCTCCCAGTCTTGTCCACCTCCAACTCCACTGCCGGTGCGAGGATGCGACGCTGGATCATGCGACCCTGGGTCTGAAACATCGAGGTTGAGGTCAAGATGCTGGTTGAGATCTTACGCCATTCATCCGGGTGAAAAAGCCAAAGACAGGAATCAATTCCCTTGGTGAGCACCAGGCTATCGCCGGCGATTTCAGAGCGCACCCGCGTTGGAATGAGAAGGCGGCTTTTATCGTCCAGGGCAACCCGATACTCCCCCGTAATCATTACTTTTTACCACTCTTTGCCTTTTTTTCCCACTTTTCCCCACCTCATCCTAAATATGGAACAGGCTCATCCCTTTGTCAATTGACCGAAAAGCCGAAAATTTCAGATTTTTCAAAAAAATTTTTTTAATATGACTTCATTTGTATAGTAAATTCTGCCTCATTGCTAACATCGGTAAAAAAACATTACACTTGAAGGGATGCGGTGGGTTGAATATCGAATTATTTATCCCGAGGGCGACATTCAAGACATCCCTGGTCCCCTCACCATCATGAGCCTTGTCGATATCAACGGTCGTCCCCTATCCCTCCCCCTCACCTCGGCACGCCAAATTGTGTATCGGGTAACAGGTCAACGGACAAGGGAAACACGCAACGGGGAAGAGCGATACTACCTTTTAGAACAGGTTCCGGTTGAAGAGCTCGAAGAGTACGTTGAATAAATTTGATGGGAACTTAACAACCATTTAGGAAAGATTAAATTTACAATACTTGGGTTGTGTTTTGAATGAGGCGGCCTGCCAACCGCTGAGTTGGCAGGGTTAAGGAAATTGGCTCAAGATCGGCTGGGTTCTCGTACACTGAGAACCGAATAGCCCGTCATCAAGGATTCGGTGTAGATCAACACCTCGCCAGGTAACTTAAAACGCCGAGGGGTGAAGTTCCAGAATTTACGTACCCCCGCATTGTAGGCCACCGAGGCCACATCGAGGGCAACAAAGTCCGGCGTTGCAATCACAACGATTTCAACTTGGTGAGTCTTCAACATCTCCTGCATGAGAGCCACATCGTAAACGGTGACCCCCTCAAACTCCTTGCCGATTTTTTGGGGATCGTTGTCAAAGCCAAATAAAATGTTAAAATTGTACCGCCTAAGGTCACGATAAGCCAGCAAGGCTTGACCCAGCTTCCCCACCCCAATCAAGGCGGCGGAATGGGATTGGTCCCATCGGAGAAAAAAATCAATTTTTTGAATTAGGTCTTGTACGCCATACCCAATCCTGGGCTTACCCAACACCCCTGTGATGCTCAGATCTTTACGAACTTGAATGGCATCAAGGTTGAGTTCTTCGGCAATAACAGTACCTGAGATTACCGTTTGTCCCTCGGCTTCCGCTTGCCGACAGATTTCCAAATAAAGGGGCAAACGCCTTAAGCTTGCTAAACTCGCACGTGAACGGTCAATTTTTTTGGCAACTCCTCGTGGCATAGATTCCCCTTCTAAATAGTGAAAAAATTATTTAATTACATGTTACAATTTTTTTTCGATTTCGTCAAGTATTTGACTAGCAGCCTCGTCTTTAGAAACCAGCCCCGTGTCCAGGCACAGTCCTGTCTCACCAAAAAGCAGGATGCGGTTGGTGTCGGCACCAAAGCCTTGGTTAGGCTGCCCCACATCGTTGAAGGCAACAAAATTGGTTTTGCCGCTTTGAATGCGCTCACTCGCATCTTGAGCTGCCTGCTCAACGCTCACTTGGCTCAGAGCCCGAAACTGCACCACCAAGGACTCGGGGGCCAAGGGCTTGATCACATCCACCACCTTAACCGTGGGAACAAGCTCCACCACCCAGGTCGAATTACCCTGTGTTGGAACCTTAGTAAGGGCCACCTCGCGCGGCTTCCAGTCACCCACGGCGGCGGCTGCGATCACCACGTCAGCGGGTTCGCACAAGAGTTCGCTAAGGGCGTTCGCCATTTGTTCTGCAGTTTTACAACGAACCACCTGACGTACTCCGAAAGGTAGGGGCTCCTGTCCCTGCCCCACCACCAAATCCACGGTTGCACCACGTCGGAGGACTTGACGCGCCAAGGCCATCCCCATCTTTCCCGAGGACGGGTTGGTAATGAGCCGCACCGGATCGAGGGGTTCCTCGGTTCGACCTACGGTGATGATGACCCTCTTCCCCTTCCAGCTTGATCGTTGACACAGGAGGCGGGCAACCTCCTCAAAAATCTGCTCCAAGGGAGGAAACTTTGCCTTCCCTTCAGCCACCGTGGGCATCACCAGGTGAATCCCCAGCTCTTCGAGCTTTTTCAGATTCGCCACAACCAAGGGATGTTCGTACATGCTTTGATGCATCGCAGGCACCAAAACAATAGGGAGTCCCTGTCCCCAAGCTGTGGTCACAAAGGTGGTCACGGGGGTATCATCAATGCCAGCCGCAATTTTTCCAATGGTGTTTGCGGTGGCGGGAGCCACCAAGACCAGGTCAACTGGTTGTGCCACATTGCCCGCCAAGGCCACGTGCTCGATCTCTCCGCTCAAACGGGTGATGGGTTTTTGGCCGCTCGCCCAATGGACGAGGTCGGGTCCTACTAGGCGACAGGCGGCACGGCTCATCACGGGGTAGACAATCGCCCCATGCCGCATCAGAAGGCGGATAAGCTCCACCGAGCGCATGACGGCCACGCTGCCACTCATGGCAAGCACCAAACGCCTTTCGGAGAGCACCGTGCTCAGGCTTCCTCGGATGTCATCGCTTGGATGCATTCTCACTCCTTTTCCAAGTGGCGCTCAACAAAGGCAAGAAAGTCCTCTAGGTGTGTGCGATCAACGTGGGGCATCAAAACCACCCGCAAAAACTCAGGCCAAACGCTCAAAGCCCAACCTCCCTCCCTTCGTAAAAAGTAGGCAAGTTCCTGGGGGTTGAGCTTGCGGTGTGCCAGCCCTACCACGTTTAACACCGGCTGACGAACCAGCCGAAGATGTCTCCGCTTTGAGACTTGCTCCGAAAACCAGTGGGTTAGGCTGAGCGACCGCCTCACCAACTCAACATAACCGCTTTTGCCCAGCTTTTTCAAGACAGCCCAAACCGCCGCAACGGTAAAGCCTGGTCGTGTCCCCAAAAGCGTGCTCAGGCGGGTCTGTCCCCCACTCAGATAGGGCACCGAGAATTCCAGACGCTCCAAGTCCTGAGCATCCTTCCACAAAAGACAGCCCGCGGGGATGGGTGCACGCCCCATCTTGTGGGGATCAAGGCACACGGAGCTAATTCCCTCCAAATCAAGGCCAAAGTCAACCGCGGCAAACCCGGCCTCTTCCAAGAAGGGGATCACAAAGCCACCAAAGCTAGCATCCACGTGACAAAACAGGCCGTGCTCAAAAGCAATCCGTCCCAGGGCTCTTAGTTCGTCTACCAACCCGAGGGAGGTGGATCCCGCCACCGCCACCACGGCCAAGGTGCGCTTCGAAATGGAGTTTTGTAGTTGGTCTAGATCGACCTGCCCGTTCTCATTGCAATCGATCAGAACCAGGTCCAAGCCTAAGAGTTTTGTGGCCTTGTCAATGCTGAAATGACGGCTTTTAGACACCAAGACCTGAGTTTGTTGGGGGGAACGCCGCCCTTCGCGAAAAGACCAAAGGGCTAAGATGTTGGCTTCGGTTCCTCCGCTCACAATTTTCCCCGAGGCCTGTGGCCACCGCCAAAACTCGCCCATCATTCGAATGGCATCGTTCTCTAGTTCAACCAAACCTTGGGACAGGCCTGGGTCTCCCGCGTTCAAGTCGTAACTTCGCCGAAAAACCTCCAACACGATGGGATCGGGCTCGCTACACATGGAACCCAGCACCCTTCCCTCGCGAAATCGGGCGCTTTTGGCCAAAATTTGATCGAGCTCTTCCAAGACGTTTTGGTCGTTCATCCGTAGGTTTCCTCCTCATGGGGGTAGCTTCCTTGGTGCACTTCTGAGACCCAGGCTTGGATGATGCTGGTCAAAATTTTTCCCCCATCGGCGTAGCGCTGGGGAACAAAGCGTGGGAGGTGCTCTAGCGGGGACAGACGTAAAAGATCATAAATGACTAGGATTTGGCCCTGGGTTTTGGCACCTGCCCCAATTCCAATCACGGGGATGGACAGGCTATCCTGAATGCGTTGTGCCAAGTCATTGGGCACACACTCTAAAACCAGGGCAAAGGCACCTTGGGCTTCTAGGTCCTTGGCTTGGAGAATGAGCTCTTCGGCCTCGGCAGCGTCCCGACCATGCACCTTGAACCGCTGGGCTGATTGGGGCAGGTAGCCCAGGTGACCCATAAAATCAATACCCGCTTGGTTCAGGGCCGAAGCAATGCCAGGAGGATTACCCTCAAACTTTACCGCCCAAGCACCCGCTTCCAAAAGACTTTGGCTATTGAGAATCGCTAGGTCGGCGCTATCGTAGGTACCCTTGGGCAGATCGGCAATCACGGGTAATCCCTGGGAATGGCGAAAGACCATCTCGGTGTGATAGACCATTTGGTCTAGGCTGACCTCGTGGGTGCTCGTCTTGCCCTGAACCGTGGTTCCCAGACTGTCCCCCACCAAGAGGGCTTGGACACCACCCGCGACCGCCAGACGCGCCGTGATGGTATCGTAGGCCGTGAGCATGGCGATGCGCTGTGGTCCCAGTTGAAACACTTGGATGAGTTTTTCGTGGTTAGTCAAGGCGTCCCTCCTTGAAATCCTGAGCTAGCTGACCGAGACGGTGCTGGAGATGTTTTAGCGCGGCACTCAATACTTCGCCGTGATGATAGTGCGCAAGAAGTCGTTCCCATTCACTTCGTGCCAAGCCCTTTAGGCGTTTGAGTTCTTCCACCAACAGGGGAAGGGCACGGGTGATGTTATCCACGATGGTGATGGTTGAGCGGCGGGCAGTTCGGCTAAGCGGGTTGAGGTCCACGGTCACCACGGTCTTGCCCATCTTAACCAAGGCCTCGGTACGGTCCCCGTCCTCCAAGGGGACAAACACCCAATCGGCTATTAGGATACCCTGGGGAGACACCCGCCGCCGCTCCGAAAGAAGCTCTGGGATGGTGGCCGTCGCCTCATCGTCTAAACCTAAAACTTGAGTGGCTCCGTACGACTTTAGGATCTGGGCAATTTTTTCGGCTCGGCCAGGACTTCGGTAAAACAGGTTTACCTCCAACAGCACCCGAGCGTCGTGTGCCAACTGAACCAAGGGTTCGGGGCAAAGAGCGGCCACATTGCCGTTGACGCTGATCACGGGATGCTTGGCCAAAAGAAGGCTCGCGGCTGCCACTTGGATCGCACGATGGGCAAATTCGTGGGTGGCTTCTCCCAAAAGATAATCAAAAGTTTCCCCCCGCCCATGGGCAACCAAGCCAGCTAGGGCAACCACCCCCTTGTCCACCTGGTGGATCAGTTTTTCGCGTTCTACTAACGAGTGGTAGCGGGGGTGTTCAGGAGGAATGGGTGTGAAGGTAGGCAAGGTGAGCTCCTTGTGCTGCAAGGTGACCGCTCCAATAAAAAGCGGGTTTAGGGAAATGGTCTAAGAGCTTTTGAAGTAGCTCCTGTTCGGAGGTTTCAGAGATCCAAAACACGCCCTGACCGAACATCGGCATGGCCCAAAGCCGTCCTTGGGACTTAAGCCAGTTTCCAACACGACCAACCATTTCGGTTGTAAGTCCCATCTCTTGGGTAAAACGACTACTCTGTTCCATAAAATTTTGCCAGCTGGGGTCAATCTCTAGCTGGGTTAAGCACCGTTCCCCCACGCGCTGGGCTTGTTGTGAAAAATCGTTTTGATTGAGGACGGCTGACGTGTTAAGCTCCTCCCAAAGAGCCACTTGAACCCAAAGCTGGCTCTGGGTGCTGAGGGGGCGCACCTGACCAACCCCAGGGGCACCCGCCCGCATTCGCATCTCAAGACCACCCACTGTTTGGGCCAAGACGGTGCCAAGACCTGTTTTGAACTCAATTTCAACACGGTGCGCCATCTGGGTTGCTACTAGGGGTTTCACGGGAAAGCCCAGGGCTGCATTCAGAGCAAGGGCAAGGGAGAGAGCGCCCGCCCCGCTAGAACCCAGTCCATAGCCCACCGGAAGGAATTGCTCTTGGTCGAGTTCTACCTCCAAGTTTGACGCATGGGAATGAAATAACTCGGCCACCCGGTGACTCACGCGATTTTGAAGAGCCTGCTCAGGCTTGTGCCACCCCAGGCTTCCCTGACCTGGACGAGCCACCACCCGAGTCGAAACCAAGAGATCGAGGTTGAGCCCCGCCCCTAAGCTCCCCGACCTTAGAGGGTCATCATGGTGGCACGGAAAAAAGAAACCAGTGATGTGGGCGGGCGACACGGCCTGGACGATCGTCATGGGTCTTATGCTAACGAAAACCTCACTTAGTGACAATTAAAGCCCGCTGGGCTATGGTAGAAACGTGACAACCCATACACTCACCATTCAGAAGCTCGTGAGCGGCGGGCTCGGCCTGGCACGTGATGAAGCAGGGGTGATCTTCGTGGAAGGGGTTCTCCCGCAAGAAGAGCTCACCACCACTGCACCGAAGAAAATCCATGGCGTTCGGCACGCCCAGCCCGCCGTCTGGCTCAGGTATTCGCCGCGGCGTCGTGCCCCACCCTGCCCGCTTCACGAGATCTGCGGGGGCTGTGGGTTTCAGTACACCGACGAAGCTTCCCAGCGCGAACTTAAAAAATCTTGGATTTTAGAATCCCTGAAGCGCTTGGGTGGTTGGGAAACGGACCGAATTGATGTCGTATCGAGTCAAGACTGGGGCTACCGTCACCGTGCCCAGCTCCACTGGGATGGGAAGAACGTTGGTTTTTTAGCCCCACGCAGCAAGAACCTGGTGGAAGCAACACACTGCCCGGTACTCGCCCCTGCCCTCAACACTCTGCTCAACCCCAAGCTCTCCTTTTGGCTGAGCCGCCCGCCGGGTCGCTACGTGGTGAGTACCAACGGAACCGAGGTCTGGGGTCCCGACCACACCGAGGCCTGGGTCGAGCTCAACGGCCTTCGGCTGTACTACCACCCCCAGGGCTTTCTGCAAGCCCACCTGCCGTTGACCGAAAAATTACGGGCATGGCTCGTTCAAACCCTCTCAAAAGATCCTCATCCCGAACTCTGGGACCTGTTTGGAGGTGTGGGAACCTGGTCACAGCTATTCGCCCATGAGCTTTGGTCTGTGGTCTTGGTCGAATCCGATGAGCGGCTACAAAAATTTGCCCTTCGTAATTGCCCTAATGCCGTTTGGGCTGGCCAACGTGTTGAGGATTTTTTAGCCCAAAAAAGCCAGCCTCCATCCTGGGTAGTGGTTGATCCTCCACGGTCGGGTCTTTCGGATTCCGCCTTGAGCCACTTGGTGCGGTTGAGAGTTTCCAGACTGGTCTACATCAGTTGCGATGCCGATACCTTTGCCCGAGATGTCAAGCTCTTGCGCCGAGCGGGATGGATCAACACCTACCTAGGTTTTTGGGATTTCTACCCACAAACACCCCACGTCGAGCTCGTTTCCACATGGCAACTCGATTGAACCTCATCGTCATGCTCCTAAGCCTACTCTTGCCCCTGGGCGCCCAAACCAGTCGATACATTACCGCAGGGCGCATGCTTGGTCCCACTGTGTTTAGCCCCGAGGGACTCATCTTTGCCACTAGCGAGGACCAGCGCCTCCACTACTTGGATGCTTCCGGTAGATTGCAAGCCTCTTACCAGTTCACTCATCGCCTTGCCGGTCCAGCGGTGCATGGCAACGGAACCTGGCTCGCATTAGCCACCACCGACCGCCGCCTCCACCGCCTAAACTACACCCGACCATCAGCCACCCAAGGGGGCAGCCTCAGTCTGTTGTGGAGTGTCACCTTGCCTGCGCGCGTTGCATCTGCCCCCGCCCTCTTGCCCGGCGGTCGCATTCTCTTCCTCCTAACCGATGGCCAGCTTCGCGTCTGGGAAAACGACGGGGGACTGGTTTGGAGCCGCTCTTTGACTAACCAGGCCGAAAAAGGGCTATTGAACCTTGATTCCAACGGTGACATCTGGTGTATTGTCAACACTCGTTTGTATCGGTTGGATGCGCGGGGGCAGCTCTTGGGTGAAATCGATTTGCCCGATACCATCCAGCAATCCCTCCTTGACCAGCTTGGGCGCTTGTGGCTCCTAACCACCAGTGGGCGACTGTGGCGCCTCGGGCGGGGAGGAATAGGCCTTAGCCCGCTGAATTACCAAAACGTAATTGCTATGGTCGGTGGCCAAGAAAGTATCTGGCTTTTAACCCCACAGGGAGCCATCGTCCTCAATGCCAACGACAGAGTCCAAAAACGCCTCTCCACCACCAAGCGCTTAACTCCCCAAGTGGTGCTCAGCGCTGAAAATCAACTTGCCGTGGTTGTACAAAACGGCGGGCTGTTGTTCTTAAGCGATCAAGAAGAGACCTTCATACCCAGCGTTGTCTTGGAACAGCTTTCGCTTTCACCCAAGGGCTTGGTGGTAGGGGCTGGCCGAGATTGGAGCCTGTACTGGTGGGAATGGCAACAACCCCCCAAGCTGGGATGGTACCAACTAAATGGAAACTGGGACGGCAGTTACCGGGTGAACCGTCCCTTAGAAACCACCGCCCAGCGCGAACGGTGGGAAGGGTTCAACGGTTTTCGAATTGCGCGTCTTTTGCTGGAACGGGGTAGCCGTGACGAGGTGGAAAGCGTCCTGCAAAACTTGGAAAACGCCAACAAGGAGGAACTTCTGGATACCATCCCTTACGCCCCGGGCCTGTTGTTGGAAATCTGCCAAAATGGCCTGGATCGGTTAAAGGTGGAGAACTTTCAAATCATGAATAATTGGCCTGATTTGAGGTTGCGCGCGGCCAAACTCCTCATTCGTTTTGTCGATTGGGAGATGCGCAGTAGCATCAACAACCTTCTCCGCCTCGAAAATGACGTACAAGTCCAACTACAATACTTAAAACTCTTAGAACAACTTTCCTGGGACGAGGATGGGGCAACTGCCACGGTATTGATGGAGGTCATCCGACGCAACCCAGATGCCCAACTCGCCGAAGCAGCACTCAATTACCTCTTGAAGCTGCGCCAAGCCGGTTCCCCCCTAAGCCATCGCACTCATCGCAATTTGCTGCAAGCCCTCATGAACGGCCCCTACCCCCGGTCGTTACGCGAACGGGTGTGGCAGGCCATCCGAAGCTAACTCAAATTGCCAATTCACGATTTAGCGTTTCACTTAATTTAAGTCAGGTTCGCCTTAAAACAGAAAATAACTGACAACCCCTCATTCAAATGAGTTTACACCATATGAAGTGAGCGATTAGAAAACCTGAAAAAAGACCTCTTTGATGACCGTGTTTATTTTGAACTCCCTTCCTCCCCGAACCGAAAAGGGACGAACGGTCAGGCGGTACATGTTAGAAATCAACGGCTTATCCCATTTAAGGGTACCATTGGTCGTATAAAGTCGTTTAGTCAGGTCTGGATCAACTTCCCACTGAAAATAGGAATTGAAAAATTCTACCTGGATGTCCATATAAAAACTCCCCAAGATTCGATATTCTATCTCTGGGAAGCTGGTAAAATAGCCGGATTGCAGGTTGGGAAATTCGATATTATAAATTTGATTGAAATCATAAAGGGAGCAACTGAATAAAGTTAATAACAAAAAAATGACCTTCTTGCCCACAGTGGTAGTATAGCCCCCAATAAAAATAGTTTTCAACCTAATCAAGGGTGGAGACAAGGGTGTAGCTTTTTTGGGTTAAGTTAAAATGGGATCTTAGCTTGGGACTTACCCATAATCTTTTGTCCTTGGTGACAAAAATTACCTCTGCCTGGTATTGCTGAGCCAGTTCCCAACCCAGGCGGCTTCCCAACACAAACACCGCAGTGGAGAGGGCATCAGCTAAACCACTTTGCGGATGAACGATGGTTACCCCCGCTAGCTCATTCTCCACGGGAAAACCGCTTTTAGGGTCAAATAGATGGTGATACCGAACCCCGTCCTTTTCAAAGAAGCGTTCGTAGATGCCACTGGTCACCAAGCTGGTAGCCTCGGTTTCTAAAATTCCCAAATAGATGCCCCGACTTTCAAAGGGGTCTTGGATACCAACCTTCCACAAGGAACCATCTGGTTTAGTTCCCACCAAAAGAACATTCCCCCCAAGGTCAATGATTGCCCTCTCCACTCCCTTCGCCTTGAGTTTTGAAGCGATGCGATCGGCCATCCAGCCCTTGGCCACTGCCCCGAGATCAATCACCATGCCAGGCTTTTCCAAGTACAACCGCCCTTGTTCTGCTCGAACCTTGGTGTAATCCACGAGGGCTAAAAGCTGGCTGATTTCCGTTGGGGACGGTACTCGCGGTGAATCCGAAGCCACACCCCAGGCCTTGACCAGGGGACCAACGCTGATGTCTAAGGCTCCGCGGCTTTTGCGCCCCACTTCGAGCCCCAGTTGAATGACTTCCTCGAGCTCAGCCGGGATGGGGTAGCCCTCTCGGTTACCGGCAGCTTGGTTGGCCATCATGAGGACGCTGGGAACCTCCCTGTCCCAGATGGTCATGGTGTCGTCTAGCCATTGAAGGTCTTCTTGAATTTCTTTCCAAAGGTCGGGGCGATCTTGCCCGTAGAGGGTCAAACCCACCGTGGTCCCGATGGCAAAATCGGTGTAGTGAACGGGCGCATTGCTGCAACCCACCAAGATCAAACTCAAGGCCCAAATAATTTTTTTCAACTTTCCCCCTTCTTGCTCAAACAAACGAGGTAGGTTTCTCGGCTTTCAGGTCGAACTGCCTTGGGTCGAAACGGCTTTACCGATTCGAACAAGGTCCGAGCCGTTTTTAATATACCCTGAGTCCCCGCCCCTTGAAAGAGCTTCGCCACCAAGTTCCCCCCTGGTTCCAAATAACGCTGTGCCCAAAACAAAACCTGCTCAACCAATGCTTCGCTTCTTGCCACATCAACGGTGGCGTGTCCGCTGGTGTTGGGTGCCGCATCGCTCAAAAAAGTTCCAAAGGGACTAAAGGGCCGAATCGCCTCTTCGGCCTCAGGGCTCAGCACATCCACTTGAAAAAAATGAAATTTGGCAGGCGAGGTGATCCGCATTTCTTGGACATCGAGCCCCACCACTTGGGTGGCGGGATAGCGCCGTAGAACCCACAGGCTCCAACTTCCCGGACAGGAGCCCACATCAAGGACGTTCTTTCCCGGCGTCAAGATGTGAAAGCGCTCTTCAATTTCAATGAGTTTGTAGACGCTTCGTGCCGGGTAGCCCTCTTTTTGAGCGCGCAGCGCGTAATGATCCAAATGGTTCTGAGGGTTCATGGACTCTCCTTGACCAGGGTAATAAAATACACCAAATTATCTTATGCCCCTTGATGTTAACCAGGTCATGCCCTTTGTGGAAGACGCTCTAGCCCAGGTCCTTCCCTTGCACCCCACCCAAGAGTGGGTTTCCAAGGTGGGTGGCAGTCCCAGAGACCCCCTACCTCTTTCAAACATTGCCAACATCAACAAACCCGGCATCGACTTGATCCTGCGTGGGGGCAAACGATGGCGCCCCTTGGTGATGTATCTCTGCTACCGAATGGCGGGGGGGGAAGACTTTCCGTGGGAGTTGGGCAGCCTGGTCGAACTTCCCCACAACGGCAGCCTCATCATCGACGACATCGAAGACCATAGCGAAGAGCGCCGTGGCAAACCTGCCGTTCATCTCATCTACGGCGAAGACATGGCCATCAACTCAGGGAACCTGCTGTACTTTTTACCCACCTACCTTCTTGATGAGCTTGCCTTGAGCGACCACCGCTATCGTCTGGTGGTGAGCGCTTACCTGGAAGTGATGCGACGGCTGCACTTTGGACAGGGACTCGACATCCAATGGCATAACGACCACGGCTTCATCCCGGAAATCCCGGCCTACATTCAAATGTGCCGCTTCAAAACCGGAAGCCTGTCCAGCCTCTCCGCCCGCTTGGGCGTTTTACTTGCCAGCGAAAACGTCGAGCTAGCCTGGCGCGCTGCTGAGGTTTGGGAAGACATCGGCGTTGGCTTTCAGATCATGGACGATGTGAAAAACCTGGTAACTGGCAATCCTGGTAAAATGAGGGGGGATGACATCATCGAAGGAAAAAAGAGCTTACCAGTGATTTTACACTGCCAAAACAGCCCCGATGGTGGTGCCCGTCTCATGGCTCTATTCCAAAAGGTTCGTGAAAACCGCCAGCACCCAGATCTTAAAAACTGGATTGAGGAAGCGATTAGCCTCATGAATGCAAACGGAAGCCTCCTTGAAGCCCGCGATTGGGCTTTACGCCTCCTCACCAAGGCTCAGCAAAAATTGGAACAGGTTTTTACCAAGTCCGAATGGCTGGATGCCAGTTTTGAACTCATCAACGGTTTTCTTCAAACATTTCCCCAAAAGGACCCGACACCATGAACCCCCTACAAAGGCCCTTACCTTACCGCTACTACCAGGTTACCTTGTACATCATACTGGTTAATATCGTGGTGTTTTTTGGGGCGGTATTGTTTCAACCACGCCTCGTTTCTGACTTAGCCTTGATTCCGGGATTTGTCCTCCAAGGCGAGTGGTATCGAGTGTTCACTTATATGTACGCCCACGGCAGCCAATCGCACTTGTTTTTTAATATGTTAGGACTGTTCTTTTTTGGCTTCCCCGTCGAACAAAAAATTGGTTCGTGGGAATACCTCATCATGTACCACCTCACGGGTGTTTTGGCCGGTCTTTTTTCCTTTATCACCTACCTTCTGAGCGGTCAACTTGGGGTCTCCCTTGTCGGTTCCAGTGGGGCAGTGTACGCCATCTTGCTCTTTTTTGCGGCTTATTTTCCCAACCAGCGCATTTACGTCATGTTTGTCTTGCCGCTGAGGGCCACCACCCTGGTTCTTCTCTACACCGCTATCGAAGTCTTTAATAGCCTTTTCATGACGAACTCCGGTGTTGCCCACCTCACCCACCTCGCTGGCTTTTTCTTTGCGGGGCTCTATCTAGCCATCCGCCTCAACCGCAACATTCTGGCCATCCTCATGGGAAGGCGGGAAGATGACGACTATTACTAAGTGAGGATCGCATTTCTTTTTCTAACCTTATTTAGTCTTCAAGCCCAGACCTTTCAACCGCGAATCTCCGACATTTTAGAAGGAACCCTCTGGGCTCCTTTTGATCCACCCATCTGGGACCACCCTGAAATTTCGATCGAACGAATTGGCGATGATGCCTTCATTGCCCGCGTCATGCTTGAAATCGCCCGACGCAGTCTCAGCCTCATGATCTTTGGAGGAGAATTAACCTATGTGCCTTATGACCGAAGCCGCGGGGTAGCTGAAGATGTCAGACTCACCAAATTGGGAGAGATCCCCTGGGGTGATTCTAACCTTACCATCCTGACCACCTTTATTGACCGCCCCAATAACTCGGTGCAAACCACCTTTCGTTACTTTTTACGACCCGAGCAGTTGTGGCGTCTTCAGCCTTGGCGCTCAGGGAGCCTCGTCTCAGCCGCGGGTGCAGGGAGCGTTCCTTGGCTGTGGGATGCCGAAGTGTACTCGCGTGGAATTGAGCAAGCCATCAAGGAAACCGTCCGCGAATGGTTGCGGGCCCGACACTTCAATAAACCCCGAGAAATCAAGGTTCGATTCATTCTTCGGGAAGTCCCCAACTTTCAGATTAACGCTGGCCAACTGGTGACCCGTGTTAAAATCATGATGTTGCCCCCCGAGGTTCGTGATTACGAATACTTTTAAAAGTTGAAGATTGCTCGAATTTTGACTTAATGTCCTGACAGCAAAAAAAAAGCCTGGCAACGACCTACTCTCCCGCTTTCGCAGTACCATCGGCGCTGGAGAGCTTAACTTCCGTGTTCGGGATGGGAACGGGTGGGACCTCTCCGCTATGATCACCAGGCGATTATTCACATGATTAGGGTGCTCGGGAAGGGGAAAGAAGAAATATGGTCAAGCCTCACGACCGATTAGTACTGGTCAGCTGAACACGTTACCGTGCTTACACTTCCAGCCTATCAACCTGGTAGTCTTCCAGGGGTCTTCAGGGGGCTTGAGCCCCAGGGATGTCTCATCTTGAGGTGGGCTTCCCACTTAGATGCTTTCAGCGGTTATCCCTTCCGAACTTGGCTACCCAGCACTTACTCCTGGCGGAATAACTGGTACACCAGAGGTTCGTCCGTCTCGGTCCTCTCGTACTAAAGACAGACCCTCTCAAACATCCAACGCCTGTGGCAGATAGGGACCGAACTGTCTCGCGACGTTCTGAACCCAGCTCACGTACCGCTTTAATTGGCGAACAGCCAAACCCTTGGGACCTGCTCCAGCCCCAGGATGCGATGAGCCGACATCGAGGTGCCAAACCCTCCCGTCGATGTGAACTCTTGGGGAGGATAAGCCTGTTATCCCCGGAGTACCTTTTATCCGATAAGTGACGGCGCTTCCACGCGCTACCGCCAGATCACTAAGACCTACTTTCGTAGCTGCTCGACCTGTCCGTCTCGCAGTCAAGCAACCTTATGCCTTTACACATACACGCTGATTTCCAACCAGCGCAAGGTTACCTTTGCGCACCTCCGTTACTCTTTAGGAGGCGACCGCCCCAGTCAAACTGCCCGCCTGACGCTGTCCATCACCCGGATTACGGGCGACGTTAGATGCCTAACGAAGCAAGGGTGGTATTTCAACGTCGGCTCCACCAGAGCTAGCGCCCCAGCTTCATCGCCTCCCACCTATCCTACACATGCTTCGCCAAGCATCCACATCAGGGTACAGTAAAGGTTCACGGGGTCTTTCCGTCTAACCACAGGTAACGGGCATCTTCACCCGTACGTCAATTTCACCGAGCCTCACGTCGAGACAGCGCCCAAATCGTTACACCATTCGTGCGGGTCGGAACTTACCCGACAAGGAATTTCGCTACCTTAGGACCGTCATAGTTACGGCCGCCGTTCACCGGGGCTTCGGTTCTGAGCGTCGCTTGCGCTAACCCATCCCCTTAACCTTCCGGCACCGGGCAGGTGTCAGCCCCTATACGTCCTCTTACGAGTTCGCAGAGACCTGTGTTTTTGGTAAACAGTCGCTTGGGCCATTTCTGTGCCACCCCCTCGCAGGGGTCGTACTTCTCCCGAAGTTACGTACGTATTTTGCAGAGTTCCTTAACGTGAGTTCTCTCGCTCGCCTGAGAATTCTCATCTCGCCCACCTGTGTCGGTTTGCGGTACGGTCCCAGTATGACACACCTGAGAGAGTCTTTCCTGGCGCCATGACTCACCACTCTTCGGAGTGCCGTAACACCCCTATCTTTCACGCCTTACCTCAGAGAGCGGATTTGCCTACCCTCCTCAACGGCTTAGCGCTTAGACCTCAATCCAGTAAGAGGCAGTGACTCGCCTCACGCGTCCTCCCTTCGATTCATACTAGGGTACGGGAATATTAACCCGTTTCCCATCGACTACGCCTTTCGGCCTCGCCTTAGGAGCCGACTAACCCTGGGAAGATGACCTTCACCCAGGAAACCTCGGGCTTTCGGCGGACAGGGATCTCACCTGTCTTTTCGTTACTCATGCCTGCATTCTCGCTTCCGATAGCTCCACCAAGCCTCCCAGCTCGGCTTCAACACCTTACGGAATGCTCCTCTACCACCAGCTTACGCTGATCCGCGGCTTCGGTAAGACGCTTAGCCCCGTTACATTGTCGGCGCATGACGACTCGACCAGTGAGCTATTACGCACTCTTTAAAGGAATGGCTGCTTCTAAGCCAACCTCCTGGCTGTCTGGGCCATCACACTTCCTTTTCCACTGAGCGTCTTTTAGGGACCTTAGCCGGCGGTCTGGGCTCTTTCCCTCTCGACGATGAACCTTATCGCCCACCGTCTCACTCCCGTGCTTTATGTAGCGGCATTCGGAGTTGACCTCGGTTTGGTACCCGGTGAAGGGCCCTAGCCGAATCCGTTCTCTACCTCCGCTACAGACCACACGAGGCTGAACCTCAATCCATTTCGAGGAGTACCAGCTATCTCCGAGTTTGATTAGCCTTTCACCCCTACTCACAGCTCATCCCTACCTTTTTAAACAGATTAGAGTTCGGTCCTCCACCCGGTTTTACCCGAGCTTCAACCTGGCCATAAGTAGATCACTCGGCTTCGGGTCTACCGCACAAAACTATCGCCCTATTCAGGCTCGCTTTCACTCCGGCTTCGGCACTTCGGTGCCTTAACCTCGCTCCGTACGGTAACTCGCAGGCTCATTATACAAAAGGCACGCCATCACCCTTTCGGGCTCTGACCGCTTGTAGGTCCACGGTTTCAGGTTCTCTTTCACTCCCCTTCCGGGGTGCTTTTCACCACTTCCCTCACGGTACTCGTCCTCTATCGGTAGCCATCCCGTATTTAGCCTTGGAGCGTGGTCGCCCCAGATTCTGACAGAGTTTCTCGTGCTCCGCCATACTTAGGTACAGCTAACGTAGTCAACCGCTTTTCGCGTACGGGGCCATCACCCTCTCTGGCCGCGCTTTCCAGTCGCGTTCCGCTAAACGATTGATTTCTTACTACGCCCAAAGCAGTGAGACTTCAGACTGCTGCCCTGCAACCACACCAACGCAACGGCTCACCCCTTGGCACGTTAGTGTTTTAGGCTCTTCCCCTTCCGCTCGCCGCTACTCAGGGAATCTCTTTCGATTTCTTCTCCTGCGGGTACTTAGATGGTTCAGTTCCCCGCGTCTCGCTTTGTACACCTATGGATTCAGTGCACAATGATAGGCTCTTCACCTACCGGGTTACCCCATTCGGCCATCCCGGGATCAATGGATGTTTGCTCCTCCCCCAGGCTTATCGCAGCTTACCACGGCCTTCATCGCCAGATGGCTCCCAGGCATCCACCATGGACCCTTTCTCGCTTGACCATATTTCTTCTTTCCCCTTCCCTTGTGCTGTCAAAGAACAA
>Ga0272446_1000095_pt1 | contig 116896 bp, 112 predicted proteins | sample YNPCB0061_FD_194587 | JGI IMG/M metagenome (GOLD analysis project Ga0272446, IMG submission 194587) | Hot spring microbial mat communities from Yellowstone National Park, WY, United States - YNP-CB-006-1 | ecosystem: Environmental > Aquatic > Thermal springs > Hot (42-90C) > Sediment | place...
GACGCCATAACCGTCGGTTATAAAACTCGATGAATGAAAAATGGTTGTTTTGAATAGACTCATGAATAATGCTGGTGATTAAAAATCCAGAAATAACAAAAAATAAATCAACGCCAACGAAACCAGAAGGGAATAGCTTCAGACCGCTGTGGAAAAATAAAACAAATAGAATAGCAACTGCTCGTAAGCCATCAACGTCTGGACGATATTTCATCCCCAACATGCCCTTTCAAATAAATCAGCCTTTATATCATAATTTCTTTTGAGCTTGAAGAAATGTTGGTTATTGATGCATGGGAAAGCCGCAGCTATAGAGGGTTGTATATTGATATATAGGCTATTTTAAATCTAAATTTAAATCCCATCGTTTGCCATCGACTGTATAAACCTGCAGTAGATAACTTCCTGCACTAAGGGTAATTTGTTGTTGTTCTGGAAGCGAAACTTCCGCTTTTGCACTTTCGGGTGCTATTAAGCCATACATGCCTGTATCAATTTTATTGTAACTGTAACTATTGATAATGGAAGTTTTCGACAAGGAGCGGAGGGTCGCAGCAGGCCATGTTTCTATAATTTTGTTTGATGAGTCCAATAGATCAACACGTACAATATAAATAGGAACAGTACTCGGTCCTGCATCCACATTTAATTTAAAGCGTACAGAACCATTAGAAGATAAATGTCCATCACTTAAACTTAAGTGAAACACATCAGCACTCACGGGGCCTGTATGATAGCGTGAAAGGACTGCACCACGGTAAAAATCATACGTACCGACTGTAAAAAACACAGTAAAGATAAAAAACGCAATTGCTGTTCGCCGCAGTGATATAAACGACCATGGGCCACTGTTTAACAGCAAAAACCATTGTTTTTGCAATAATTTGGGGTGGCGTTTCATGAGCCATACATCGAACGAATAAACAGAACCCCCAGTTAAAACCAGTGTTAATCCCATTGCTAAATTAGAAACAGCCATGGTCCATTCATCCAGACAAGTACTTCCTTGCCAACCAAACAGGAGCATAAGTATGATGCTGATTAACGCGGTGGCCATTGCGCAAGCCCGTGTGCAAAAACCGAAAATGAGACCTAAACCACTTAGCAGTTCTAGCAGACTGAAACAAATTATGGCGATATAAAGGAAGATAAAATGGTGCAATAAGAAGCTAACAACCGAAGTAAGATCGAATAGGGCGCCTGGCATTGCGCTTTGAATTTTATTGGCCATCCACTGTGGGGCATAGGGGTTAAGTTTTTGCGGATCGTAAATGAATCGCCGCGATCCACCCCCCCAAAAAATCCAACCTTGGACAAATCGGATAGAGAGACTCATCCATCCAATGAGTTGCCAGTTCAAATTCCCAGATAGCAATTGTTTTTTGCGCACGTTTTTCTCAACTTTTGTTTTTGAAGAGCTTAATTTATTCAATTTTATAGCAATTATGTTAAGGGGTTTCGTTTAGTTAAATGGGTTCATCAAAACCCTTAATAATGCTTTTTATCAGTGATTCTACTGGCATCGTTTGAGTGAGAAAATTCCTGCACACAGCGCCTATAGTTGAGTTGACAAACATCATCTTGGCTAGACGGCGGGAATCGTTTTGCGCCCGTTCAACCCTTGCTCGACGGCGTTTCTCAAATAGCATTAATGTGTGTGGTATAAATTCAACGCCCGTTCGAGAAAGCATATCATTTAATACCGCCGCTGATTCCAATGCCATAGATGCACCAACGCCAGCTGTAGGTAAAAAAGCTGCCGCTGAATCTCCAAGCAAAACAACCCGATTTGAATGCCATGTCATTGATCGTTGATCATTTAAAGGCCAGAAGAAAATTGAGGCATCATCTGCCGGTAAATTTTCAAAAAAATGAGGGTATTTTTGTAAGAGAGTCGAGAATTTTTTCTCAATGTAGCGTGCACGGCTAATTCCTTGCAATGCAACCTCAGCTGTTGGGCAATTAACTGCCGCAATCAGACCTACTTTCCCTTTAACTGGATAAGTACCGAAAAAGCGGCCTGCTCCCCAAAATTCTTGAATCGTGTGGGTCGTTGCTGAATTTTCTTTAGACCACCATACCCAGCCACCCCAACCAGTATCGAAATATTGGTATTGATCATTCGTTAAGATAAGACTTCTGGTTTGCGAGTGTAATCCGTCGGCACCAACAACCAAATCAAAAGTTCCTTCAGTTTTGTTACTAAAGCGAACAGTCACTTCGTGCTCGTTTTGATGCAAAGAGTCAATTTGAGTATTAAATTGGATTGCCAGATCACCACAGGATTTGTGAATAAGGTTCAGAAGTTCATAACGACTAATCAATTGATAGGGTCCATATTTCTTTACTATGGGCGAAAATGAAAACTGTTTAAGCAGTTTTCCCTCACTCGTGTAAGCCTGATACCATTCACCAGCTACCGAGCATTCAAGGTATTGATCATAACAGTCGAGGGCGCGTAATACATTGGCACCGGTAGGGTATAACCCCAGCATATAGCCTACATCATCAAGAGATGTTGCTCTGTCAATGACGAAAGGAGTGACACCTCTTTGTTTAAGTAGCCCAGCTAAAGACAACCCAGCGATTCCCGCCCCGATGATCAGTACTCTCATGAATGGCATCCCTGTTATTTGCGCTCTTACAATTATTAATATACCTTTAAATAATAGGCAACACAGGGTTAAAGGATTAAAAAAATGAATCAAAAATTAGTTGTCATTATCTCCTTACTCATAATCGTGGCTACGCTCTATTTATTTTTTCCAGACACAGCAAATGCAACTACATAAACCCCTAAACTATACTTAAGGGATAAACTATCTCATTGAGGAATAATGATGCGAGCCATCTGGAAAGGCGATATTTCTTTTGGATTAGTTACTATTCCTATACAAATTATACCTGTTGAAGAAAGGAATGAATTGAAATTCCATTTATTGGATTCCCGTGATCACGCTCGCATTCGCTATAAACGGGTTAATAGTGAAACTGACAAAGAAGTCCCTTGGGAAAATATTGTTAAAGGGTATGAATATGATAAGGGAGCCTATATTGTTATTGATGAGCAAGCTTTCGAAGACGCAAGTCCTGATTTGTATAAATCCATCGATATAGAAGAATTTGTTGACCTTAATGAAATAGACAATTTGTATTTCGAAAAACCGTACTATGCACTTCCCGATTCAAAAAATCAAAAAGCATATGTTCTTTTAAGGGAAGCATTAAAAAAAACTCGAAAAGTAGGGGTGGCAAAAGCAATTATTCGGACAAAAGAGTACATCAGCCTAGTGATGGCTCACGATAAAGCCCTTGTCCTGTACCTTATCCATTTTGACGAAACGATACGTAAAGAAGATGATTTTAAGCTTCCAACCGAATCGCTTAATACTTACAAGATCAGTGCGCGTGAAATGGAAGTGGCAGTTAATCTTATTAATGACCTTAGCGCTAAATGGGAGCCTCAAAAATATCACGATGAATACCGTGAGGCCATGAATAAATGGCTCGAAAAAAAGGCAAAAGAAGTTCAAAAAGAGGCAGGAAAGAAAGTCACTGCCCGTCGCCGAACACCTGAAGATGTAGTGGATTTTATTACTTTACTAAAAAAAAGCATGGGCAAAAAAAAGAAGCTGGATTCCGAGAAAGATAATAAGAAACAATCTAAAAAATAAAGTAAAAAAAGCAAGTTAATATAATTAATTAAATACCAAAATAGTATTGAATTTATCTTGCGTAATTTCAATACTATTTTAGTATATCTAGTTGGATTTTAGTGCTTTGAAATTTCTCCTAATAAGCCAGCACTTAAATCTTTATCACAACGTAATGAAATATCACCCAAAGATAAGATGCCAGCTAATCGCTTATTTTTATTTAATACAACAAGGCGACGAATTTGCTTTTCTCTCATACATTTTGCAGCTTCATTTACATCATCGGTATCATAGCAATAATGTATCCCTTTATGCATTACATTACTTACTGGAGTGTCGAAGCCTTTATGAGATGCAACTGCTGAGATGACAATATCTCGATCGGTTAATGCGCCAATAATTTTATCAGTTTTTTTGTCTCCTATTGGCAAAAAACCGGTGTTTAACTGTTGCATTTTTCGTGCAGCTTCTTCAATGGTTGCCGTTGAGAACAAATATTCCGCATGAGGTGTCATAACGTCCCTGACTTGCATGATAATCTCCTTGAAATTTTAAGTGTAGTTCTAATCCGTAAACCTTTCTAAAAAAGTGTAGTTTAAAAATAAAAAAATTCAATTTTTCACATATTAATTTTTTATAATATTTATCAAAAATACTATAGAAAAGAAAGTTTGAGGATAAATTCGCCAAGACAGCTGAACAGATGAAAATCGCCTTGATTATTCAGAGGCTATGAGAATCTTAGACTCTTTTATCGCAGGAAGGCTTTAGAACAATTATATATTTGACAATATAGTCTAATTTATATGAAAATATCTAAATGTGTGTCTAATTAATCCTAAAATGAAAAAAGCAATCAAAGCCTTTCTTCCTACTGCAGAGGCAATCCAAAAATTGTTACATCCTTATGCTGAAGTAGTGGTGCATGACATTAAATTAAATCAAATAGTGGCCATTTTTCACCCTGTTTCAAAAAGAAAAGTGGGCGATTCATCCTTATTTAGTAGAGAAGAGGAGATGGCAATGTTGGAAGATTGCATAGGTCCTTATGAGAAGATGGGTTGGGATGGTAGAAAACTAAAATCCGTAAGCAGCATCATAAGGGACGATAAGAATAAACCGGTAGGAATGTTATGTATTAACCTTGATGTATCACAGCTAGATAAAATAAACCGTTTCATTTCTGCATTCGTTGATAGTGAAAAATTTTCGCCACAACCAGCACCTTTATTTCAAGATGACTGGCAAGAGAGAATAAACAAATATGTCCACATTTATCTCAAAGAACATCATCTCACTTTAGAATCGTTAGCTCGTTCAGAAAAAAAGGAGCTTATTAAACATTTACATCGAATAGGGGCGTTTACTGGTAAAAATGCGGCTTCCTACATTGCTCAGATCATCGGAGTATCCAGAGCAACAATTTACAACTATTTAGCAATTTCAGAATAAAGGTGAAAAAGTATGCTTGATTTTAAAAAAGAAGTATTAGCTGCAGAGAGCAGAATCAGACAATATACCCGGGAAACCCCTTTAGATTACTCCATCGCATTAAGCCGTGAAACGAGAAGCAATGTGTTTTTAAAATGTGAAAATCTTCAGGTTACGGGCTCCTTTAAGGTTAGAGGGGCTATCAATAAATTATTAAGTTTGAGTCCAGCTCAGCGAGAGCAGGGAGTAGTCACGGCTTCATCGGGTAATCATGGCGCCGCAGTTGCATTTGGCTTAAATCGATTGAAAATAAAAGGGGTGGTTTTTGTTCCAGAAAATGTCTCGCCAACCAAAGTTGAAAATATTCGCAATTATACCCAGAATCTCCAGTTCTACGGGAAAGATTGTGTGCAAACTGAACTCCACGCACTCAACTATGCAAAACAACACGATATGGTTTACCTATCTCCCTATAATGATCTAAAGGTCATCGGCGGGCAAGGTACTGTAGGGCTCGAACTCATGAGGCAACTCGATGTGATTGATGTCGTTTTTGTTCCTATCGGAGGTGGGGGATTGATTTCGGGTATTGCTTGGTATTTAAAATCAATAAATTCAAACATCAAAATTATTGGATGTTTGCCAGAAAATTCGCCTGTTATGTCAGAGTCGATTAAAGCAGGTTGTGTTATAGAAAGAGAAACATTGCCGACCTTATCAGATGCTACTGCTGGTGGAATTGAATCCGGGTCTATTACCTTCGATTTATGCGATCAATTTGTTGATGATTATGTTCTTGTATCTGAAGAAGAAATTAAAAGGGCTATAATCAGCTTGATAAATACCCAACACCTTTTAGTCGAAGGTGCTGCGGGTGTAGCTCTTGGAGCATTCTTAAAAACCGCGAAATCAAAGTATTCTAAACATTTTTATGGGGCAAATATTGTGGTCGTTTTAAGTGGGGCAAATATTAGTCTTGAAACATTAAAATTAGTTCTAGTACCGTAGCATGAAGATAATTAGCCTTGATCAAATCAAGAAATGTTTGGTTAAAATCGATATTATTTCTGAAATAGAAAAAGCATTTGTTGCCTATTCAAACGGAAAAGCCGTTGTTTCTCCCGTTGGCGAGCTCTTGTTTCAGGATCCTCCCGGTGATGTTCATATTAAATCAGGCTATATCTTGGGTGAGGAGTATTATGTCATTAAGATAGCTTCTGGATTTTATGAAAACCCGAAATTGAATTTACCTTCTAGCAATGGTTTGATGTTGCTTTTTAGTCAGAATACCGGCGGACTTTGTAGTATCTTGCTTGATGAGGGATATCTTACTGATATAAGGACAGCAGTGGCCGGCGCTATTGTGGCCAAGTATCTTGCACCAAGAATAATCAATAAAATTGGAATGATTGGTACTGGCACCCAAGCTAAATTGCAATTGCACTATTTGAAAAAAATAACTAGCTGTAGGGAAGTTATCGCTTTAGGGAGGAGTGATGAGAACCTTCAAAAATTTAAAATGGAAATGGAAATGGAAGGTTTTCAAGTAAATACCACAAAAGAAGTCGAAGAAATAACAACCTCGTGTAACCTTATTGTTACAACTACACCGTCTAATTTCCCCATTCTTTTTGCTAATCAAATCAAAAAGGGTACGCATATTACAGCAGTTGGAGCGGATGGTCCTAAAAAACAAGAGTTGGATGCGGACATATTTAAAAATGCCGACGTGATTGTTGCAGATAGTATCATGCAGTGTACTAAGCACGGAGAGATTGCCCATGCGATACGTAAAAAAATAATCGATAAGTCTAAGTTGATTGAATTAGGGGATATCCTATCCGGAATGAGACAGGGCCGGAAAAATAATGAACAAGTTACTGTTGCAGATTTAACTGGCCTAGCTGTCCAAGATCTGCAAATAGCTAAATCAGTTTTTGAATCAATTAGGAAAACCTAATACTTTTGCCCGCTAGTATGTTTTTGCACAGCTTTCGCGCTATTATCGATTTCCTTTTTTGACTCCTTTTTCGGGTCAGTTTTAAAAAATTTATCTTTCGTTTTTGAGGGAAGTTGACTGTCATCAAAAGATCTCTTTTCACCCTTAATCCTCAACCAACTGTTTGCATACTCCACTGCATCGATTTCAGTAGCTTTCTCATAACCAAAGCTATATTGCTTGGTGTTGTACAATTTCCAAATTAATATTTTGAATAAGTTTATTTCGTAAGTCTACCGAGGCGGTATAACTTTTTGCCCAATTAATTAATATTTGAAATACCCGAACAAATATATTTTTTAATTGGTTGCTGATTCGCAAATTTGAACTAGATCATCATCTTTAATTGGTCTACCAACCCAGACGTATTGAAATAGTGATGGAATAGATTGAATAGTTTCAATTCGTTCTTTCATTAATAACCAAGAAATGGCATGGCCAATCTGTTCAAATATTATTCTATTTTTGTTAATGCAGAAAACATAATTTAGCTTGCATTCGATTCCGATTTGGAATGATTTGTCTCTAATAGAACTGACTAATCCAGTTAAGTGATGATAATGGCAGAATGGATTTAGAAGTTTTATTTAATTTGTAAATTTTCATTTCGATCGATGTGTAAAGAAAAAGGAGTTCATTGTAGGGCGCAGCGGGATTTCAAGAAGTTGCACAATGCTAAATTACATATAATCCCTCGCTGTGCTCGTAAGTGAGGGAATCGGGCTGTTTCTAGGAGGGGCACCTCAATGCTCACCAAGTGAGCAGTCTATTAATTGCTGTTTCTATAAGCTCTTGGCAAATCTTCTTCCACCTGACAAACTGATGAAGGATTAAATGCGCTAAATAAGCGATATATTCCTGCAATAAAACTAGAGCCTCGAGAGCTAGGGGGATAGTCCTTTAGCTGTGATTGCCGATTGATTTGCGCCGGTAATTCAGCCTGCTCAGTAGCGGCGGCTTCTAATGACACTTCCTGATAAAAAGCATTGGTATTGGAATATAGTGAAACTTCATCAATCTCTGCCTTTTCATCTTCTTCGGTTATGTGGTTGAAAGGGGGTTTTTCTTCACTTAGTTTCTTATAACTGTCTTCATCCAGTGAGATGAATTCATATTGTGAAAAAATTTCCTCGAGCTGCCCGGGCATTAAGCTGCTTTGAAATTCATCAAAAAAAGATTTTTTTACCTCAAACTGTATTTCATTTAAAATTAATTCAGGAATATTCCAGGTTGGCACTTTATCGAGTGTTTTTGAGTTATTGATTTGAGTTATTAACTCTTCTTTTTGGCTAGAGTTCTTTACGAAAGCCACTACCATTTCTTTCATCATGGCTTTTAACTTTTCACCTGCTGTTTCCTTGGTAATATAAATTATTTCCACATCCTCATGAATTCCAGCGTTTAGTGTGTCGGTTAGCTTGTTAATGGTGCCTCCTGCACAAATAGGTTTGTCCTCACCACCTAAATCGCAACCTAACAAATCTAAGTTATAACCCCTCTGTATTTCATACAAATGTTTAACAAAACTTTCTTCTACGGTTTTTATATCACATTTAAGGGCACCGTTTTTTTGATCATGAGCTCCCTCCCAAACCAATGCCAAAATATGCTTGATTGTTAATTTGGATCCTGCTTCCTTATTGCCAAACATCGTGTCCATTCGCGCTATAAAGCGAATCGCGGCTTCACGCTCCAACTGGGATGTCTCTGGTAAATTTTGAGCATTAATCTGTTGAGCAAACTTTTTAATAGCCGCTATATTTTTGTCAATATCCATTTGAGCATATCGACGATTTAGCCGCTGCAAGGACTCTGTTACCGATTTATGGACACTTGCTGTATGAGTACTTTGAGCTTCATTAAGGAGTACAGGGGGAGCTACTACCCTAGTTGTCAATGCACCAGGAGCTAATTCTTGTCTTTCTGGACGCATCATTCTGGCGCCAATAATTTCACTATAAACAGATGGAAAACTAAACTGCTCCTGGAAAGCATAATGAGTTCCATCAAAAATATTAGTAAAACCTAAGATCTGATAGTTATCGTTATTAAGAAGTTCATAACGAACGATGAAGTATAAGCGGCTTGGGTGCATTGTCCATCTACTCAAGATCTCCAACGCGTCTACCTCTGTTGCAAAATCAATTGTCGGTTCATGTCTGAAATTGCCTGTACGAATGTGCTGTGCGATATCTGCAGGGGTAAGCGTGACTCTGTGATAATTTGCATTAGTAATGAATATTGCGGTATATCTAGGCATGATAATTTCCTCATCTGATTAAAACGTAATCAGTCTAAATACCACGTATTAAGACTTTGTTAATCAAGAAGGAAATTTGGGAATGCGCATAATTCGCATGTGGAATATTTTGGAAGTAGTTACGTTGCCAGACAAAAAAATCCCTACCTAAGAGAGAAGGGCATATTTAGAAGCACTAAAAAATCATTAATAGGAAGGACGTTTAGCTGTCCAAGCCTTTACTTTTGGTTCTAATTAATAGCGAGAGATTACCGGTTTTTTAGTTCGAATTTATCAATATGATTGTTGCTATACTAGGGTGATAGATAGTCACCAGATTGATAAGACAAACAAGCTGTATAAGAACATCAAAGAGGAACCAATGTAAAAACGCCATTAAGTGCCTATCACTTGATACTTCACTAGATCTAGCAAGTTTAATGGCAATCTTGATGAATAACGGATGCAAATTCAAGGGATCATATCATTCAGTTACGAATTTTAAAGTATGTTCATAACCATCTGTTCTGAACAATATGGATACATTACTCGGCTTAATGCAGATAGTTCAAGAAATTTGAATGCTGAGCTATTTGTCATTCCTTTTAAGAAAAAGAGATTGAAAATAATTCGTTCTGAATGATTTATATAGAAATGTACAATTGAATACTCAGTTCTCAATTCCTAAAGGAGAATTTTTGAATGGCCTTTTATCTGTTCCCGGGCGTTATGTATGAAAGATTTAGAAAAACAGATCGTGAACACACTAATTTCGCAAGACGTCACTCAAAGTCTACACCATCATTAGAAAATGCTTATAAAGTTTATGAGTTATCAATTAAACAATATTTAGGTTTTGGCTCAATATTGCAATTTGTACCTGGAACAATTGCAAATAGGGCTCGTCAACAGTTATCGAACGAATTAAAACCTGCTATGGAGGCACTGAAGAAGGAGTTTGCTGAACTTTCTGCAACGATTTCTTATCAATATGTCGGAGATATTGAGTTTTATTTTTTTAGGAAGTACTCTCTGCTTCTACCTCTTTATTCTTACTTAAATATCGGACCTCTTTTTAAATTACTAGACGAAGTTGCAGACGGATTTGACAGCCCAGGTATTAATAGAAATAAAAAATTTCCTTTGCTTAGGATTGCTTTTATGTTTCCAATTCTAACAGATATTTTTTATGTCCATAGAAATAGAAAAATTAGACTTCAAGAAAATGCATTAAAAAATGTTATACATACCGTTTTGAACCCAATTAGGCTTCTCGATAATGCTTTGAATTTCTTTCATTTAGGAGTTAACCGAATTTTAGATATTGGTTCAGAACAATCTGCACGATCATCTTTGCCAAGAACCCTTCTGAAAGGTTTGGCTGGACTGATTTTTGGACTTGTTAAGATACCTGTAAAAATACTTAAATTCCTCATAGACTTACCTCTTGAAACCATTCAAACTTTAATTGTTGACCCTCTCGTTCACATAGCAACTTGCATGAGAGAGGCATATGAAAATGATGGAAATGTGAAAGCGCTGATAGTAACGGCAAAAGAGCTTCAAGATGTTAAGGAGTTAAGACGAACTGCTAAAGGGCGGGAAGATACTAGTTATAAGGCAATAACGAGGACAACACTCTACAATACAGCATACATCGGTATAACAAAGAGTGAATTATATGGTGAAGATCCTGTTACACATGAAAGGTTGGTTGCTATAAAAGGCTCTAGTGACAAAATAACAAAAATAACTTCCTTGCTGTCAATCGTAAATCTCTTTTCGGCTCAGCAGAAAATTGCCAAAAATGAAGCTGAAGCTGTTGAAGAAGCAAAATCCATATTATCATCCCCTGTGCTATAAAATTGTTTTTCAAAGTCAATTTCAAAAAGATCTTTGCTTGTAAACCTAGGAAGGATCTTTTAATAATTTCTTATCATTTTCTTCTCAATCTAAGGATGTAACTGAAAGATAAAACAGAAGTTATTCTGACCAATAGAGAGGCTCGTATCCTGCAAGCTTCCTTTTTTCATCATATTCAGAAAAGTCTGGTTAATTTAATTAGCGTGGTTTCAATTGTAATAATTCATCATCCTCTGTAATGGGCTGTTGAAGACTCCATTGCTGCCAAATTGGTGGATTCATTTTCATTTGCTCCTTCTTCTGTTCAATTTCACGGGAAGATAAATCAAGTAACCCATCTAGACTTGAAGAGCTTGAGGCATTTTTGAGGATTTTTTCTTCAACGGGGTAATTGTCATCTTTAGTTGGCTCTTGAACAGGGCTATGACACGCAATTTCTTCCATTTCCTTATTAAATTCTTCTCCTTTATGACCAAAATTAACGAGTAATTTAACTTTTTGATAAAGGTAATTAATAAAAATGGCGAATACCAAAAATATTTCGTAAAAAACGCTGTCTAGTGATTTAATAATGGAATTGAGTATCACTTTCTTGGATTCTGATTTTAGTAATGCGTAAGAAATAATTTCGTAAGAACAGTATCTCTGATCATAACCCATTTTTTTAAAATAATAAGATAACCATTTTTGAAAATTATCTTTGTCTGCAAATAAATACCATCCACTATTTGCATCTATAAAATGATAAGACCCATTCTCATCTTTGCCGAAGCCCATGGCATGTCCCGCAGACAAATTAGACATTGATAAATTAAAATAGCAACTAGGAAATTCAGTAAGATTTTTTATGATATCTTGAGCAACCATTTCTGTGCGGTAAAAAAACCTTTCGCTCACAACGGCTTCGCTTTTAATTTCGAATGATTTCGCAGTTTCGTTATTGATTCTTTTAGATAACTTACCCAAATCATAGTGTGTATTTTGCAGTTCAAAGATATTTAAATTAACGGGAATAGTATGATTGAGGCTTATATATTTATTTGTCGACAGGCTGTATTTTAAAGGCTTAAAAAAAGGGGGATTAGTTGGATTAATCCCAAAAGGATTTTTATTAAGCAAAAGACATCTAATCCATTCAAGGACATACCCAGCGCAAGCACCGGGTAGATTGCCTAAGCGAAAATCCATTGATTGGTGTAAAGGCAAAATAATTTTGCCAAGAAAGCTATTTTCAGTATCAGAGTAAAGTTCATTAAAGGTTTTGAACCTTTGGGGTGTAAATAATCCGTTTTTATTCCTAATTTGTTTAAAATAATGAATAACTGCATCAATGTCTTTTTCTACCTTATTCAAACAATTAATGAATGCTGTTGAATTATTCGTTGAATGAATTATTTCAGAGATGTTCTTTTTTATTTGAATTAATTCATGAATGTCAGGACGATGCATTTGCTTGGTTAATCCATCAAAATTGACTTTCATAGAGGCTTGTTTGCCATGCAAAAGTATTCTTATGAACTTTTCTTCTCCCTTACAAGGAGATGCGTGTAAGTATTTTTGAAGTCTTCTGACAGCAGTAAACAAATTTCCATTTTTATCCGGGAATGACATTGGCTGTTTTAGAATGAAAAAATAAGTACATATTATACATTGATTTGTCAATTTTAACAGGGCATTAAATTATCTTGCTCTGATATATGTAAATTCTTTGTTCAAATGATTCTAAATAAGCGAACTTTTTTGGCACTCATAGTTGTCACTTCAGTTTCTCACAGAAGTTCATTTACATTACACAAGCTTATTTTGTCTTGATATTGTTAACTGTAGCAGTTCGCTTTGATGATACATGCACCGACTCACACCTATGTGTTTATACAGCCAATTCACTTACAGTGAAAAATAATTTTTTCACCAAAAGAGGGATAATCTCTCAATGCTGTGAATCTCTAGCGTCTTTAAAAGTCTGATTATTGTGATAATCAGACAAAATAAATCAATCGTTCAGAACGCTCACAACGTTGATTAAATACTTTATATTTGGCAACTATTATGGAGCGTTAGCATGAAAGCCCAGAAAGTCCTTGTTAATCCTTATGAAGAAAGCTGGCCTGTATTAGATAATGAATATAAACCGATTAAACCCATTACTGAATTTAACGTGTTTTAATTTAACACCAGATGGATCGGATTTTAAACGACTCTGTTTTAACATCATCGGTATCCGCATCATGCAAAAGATTCTTATTGCGTCAGGAGATAATTGTTTGGAAATAGTTGCAAAAAATTGCTTTTCAAAGCGAGCGTTGCTGAACGAACATAATGATCAATTTTTCATGGTGAATTAACGAACGTATCCTAAGATACCCTAAAATAAAGAGATGGAGCCTTAGATGAGATTTGATGCAGCCAAGGAAGCGAGAGGCACGAGCGAGGCTGGCAGTCCATGGTCAGAACCCGGATTGGGAGCTCCGAATTATCAAAAGACTTGCCCCAGCTTCTTTCTGTAATTACGGGTGGGGTGGTTTCTCATCATCCTTTTCGTCAGGAGATTCTAATAATTTTTTTAGATCACTCAAATTCTTCTTAAACTGATTTATTTGAAGTACATTGACATTACTGCTTTCGGTAGCCACACGCTGTGGCTTTGCTAATTGCCTAGCCTCTTCCTCAGAAATAGGTGAGATGCAATCGATAGGTGCTGTGTATATAGTAGGGGTTTCGGTTTTTATTCTACTAAAGTCATGCCCGCCACCAAAGACTAATAAGACATCATTCATTCCCGCATCTTGAGCTGCTTTGATACAGTGATCAACCGCTTGTGCTTCCCGCAGAGGTCTCCATTTTTGTTCAGTTTCTTTAAGCTGCTCCATATTATTCTTTGCTGCCTCTATGTCCTCATGAAGTTGGGACCATGTATCAGGGTATATGGAGGGATAAACTTTGGGTATTAATCCGAGAGAACATAGAATAGGTGCAGCATGATGTTTCACCAACACTTCCCTTTGCTGAGAAGTTAATTTTGCAAAATCATTGTCAAAAGTCTCCTTGCTAAAGAGACTAAGTTCTTCTTCACCAATTTCATCGTTTCCATAAGAGCGCTCATGATCAAGCCCTTCCTGAACGACAACCGCTTGAGGGTGCTTAAGAATCTCTTGCGCGACCGCGAATTGTGAAGCAGCTATTTTGGTTTTTAGGACTTGAGATGAATCAGTAAACATTGAATCTGTATGCTTATACATATCTTCTTTCGGCGCTCCATGGAGCATCTTTATATGAGTAATTACAACAGTTCGTGGATCCATAGTATTTTTCAATAATGAATTAATTTTAAATTGTATAGGTAAAATAAGATTTGTTGTCAATGTGTGCATCGAGCAGAAGATGATCGATGGTCGCGCTATCTCATGAAAGATTCCGGGACCTCCCAGTCCCCGAAATCAGCTAGGACTCCTTTAACATAGATAATCCGCTTTAAATTTTGTTTATGCTATATTTTTTGGGGAGGAATATCCGTAAAAAGAAACCATTATTTACGGGTCGAAGAGTATTATAAGAACAATTGGCATTTTAATTGCCAATCATAATTTAGATAAATCAGGGATTAGATTAGCATTTAACTTGTTTCGGGTTCATTGCAGATAATAATAAACAATTTAAAGCAATCTTATTTATTGAATAAACTCCGATAGATCCGTTTTTAAACTAAAGCGATGCTACACTAATTTAACATTTATCATCAGGACTAGATTAATAATGGGAATTATGGTTTACATCTACTCTGAAATTAAATTTACTTTATCCAGAAAACACGAACTACGATATATAAGATTGTCATCCCTATGATAGGTATAACAATAAAGGCCAAAAAGTTAAAAAAACCTATTCGATTTTCCGGAGATTGGTTATAAAATTTTTTAAAAATTTTCCATTCTCGTTTAAAAAAATTGTTTTTAGCCATTATCAAAGATCCTTAATCTTATTAATTTTAATCACTAAGAGTATACCAACCCGTGCGAAGAACTGACTAGCATAGTTTAGGAATATTCAAGTTGATAAGTTTAAAGGATACAATTTAAACTTATCATTCCCATCTTTGCTATATTAAACGTAACTCAAGTATTTTAGAGAACAAATGATCTTTGCATTTAATTTGTTCCTGCTGATAGCCGATCAGTTCATGCTATTTCTGATCAACTTAATGGTGGCAAGACATGCTGGGACATCGGCCTTTGGAGACTTTACCGTTGCGGTAAACGCCCTATTTTTAATTGGTACATTAATGACGATGGGACTGGATTCTATCGTTGCCCATTTTATACCCAAATACTATGTCAAAAAAAAGCATCTCGAAATTCACGCGCTGGCTATATCAATTAGAAACTTTCTTCAACCGATCTACTTATCGTTTTTTGTTGGTAGCCTTCTTTTAAGTTCAGCAATTATTGCACTCGGCTATTCACTTGAAGATATCCAACAATTTAATATTAGTCATCTTATAACCTTATTTCTTTGGGGCGCTATCGTTGTTTCAATTTATAACATTTATATCCAACTGTTTCGTGCGGTAGGCTTCATGCGAACGGCTGTTATCTTAAATATGTTACAAACCATCCTCTACTTTCTATTTACTGTATTTACTTACCTCTATTTCAATGACATTTTATTTCACAATAATTCTCAGTATTTTGCGCATATAATGCTGATAATTATTATTCTTAGTTATATAGTTATCGGGATATTATTTATCATAATTCACCAGAAAACAAAATTAAAGCTTCATGTTGGTGATGGGGATGATATTAAGATTAAAACAACTGCTTGGAAGAATAAAATAGTTGGCTATACCATACAAAATCTCGATCGATATGCTTTTACAGTAACACCATTATTACTTACTGAATGGTTAAAGAAAGATACCTATATTGTTGGTTTATTTTCTGCCGTAATTACAATTATTTCTTTAGGATTTGCAGCATTAAGCCCTATCAATATTTTAATAAAACCTGAAATTTCAGCTTCTTTTGCTCAGGGGAGAGAATGTCTACTAAACACTACAAAAAAATACATTTATATTTGCCTGGCAATTGCTTGTTTAATTGTGACTGTTATCGGTATTTTCGCCGATCAAATTTTATATTTATTTAAATCAAATTTTATTGAGGTATTACCTTATATCTACATCTCATTAATTAATTTAATTTGTTATGCTGTATCTATGCCTTTAACACTCATGATTCAATACTCGAGTGAAGGAAGCAAAATTGGAGCACAGTTTACAATTTATATTCTGTTGGCACAAATTGCCGCTTGCATCATTTTCATTTCTTGGCTTGGTTTAATGGGCACAATGATTTGCTACGTTGGAATTAATATTATCTACCTGATAACAGCTTTTCTCATTGCTTATAATATCTATCAACAAGAACCATTGGAAGGTCATGAAATTGTGTAGCTCATACGCTTCTTGGTACAATGAGATCTTCCTTTCTTTGGAAAAATTGTTTTATTATTAGAACGTTAATCTATTTTAATTAACCAAAGAGTATCGATAGATGAAATTTAGATCATTTGCTTTTATTTTTTTAACTCCAGGTTTTTCTTCTGAAACAAATACGATTCTTACTGAAAAGGATGGCTACCGATTTAAAGCTGTGGGTATAGACATGGGTAAAAAAGAACAAGTTATTGAGATTGCAAAGGAACTTGTTAAAGACGATTATCAGATGATTGAACTATGTGGCGGATTTGGCCCCGAATGGATACATAAAGTATCAGCAGCGTTAGATCAAAAAGTACCTGTTGGCGGTGTATTTTACGGACCGCAATTTCGCCAGCAACTAGCCGATTTATTTAAATAATTTTTGTAGTATCTTTCCTCTATCAAAAGTTTAAGTAATTTTATCTTAAGCTTTTCAATCTATAATTAATTTGTAGATCTTAATATGAGGCCTTAAAAATGGCGCTGCCTTTCTGGCCTACTATCACACTGAGTGGTTTAGATAGTATTGATGAATCAATTCAACAAGAGCATTTGGCTTGGGTGAAGAAGAATGCTCCTGTGTGTATTGATCCTCAATTAGAAAATGAACAATATTCTATCCTAAATTATCCAGAATTATGGTCTGGTGCCCGCTTTTTTGAAACTGAAATAACCACCACTGTAGATAAAAAGTCAGCTTCAGAAGAGATAACCCAGTTAATTGCAAAAGCCAAAAAGGATCATCCTGAACAAGAAGAAGAAATTAAGGCTTTTGAGAAAAAATACACAAAATACCTTACTACTTTAAAAGAGCGCTCTTTATTAAAAGCGATTCATCAAACGCTGGATAGCATTGATTGTCCCGAGGAAAGTGAGAAAGATTTTGCTTTAATTAGAGCTGAATTTCGTAAAGTTTTAGATACCTCCTCCCTGCTTAATATGCAAACCCGCTATGAGTGCTTGCAAGCGCATAAAGACATCACGTTGCAATGCTATGCCTTGCGTGATAAAGCTAACTCTGATCCACATACCAAAGAAAAAGTACAGCAACTCGAAATTCTTTCAAAGCGCCTTCTTGATATCCATTATGAAGGTGCAAAAAAAATGACTATTACAGATGCAATTGCTCAGGATGTAGCAACCACAACCTCTTTTATAGGGCTAGCTACAGCCATTCCTGCAGCGATATTAGGTATAATGGGGTTTGCCTTTCCGCCGCTACTTGTCCCTGCAGGAATTTTAGGTTCTATTAGTTTTGTTTCTTATACTTCCACTGTTATTTCAGCAATAAAAATGGCCCATGAAGCAATTGGATACGGACGTGGGCCTAATCCTAGTGATGTTAAATGGTTTGTTGCGGATGTTCTACTTTCTCCCTTAAATCTTGCTGGCGGTCTTATTTTTGCAAAGCTAGCCAATTCATTTCGCTCCCTAAAGGCAAAATCAATAATCAACACGGTGAGTGATGTTTGGAATAATGTTGTTAGTAATATTTTTCCAGATACTGTAGAAACGAAAGAAGTAGCAAGCGACATGCTCGAAGTGGGTTCGGTATTCACAGCGAAAGGACAATTAAAAAATACAGTCACGGCCACCTCATGGCAAAAAATGAGAAGTATTTTGGCTGCCTCAGATGGTGAGGCAACTAAGGTAATGGATACAAAAGAAAAAATCACACTCTTAAATCAAGGAAAACAAAGACTTTCCCGAAGCAAAGAATATCGAGAAAATTATGAAGAATTAAGGACTCTTTTATCCAAGGTCGACGATGAGCCACTGTTGGAAGCACTAGAAGCTTATATCAACCTTGAAGAAGTCCAAACCAGTGTAGATAAAAACCGGTATGCCCTAGAGGCTCAAGCTAAAATCTTAGCTTTAGAAAAAATTGTAACTCTTTGCGATTCACAGCAGACCAATCCAATGAACAATACGATTAAGAAGCTTGCAGTTAAATTGGATGAACATATCATCAAGAATTACTCTCGCTTTGAAAGTTTAAGAGAAACTGTTGCTTATGGTCGTGATTTTGCCTATGTCAGGCCAAATGGAAAAGAGCAAGAAAATAGTTTACCAGTAACAAAAAGCTACCATGGTCATATTCTTCTTTGGGATCTTGGTTTTAAAGGGTTACAAACCTCAGATCAGGCAAAAAAAATTAAAAATGCAATTATGGATTATAAACAATTGAAGCCAGACTGCGGCATTACCGATAGAATTAAGGCCTTGGAAACTATCCATTTGTATTGCCAGGAGTACCTTGATCCCTGTAACGGCAACCAAGCGAAAGGAAGATATCGTTATGTGCAAGATCTTTCCACAAACGTGACAAAAGAACTCGATAATTTAAGAGAACTTGCAGCGGAAAGCGATCCAGAATCTCCAGTTTTAGTTGGGTTTAAAGCCCGTTGATGAATGTAAAATAATAGTTAGCCTCTTTAATCAATTGTTGAGTATAACATTTTGTGAGAAAATTTGTGCTCAAATTATAACCTTAGTCAATATAAGCGTGGAGATTTGAGCTATTTCCTCTAACATATTGATAATTAATCATTTCAAATTAATTTATTGTAATTTTTGATCAAATTAAAAAAAGTAAGAAAACCGTATTTACTCAATTGTTTGAATCGACTACCTTTTCGAGCTAGCTTGCCACTTTGCCAGCCACCGAGAAAAGCAGGAAGAAGCATTGCAACTAAAAAATACTGGTTTTTGGCAATAAGTTGTGCAAAATAATACCTGTGCTTAGTTTCATTTTTTTTAGCTAACTTAACCTTCGCCTCTAGTTCGGCTATGGATTTCAAGAGCTCTTTCCTCTGATTCACTTTCATCCCCTTCTTCAGGTGTTCTAAGGCAATCTCTTGTACGTGCAAAACTCATTTGCTTTAAGCGTTGCTTAACATCATTGATGAAATAAAAGGTTAAAGCCAAATTGAGCAATAATATTGTAATCATAGCAGTTAAAGGTTGTTTAGTTAGATGGATTATTACATAACCGATCAAGACCATTAGTGTTAGCCAAATTGTAATTGTTAGAGCTAAAAGAACAATCAAGCCAAAAAGAAAGGGTAAAAAGTTTAATTCAGCTAGTTTAGCTTCCAACTTAAATAGAGCATATATTCCTTTAGCATAATCCGTTTTACTCGAAATAAGCCCTTTAAAGTGTTCAAAAAATTTCATTATTTTTTAAGTAAAGACGATATAATAAAGCCTATACAACCTGCGATCAGTAATGAAGTGAGCGGTTTTTCTTTCACGTGTTGTACAAGATTATCTGTGCATTCTTTTACGCTATCTTGCGCATGACAGACCGTTTTTTTACTTTCCTCGTAAAATTCATTAGCCTTTTCTTTTACATGTTTATATAGCGCATCAGCGTGCTCCAGGCTTTCTTCAGCTTCTTTTTTTATTTTGTCGCCATCCACATTTAATTTAGGTGTGTTTTTTTTATCCATAGCTAAACTCCTTTGGAAGTGAATAATTGAGTAGGTTAGTGCGGCTCGATATTTGGTTCTATCTATGCCAAATAACACAACCTACTCAGAAATTGCCTCGTTGCGTTTTGAACTTGATAATATTAATTACTTAATTCTTACCAAATTGTTCACGCTCTGTGCTTCCACCTAAGGCAGTGGTAGAAGTTTCCCCTTGCATAATAGTATTCTGCACAGCATCAAAATAACCTGTACCAACAAAAGCCTGATGTTTAGTGGCTCTAAAACCAAAGGCCTCTTGAGACATCTCCTTTTGCTGCATGCGTGAGTATGCGAACATCCCCTCTTCTTTATATGCTTTAGCAATTTCAAACATACCTAAATTCAGACTATGCCAACCTGCTAGGGTAATAAACTGATATTTATATCCCATCTCAAAAAGTTGTTCTCTAAACGTCCTAAGATCTTGCTCTTTTAAATTTGCTTGCCAATTGAAAGAAGGTGAGCAATTGTAGCAAAGTATTTTTTTAGGAAATTTTTGACGGATAGCCTCCGCAAATTGACGTGCTTGTTGGATATTTGGTTTTGAGGTTTCACACCAAATCATATCCGCATACGGTGCATAAGCTAAACCTCGACTAATTGCTTGCTCAATACCGTTTTTTACATAATAAAATCCTTCAGAAGAACGTTTACCCGTCAAAAAAACACGATCGTTTTCATCAAAGTCACTAGTTATTAATGTAGCGGAATCGGCATCTGTACGCGCTATAATGAGTGTTGGGACGGCACAAATATCAGCAGCTAGTCGAGCAGCGATCAACTTTTGGATGGCCTCAGAAGTTGGGATCAAAACCTTGCCTCCCATATGTCCACATTTTTTAGCCGACGAAAGCTGGTCTTCAAAATGAACTGCTGATGCCCCTGCTCTAATCATGTGCTTCATTAATTCAAAAGCATTTAAATTACCACCAAAACCGGCTTCAGCATCAGCAATGATGGGAGCATACCATTTTGTTGAACGATCCCCATCAAGGCTATGAATTTCGTCAGTACGTACTAAAGCATTGTTGATTGACTCAACTAATTTAGGCACTGAATCTACAGGATATAAACTTTGATCAGGATACATCTGCCCTGCTGAGTTGTTATCTCCGGCAACCTGCCATCCTGAACAATAGATTGCTTTAAGACCAGCTTGCACAGCTTGGACAGCCTGGTTCCCTGTAAGGCAACCTAAAGCGGTAACAGGCGTATTCTCTTGTAACATAGACCATAACTTTTCAGCACCATATTTTGCTAAGCTATATTCTATTTTCACGGATGGCCTTAGTTTAACAACTTCTTCGGTACTGTAAGGACGCTGAATTCCTGCCCAGCGAAGATTCGATTTCCAATCTTTATTTAACTGATTAATTTGTTCTTGCTGGTTCATGTTCATGGTATTCCTTCCTTTGGTTGTTAACTAACATTGGGTATGCAGGTAGGGTTAGAAACTCATCAAAATTATCTTTTGTTATCATCCCAACAAATAATTTAAATGCATTTCCTAGTTCTGGGTCCGTCAATCCTTTTTTTGTTATTTTAGTTTTAATCTTTTCTAACTCATCTGCTGCCAAAATATCGAACAAATCTTTGTCAAATTTTCGTCCATCAGACAGACGGACGGCAAACTTTAGCCATTGCCATAATTGCGAGCGGCAAATTTCGGCAGTTGCTGCGTCTTCCATTAGATTATTGATAGGAACACAGCCATTTCCCTTAAGCCAAGAATACAGGTATTGAATACCTACGCTGATATTGTTTCTTATACCTTGCTCTGTAACTTTCCCTTCTGGAACCTTTAGTAAATCACTTTGAGTGACGTTAGGGATGGGCTGATGTTTGTGAATTTGATTTGCATCTGGCATTAACTCCTCGAATGCTTTAAGCGCAATCGGAATTAATCCTGGATGCGCAACCCAAGTTCCATCGTGGCCAGCACTGGCTTCACGTTTTTTATCAGCAAGAACCTTCTCCATAGCCTCATCGTTTGCTTTTTCATCTCCTTTAATGGGAATTTGTGCAGCCATTCCACCCATTGCATGGACACCTCTTCGATGGCAGGTTGCGATAAGTAAATGAACATAGGATTGAAGGAAATGAGTAGTCATTGTGACTTCCTGACGATCAGGCAAAACAAATTCGGAATGATTTCTGAATTTTTTAATAAAACTAAAAATATAATCCCAACGTCCACAATTTAAACCGGCTGAATGCTCTTTTAATTCATACAAAATCTCATCCATTTCAAATGCGGCACTGATAGTTTCGATTAATACCGTTGCTCTAATCGTACCGCGTGAAATATTAAGCAGTTGCTGGGCACGGCAAAATATGTCATTCCATAGTCTGGCTTCTAAATGGGATTCTATTTTTGGTAGATAAAAATAAGGCCCGCTGCCCTGCGCTATTAGTTTTCTTGCGTTGTGATAAAAAAATAGGCTGAAATCAAAAATTGATGCTGATACTGGTTGATTGTTAATCAGAACATGCGCTTCATCAAGATGCCAGCCCCGCGGTCTAACCATTAATGTTGCCGTTATCGGGTTAAGTTTATATTCTTTATCGTTTTCTGGATTTCGAAAAGCAATTGTTTTATCAACTGCATCACACAGATTAAGTTGACCTTGGATACAATTATCCCAAGTTGGCGAATTAGAATCTTCAAAATCAGCCATGAACACCTTTGCACCGCTGTTTAACGCATTGATAATCATTTTGCGATCGACGGGGCCAGTAATCTCGACACGCCTGTCGAGTAAATCATAAGGGATTTCTGCAGCTTGCCAATTTCCGGCGCGTACATGCTCCGTTTCTTTAAGGAAATTAGGATAGAGTCCTTGATCAAATTGTTTTTGTTTTTCTTGCCTTAACTTAAGAAGCTCTTTGCGGCGTGGTCCAAACTCAACCTCAAGTGTCCTAAAAAAAGCCAATGCCTCGGGAGTTAACATCCTGGCAAAATTATCATTAAGTTTTGGTTTTATTGTTACATCCTGTATGATCATTCTTTGACCTTATTGAGTAATATTAGTTACGCATATCATTTACAAACACTTTAAAGGCAAGAAATATGCCATGAGTATTTATTTGAACATAGTTAAGGCAGAATGCTATCGATGTTAAGCATTTTGTCCTGGCGATGCATGTCCATTGTGATCAAAATTCACTGTGCATGCATAACGGCATGAAGCATGTTTGGGAACTTTTTTTCCATTTTTGGTCATGTCAACATCAGTATACCGACAAAGTATACTTGTTCCACGTCGATATAAATGACCAGCAGCTCCCTCTTGCTGAACCGATGAACCTGTCAAGTAATTATACAAACGTTTTGCTTCTTTACCTTTAAGAAGGAGACTGGTGGTAGTTGAGGCATGGATCGTGAAAGCAGTTAAAAGACCCACTGTAAATAAAGAAATTAATACTCGTGATTTCATCATTTGCTCCTGCAGTTAAGGAATCCTCACAAGTAATATTACATTGCTTTTACGAAAACCAATAGTCTGCTAAAGCAGTATTTTTATAATAAGATAAATGGTTATCAAAAAATGCTTTTGCTTTATCTTTTTGTTTATTGCGTGACAAACTCATGACATACGTTTGAAGGAATAACTCATCTTGGGGGTCACTTCCCCCGACTTGAAAGCATCGATCGATTATTGGCTCCATTAATTTGCAGGAAGCTCCATAGTCTTCTTGTGCAAAAGCGCCGACTGCTTTGCAGAGAGGGAGATTAACTTCACACCATAATTTTTTTGTTAACCCCGTAGGAAGGGAATGACAATATTTTGTAATTGATTCGAGTGATTGATTAACCTGCCTGTTCTCCCCTGCTTTTGCCAGGCAATAAATAAAATGAATATTATTAAATCCTGTGTATTGCTCATAGGGATGAATACCAAGATAAGGAATTATAGAGCGAAGGATTTGCATTTGTGGCAAACCAGCTATATCCATACGCCACAATAGCGAAATTGCATCAATTTGCTCACCACATGACTCTGGTAAAGTCCCGAAGATTCCATTAAATAACTGAATTGTTGCTTCCTCATTACGATTTGCTAAATAAAACAACGCCAAATGCCAAGTGTTATGGCTTTTTAATAAGGATAAGATATTATCCCAACTTGCTTTAAATTGGTTTAGGGAAGTTATTCCTTCTGCTATTGCATTCTCTAAAAGTAATACGTGAGCCAAGGTATGGTGAGCCCAAGGCGTGTTTTCATTCATTGCAATAGCTTTTTCAGCCATCGCCTTAGCTTCTGGCCTTTTTCTGCATAGCTCAAGTGCAAAGGAGTGGGTCGCTAAAAAATGAGATTCATCTTGATTCACCTGAGCTACAGACTCACATAAGCTCAAGAACCATTTCCCTTGAAAAGCCTGCCCGCTGCAATAAAAAAGCCATTCTGCAAATTTTACTGCTAAAGTATCGCGTGGAAAAAGCTTGGCAATAGCAGTAAAGATACTGAGAGCGGCTTCATAATCCAACTTAAGCCATGCAGTTATTGCTTGGTACAGTAATTTTTCACGCAAATTTGCCGATCTTAGTTGTTTTTCTGCTTTGACGAGATAGGTTGAAGCAATACTTGTCGCCTGATTTTCTTGGGCATACAAATAAAATGCTGCGGCATAAATCTGAATAAGCAAATTGTCAGGGAATTGTTTTGCAGCTTTGATAATCTCTGCGGCTGATTGCCCATAGCCCAAAATTTGTTGATGAAAATGATTAATACAGTCAATAACTTCAGCTGAATTTGTGGTTACAGCTAAACCTCTTTGCGTGTCCATAGGCATGTTCGGCTAAATGTTTAAATAAATACTAGCATAGATGTTATTTACGGTTGTTAAATCATAGGGATATTCGTTTCGTCTGACCGTTTTGAATCATTACCTGCAAAAAATGTTTGATACAATTTTTTTAGCTTGCTAACTAATTGTGTATTGCCAGATGGAATGTGGGTAAAGCTCTTTAGGAAGCTGTTTGATTTGCTGTCTCTTATTAAGCGCGAATAATTTCCCCCCACGGTTAAATTTTTTATGGGCTCAATATGCGAAAATTTTTCCCCAACATGGGTTTCGATTGTGTGCAGAATTTTACTCAGTAAAAGAGGTTCAAAAGGTTTATATTTAGCGTAGTAACGAGCTATTTCAGTCGCTATGAGAAATGCCGTGTATTTTTCATTCTTCAGTGAATTTGTATATTTTGATAACTCTTTGATAAATAATCTATTATATTCAGATATCTTAGTTTGTAGCTCTTTCGAAAATTCCAAATTTAATTGATATTCTAAAGCGTTATATAAATTTGCTTCTTCTTGAATTTTACTAATTACTGTTGCTACCTCTTGTCGGTTGCCATGTATTATTTTTCCTGCTTTTACCCATAAAACAATATCACTTTCCCTTTGCTTTCTCCATGTATGGTTATACACTGCAGCCATAACTGTTTTATTGTAATAATTTGTTGCAATTTGGTCAATAATGTTGATTTGACTATGCCATTCTTCAGGAATAGGAATTGCGCCTAATGAAATGGCTTCTGTTAAGGATTGATCCCCTGCTACACCGCACATATCGGATAAACGCATAAGATTGAGTGCTAAATCATGCGAAAATCTTTTCCGATGAAATACTCTAAACTCCCTGGCATCAGGATTAAGTTTATTAAGTAAAACAGTATCTGTGGGAACTTCGGAATCTCCGGTATAAAATGAAATTTTGGAGTACCCGAGTTTTGCTAGTTCTTCTCTAAACGAATCGTCACTTAGCATTTCAAAAATAACTTTATCTTTATTATTTTTATCTGAAGCACTGACAAAATAGTTAGCATGTTGTTTGTCATTACTCGCAGCATACACGACTGCGGCCCGTTTATAACTAATTGGAAAATTATAATAAGAATAGGCGAAACTATTTTGGTTAATAAATTCAAGCTCACTTCCATCTCGTCCGGCTAAAATCTGTGATTGCAGTAAAGGATCGTTCATATCTGTAATTATTTTTCTTCTCAATTTACCTTTTTCAGATGGCTTAAGGCAGGAAAATTGTTTTAAATCTGGCTCAATCAATATACCTGGATAATCCTTACCGATATTTCCACTAAGACAAATAATTGGAGGATTGTATGGCGATTTCTCATATAAACCATACTCTCCGATGAAAATTTGAGGATGCGGCGTGCTGGGTTTGCTATAGGCTAACGAATTATCAAAAATGGCGGTTTCAATTTCTAACCAGGCTTCATTATAGAAATCTTGAGACAATTGCCAGGTACTACCCCTATCGATAAAATTGATGTTCGAATAAAGTTTGTTAGTCCAAAAATCAGAATCGATTTCCGCTATTTTTTTAAATGAACTTCCTTCACCTATAATATGTAGCGTTGCATGGGGGTATTTTTTAATTAAAAACTTAGCTATTTTGATGGCAAGACTAACATCACCATAGCCATTTTGATCAATCATGTACAAAATAATTGGACCAGCGAAATCCATTTCGATATTCCCACTATTTAAAACTTCGCTGGAATTAATCATTTGTTTAAAAAATAAATCACACTATTATTAGTGTAGACGAACTAAATTGCCTTGTTTTTGAATTTGTTTTCATGCTCGATTAGCCATTTTTTTCTTGTAAGCCCTCCTCCATACCCACCTAGGTCACCATTATGGTTAATAACACGATGACAAGGGATGATAAGGCAGAGCTGATTTGCACCGTTTGCTTTAGCGACAGCACGATAGGCTTTCGGCTTTCCTACAGAGTTGGCGAGATTTGAATAAGACTGTGTTTCTCCATAGGGTATTTCATTGAGAGCATCCCATACTTGTTCCTGGAAAGGAGAGCCGAGGGTTTTTATCGGTGTTTTAAATTGTTGTAAGGTTCCTTGAAAATAGGATTTTAATTCACTATCGATTGACATCAATGGTTTAGATAGTCCAGGAATGATTGCACAACTTGTTTTTTTACGTAACCGCTCAACCTCTAGCTCCAATCCCCGGCGATCGACAAATTCAAGTAAATATAATTCGGTTTCACTTGCAATAGCGATCATTGGGCCTAACATGGTATCCAGCCATGCTGCTTTCAGGAGAGCACTGTTACCCGATTTGGCAGGAGCAACGCCCATAATCTGACTAAATGCATCTCTAAAACCGCTTCCTGAGCCATATCCCGTTTCAATCTGTGCTTCAATCACTGACATACCATTTCTAATTTTATTCATTGCTAAACCTATTCGTCTTGCTCGTGCATATTCCACAAAAGTCATTCCAAATCTTTTTTTAAATTGACGCCGCGCAGTAGCTGCATGTGCTGAAAATTGCTGGAAATCTTCATTTTTCCAGCGTTTCTCTGGGTTTTTTTCAATTGCTTCTACGAGTTGTTTAACTAGTTGTGAAACTTGGCTTGGATGAGAAAGCGGTTGGCAGCGCTTGCAGGGTCTAAACGAAGCAAGAAGGGCTTGTTGTGCTGTCTCAAAAAATTCACAATTTTCAAATTTAGGCTTTCTTGCTGGACAAATTGATCGGCAAAAAACACCGGTTGTCTTTACGCCTACATAAAATATTCCGTCATATTCTAAGTTTTTATCCAACATCGCTCGATAATATTCATTTTTAAGTATTTCACTAAACATAGCCTACTCTAGTTGCAAAATTTTACTTCATTAATAAAATTGTACTGCGGTTTAAAAATTACGCCGCCGAAAAAGAAACATCAATTTTTTTTTCGAAGCTCGTGTGAGAATAAGCCGATTACGAAGTGGATTAAAAGATAAAAGCATTCTTTTTCATTTATACTACTATGTATTAAACACAATATGAGTTAGAGTTTTTATGAAACGTAATTGGGATATGATCAGGGATATTCTTTTAAAAGTAGAAGCCCTAGAACCAAATGCTTTATTAACTTTAGACAGTTTTCCGCTCAATGAGCATAATGAAGTTTCTTATCATTTAGAAATATTAGAAGAAGCAGGACTGCTACGTGGTAAAATTCATAAAACTCCTGGGGGTTCACCACATAATTTTCATTTAATTCATCTCACTTGGCTTGGACATGATTTTTTAGAGTCAATTCGCTCTGAAGCCATTTGGACTGAAATTAAAGATCGACTAAGTTCTAAAAAAATAAGGCTGAATATCGAGAATATAATGGCAGTGGCCCAAGCACTGCAAGCAAACCACTGACATAAATTGCTACCTAGTCTGAATTTTGGAAAGGATAGTTAGAAAGTTTTTTTGTTTACCACCATGCAAATTGTGCTTAGACTTTGCCTCATACACAAAGATTTTTCTATCTTTTAAAGCTTCCATATCGGAATTTTCATTTTATTGTCTGCTCTCTGCTAATAAGTGATTTTTTTGTTTTTTTATCGTAGAGTGTGAATGTGATACTTGTGCATTAGTGCAGTCCAAAAAAATGATGAATAAAAAATACTAATGAAACAAAAAACTAAACTCAGTGTTTTAAACAGTAAGTGAAGGTTTAGACCTGGCGTGGGTTTAAGATAAAAACTATAGGCCCCTATTAAACCACATGCTGTACCGAGTAAAATACCACCTATAACATCCGTTAACCAATGTACACCAAGTAAAAGACGTGACAAAGACTCCAAGACAAGGAGTACAGCGATGATGACTATTTTTAGCCAGTTAAAGCATTTCATTTTAGGGACAAGAGTGGATAAAAAAATTAAATATGAAGAAAATAAGACCATATGAAAGCTTGGAAAAGCAAATTTATTCGGGTCATAGGCAAACATTCCAGGACGAGGTACCGCCAAAGTATTTTTTAAAGAATATGCTAAAACGGCAGCCAAAACAATGAGTGAAAATAAATGTACTGCCAACCGTTTTTGTTGTTTAAAAAACAAAAAAAAGCTCGTTATTATAATCGTTGGAATAATAACAAACTTATCACCAAAAAGAGAAATTATAATGGCAATATAACTTAAGAGAAGGGTATAAAATTTATTCCCAATGACTTGATGCAAATACACATTTAAATAGAGATTTGAACCATTCCACTTAACAATAATAGCTAAAAAGATAAATAAGATAAAACAGACGATGCTTCCAACCAAATATAGAGATGTCTGATGTTTGATTTTTTTAGTCGCATGGCTCATAAAAATCCCTTTGCATATGATTTGACTGTGAGATAGAGTACTTCGCTCATAACTTTTTCAATTAGTAGTAATCTCCTATCTTAAATGAAGATCGAACAAACAGAGGTTAGGCACAAGCTTGAGAAAAAAGGGAAAACGAATAGTAAGCGCTGCAAACAATGTTTTTTTTACCCAATTTTCTTTCAAGATGTGCCGAAACAGTTTTTCCGAAAAAAAGCATCATTGCAATTATTCACCTATCTTAGGTTAAATTAATTTATCTCCTAGACTAAACTGCTTTTAAATCTAATTGGATTCCATTTTTTGTTTGAAGCCTCGTTGCTTCCTGGGTGAGATTCTTTAAGAATAAACATAGCGATAATTAGACTAATAAAATAACAACAAGGTAATACAAAAAGTGCGTAATTATAGCTTTGAACTGTGTAAACTGGCACATCGTTGACCATACTCCATCCAGAACTGTGTTTAAGAAAAATACCTACGAGTGGCTGGAATATAGCACCTCCCACTAATACTGAAAGGTTATTAAAACCTGAGGCCGTTCCTACCAGCTCAGCTGGATTATTATCCTTGACTACAGCAAAGCTGACTGTTTGGCCTCCAGCACCGAAGCCAAACATAAATAACACCAGATACATCCAATTAATAGAAACATTGGGCATATACAGTAAAATTAGCGTTGCCCCTAATCCAAAAATTGAGCTGATGCTTAAAGCTAAGCGGCGGCTGTAAAATCGGTCACTAACCCAGCCAAGTAAGGGGCTTCCAACTCCGATACCCAACCAGATCATGGAACAGAGTCCCGATGCCACAAGAACGCTTACTTGATATTTTTGCTGTAAGTAAGGAACTCCCCATAATGCTGCAAAAACAGCTATCGGAGTCCAAATCGTAAAAGCATATGCCCCTATTATCCACGTGTATGAGCGGTGACAAACACTTAGAAGACGCCGCCATTCTTCTTTAAAGTGACGCTGTGGCGCAGATTGCGTCGGTTGATGTGGATAATCTCGTATGACAAACCAAATAAGCGCTGCTAAACACAAGCCAATAACAGCAAGAATAAAACTCGCATAACGCCACCCCACTACCTCTATTAATGCAGCTAACGGCATTTCTCCAAACATGGCTCCCACCGAACTCATGAGTTGCGCAACACCAGCAAGAAAAGCAAATTGATGCGGTGGAAACCAGCGTGATACCAATACTAAAACGCCAATAAACGAAAAAGCTGATGCAATACCAATAAGCAAACGACCTAAAGCTGCTGTAAATAAACTATTTGTCGATGCAAAGAAAAATGAGCCAATTGCACATAAAATTAAAGCACAAGTCATTAATTTACGTGGGCCATAGCGATCAAAAAGCAACCCTGCAGGGAGCTGCATTGGTGCATAAGCATAAAAATAAAATGCCGATATAATGCCAAATCCAGCTGCACTTACTTGAAAGGTTTTCATCATTGAGTCAGCCATGACGCTGGGGGCTACTTGCAATACAAACTCATACAAATAAAAAGTAGCGGATAATAAAAAAACAACATAAGCGCTAAATTTACTAGGCATTTGAGTGGTTGTGTTTTGTGTGTCCAAGGCAATATCTTAACTTGTTGAAAGATATCATTACACCCTAAGCTAATTTGATTTGTCAATGCCCCCAGGATAGATTGCGCCTAATATTGTACTTCGCTTTGCTCCAGTAATCTGACTTAAATCTAGTGGAATTCTATTTAAGGTTTTTTCTGCAAGCCAAGCACACATCGTGGCCTCGATAAAATCAGGATTGATGTGAATTGAATCCGTGCTGTGTATTTTCAGTTCTGGAAGTAAATGGCCCAAGGCAGCAAGCAAAGCTGAATTATGTGCCCCACCACCACAAATTAACAGCTGACAAGGTGCTTTTGCTTCCATTTTTATGCCCTGCGCTATCGCGGTAGCTGTCAACATTAATAAGGTTGCTTGCACATCGTTTATCGAATAATGAGGGTCTAAATGACTCTCGAGCCATGCTAAAGAAAAATATTCTTTACCGATACTTTTGGGTTGTTCTCGCTGAAAATATGGATCCGCTAGCATTTTTTCTAATAAGGGTTCGATTATTTTCCCTGTCGATGCCCAAACACCATTTTCATCATACTCTTGGCCAAGATTTCTTTTTATCCAGATATCCATTAAACAGTTACCAGGCCCTAAATCATAACCCCTTACCGTGTCTTCATCGGCAAGATAAGTGACATTGGCAATGCCGCCAACATTTACTATGGCGAGAGGAAAATTAAATCCTTTAAATAACGCTTGATGATAAATTGGGGCAAATGGAGCACCTTGCCCTCCAACCACTAAATCACGGGTTCTAAAATCAGCAATAACAGTTATTCCAGTTAATTCCGCAATCGTATGGGGGCAACCTAATTGCACTGTATAGGGGATTTTTGCAGTAGCATCATGACAAAGCGTTTGTCCATGACTTCCAATGGCTTGTATCGCATTCCGTGGCACTTGTACTTTATTCAATAATTCAATAGCGGCATTAGCAAATTCTCTTCCTAACAAGGTATTAAGCTGACTATATGCTTTTAATGAGGTTTCCTCTCCGTTTAGAACAGCATTCAGGTATTGCTTTGCTTCTACGCTATAGGGACGGGTAATTCCCGCAATATATGAATTCGAGGAAAGATCGACAAGAGCAGCATCAATGCCATCCATACTGGTACCCGACATTAATCCGATAAATAGTTTCTTATTTGTTAGGTTCATTTTGGCCTATTTTTCTTTTTGTTTAAGATGACGGTATCTCATTCATTTGCACTTGAACTATCTTGTGAACTGCTTAAACTATAGGCACAACATAGCTCAAGAAACAATTAGTACGTATCGTAACGAAATAGAGTATCCATGCCCAATTCAACCCCATTTTGGTATTTAGGGATTTTATCTACGTTTTCTTTAATTACCTTTGATTTATATCAACCGGCTTTACCTGCCATAACGGTGTATTTTAATACAAGTCAGGCTTTAGGTCAGTTAACTTTAAGTCTATTTTTTCTCGTTTTTGGACTCTCTCAGTTAATATGGGGGCCATTAATCGATCATTTTGGACGGCGTCGCACATTAAAATTGAGCTTATTTATTTTCCTTTTTTCTACAATTGGCTGTATTTTTTCCAGAAATATTGAAATGTTAATTATTGCAAGAATATTTCAAGGTTTTGCAGTTTGTTGTGCAAATGTCGTTGCTTTTTCTTCTTCACGCGATCAGGATGACAGTACGGAGCGTGCAAGAGTCATCTCTCATATTTCAATGATTGTTTCCGTTTCACCTATTTTTGCACCTCTTATCGGATCAGTTATCTTTACTCAATACGGTTGGCAAGCAACTTTTATATTAATGGCAATTCTTGCTGTCTTCCTTCTTATAAGTGCAAAATATACTTTAAGGGAATCTCCCCATTGGCAATGCTCAGAGGGAAGTTTTCTTTTCCGTACCTCACTCGCCAGCTATAAAAAAATTTTAAGCCATCGACGATTATGGATCGGCATTTTTATCATTACAGCGTCTTATTCCTGCGTAATGATTGTGATTGTTAGTGCTGCCTACTTAATTATTGATAATTTGAATTACTCGCCTTTCATTTTTTCGATATCCTTCGGCATTAATGGTTCAATGTTAATACTGGGTAACTACATAGGAATTAAATTAAGAGAAAAAAAATCCCTGCCGTGGAATATACATGCGGGCAGTCTGTTGATGATTCTGGGCGCTTTCATGATGCTGATTCTTTTCCATATCTTTGGTTTAAGTTTAATAACCTTGGCTCCAGTGTTGATCATTTGTTTAGGGATAAGCATTACTAATCCGCCTACTTTTTCCCTAGCTTTATCGAATTATCATCAAGAAGCAGCGACTGCCACAGCAATAATCAATACAGTAAGGATGTCCGTTGCCGCTATCGTGGCAGGGGTTCTTGCGGGATTAATTGTTTATCGGCCCCATTTTCTAGCCCTAAGTTTATTTACTTGTTCTTTAATATGCTGGTTTTTTAGCTTATTTATTATTGAAAACTAGATTGGATTAATTAGTTGTTGAGCTGTGTTTACCCAACTCGAACCTTAGCTTGGGTAAGCTTAAAGCAACGATAAAAATTTTCAGTTGTTTGTCGTGCAATTTCTTCATAACTGACCTGACGAAGCTCACTCAAGGCAATTGCGACATATTTAACAAGTGCTGGGTGGTTTTGTTTGCCACGAAAAGGTACAGGAGCCAAATACGGGGAGTCAGTTTCGATTAATAATCTATCGCTGGGAATTTTTTTTGCCACTTCATGTAAAGCAGTTGCATTTTTGAATGAAACAATACCTGACAGAGAAATGTAGAAGTTCATATCGAGTGCGCGCTTAGCCACACTCCAATCTTCTGCAAAGCAATGCATCACTCCACCTATCTCTTTGGCTTTTTCCTCTTCCATAAGTTTTAAGGTATCTTCTGCAGCTTGCCGGGTGTGAATAATCAAAGGCTTTGCAACCATAAGCGCTGTTTGGATATGGGTACGGAAACGTTGACGCTGATGCTCTTGGGCGTCGCCAACTTCTGTACGATAGTAATCGAGCCCTGTCTCACCTATTGCAATGCAAGCCGGATGCTTTGCTAAATTTACGAGCGTAGACTTTGTGGGTTCAACAGTTACCTCTGTGTTTGGGTGTAAGCCTACTGAAATACTTATATTTGGATAATTATCGGCCAATTGACAAAGTGTAGGAAAATCATCGAGCTCAACGCAAACGCACAAAAAATGTTCAACTCCACTTTCGCTAGCACGCGTAAGAACATTGCCAATGTCATTAGCAAAATCAGTTAAATCAATAAAATTAAGATGGCAATGTGAATCGACGAGCATGATTTGGGTAGTAGGTTTGTAACTTAGCTTGATTTTAGCATAGCAATAGAATCCAAGAAATCAAAAAGCCCATGGAAAGTTTGTTGATCTTCTAACATCTGGTTAAATTTATTGCATTCGCTGGGAAATATCGCTTTCCAACTGTTGTACATTTTCTTCATGCTCTGGCGTAATTAATTTTAATGCAGTCTTATGTCTATTTTCAGCAAGGGTAATTTGTCCGTTGGATTGACCATAAACTTTTCGGAGCTGCCCTAATTCAGTTTCTAAATTAGAAATCCTGTTTGACGTCATGGATAAACTCAAATCCAAGTCGGAATTAGCTTTATCATGCGCTAAAGCCAAACTTTGGATTGGCTCTGAGGATAAAAACTTATTATTAAACCACAAAACTAATAGTTTGAAAGGGTTAGCTTGTTTATAATGATCTTCAAGCCCCCATTTTTCCAAGATGCTTAATGGTGTTTGCCTCTTCTTTTCTTCCTTTAGCGCTTGTAAGCCGTCAATTTCTTCATTTAGTGTTTTAAGCTTGCCTCTTAGTTGAGTTTCTAGATTATTGCTTCTATCAGTGTAATATTGGTTGGAAAACTCAGATTCGTCCAAGGAAACTTGAATATGCTGTTTTTTAACTTCAAGCATTACCTCTAAAAACTCTCTTTCTGTGCTGCCCGCATTAGCGTAAAATTCTGTCTCGCTTACATTACCTTGTAGGCCTTTCTGCTGTATATATGAGTCTAAAGCAGACATTTCAGAACTTATTTTCTTCGGGTCTGTTTTTCCCTGCTCAATCCTTAAGGTTTGATGTCTTCCTTCGCGAAGCATATGTTCAAGTTTTTGGTAAGCATTCTCCAATTTAAACCATTCTTTTACGTTGTGTTCGTCATTTGGTAACAGTTTTCTACAGTATAATTCTTGCAAGAGTAGATAGTTAATTTGGAGTTTAATCAATTCCGGATTGCTATAGACTCCTTTATTAAAATCCTTAGCCAATTTTTCAAAGTCCTTATAGGCCTGCGAAGCCGCATCTTTTAATGTTTGAAGAGAGGTATTGGCATGTTCTTTAGTTAATTGTGCTTTCGTCTCTAATAGGTATTGATGAATATCTTTGAACATAATGGGTGATTAAAAGATAATATGTATACTATATAGTCTACTCTTAATTTATTAGCGGATTATTAAGTGATTATGTAATGACAGGGCATAAGCTTTGATAGCTCAAATCTGACAGTAGATAAAATAACGACCCTCTTCTGATTCCTCCTCCCGCAACTTGTAAGGGGGAGCGGACTCCGCGATTCTAGGAATCGTTAATTGGGGAGAAAAATATATCTCTTAATTTTATCCTGAATAAACCATAGTCATGTAGCGTATTCGTTAGGTCTTGAGATGAAGTATTTGAAAAAGGATGAACCGTTAATATATTCTGTAATGATCAATATTTTTATAAGCTAATAATAAACTTTCCAGCATTAAATTTTGATTGAAAGCGATATTTTGGTGTATTTTCTTCCTGATTTCATTTACTTGATCAAGTTGCTTAAATAAATGAGTTATTTTAAAGTGTTGTGCTAATTCATTGAGCCCTTGCGTCCAACTTCTTTGGCTTCGATTACCATTAAATTTGTAATCAATGAGTTGAGCATGTATCAAATAAATCAACCACATTAAACTGCTAAAATCGTGAGCTAGCCACTTCTCAGCCAGAGTACAAACAGACAGTTTATTTATCATCAAGTTATTCAAATCAGCAATGATTGTTGGGAGCTGGCTAAATAGAATCCCTCTTTCTGTTTCAGCACTATATTCTTCACCTGTTGTTAAATAATCCGCTTTTATATATTCGGTGGAGGAAAATCGCCATTGTTGACAACGACTAATTATTGTGGCTGGCAACGTACTTATTTGTTCAGCAATCAAAATAAAATTTACTGCTTCAGGTGGTTCTTCAAGTAATTTCAGTAATGCATTTGCTGCCGCAATGTTCATTTTTTCTGCAGGACTAATGATTATCACTCGCTTTCCTGCTAATTGCGCAGAAGTAAAGGCAAGATCATGCAAGTCGCGAATCTGATCGATCTTAATGTTTCCTCCAGCTTTATCCGGCTCGAGAAAGCATAGATCTGGATGTTCTTTTATTTGCAGCAAGCGACAAGATTTACAAAATCCACAGGGTTTCTGTTCATTAAAGCAAAGGAGCGCTGCAGCTATCTTGTATGCAAACTCAATGATTGTTTTAGATTGCATGCCCACTAAAAGTAATGCATGTGGTATGCGTTGCTTGGCACTGATTGATTGAAAACGCTCCCACAATGAACTGGACAATTCAGATGCTTTTATTGATTGCATGATTTAAAATTAAAGATTTAAGCTGTGTTTGTATCAATTTTTGTACGATTTCTATCGGCTGACCAGCATCAATCAAAATGACATTATCCATCGTTTTGATCATCTGCACATATGTATTACGAATTTGGGTGAAAAATTCCAATGATTCTTGTTCAATCCGGTCAAATGTACCACGGGTTTTTACTCTGCTCAATCCTTGTTCAGGATCAATATCTAAATAAAAAACAAGATCAGGCTTAAATCCTTGCAAACAAAAGGCAGATAGTTTGCGAATCATATCTTGATCGATTCCCCTACCCCCACCTTGGTAAGCAAAAGTAGATAGTTCAAATCGATCAGCTAATACCCAGCTTCCATTATTTAATGCTGGAAGAATAATTTGTTCAACGAGTTGAACCCTGGCTGCATAAAGCAATAATAATTCACTTCTCGGATCAAGTGTTTCTTCATCAATTTTCTCTTTAATAAGATGACGAATTACTTCACCTATCCTAGTTCCGCCTGGCTCGCGTGTTATCACCAGATCAGGCACCAAATTGTGCAAATATTGTTTAATTGCATCTATGGCTGTGGATTTTCCCGCTCCTTCGAGCCCTTCGACCACAATAAACCGTCCTCGCTGTGTCATAGTGCCCCCCTTATTTTTGATATTGCTCAATGGCCTTTTTTTGCTCTTCGTAAGTCTCTGAAAAATAGTGAGATCCATCGCCCTTTGCCACATAATAGAGATAATTGGTCACTAAAGGATGGGCTGCTGCATCAATTGCTTCTTTGCCAACCATTGCAATAGGCGTTGGGGGTAGGCCGCGGTGAAGATAGGTATTATAGGGTGAATTTACACTCATATCCTCATGAGTTAATTTACCAGTATAATTTTTACCCAGCGCATAGATAACAGTAGGATCCATTTGCAGAGGCATGTTCTTTTTAATTCGATTTACGATTACACCTGAAATGATTTTTTTCTCAGCAGGTATGGAGGCTTCTTTTTCTAATATTGAAGCGGCGATGAGCAATTCGTATGGAGTCTGATAGGGCAAGTTGGGGCTTCTATTTTGCCAGCTCTCGCTTAAATATTGCTGCAGTTTTTGGTTTGCAAGCCTCAATAAAAATTTAGCTTCACTACCTGCATTATAGTTATAGGTATCTGCCAGCAATAATCCTTCAGCACTTGAATGAGTGCCTATTATGGGTAACCAATCACTGGGCTTGTATTCGAGATAAGGTGCATTTTGTAGATTTATGCTCACTTGATTTAAGTTAGTCCCTTCAATAATGCGAAAGGACTCCACTAGAACTTCCCCAGCCTCAACTTTATAAAGGAAATGAAGCGCTGATTCGCCGGGTGTGATTTGATAAATTCCAGCTTTTAAGCGATGTGCAAGCCCTTTAAAACGGATCAATGAAAGAAATAATCGGTGAGAGCTTACAAGTTGTTTGGATTCAAGCATCCGCACAAAATCAGATGCCGAAGTATTCCGATCAACAATGATCGTGATGGGAGCACTTGTTTTATCGATCATTGGCTTTAGGAAGATAGAATAGAATTTATAACTAATTGCCGATAATACAATTAGTCCCATTGCCAGACAGAAGAACAAAGCTGACTTAAAACGGCGTCCTTCCATCTAAACTCGCTTAAATAGCAAGCTTCCATTAGTTCCTCCAAACCCAAGAGAATTGCTTAAAACATAATCAATTCGGCGTTTTTGTAGGTGATGGGGAACATAGTTTAAGTCGCAACCTTCATCGGGATTATCTAAATTAATAGTCGGTGGAGCGATTTGATCTTTGATCGCTAAAACACTAAAAATTGCTTCGACTGCACCTGCAGCGCCAAGCAAGTGTCCTGTCATCGATTTAGTAGAGCTCACAGCTAATTCATAAGCATGGTCTTTGAACACACGCTTGATGGCCATTGTTTCATTCTTATCATTTAGATAGGTTGAAGTGCCATGAGCATTGATATAATCAACTTGAGTAGGAGTGATACCAGCATCTTCAATTGCAGCAGCCATTGATCGAGACGCCCCGTCTGCGTCTTCATCGGGAGCAGTGATATGGTATGCATCACCTGACATGCCAAAACCGACTAGTTCTGCGTAAATTGTTGCTCCCCGAGCTTTTGCGTGTTCATATTCTTCAAGTACCAATATTCCTGCGCCTTCTCCCATCACGAAGCCATCGCGATCTTTATCCCAAGGGCGTGATGCTTTCTCTGGCGCCTCGTTTCGTTTAGATAAAGAGCGTACCGCAGAAAAACCAGCTAAGCACAGTGGTGTGGAAGTCATCTCAGCACCGCCACAGATCATCACATCAGCATCGCCGTAAGCAATCATACGTCCAGCTAAGCCTATATTATGAGTACCTGTTGTACATGCAGTTACGACAGAAATATTGGGCCCTTTAAGACGATGCTTAATTGATATTTGTCCTGCAACCATGTTGATGATTCCAGCAGGAATAAAAAAAGGTGACACCTTTCTTGGACCGCCACTTATCAATTTATCTTGATTATTAGTAATTGTTAGGATCCCGCCAATTCCTGCACCTACAGCTACTCCTGCACGACATGACAGGCGATCATCGATAACCAATCCGGAATCAGCTATTGCTTCATCAGCAGCAGCCATACCGTATTGGGTGAATGGATCCATTTTTCGAGCCTCTTTAAGCGGCACGTAGTCTTCTACGTTGAAGTTCTTAACTTTCGCCCAAATCTTAGTTGGGTATTCAGTTGTATCGAAATCTTCAACCATGCCGACACCACTTTTCCCAGCTAAAATATTTTGCCAGGTTTGTTCAACATTTAAACCGACTGGGGTAACCATCCCCATGCCGGTTACTACAACACGCCGCTTAGTCAACGAGAGCTCCTTGAAGAAGGATTAAGCTTCTTCTTTGTTAAGGTTTGATTCAATATAATCAATTGCTTCTTGAATAGTAGTAATTTTCTCAGCTTTTTCATCAGGAATTTCTGTTTCGAACTCTTCTTCTAAAGCCATTACCAATTCAACAGTATCCAGTGAGTCTGCACCTAAGTCATCAACGAAGGATGCATCGTTTCTCAATTCATTCTCATTGACGCCCAATTGTTCTGAAACAATTTTACGAACTCGTTCTTCAACTGTACTCATAACTTGTATTTCCTCTTAGATTAAAAAAATTTTTATGCAGGCTAGTTTATTCAATTATTCAAAGAACGCAAGCAATTTCAATCCATATACATGCCGCCATTCACATGAATGGTCTCACCGGTTATATAATTTGCACTATCAGAAGCTAAAAAAGCCACTGCTTCAGCAATATCTTCAGGGCGTCCTAATTTTTTCATTGGGATGCGTTTTAGCATCTCTTCTTTTACTACATCAGGAAGTGCAAGAGTCATATCAGTGTCGATAAAACCAGGCGCAACAACATTTACAGTAATACCACGACTGCCTATTTCTTGAGCAAGAGATTTTGTAAAACCTACTACACCCGCTTTAGCTGCTGTGTAGTTCGTTTGACCAGAATTACCACTGGAACCTACTACTGAACCAATGCTGATGATTCGTCCCCAACGTGCACGAAACATCGGCTTAAGACAAGCTTTGGATAACCTGAATATAGCATTTAAGTTTGTTTCAATAACCTTATACCACTCCTCATCATCCATTCTCAATAATAGATTATCACAGGTAATGCCGGCATTATTAACTAAGATAGAGGGGAGTTTATCCTGGTCAGAAAGCTGGGTCATCAAATTTTCCACACCCTCTTTGCTTGTTACATCCAATACAACACCTTCTCCATTAATTTTTTCTTCGGCAAACATAGTTGAAATTGCCTCGGCACCTTGTGAGGATGTGGCAGTTCCAATAACAAAAGCGCCCTTCTTTGCAAGAGTTAGTGCGACTGCTTTACCAATTCCTCTGCTTGCACCAGTAACTAATGCTGTTTTACCTTGTAAATTTGTCATCAGCAATCCTTAATAAGATGTTTCTTTAATATTGAATTGGTCTAATGCTTGCTCTAGGCTGGCATTGTCATTAACACTCATGGTTAGCAAACCACGTTCAATACGCTTGATTAAACCACTTAATACTTTTCCAGGACCACACTCAACAACATGGTCGATGTCGTTCTTTTTCATTAATTGAATCGTTTCAACCCAGCGTACGGGTCGATAAAGTTGTTCTTTAAGAAGAGAACGTATTTGGTCAACTGAGCGGTAAATGCTTAGATCCACATTTGAAATAACAGCTCCTTCCGGAGTCGTAAAATTTGCTTTAGCAAGATACTCTTCAAAAGCGGCAGCTGCTTCAACTAATAATGGACAATGACAAGGGACGCTGACAGGTATGATCTTAGCTAAGCGCGCTTCCATCTCTTCAGCAAGCCTAACTGCTCGCTCTACTGCTGAACTATGTCCAGCAATAACCACCTGCCCTAGAGCATTGTAATTTGCCGGGGTAACTTGGGATTCAGATGTACTTGCTTGAGCACAGACTGATTGAACTTGCTCATCAGTTAAGCCAACGATTGCAGCCATAGCTCCTTGACCTAAAGGAACAGTGCTTTGCATGAGTTGGCCGCGTTTTGCAACCAATTGTGCAGCATCCGCCAAACTTATTGCATTGGCGCAAACTAAAGCTGCGTACTCACCCAAACTATGCCCCGCCATCATGTGGGCGCGCGCTACACCTTGTTTTTGTAAAAGTGTAAAAACTGCTACGTCCGCAGTGAGCATAGCCACTTGAGTGTATTCTGTTTGATTCAACTGTGATTCAGGCCCTTGTTGTACTAATTGCCATAAATCATAGCCAAGCTCATCAGAAACTTGTTTAAAGCAGTCAGTAATAAAGGAATATCGTTCAGCCAACTCAGACAGCATACCTACATGCTGAGAACCTTGGCCTGGGAATACATAAGCTAATTTGAACATATTATATTAAGCTCCAACTAACAACGAACTAGAATGAGGACAGTTCCATTATCTTCCTGAAATGCGACTTGATTTTCTCTATTTCTCAGCGTCCGTGTTGTACTTTGCTGCGCCGGTAGAACATCAATGCATTTCTGCTAGCTAGTGAATTGAATCCCATCTAGTATCGTATAACCATCGCGCCCCAAGTCATTCCGGCACCAAAAGATTCCATCAGTAATAAATCGCCTCGTTTAATTCGGTTTTCGCGTATAGAATAATCTAAAGCTAACGGTATTGATGCTGCGGAAGTATTTCCTTGATGCTCTATTGTCACAATTACTTGTGACATGGGCAGATTTAATTTTTTCGCTATTGCCTGAATGATGCGAAGATTAGCTTGGTGTGGAATGAGCCAATTAATATCTGATTTTTGCAAGTGACAAGACTGAAGAATTTCATCGACAACATCCCCCATGATGTTGACTGCAAGTTTGAAAACCTCATTGCCTCTCATGCCGATAAATGCTCTTTGATCCAAATTAGTATAATTAGGGTAAGTTAAATAACCTTCCTGATCATGCATGGCATGCAGCGTACTGGCCAGAATACCAGGCTTATCACTCGCACTTAGCACAACTGCGCCAGCCCCATCACCAAATAATACGCAAGTAGATCGGTCAGTCCAGTCTAGCGCCCGCGACATACTTTCACTACCAATAACCAAGACATGTTTCGCACTACCGGTATTGATGTATTGCCTAGCTACATCCATCGTATATACAAAACCACTGCACGCTGCGCTGATATCAAAGGCTGGTATAGGTTTGGTTATATTAAGCGATTTTTGCACATGGCATGCCATGCTTGGGAACATGTGATTCGGGGTACAAGTAGCGACCAAAATTAAATCAAGATCATCTGCAACAATGTCTGAAGCTTCGATCGCTCTTGCTGCAGCTTGGCAAGCCATGTACGAAGTCGTTTCATGCTCCGAAGCTATACGTCTACTACTAATGCCTGTTCGCGATAAAATCCACTCGTGACTAGTATCCAGGCTTGACTCTAAATCCTTATTGGTAACAATACGTTCAGGTAAGTAACTACCAGTTCCATTAATAACGGCATTTTTCATAGTAACAAACCTTGATTGATAAAATCGGTTATTTGTTCTCGTACCAAGTCGACCACATTATTTTTGACTTCTAGCATTGCCTCTTCAATCGCGTATTGAAAAGCAAGTTCACCTGCACCACCATGACTTTTAACCACAATGCCGTTAAGTCCTAAAAGGCTTGCGCCGTTGTAACGGGCTGGGTCCATACGTTTCTTTAGGTGCCCTAAGGCAGGTAAGGCAAGAAGGCCAGCAAACTTGGTAAGAAAATTTCGTGAAAACGATTCTTTAAGCAGGGAAAGCATTAATTTAGCCAAGCCTTCGCTTGCTTTTAGAGCAACATTGCCTACGAAACCATCACATACAACAAGATCCACGTCTCCGGAGTAGAAATGATCCCCTTCAACATAACCCACATAATTCATCAAACTGCATTCAGCAAGCATATGTGCTGTGCGTTTAACTTGGTCATTACCCTTGATTTCTTCAACGCCGATATTAAGCAGGCCAATTTTAGGTTTTGGTTTTTTATCCACTGCTTGAATTAGGGCAGAGCCCATCACAGCAAATTGAAAAAGATGCTCGGCACAAGAGTCAACATTAGCGCCTAAATCGATGACGCGTGTTCTTCCGCGTGCAGTTGGTAATTCAGCAATGATCGCAGGCCGATCAATTCCCGGCAACGTTTTTAAAACGAAACGAGCTGTCGCCATAAGCGCACCCGTATTGCCAGCACTTACACAAGCCTGAGCGCGCCCTTCTTTGACTAAGTTGATAGCCACCCGCATGGAGGAATCTTTCTTATTCCGCATCGCATGAGACGGTAACTCATCCATAGCAACAACTTCCGAAGCGTGCACGACGGAAAATTGATTATTTTGGGCTACCCCAAGTTTTTTCAGATGGGCATTTACCTGATTTTGATCACCAACCAACAACAACTTTAAATCAGGGTTGTGTCGAGCGGCACGTACACAAGCAGGAATCACAATTTTTAAGCCATGATCCCCGCCCATCGCATCTATAGCAATGGTGATATTTTTCAAGCCAATTACTCTTGTTCTTCGTAAACGTTATCAGTGTCTAGGACTTTTCGACCACGGTAATAACCATCTTCGGTAATATGATGACGACGGTGAGTTTCTCCAGTAGTTGGATCAACTGATAAAGTTGGTTTGGTTAAGGCATCGTGTGAACGACGCATATCACGCTTGGAGCGTGATTTCTTATTCTGTTGTACAGCCATTGTATTACTCCTACACAATTTGCATTTGCTGGGGCGGAATATTACCGATTTTTTGTCGGTAATCCAAGTGTTACGCAATAATTTCTATATTATTCTTGCTCTAATGTGATGAATTTAGATGCTGCACTATTGCATTCATTAGTTGAGAGATGAAATTCAGGTGCATAAAGATGTAATTCATCAGTGATTAATTCTGCAAGATCAACATGATTGTTTTTGGCGACTATACTCTCATATTTTTCCATCATTTTTTCAGCCATTTCATCAGTGCGGCAAATAGCTAATTCAGTTTGATTATGATAATGATGGGAAAATTCATCTAAACAGCGTTGACAGGTTAAGTTTAGCACACCATCCACATTAAGCGTCAGCAGATAATAATCATCGCAAGCTTTGACGTCAAATTGACAGTTGACGGAACAACGCGTTTGAATTCGGGCGGGTAATCTATCACTCAACTCAACTACTACCGTATGAGTCCCCTCTTTTATTGCATAGTTTTTTAAATTAATTAGCATAAAATTACTTTTAATATCGATTTCAAATTCATATATTATAACGTAAAATAGACCCTTTTTTATACACAATGCTATTTTATGAAAGCTAAAGTTATTGTTGGTATGTCTGGAGGCGTCGATTCATCGGTAGCTGCCTGGCTTCTTCGTGAAGAAGGATATCATGTTGAAGGCCTGTTTATGAAGAATTGGGAACAGGATGACACCGAAGGTTATTGTGCAGCTGCTCTCGATTTAGCTGATGCCCAAGCCGTTTGCCTGCAATTAGGTATTCCTTTACATACTGTGAATTTCTCAAAGGAATACTGGGATCGCGTATTTGCTCATTTTCTGACTGAATATGAACAAGGACGCACACCTAACCCTGATGTTCTCTGTAATAAAGAAATTAAATTCAATGCCTTTTTAAACCATGCCTTAAGTTTGGGTGCCGATTATATTGCTACAGGACATTATGCAAAGGTACAGGGTGGAGAATTATTTAAAGCCAAAGACAGAGACAAAGATCAAACTTACTTTTTACATGCGGTTGATCCAGCCGCACTAAAAAAAACATTGTTTCCCATTGGTGAATATCCCAAAGCACAAGTAAGGGAATTTGCAAAAAAACTAGGTTTAGTTACCCACGATAAGAAAGACTCCACGGGTATTTGTTTTATTGGTGAAAAGCGGTTTAAAACGTTTTTAAAGGAGTTTATTTTAGCTAAACCAGGGGATATTAAAAGCAGCGAGGGCGAGTATTTAGGTCGTCATGATGGGTTGATGTACTATACTTTGGGACAACGCCAAGGCCTTGGAATCGGAGGAAGACAGGATTCAAGTGAAGCACCTTGGTATGTCGTGGATAAAGATCTAAAAACTAATACATTAATTGTTGCTCAGGGCAATAGCCATCCCATGCTTTATTCCCAAGGTCTTCTTTGTGGGCCTATACATTGGTTGGCAGATTACAAAGATATCTTACCCCTCACTTGCTATGCTAAAACACGATATCGACAACCCGAACAAGCTTGTATCGTTTCGCCTGAAAATCAAAATCAACACTGTGTGATGTTCTCTAATTTGCAACGAGCAGTTACTCCTGGACAATACATTGTTTTCTACGATAAAAATCAGTGTTTAGGCGGTGCTATAATAGAACATATTATTCGATAGTTGATGCAGGGCACCTATTTGGCGCCTCTACTTTAATGTTATACAATAACAATATATATCCCTTTACTACGATTCAACTCGGAGTTTTTATGAGTGCAATTAATGCGTCGCCATCCTCGTCCAGCATCTTTTTTTCTGTGAGTGCAGCTGATAAAGTTGCTTCATTGATCGCAGAAGAAGAAAATCCCAATTTGAATCTCCGTGTTTTTGTCACTGGCGGTGGCTGTTCTGGTTTTCAATATGGATTTACCTTTGATGAGAAAATCCAAGAGGACGATACCGTCATTGAACAAGCCTGTTCAGATGGGAAATCATCTGTCAAATTATTAGTGGACTCAATGAGCTATCAGTACCTTAGCGAAGCAGAGATCGACTACGTGGAAAATCTTCAGGGTGCGCAATTTGTTATCCGCAATCCCAATGCAAAAACCACATGTGGTTGTGGTTCATCCTTTAGCATGGGCGATGACGATGAATTTATCGATGGCGAAGAGGCATAAAGCCTGTTTATCTCCCATTGCCCAAACAAGACAATGGGAGCGAACTATCAATAAGGTTTTACAATCACAGTAGAGCCAATATTCAAGAAATTATGATTTAACCAACGTGCTGCGTCAGGGTAGACGCGGATACAACCGTGACTTGCATTGTAGTTTGGCATTTCATAAGACCCATGAACTGCATAATTCGTAGTGAAAAACATGCAGTAAGGCATTTTTGCGCCGCCTTTCCCAACAGGATAACGACTAGAACGGCATCCTGGACCGCCTTTGCTGAGAATAGAATAAGTTCCTGTGGGTGTTCTGCAAGAACGACCAATATCGCGACAGTATTTGCTACCGCCAATTGCTTTTCCAGATCGAATAACCTTGCCGTCTTTCACTGCTTTCCAAGTCAAGGTGCGCGGATTGAAAATGAAAGTATTCGATGCAAGAACCATCTTAGGTGAGCTAAAATCAGAGGACGCAGCAAAAGCGGTATGTTCTGAAATGGAGAAAAAAAAGCTAAATCCAACAGCAAAATACAACAACTTACGAGGTCTTATCCGTTCCATGATTTTATCCTGAAGTTGAACTATTCCTGAATCTAACTATAGGACAAAAATTGTACATTTCAAATTTTTATTCAGACTCCCAAAGGTTATTCCCAGATTTTTTTGTTAAAAACTGAATAAATTCCTCATGACGTCGCAATTCCTCTGGGTTAGCTTCAAGAATAGGTGAACCGCTGACTAATTGCTCTGTAGGTTGATGAATGATAATTTCGGATTGGGTAATGAGCTCAGCTGCATCATCAAATAGATCGGCTTGCCCGCCAGTCATTGCTAAATAAACAGAAGCTAAAATCTCTGCATCAAGCAATGCGCCATGTAGCGTGCGATTTGAATTGTCAATTTCATAGCGTTTGCAGAGCGCATCTAGGTTATTTCGTTGCCCAGGGTGTTTTTCTTTAGCTAGTACTAAAGTATCAATAACAGAACAGCGGGTTCTGATTTCGAAACTGGCGTTTATAAGCTTTAATTCAGCATCCAAGAAGCCGATATCAAAAGGGGCATTGTGAATGATTAACTCGGCCCCATCAATGAACTCAATCAGCTCATTAGCAATCTCTTTGAATAGAGGCTTATCTTGCAAAAACTCAGTGCTGATCCCATGGACACGGAAAGCCCCTTCGTCAACTAGACGTTGAGGATTAAGATATACATGAAAATGGTTATTCGTAAGCCTTCTATCAACTAATTCCACGCAACCAATTTCAATAATTCGATGACCTAATTCCGGGCCAATACCAGTTGTTTCTGTGTCTAAAACGATTTGTCTCATCATTAAAAAAATAAAGGAAAATTTATATTATAAAGGGGAGATATTTTTAAAAAATCGCCCTGAAGCTACCAGACTGGATATTGGCTTAATATCGTGGTAGATGTCAATGGTTGACCCTTTGTGTTAATTATGATTGTTTTTAATCAGTATCGCATTATGACGAACCTAAAAGCTCTTCAATAGCACGATTTGCTAAAGCATCTGCCTGCTCGTTTTCAGGGTGCCCTGCATGCCCTTTTATCCAGTGCCAAATAATGGTGTGTTTGGACGCTAATTCATCAAGCTGCTGCCATAAATCAGCGTTTTTTACAGGTTCTTTTTTAGAATTACGCCAACCTTTTTTTTTCCACTGTGCTAGCCATTCAGTCATTCCTAGACGCAAATATTGTGAGTCGGTAAACAAATTAACAACACAAGGGCGTTTTAATGCAGACAACGCTTTTATCGCAGCAGTCAACTCCATGCGATTATTAGTTGTTTGAGCTTCACTACCATAAAGCGTTTTTTCATGGCCATTATAGCGAAGCAACGCTCCCCACCCGCCTGGACCAGGATTGCCTTTGCAAGCTCCGTCAGTGTAAATTTCAACACTCATAAAAATAAATCATCATAAGGCTTTATGGTTGGATCGATAGCATACACGGAAAAATCAGTAACACCAGCTTTCCTTAACACTTCTTCATCAATAAAAAAATTCCCACTCGTCATTTTAGAGGGTTGAGATAATATCCAATGCGCAGCATCTGCAACAATTTCTGGCTTCCGGCTAGCTTTGTAAATGGCATCGGGAAAGTGAACTCGAATAGCATCTGTTGCGATGGTTGTTCTAGGCCATAGGGAGTTTGCAGCAATCCCATATTGCTTAAGTTCTGCGGCCAACCCTAAAGTGCACATGCTCATTCCATATTTGCTGATTGTATAAGCAAGATGCGGAGCAAACCATGTTGGATCTATTGATAATGGTGGGGACAAAGTAAGTATATGAGGGTTCTTTGAATTTTTAAGATGGGGAATTGCCGCTTGTGAACAAGCAAATGTTGCACGGACGTTAACCGCTTGCATAAGATCATAACGCTTCATTGGTGTAGATAAAGTATCTGTTAAACTGATGGCGCTAGCATTGTTTACCAAAATATCCAATTGGCCGAATCGTTCAATCGTTTTTTCAACGGCATGATGGATCTGCCCTTCATCACGCACATCAACAACTAATGGCAATGCTTGGCCGCCAAGTTCCTCTATTTCTCGAGCAACAGTATGTATAGTTCCTTCAAGACTTGGATGAGGCATGTCGGTCTTAGCAGCTATTGTGATACATGCTTTTTCATGTGCAAACTTAAGCGCTATGGCTCTACCGATGCCCCTACTTGCTCCTGTGATGAATAAAACTTTAGTCACTCTTCCCCCTCGATTTAGGTTAATGCAAAATCACCTTCAAGAATTTTTTGTTTGATTATCGCTATGTCAGGAGCGAAATACCGATCAGTTGTATAAGGATCAACAAATGTCCTGACTTTTGCATAAACGACTTCTAGCTTTGGCGAGGTAGCCAGTGGTTTATGAAACTCTAAACCCTGGCAAGCAGCTAGCATTTCAATAGCAATTATGGTTGCAGTATTATCCACCATAGCATGCAGACGTTTTGCAGCATTTGTGGCCATCGATACGTGGTCTTCTTGATTTGCTGAAGTGGGAAGGCTATCGACACTATGGGGATGGGCAAGCGCCTTATTATCACTCGCACAGCTTGCCGCCGTAACATGGGGAATCATAAACCCAGAATTTAAACCACCCTCATTTACTAAAAATGGAGGTAACCTACTGAAATGCTTATCGATTAGCAATGCAATCCGCCGCTCTGAATTAGCACCTAACTCAGCCAAAGCTAAAGCAAGGTTATCAGCGGCCATTGCAATCATTTCACCATGGAAATTGCCGCCAGAAAGAATATCTTCCTGATCAATAAATACTAAAGGATTATCTGAAATAGAATTTGCCTCAACTTGAAGGGTTTCCCCCACAAACCGCATTTGATGTAGCACAGCGCCCATAATTTGCGGTTGGCATCTCAAAGAATATGGATCTTGCACTCGATCGCAATGGCGATGAGATTCACGAATGGGGCTATCCGCGAGTAATTCGCGATACATGGCCGCAACATCCCGTTGAGCCTGATAACCACGCGCTAGATGAATACGATCATCAAAAGGAATATCGCTTCCACAAGCAGCATCAACCGATAAGCTCCCTGCTAAAACAGCAGCATCAAACAAGAGTTCAGCATAAAAAAAAGCGCTCATACAAATTGCTGCTGAAGGTTGCAATCCATTTAACAATGCTAGCCCTTCTTTGGGTGCTAATTCTAAAGGCTTTAGCCCAGCAATTTTTAATCCCTCTTCAGCACTTAGTATTTTCCCATCATAACGGACTTCACCCTCTCCCAGCAGAGGCAGTGAAAGATGGGCTAAAGGCACTAGATCACCAGAAGCACCAACTGAGCCTTTAGCAGGTATACAAGGATAAATCCGTTTGTTAAAAAGCACGATTAGCGCATCAATTAACTCTTTTCTCACACCGGAATAGCCTTGTGCTAGGCTATTAATTTTCAGCAACAATGTCAGGGCAACAATTTCATCCGAAAGAAGTTCCCCCGCTCCGCAAGCATGCGAAAGCACAATATTACGTTGCAATTGTTTTAAATGATCATCGGAAATCCTTAAGTTTGCAAGCGAGCCAAATCCTGTATTAATCCCATAAACCGTTCTTTTATCCGCAATCACCTGACGGACGATACTGCAAGAAGCTTCAATCACCGGTATGGCACTCTCATCTAATACACAACATTTATTCTCTTTGAGTATTGTTTTGAGCGTTTGCAAATTCAACTGCCCAGGTAGTAATGTAAATGACTCTCTCATGGTGCAGGCTCCCCAATTTCTTCCATGGGCAACCATAAATTGTTTTCTCTGGCGCATTGTTTGGCCAACTCATAACCAGCATCTGCGTGCCTCATTACACCTGTTGCAGGATCATTATGAAGAACTCGGCTAAGCCGTGCTGCAGCTGTATCGGTGCCATCAGCTACAATGACTATTCCTGCATGTTGAGAAAAACCCATTCCAACTCCACCACCATGATGAATACTGACCCAAGTCGCCCCACTTGCGCAATTCAATAATGCATTTAACAAAGGCCAATCTGACACAGCATCACTGCCATCTAACATACCTTCTGTTTCGCGGTTTGGACTTGCCACGGAGCCAGAGTCGAGGTGATCCCTGCCGATAACAATGGGGGCTTTGACTTCACCTGATTTGACCATTTCATTAAACGCCAAAGCTAAACGAGATCTATCTTTTAAACCCACCCAACAGATCCTTGCAGGTAGACCTTGAAAGGTAATTTTTTCACGTGCCATATCAAGCCACTGGTGCAAATGGTTATCATATGGCATCAATTCCTTAACTCGCTGGTCTGTGGCATAAATATCCTGGGGATCACCTGACAGAGCTACCCAACGAAATGGTCCGATTCCTTCACAAAATAGAGGCCGTATATATTCTGAGACAAATCCCGGAATGGTAAATGCCTCCTTAACTCCACCATCAAAAGCCATTTGTCGAATGTTATTGCCGTAATCAAAAACAGGAATGCCTTTTTGCTGGAATGCAAGCATTGCCCTGACTTGCTCGGCAATGGATTTTTTTGCAGCAACAATGACTTCTTCCGGCGCTGTTTTTCTCAAATTTTCGGCTTTTTCTAAAGACCATCCTTTAGGTAGATAGCCATTCAGCGGGTCATGGGCACTTGTTTGATCGGTAACTAAAGAAGGTAGGATATTGCGTCGCAATAACTCAGGATAAATATCTGCAGCATTGCCTAGAAGCCCGACTGATAAGGGCGATTTTTCCTTTAAGGATTCTTGGATCCATGATAATGCTTGTTCAAGGTTATCCGTGGATTTATCAAGATAACGGGTCTTTAAACGCTTCTCTATATGGCTGGGATCGCATTCAACAGCAAGTATGCTCGCACCAGCCATTGTTGCTGCAAGGGGCTGTGCACCACCCATGCCCCCAAGTCCTGCTGTAAGCACCCATCGTCCAGACAAATCTCCATTAAAATGCTTTCTGGCACAAGCCGAAAAAGTCTCGTAAGTACCTTGGATGATTCCTTGAGAACCAATATAAACCCAGCTTCCGGCAGTCATTTGACCATACATCATTAAACCTTTTTTATCGAGCTCATTGAAATGTTCCCAATTGGCCCAGTGAGGCACCAAATTAGAATTTGCGATCAACACCCGTGGCGCATCTTCATGAGTATTAAACACGCCAACTGGTTTTCCTGATTGGATAAGTAACGTTTGATCGCTATTGAGCTTTTTAAGCACTTCCACGATTTTATCGAAGGATTGCCAATTGCGAGCTGCTCGGCCGAGTCCACCATAGACAATCAAAGCGTCAGGATTTTCTGCAACTTCTGGGTCTAAGTTATTACAGAGCATACGTAAGGCTGCTTCAGTAAGCCAATTTTTAGCTTCCAGCTTAGTGCCACAATTCGCTTTGATTTGACGGTGATTTGAATTTACAATTATCATCCTTTCTCCATCCTGGATCTGAGACAGTTATCATACACTAATGATTTATACACGCGAAAGACATAATTGCCTGCTTTAATACCCAACAGTATGTTAAACATAAAAACAATATGATAAACTATGTAAACCCAGGTGCTATTTAAGAAATTACTGTGCAAAACGAATTAGACAAATTGGCCTCACACCCACCGTCATTACGGGTTTTTTTTGCCACTGAAATGTGGGAAAGATATGGATTTTATGTTGTTCAATCTTTACTTGCCCTCTACCTTGCACTCCACTTTAAGTGGCCTGATGATCAAGTTTATGCCTTAGTCGGATCCTTTACCGCATTAACCTATCTTTCACCTGTTATTGGAGGTTGGATTGCTGATCACTTAATTGGTCAGAAAAGAGCCATACTAGCAGGAGCAGTCTTCCTATTTTTCAGCTACTTAGTCCTTACATTCCTTTCTTCTAAGGCTATATTGATTGCTGCATTAGGTGGTGTCGCTGTAGGTACTGGGTTGTTAAAGCCAAATATTTCGTCCCTTTTAGGCAACGAATACGATGTCGGCTCCTCGAAACGCGAAAGCGGTTTTACTATTTTCTATATGGGTATCACCACTGGTATCATTTTAGGCACAACTTTACCAAGCATGCTAAAAGATAATTTTGGTTGGTCAACTTCTTTTGTTAGCGCTGCTTTTGGTATGGTGATTTCCTTCGCCGTATTTGCTTTTGGAGCCTATCGTTACAAAATTGCTGACTATCATCCTCATGAATTACGCTTAGAGAAATTCATCAAGGCAGTAGGCATGATATCCGTATTATGGTTAATCTCCTTTTCTATCCTGAATTTCCCTATTTTTGCCGATGCCGCTTTCGGCGCTGTCGTCCTCTTGTCATTAATCTACTTGTTTTATTCGATTAAGCGTGAATCTTCTAATCAAGCTAGGCAAACAGCCGTCATTGGATTATTGTGTATTATTTCTGTGATGTTCTGGGCTTTTTATTTCCAGATGTTTATGTCTTTAACCTTATTCATTTCACGTGTCGTAGAACCTAAATTATTTGGCATTTCTTTCCCCCCGCCTTATTATGTGAGCATCCAAAGTGTCGGAATGATTGTTTTTGGTTACCTACTTTCACGTAGTAAAGCTCAGCTTACTTTAGTACAAAGCGGTATCCGTACCGGAAAGAAATTTTTGTTAGCGATGCTTTTCATGACTGCGGCCTACGCCTTAATTTCCGTTGTTTGCTCTAACTCTACTGGAGCAACTTTGTTATCACCTTTATTTTTCATCCCTGCTTATTTGCTCATTTCTGTTGCCGAATTGCTATTATCCCCTGTCGGCTTATCAGCGATAACAGTACTTGCCAGCCGTAAAAAAGTAAGCACTATGATGGGTATCTTTTTCGTTTCATTAGGTATAGGAGGGTTCTTATCAGGGAAACTCGCCTCACTTACCTCTGTGAAGGGAGAAGCGTTATCAATCCTTGAACTTAAGGCCCATTATGCGCAAACATTTTCTACCCTTTTAAATATTTTGTTTATTGCAACGCTAATCTGTTTTATTTTGTTCAGAGTGATAAAAGCCCTCTTATCACGCCATACTGTTGCAGCAACGAATCATTTAATTAAGTGCAATTAAAGCTAATGACTGTCTTGGTGAAGCAGGTTGGATCAAATGAACCATCCTGCTCCTCTCAATCTTGACTATACTGTTAGCAAACTAACGTATGGATTACCTCACGCTCAAGGATGGAGAATATGTCAAAATTTCTTTCAGACATAAAAGTGCGCTCTACAATCGTTATTCGCCATATAACTCAATCTACCACGGCTTGCCTTCTTGCTATGACTAAGGGAAATTTATACGTAATCTCCTGGCATCATTGGGAAATTGCAATTTGTACAGGACTAGGTACAGGGGTAATTAGTTTATTGGCCTCGTATGGAGATTTAGTTAAGTTCCAAACTTCCCGCTACGGAGTAGCAACTATTGCTTTTATTGGAACTACAATTGCTGATTTTATAAGTCATGGCGGTACATCCTGGAAAGAGTCACTGGTTACCGGTATAGGTGCAGCTTTGCTCTCTTTCTTTGTTTCTTTTACTCCACTCGACAAATATTTAGCTAATTTGCAAGAAAAGAAAGAGGAGAATTAATCAATTAACCGACCTTTCTATCTATCCCATTTGCACAATCATTCCTCGAGCGCACGATAAATAACAACGCCCACATGCGGCGGATGTGGCTTGAGGAATTTTTTACTTTTTAATACTCTTGTGGATTGTTCTAGGCCTTGATTCCACCGCTCATGAATGGAATAAGCAGAAAAATCAGCGTCCTTCGTTGATGATTCCCAGGGTTTTTGTTGGTATTCAAGCTGAACGATATCAAAATCGGTAGAACACCCTAAAGAGACTAAATCGAGATTTTCGGGTAATAATTGCTTTTCTTCAGGTAGTTGCTCATACAGTGCTTTAATTGCTCGTCTTAGATTGTGCTTATCTTCATAGATTAGCTTTTGCTCATCTGAACGACTGCTGTAAATGATTTCAAGATTCCTTTTTTTTACGTCGTCAATGCAGTTAGGGAGCTCACCTTTAGCACTCCATAAATCCACCATAAAACAAAGGGTATTCGTTCGAGGCAAATCGTCTAGAACCACCGAAAGCGGTGTGTTCGAATATACACCTCCATCCCAATAATATTCGCCATCAATTTCAATTGGAGGAAATGCGGGGGGTAATGCACCGCTTGCCATAATATGCTTTGGTTCAATTCTTTCTAGTTTAGAATCAAAATAACGGATTTTTCCTGTATTAATATTCGTCGCCCCTAAACTTAGACGTATTTCACCTTTGGCCAAATAATCAAAATCGATTAGATCCTTAAGAAAATTTTGCAAAGGTTCGGTGTCATAGAAACTATTCCAAGGACCATAAAACATGTCATACATCGTAAAAAACCTTGGTTTGAAAAAAACGGAGATTCCAGACATCGCTACTTGATGAAACTGCCAGTTCGTGACAAATTTCCGAATAGAATCAGGGAGGTCAATCCCGAAATCAAATATTTCATCGTGAATTACTGCATGCCAAAATTGCTTCAACCGAGGTAAGCGATTTTGAGGCTCATTTCCTGCAATAATCGCTGCATTGATTGCTCCAATTGAAGTTCCTGTTATCCAATTGGGAATATAATTTGCCTTTTCTAGTCCTTCATAAACCCCCGCTTGAAAAGCCCCTAATGCTCCCCCACCTTGCAAAACCAAAGCAATTCTTTTTTTCACAGGATTGTCGTGTAATTCAATAGTACACCCCAAAACTGTTTCCATGGAAATCTCCGTTGTATTAACAAATACCCTTCTAAAGTGTAGTACACAGCAAATTTAGACGTGTAATCCTCTGATTCAATTTCTCGGCATAAAGGACAAAGTAGAAACAGCTACTGTCAATTATCTTTGAACCATAAAAATTTAATTAAACACATTTCCGCTTATTGGTGTTGGCGGTTGGATTTGACTATCCCCAGCATCATACGCCTTAGCTAATACTTCGAAGAAAGTGGCGTATTGATTTTGCTTGTACACCAGGATCTCTTTGAGGTCATCACACTCGAGGGAAACATTAAATTCATCCCCTGAAGAGAGTAATAACTCTTTTAGCTCTTCTCGGCATCCAAACTCATTCCACAAATTATTACCATTAAAAATGATATGTAAAGATAACTTCCTCTTTTTACATTCTTTGATAAGGTTAATGAGATCTTTGATAAGATCTTTTTCACTAACAAATCCCCTTAGATTAGAAAGATTAAGGACTTCTAAATGAGGTGGTAAGTAAGAAACAATTTTTACAAGGTCACCAGAGGAGACCATGCAGCGTTTTAATGAAAGGACTGACAATCGCTTGTTGTTAACCAAACCTGCCTGTAATCTAAAAAAATCACTAAAATCTGAGTCGGTAAAACTTAGCTTTGTAATCGATTGATTTTTCTCAAGCATCCTATTTAAAGCTTCGGCCTCTGTCTTAGGTATATCAAATCCCACTAAATGGAGGGTTTGCACTGAAGAGTTGGCAGGATTTTCAGCTCCAGTCAATGGAATACCCGTTAATGCTTGAAAAATCGGCTCTAACATCTTCAATCCGTAAAACGACATACTATAGTTAATTTTTAGATTTGAAATCGTTCTATTCAATTGTAAAGCCTGAGCTAAAGGTAGAAAATGTTCATGAGGCCCTATAACAAAACTCAGTGCTTCAATAGGACAATAGGGTTGGGTTAAAGCCTTACTTATTACAGCAAGATTCAACATATCAGGCGTGCCTTCAAGGTTCAGTTGCCTAATACAAGCACGCCCCTCAATCTCTTTAAGAATAGTCTCTAAAAATTTAAGAGGTGAACTTAATTCAATGGAAAGCGAGGTTTCATACTTACGTTCATTTGCAATTTTACGAAATGCCATAAGACAGCGCCTTTGACTTTCAATATCCGTATCCATATCGTCAACATCAATAGTACCCGGATTAGGATCGAGTATAAAAAGTTCAAGTTGCTCATCAAAGTTCGGAGAATTAATAGTCTTTCGACATAAAGTAAATTTCACTGAAAATCCTATTGAAAATAAAAAAGCGAAAGATCCTATCATATTACTCCATATTGTCCAGTTTTATCCCAAAAAGACCTTAAAGAGATCATTAGCAAATGAGTTGAAGATCCTTATATCAAGGCATAAACAGCAACCTATTTTGAGTTCGGCGGGTGTAATGAGTAAAAAACCCAAAAACATGAAAGATCGAACCAATTAAAGGGATCTGCGAAAATAGTTTATCTATTGGCTATTTTATAATTCTTTGAGAGTTCTATTTTTACTGCTATTATTCGACGCTTTTGAATAAGATTTTCGAATTTATGACTGAGCAACAATCAATTTTAAACCAATTACAACAAGCGTTAGATGATATACAAGCGATTGACATCACTGTGATTGACGTAAAACAGCAAACTTCGGTTACAGATTATATGATTATTTGTAGCGGCCGTTCATCCCGTCACGTTAAAGCAGTTGCAGAATTTGTCATTGAACGGATGGAAGCAGCAGGACTTTCACCGTTAAGTCAATCCGGTCTTGAAAATGGTGAATGGGTTTTGATTGATTTTGGAGATTTTGTTTTACATATTATGCAGCCAGAAAGCCGTGCCTTTTATAATTTAGAAGGACTATGGCAAACTAACCCATCTAATGACTAATTATGCTTAAAATTACGCTAATTGCTTGTGGCAATAAAATGCCTACCTGGGTAAATAGCGCAGTTTCTGAGTTTACTAAACGTTTACAAGAATTTGTAAATTTCAATTTAATTGAAATTCCACTTGCAAAGCGAGGAAAAGCCAGTGATTTAACACGGATTTTAGAAAAAGAAGCTGCCTTAATAACCCATACAATACCTCCAAATGCACGTGTGATTGCCCTGGATATTAGTGGAGAATCATTTAGTAGCGAAAAGCTGGCCTCGAAATTAGAGCAACTACAGCAAATCAGTAGCCATCTATGTTTTCTTATTGGTGGGCCAGAAGGTTTGCTTCCATCAGTACTAGGAAGAGCAGATGAGAGATGGTCGTTATCGAAATTGACCTTACCCCATCCACTGGTTCGTATCATTCTCTTAGAAACACTTTACAGAGCCTGGTCGATTATACATAAGCACCCTTATCACAAGTGAAGTTTTAAGCTAAGATGTGTACTTTTATCTTATTTGCAGAAAATGCGATTTAACAATTCAGTAAAAAATGATCGGGCAGAATTGCGATTGCATACCTCTCGATTAAATTTACTAGTCTTATTGATAATTATCTTATCATTAACACTGATTTTACGCCTAACCTATTTGCAAATATCCGAATTTAAGCGCTATGAAACACTTTCTTTAAAAAATCAAATGAGTGTTATTCCAATTGCTCCGCCTCGAGGTATTATTCTTGATAAAAATGGGGTTGTTCTTGCAGAAAATATTCCTGTCTATGTTCTAGAAATTATTCCTGAACGCGTTAAAGATATACCGAAAACCTTGGAACAGTTACGGATTCTCCTTCCATCGATTACCGATGAAGATATCGATAACTTTAATCATGCTCGCAAACAGAATCGTTCGTTTGTTCCTATCCCTTTCAAACTTAAATTAAGTCAAGAAGAAGTCGCTGTTTTTGCAAGTAACCAGTATCGTTTTCCAGGGGTTAGTATCAAAGCGAGGTTAATGCGCTATTATCCTTTGGGTGAAATGATGGCACATATCCTTGGTTATGTGGGCCGGATCAATGTGCAGGAGTTGCGTCAGGTCGATCCAACCAATTATCAGGCAACCAATTTTATTGGAAAATCAGGAATTGAAAAATTTTATGAGAATATCTTACATGGTGAAGTCGGTTATCAATTGATCGAAACCGATGTGAGTGGTCGAACTATCAGAGTTCTCAACAAGCAAAACCCAATATCGGGGGAAAAACTTTATCTGACTATTGATACACGATTGCAACAAGTCGCGTACCAAGCCATGAAAGATAAACGTGGGGCAGTTGTTGCGTTGAGCACCCAAGGCGGGGATATTTTGGCAATGGTTAGCGCGCCCAGTTTTGATCCAAACCTATTTGTCAATGGAATTAGTGCTGATGATTATAAGAAATTAGCTACTGCACGCGATCGGCCGCTTTATAATCGAGCAGTTCGAGGTTTATACCCCCCAGCGTCAACAATCAAGCCCTTTATGGGGTTAGCTGGTCTAGAGAAAGGTGTTGTCGATACCACCTACAGCATTCATGATCCCGGTTGGTTTAGGCTGCCAGGCGTTAGCCACCCCTACCGAGATTGGAAAAAAACGGGACATGGTTTTATTAATTTAAAACGAGCGATCACTGTCTCTTGTGACACTTATTTTTATCACTTGGGTCACAAAATGGGTATTACAGCAATCGAGGATATGTTAATTCAATTTGGATTTGGTCAATTAACTCATGTCGATTTGCACGAAGAGGCCCCTGGACTTGTCCCTAATAAACATTGGAAAAGACAAGCTAAAGGCCAATCTTGGTACCCTGGTGATACGGTTATAACCTCAATCGGGCAAGGCTTTACGCTTGTGTCCCCACTCCAGCTAGCCAATGCAACAGCCTCACTAAGTCAGAAAGGTAGACGTTTTAGACCTCATCTCCTGCATAAATCCATTCAAAGTGATAAGGGAGAGATCCATGAATATAAAGTCCTTGAAGAGTATCCCATAAAACTTAAAGATGAAAATTATTGGACAATCATCGCAGAAGCCATGCAGTCTGTGATTACTAATAATGAAGGGACAGGTTATCGTTTTGGTCGAAATGCGCCCTACTCGGTTGCAGCCAAAACTGGCACAGCCCAAGTATTTGGCGGTAAGCAATATGAAAAAGTCCGTAAAGCCAAATACGAGGATATTCCTGAATACTTAAGAGACCATTCGCTCATTATTGCCTTTGCTCCTGTAGAAAAACCAGAAATTGCAGTGGCAGTAATGGTAGAAAATGATCTAGCAGCATCTAATGTGGCACGAAAGGTCATGGATGCTTATTTTGAACTGAAGAAAAGTGAAACTAAGTCATGAAAACACGTCACAATCGACCAGTTTATAGACTAACTGCAAAATCAATCCATGTTGATTTTCCTTTGTTGTGTTTACTTTTAGCCTTGATTGCTATGGGGATGCTAATTCTATTCAGTGCTTCAAATCAAAATTTAAGCATGGTATTTCGGCAATCAGTTAGATTAGTGTTTGCTTTAAGTATCATGATGGTTTTTGCTGCAATTCCTCCTCACAAATATAAAGCATGGACACCATGGATTTATGGGATAGGTTTAGCCTTGCTAATTGCGGTGATGCTTATAGGTAAGATTGGTAAAGGAGCGCAGCGTTGGTTAGATTTAGGACTATTTCGATTTCAACCCTCAGAAATCATGAAATTAGCCATTCCTATGATGGCCGCTTGGTATTTTGATCGCCAACCCTTCCCTATCAGAATCAAATCGCTATTGGTTGCCGCGTTAATGATTTTTATCCCGGGTATTTTAATTGCTAAACAACCTGATTTAGGTACTGCTATTATGGTGATTGCCTCTGGCTTATGCGTTATTTTTTTGGCCGGAATAAGAATGCGTATTTTATTATTTATGGGTATGGCTATCGGTGCAAGCATCCCCTTAGTTTGGCACGTGATGCACGATTATCAAAAACAGCGAATTTATACTTTACTTAATCCAGAACAAGATCCTCTTGGATCGGGTTATCATATTATTCAATCCAAAATTGCGATTGGTTCCGGTGGTGTTTTTGGAAAGGGCTGGCTTGAAGGAAGTCAATCTCATCTTAATTTTTTACCGGAGCATGCAACTGACTTTATTTTTGCAGTGAGCGGGGAAGAGTTTGGTTTCGTCGGCAGCTGTATTCTTATTGCATTAGTGATTTTGATTTCACTTCGTGGTCTTCATATAGCAAGGCATGCGCAAACCAGTTTTACTCGTCTCCTAGCTGCAAGTTTGGCAATGACTTTCTTTCTTTCTGCTTTCGTCAATATAGGTATGGTGATGGGTATTTTGCCTGTCGTTGGTATTCCTTTGCCTCTAGTCAGCTATGGTGGAACCGCAATGGTGACTTTTCTCACCGGCTTTGGTGTTTTGATGTCAATTAGCTCACACCGCATTTTATTTAATAATTTATCCTATGGCCGCTAACATAATAGGTTTCCTTCATGTGGCTTAAGAACAATTATTAAATCATAATTCAAAGTGTTGACATTATTTTCTTTATGAATAATAATTTGCCACTTCGATTTCTGGCACCACAATCTATGGAATTAAAATTAATTACGATTAGAGCCCTTATTATAACCCTATTGGCTATTTCGAACGGCTATTCAGAAGAAGTTACAATCACAGGCTCAATAAAACACATTATCAAGTTATCAACGAACAAAGCTGTACAATCCAAAGAAAATGAAAAGGAAATTCAATTATTACGAATAGAACTTTCTGATGAAGAAAAAGCATTGCTTGAAATGAGAGCCAGAGAAGCATCTCTACACAGAAATCAATTTTCATTAGATTCCTCTTCTCAAGAATCGACTCTACCTAATGCCATTCAACTCGGTATGAACAAAGTTCCGGTACTTGATCAAGGTCGTCATGGAACATGCGTTACTTTTGCTGTAACAGGCGCATTGGATGCATTAATTGGTAAAGGCGACTATGTTAGCCAGCTTTGTCACTTACAATTAGGTAATTATTTAGAAAACCATGGCTACAGTTCAAGTGGCTGGGATGGGAGCAACGCAAGTTCTGTAATCAGCCAAATTAGCCAATATGGGATTATTAATAAGGAAAAGCAGCGAAAATTTGGCTGTGGTGTTTTGAAGGAATACCCTCTTAATGGTAAAACCCCAAAATCATATATAGAACCAGATAAATTCGCTTCAATGAGTGAATTGATTTTTGGTCATTTGGCGAATTGGTCAAATAGCTATTATCGACTTGATTCTAGTAAAACATTAAATGAAGTCAAACAAGCCCTTAATTCAGGAGATAGATTAGTTTTTGCAGTAAGGTTGCCACGTACGGATTTAGGAACAGTTGGCGCGGTAGGTAAATACAAGACTTGGATTGACAAAGACACTTGGGTATTAACCCAAGAAATCATTGACGGTATAAAAAATGTGAAATCAGCGCATGAAATGATAATTACAGGCTATGATGATAATGCTGTAGCTTTCGATAACAAGGGAAAAAAACACAAGGGCTTGTTGATACTACGCAACTCTTGGGGAGCTTGGGCTGGTAACTATGGTGAATTCTATATGTCATATGACTACTTTAAATTACTGACTTTTGAAGTTAAACGATTCTCTCCAAATTCAATTTAGTTATGCCATATTTGCACTGCTCCCTTTCACTGGAAAGATACAGTTATTTTGGGCCTCAAAGCCCAAAATAACTCATATCAATTCTACAGAATGCAAAACTGCAGCTACGGATGAAAAATTCTTACGATGAATGGCACAAGGCCCCTTTTCTTTTAATGCAGCACGATGCATGGCAGTTGCATAACCTTTATGTAGCGCAAAACCGTAACCTGGATAAATTAAATCCATTGCTTCCATTTCCTCATCGCGAAGGACTTTTGCTAGAATTGAGGCAGCACTAATTGCATTTTCAATATTATCACCATTGATAATTGCCTTGCATGGGATGGCTATTGTTGGAATGAACATACCATCGACAATCACTTCATCCGGTTGAATAGTTAAGGCCTCGATTGCCCTCTTCATCGCTAGGAGAGTAGCATGATGAATATTTAATCGATCGATTTCTTCCACCTCGGCTCTGCCGTAAGAAAAACAGAGTGCTTCATTTTTAATCTTATCAACTAATTTTTTCCGTTTGGCAGCAGTTAACTTTTTTGAATCCATCACACCTTCAATTGGCTTATTAAGAATTACTGCTGCGGTGATAAGTGGACCTGCTAAAGGCCCTCGCCCTACTTCATCAACTCCGGCAATACACCCCGCCATTGCTTATCTCCTGAAAATCAACAAACAGCTAATCATAACCATTTAAAATTGATTTATCATTAAGAAAATGAGATCATGCGCACAAATTATTATCATCGTTGTATTATGAGTATATTAAATTGTGCCGTAATTGGCGTCGGTTACTTAGGGCGCTTTCATGCTCAAAAATATAAAATGCTACCTAATGCTAACTTAGTAGCAATTTGTGACATTAATCCAGATGCTTGTGAAACTGTATCACGTGAGCTTAATGTTCCTGCTTATATCGATTATAAAGACTTGTTTGGCAAAATTGATGCCGTTAGCATTGTCTCTACGACGAATAGGCACTACGAAATCGCTAAAGAATGTTTAACCCAAGGCATCCATGTTCTTATTGAGAAACCCATTACAGAAACTGTCGAACAGGCAAACGAGCTGATTGCTCTGGCCAAACAGCATCGAGTGAAATTACAGGTGGGTCATTTAGAACGGTTTAATGCCGCTCGCTTAGCACTCGATGAATACCTCGAACAGCCATTATTTATTGAATCACACCGATTAGCCCCTTTTAACCCAAGAGGCACTGATGTTAATGTAGTTCTCGACTTGATGATTCATGACATTGATCTGATCCAAGCAATTGTTAATTACCCAATTGTTAATATTGATGCACAAGGTGCACCTGTTCTATCCAAATCAATTGATATTGCCAATGCCAGAATTACCTTTGCAAATCATTGTGTTGCGAATGTAACGGCCAGTCGTGTTAGCTTCAAAACAGAGCGCAAAACACGAATTTTTCAGCCTAATTCATATATTTCGATTGATTATCAAAATAAACAATTCGCTGTATTTCAAAAAGGGGAAGGCGAAATGTTTCCAGGTATACCTGAAATTACCAGGCATCAGTCTGTATTTGATAAAGGTGACGCATTACTCGAAGAGATAAAGGCCTTCTTAGATTGCATAGAGAAGGATACAATACCCCTAGTTACCGGAGAGGAAGGAAGAGACGCATTGGCCACAGCAGCAAAAATTTCGGCATTAATTGATAACCATTTGACTTTAAATTATGCCCGAGACTAAACGGCTTGTGATTATTGCTGGAGAAGAATCAGGTGATATCCACGCTGCTTCCCTTGTACATCAATTAAAAACTGTACACAAATCGCTTGAAATCAGCGGTATTGGTGGACGACATATGCAAGAAGCCGGTGTTCATCTCATTAGCGATTTAGCGAGATATGGCACAACCGGCCTCACTGAAGTACTCCGTAATTTGCTTATCATCAAAAAAGCATTTAATGCCATCAAAATTCACCTAAGCAATAACAAACCTGATCTGCTCATCTTAGTTGATTTCCCTGGCTTCAATTTACGGCTTGTAAAATTTGCAAAAGAACTTGGCATTCGTATCTTATATTATATAAGCCCGCAAATTTGGGCTTGGAAAGCAAACCGTATTGAACTCATTCGCGCCTATGTCGATCGGATGGCGGTTATCCTTCCATTTGAAAAAGCAATTTATCAAAGAGCAAATATTCCCGTATCGTTTGTAGGCCACCCTCTTGTTGAAAAAATACCAACATGCGATGATGCAGCAAGTGCAAGAACTAAATTTGAGCTTCCTACAGACAAACGTTTAATTGCGATGTTACCAGGAAGCAGGCGCAACGAGATTGAAAGGCATATGCCAATATTGTTAGCAGCGGCCGAAAAACTAAACGAAAAACTATCGGATCTACACTTTGTTATTCCAATCGCGGGTACCCTCGAACCTTCTATCGTTAAGAACTATTTTTCTAAATCGAAAATCGGAATCTCATTTACACTTGGTCATGCAAGCGAGGTTGTGGCCTGCAGTGACTGTGCTGTTGTTGCTTCTGGAACCGCCTCTCTTGAGTGCGCCCTCCTTGAAAAACCCATGTGCATTATTTATAAGGGTTCATTACTTAGCTTTATTGCAGCAATGAAAGTCATTAAAGTAAAGTATTTGGGTTTATGTAATCTCTTACAAAATGAAATGATAGTGCCAGAGTTGTTACAGTATGATTGTAATGTCACAGAATTAACCCGTTCTTTGTTTGAGCTGTTGACCGATCAAGAAATGAGTGAACGCATGCAAAGGCGCCTTAGACAACTTAAATTATCGCTATCTACAGGCCAGGCCGATTGTACCATTGCGGAATTGGTCAATTCCGAATTGAAACTCGCTGATAAAAAGCCCCGCGCAGAGAAAGATTCTTCTTGACTTAAGAATTCCTTAAGAATTCCTTAAGAATTCCTTAAGAATTCCTTAAGAATTCCTTAAGAATAGTAGATTATCAATTAACCTTCATGTACAATTAATTTTGCTTTCATTCTCAAATGAAAGTATTGGGATAGAATGATTTAACTAAAATAAGGAAGTTATGATGAATGTCATTGAAACACAAATAGCTACTCAAACTACAAAACAAGATCAAGGTCTTCAAGATTTAGTTTATGGTTTGGTAACACGATTTCTTGCTGAAAATAAAGGCAAAGCCATCGATGATCTCTATGACATGATTCTTTCTGAAGTTGAGCCGCCACTTTTGCAAGCCGTTATGGAAAAGAAACGGGGCAATCAGCTACAAGCAGCCAAACTGCTTGGAATCAGCCGCGGTACAATCAGGAAAAAATTACAACGCTATTTCGGTACGAAATATTTTCGTTTAACCGACGAATAAACCCTCTTTATAAATGATCCTCTTTACTTCCTAAACCAGCTAATACAATCTAGCAGGATAAAGTACTGAGTGTATTTATAAGACTTTAAAAGGCCCATTATGTGGGCCTTTCTTATTTATAAATTAATTAAATAGATTAGTTCCCATGCAAAAAAGCCATATTTGGCTCATCTTTCAGATGGCAAAGAGCTACTTATATAGGTATCTAAGTCGCACATCATAGCCTTTTTTTTTGCAATCTATGCTTCAATATAACTTTTGTGTTAAATCCAACATAGGAACCTGAGCTATTGTTTAATTGCAAAAAAATTTAATAACTCTCTTTTTCCAGTGGTTTTTGCCATGCTTTCAGAGGTAATAATATGGCCCTTTCCTGATATAGAGTAGGAAGGGAGGCAGGCAGCTACAAGCCGCCATCCTCTCTAACTCTTGAAACGTAGCTTTAGGCTTCAAGAAGTAATTTATTTATCCGATTGACAAAATCAGCCGGATTATCTAATTGACCGCCCTCAGCAAGGACAGCTTGTTCAAATAACATTGTAACCCATTCACCAAAAAGGCTCTCATCGCTGATATCATGCAGACGTTTAATTAATGTGTGATCTGGATTAAGCTCAAGAATTGGTTTACTGGGCGGTATTTTTTGACCGGCTGCTTGTAAGATACGCTGCATCTCCATACCCATATCCCCTTCATCAGCGACTACACAAGCAGGAGATGTCGTTAATCGATGAGTAAATTGCACTTCTTTTACTTTATCACCCAAGATTTCTTTAATCTGTTTCAACATGGGTTCTAGATTTTTCTCTTCTTCTTTTATCTTTTCATTTTCTTCGATCTCTAAATCAAATTTACCTTTCGTTATGGACTGTAATTTTTTACCTTCGAACTCGCCCAAATAACCCACTAACCACTCGTCGACGCGGTCACTAAGCAGTAGGACCTCGATACCTTTTTTTCTATAAATTTCGAGATGAGGGCTATTTTTAGCTGCATTATAGCTAGAAGCAGTGATGTAGTAGATCTTGTCTTGGCCTTCTTTCATACGCGCTACATAGTCCATGAGTTTCACTGTTTGCTTTTCAGAGTCACTTATTGTGGTTGCGAAGCGTAACAACTTAGCGATAGTTTCCTTATTGGTAAAATCCTCAATCGGCCCTTCTTTAAGCACTAAACCAAATTCTTCCCAGAATCGTTGATAAGCCTCTGGATCTTGAGTGCTAAATTTATCTAACATGGATAAAACACGTTTAGTACAAGCCGATTTAATTGAATCAACAAGTTTATTCTCTTGCAGAATTTCCCTAGAAATATTTAAAGGCAAATCATTGGCATCCACAATCCCTTTTACAAAACGCAAATAGCGGGGTAAAAATTGCGCAGCGTCATCCATGATAAACACTCGTTTAACATATAACTTTAAACCGTGTTTCGTTTCCTGCTGCCACAAATCAAAAGGGGCATGAGTGGGAATGTAAAGTAAACTGATATAATCTTGCTTACCTTCCACATGGTTATGTGACCAGATAAGAGGATCTTGGTAATCATGAGAAATATGTTTATACAACTCTTTATATTCCTCATCTGAAATATCTGATTTTGATAGAGTCCATAGTGCAGTGGCTTTATTTACTGTTTCATAATCATCCGTTTTCTCACTGTCCATTTTTTTCATCACAATCGGCCAGCAAATATGATCAGAATATTTAGTAATAATTTGACGTAGACGCCAATCACTTAAAAATTCGTCATAGTCATTTTTGAGATGTAAAATAACTTCTGTACCACGATCAGTTCTCTTTTCTTGTCCAATACTAAATTCACCCTCGCCTTTAGACTCCCAAATGATTCCTTCCTCTGGTTTTAAGCCTGCACGGCGGCTTTTTAGCGTCACTTTGTCTGCGACAATAAATGAAGAATAGAAACCAACACCAAATTGACCAATCAAATGGGAATCTTTTGCAGTTTCACCTGTTAAGTGACTTAAGAATTCTTTAGTGCCTGATTTGGCAATAGTACCTAAGTTTTCGACCGCTTCGTCCCAGCTTAAGCCAATACCATTATCTTTAATCGTGATAGTTTTTAATTTTTCATTAAATTCCACAGTAATGCGAAGATCGGGATCGTTCTCATACAAAGAGGCATCAGCAAGAGCTAAAAATCGAAGTTTATCCAAAGCGTCAGAAGCGTTCGAAATAAGCTCCCTTAAAAAGATTTCTTTGTTCGAGTAGAGCGAATGAACAACAAGATGAAGCATTTGTTTCACTTCAGTTTGAAATCCCATAGTTTGCTGCTTTGCCGCCATTTATAAATCTCCCATACTCAAAATTATCATTAAATAAAACCAGCTTGTGGCCTAGACTGACGCTTGCATCAACTAGGTTCCTTACTTTAATAAATACAGGATGTATATGCGGGTGGAACTTGAAAATTTCAAGGGTTGTTACCTTGAATATCTGACTTGAAAAACTCGCGTCCAGTTAACGCGATTTGTTCAATATTGCGGCTTATGTTTTTAGAAATAATATTAAGGGGTAAATCGTTATCGTCTTTACCGAACGGTTCCTCCAATTCTTCCGATAGGATTTCTAAACCCAACAAAATATAAACAATCATCACCATCATCGGGATGATTAAAAAGCCAAAAGTATCTACCCAACCAAATGGAAACATTAAGGCATAAAAGAGCAAGGCTTGTTTAACAAAAAAAGCAAATGCCGGCGGCACGTGGGTGTTTGCAATTCGTTCACAGCCACCTACCATATCAATCAAATTGGCTAAGTGGGTATCTAAAGCTAAGTATTGCTCAAATCGAAGCTTTTCTTCGCCGCGCAGTTGATTGAGGATAAAATACATCCGCTGAATCACTAATAGTACAGGATGTTGAGAGCTAGTATCCTCAATACCCAATAATTGTAATTCCATTTCAACTTCCTTAATTTCCTTACGTAAATTAGCTTTAACGATAATAGGTAATTTTTTTAATAATTCATAAAAATTCGGATGAACATGAAGACCCGTAAATATCTCAAATTTTAAAGCTAAATTTCGGCAGTTATTGACGATTGAGCCCCAGAGAATTCGACCTTCCCACCAGCGCGAATAACTAGTGTTCACTCTAAAACCAATGATGATTGTGAGAATAAAGCTAAAAATTAAATGAAATTGGCCGAGATTATAGCGTGTGGCGTGCTGAAAAAAATAGGCAATCAATATGGCATAGATCGTTAGTATAACCATGATTGGCATTAGCTTGCGAAAAACTTTTTCTTTATAAAACAGAAATAAATGAGGCACCCATGTTAATAGATTATGGGATCTTAACTTCATAAATTCTCCGGCACTAGCCAATAATACAGAGGAATCTTGAGTTATAAAGTACCGATTTATTCGTTAATCTGCAAATCAATCTTGCATATAAAGTGTAGCAATAGGCTCAATAACTTATTAGGGGGTGAGCAGAATAACTTATGGGCGAAAACCTGGTGAGGTTTCATTCTCTTGAACTTCCTCTTCGTGTTTCCTGCCTTTCACTTTTGCTTCGATTTCTGTATCAATTGGGCCATCAAATTCCAGACTTCTTCTGATTTCGCTTGGTGTATCGTTAGGATCGGTAACAAGCTCTGTGTTTCCTAAAATTTTGTCTTCTAAACTTACCGGATCAAGTACCTGTTGATGCGATTGATTCGGCTTTCGAATCGCATTGAGTTGATTACGAAAAATTGTGGTATACGAAGTAGACATATCAAAACCTTCATTCACTTTATTGAATTACATTACTATTTAAACACACACTCCTGCATTTTGTTGCACTTTGCGTTAGCTCATGACAAAGCTTTAGGTTCCGCAGAGTTACTAACCTCCTGAGATAATGGATACTCTTTTAAATCTTCAATTTGCTTAATGTATTCATCCATCAAGCCTGAGGTTGTAGTATGAGAAAGTCCTTTAAATCGGGTATTAGGTCCTTGTACTAGGGAAATCACATTACGGCTTTGGTAATTATCCCTTACTTCCTCTAAGGCAGATTTAACTTCTTCTTCTGTTGAAGCTAATCTTAAGTTTACAATTGTTTTCTGAATTAGCTCCACATTACTTGCAAATTGAAATGGTTTTGCTTTGGCTTGTACAAGAGTTTGTATTGCCCTCTTTTTAATGAGATCAAAGTGTAGGCGATCGAAGAATTGGGCATGCTCTTTTTGAGCAGGACTTTGTCGAAGTCTTTCAATAATCTCTTGCTTTAGTGATGGGTTCTGGAGAATGTGATCGACAAGCTCTTCAAGTTCTGAGCTAAAGATATCTTTTACTTTTTGATAAAGGAAAGCTTTATGCGACTCGTTAAAAGTAACTAATTCACTATCAAGGTAAGTTTTCTGTAGAATAAGTTGATCAAGAGCAATCACAAATTCGTCAATATGGAACTGTCTTTGAGTACTTGTCAACTCATGCACTATTGCGGCATTTACACCTTTAATCCCGGTCACTAAAGTGCTCAATAAATATTCTTCTTGTTTTCGGAAGTTTCCTACCCAATATTTGAGTGCTTTAACTTTCTCTCGCTCACCTTCGTCAGAGAGTGAGTCAATAAATGGAGGAAAGTTTTTTTCAATATCATCAAAAGATGCTTCTAGCAAATACCTTAAGAAATCACAATTTATCGATTTTTCCTTTCTTTCATCTAAGATTTCTTTGATACGCTGTTTCGTTGTACTTTTTGCCTGATCTTGTAACAATTTCTTTTTATTTGGATCTAACTTAAAATCCAAAGTGGATATATCAACAGGAAGATCAATACGATTCCTTGAAATATCATCCATGAGAGCTTGTTTTAATTCCTCATTACTCGTAGCCACATCAATTTTGGCACATGCTAAGTACTTCACGAAATTTTTTATAGTGGTAAAAAACCCGGTTACTGTGGCCAAAATTCCTTGATCTGTCTTTTGTGGATTAAGCTCAAAAGCGATTGTCTCAGCAATTCTCTCCTGTTCTCTTTTTAATAGAGGAATATCTTTTTTTTGCTTTGCTAATTGTCTTACAGGTAAATTGTCCAATACCCCACCATCTATATATCTATGGCCGTTATATTCTACTGCCTGAAAAACGATAGGATACGAAGCAGAGATTCTTGCAGCAACGCTGATTGGCATATTAGGAGTAGTCTCGTATGAGAATAATTCTAATTTTCCTGTATCAATATTTGTTCCGGTAATAACTAGGTGCTTGACTTCATTGCCCAACACTTCGTTTAAGGAAAATAGATCAATAAATCTGACCGAGTTGATATCTATTTCTTCGATATTCTCATATTGAATAAGAAGTTTTCTTATGAAAAAAAAATCCGAACGCGCGTATCGTTTAAAAAATTTATAGTTATCAAAAAAATACTTTGAAATTTCTTTAAATTTAGTAAAATTATCTGGATAAGGAGTCTCTCTTAGACGTTGTAATTGCTCCAGAACTCCCCTGATAAGTTCTCTTTCTTTATCCGTTTCCTCTTTTTTCTTAGAACAATCCTCATTTCCATCAAGTAACATTTCCCATAAGGGGGTAGAATCCTCTATCGTTTTGATGCGCGTTTCAAGATCTTTCTCAATCTTTGTCAACACATTCATAATTCCAAGCGCTAAAACGGATTCTGCTGATTTAATTTTATCTGGTAAGTAGGTTTTTATAACTCTTTGTATGTCGTTTAAGAGAGCTTCCCCCTTACAAAGCCCTCTTTTAGCAAATAAACCACTAATATGGTAATCTTTGTATTGATTAAAATCGGTTTTGTTAACTTCTAATTTAATTTCCTCTGGAGTCATGCCAATAGCAATCATAGCCGCAGTTAAAGCACCAGCAGAGGAACCACCGATGGTGTCTACGTTATCCAAAATCCCCTCTTCGTGTAATGCTTCAATTGCCCCAGGATATACAACACCCTTAGCTCCTCCGCCACGCAGGGCAATTTTCCGAATAGGTTTGGACGATAACGGAAAATTAAATTGGATTTGTAATAATTCGGCAACAGTTCTACTCATACTCTATTACCATAACGGATAATTTGCGATCATATTGAGTAAATTATAAATGTATTACATGAAGGAAACATTAAGACAAAAATGACTACTTACTAGCTTTGAACCATTAGGTTGCTGTGGAACAATCTTATTTATTCACGAATTTTAATACGGATACAGAATTGGAGTGTAATTAGCCACCTACGCTGGGGAGCGCAGGTGGTACAAATAAAGTAGGAATAAAATTAAAGGCTGTAATACAATTCAAACTCAAACGGATGTGGAAGAGTTCTTAACATTTGAATCTCTTCTTCTTTTAATTCAATATAACTTTGCAGAAAATCTTTACTGAACACATCGCCTTGTAGCAAAAATTCATGATCTTCTTTCAAATGCTGCATCGCTTGTTCCAAGGAGTTACAAACAGTAGGCACATCAACTAGCTCTTCAGGGGGCAAATCGTATAAATCTTTATCCATAGGTTGACCTGGATGAATTTTCTTTTGAATGCCATCAAGTCCCGCCATCATCATGGCTGAAAAAGCAAGATAAGGGTTTGCCATCGGATCAGGGAACCGAACTTCAATTCGACGCCCTTTCGGATTGCTCGTATGAGGAATCCGAATTGCGGCGGAACGATTACGTGCTGAGTAAGCCAATAACACGGGGGCTTCAAAACCAGGTACTAAGCGTTTATAACTATTAGTGGCAGGATTGGTGAATGCATTTAATGCACGAGCATGTCTGATAATACCGCCTATATAGTAAAGTGCTGTTTCAGATAAACCCGCATACTGATCACCGGTAAATAAATTAACACCATCCTTTATTAGCGATTGATGGCAATGCATACCGTTACCGTTATCCCCTACCAAAGGCTTAGGCATAAACGTCGCAGTCTTACCATAGTTGTGAGCGACATTATGGACGACGTATTTTAAAATCTGCAATTCATCCGCCTTTTTAGTGAGTGTATTAAACCGGGTAGCAACTTCGCACTGATTTGCTGTCGCAACCTCGTGATGATGCGCCTCAACAACCATACCCATTTCTTCCAAAGTAAGGCATATTGCCGAGCGTATATCCTGCGATGAATCAACAGGAGGAACCGGGAAATAACCTCCCTTTATACTTGGCCTATGGCCAATATTTCCACCTTCCATAACCTTCCCTAAATTCCAATGTCCTTCAGCGGAATCCAGTTCATAAAAAGCACGGCGCATTCCAATTTCTGAGCGCACATCGTCAAAAATGAAAAACTCTGGCTCAGGACCAAATAAAGCTTGATCAGCTATACCGGTTGATTTCATATAAGCTTCTGCACGATGGGCAATGGAGCGAGGATCACGGTCGTAACCCAGCATAGTCTGAGGATCAACAACATTACAGCGAATAATCAGGGTATTATCTTGGTAGAAGGGATCAACGTTTACAGTGTCTAAATCGGGAATGAGAGCTAAATCAGATTTATGTATTTTTTGCCAGCCTTTAATTGATGAGCCGTCGAACATTTTCCCATTTTCGATCATATCATCATCTAATGCAGATACCGGGATGGTTATATGTTGTTCTTTCCCTTTTGTATCCGTAAAGCGAAGATCGATAAATTTAATATCCTCTTTTTTTATTCTCTCGTGTAATGCTGCTGTGTTGCTCATAATACTCTCCAAGATTACCCACTAATTAAGCTGGCCTAAGTGACTTATTTAGCCCTATAGATTAAACTAATTCCCATTAAAACTGAAAGTAATTCTTATGGGCGCCTACCATTATCAAGCGCTAAATAAATCAGGCTCAACCAAGAAAGGCGTTATCGAGGCTGACTCCGAACGTCAGGCACGACAATTCTTACGTGAACAAGGCCTTGTTCCCACCCAAATTCGTGCTTTAGCTAAGCAGCAACAATCACGCAGTAAAGACAAAATATCTGCACAAGATCTCTCACTACTAACGCGGCAGTTAGCCACCTTGTTAGCCGCTGGCATCCCTGTGGAAGAATCTCTCCGCGGTGTCAGCGAACAAACAGAGAAAGATAAGGTACGTGGACTTATCATCGGTGTTCGCTCAAAAGTTTTGGAAGGTTACGGCTTAGCACAAGCAATGGGCGAATTTCCTAATGCATTTCCGGAACTTTATCGTGCAACTGTGGGTGCAGGTGAGCAAACAGGGCGCTTGGATATGGTTTTGGAGAAACTTGCTGACTACACTGAAAACCAACAACAAACCCGTCAAAAAGTACAGCAAGCACTCATTTATCCATTATTGATGGTCATTGTTTCAACCGGAATCATCAGTTTCCTCTTAGCTTTTGTTGTACCCAAGATTATAGAAGTTTTTAGCAGTAGCGGACAGGAATTGCCTAACATGACCAAGGTGCTGATCAATCTTAGCCAATGGATTAAATCCTACGGTTTGATCGCTCTCTTAGGAATTATTATCCTTCTTGTAAGTTTTAAAAAGAGTCTCTCCAATATCAAAATACACACGGCTTGGCATAAGATCTTGTTGAAGCTTCCCGTATCATCTTATTTGGTAAGGTCTGTTAATGTTGCCCGCTATATACATACTTTCGGAATTTTATTTGCTGCAGGAGTAAACGTCCTTGAAACCATGCGCGTTTCAGCAAGCCTAATCACCAACTTAGTGATGCGAAATGCGTTTGATCTCGCTACGATCCGTGTACGAGAAGGCGGCTCAATCAGCCAGTCGTTGAAAGAAACAGGTTTCTTAAGTCCAATGGCGACTCATTTAATTGCCAGTGGTGAAAAAAGCGGGCAAATTGCTGCGATGATGGAAAAAGCAGCATCCCATCTTGATAACGAAGTGAAACGGCTTATCGATACCGCATTAACCCTTCTTGAACCTCTCATTATCTTATTTATGGGAGCCGTGGTTTTATTTATCGTACTAGCTACTTTATTACCCATTTTTTCAATGGAACAGTTAGTTGGGTGAAGTATTCTCGCTAATGCACCTGAGTTTATTAAAGAAAAACTACCTAACCCGAAATAATCCCTAACAATTTTCAATTAATTTGAATTAATCAGAGGAGACAGTAATTTTGCCCACTCTTGATAAGCAGCATAATTTAAATGTACTCCATCGACCGTATATTTCTCATTTAATCCACCATTAGGGTCAGATAATCTTTCATTGATATCGACAAATGTTATTCCATTTTTTTGGCAAAAATCCTTCAATTTTACATTTAAGGCATCAACTTTTTTATTAATTACCTGAGGTTGTAGGTAAAATTGATTTGTACTGCATTTAATTGTTGAAGAAACAATCACTTTAATTTTTGCATTTTGTAATATTTCGATGATTTTTTTATAATTGTTAAAAACTTGTTCGGTATCAGCTCCTCTGCCGAAATCGTTAATGCCAAACATTAAAAAGGCCTTTTTAGGTCTTACTGAAAGTATACCATCCATCCTTTGTAAAATAAGTGCTGAGGTATCACCACTTACTCCACGATTCACGATATCTTTTTTTGCGAGCAAATTTTGCCAAGGCCAAGCAGCTGTTATCGAATCACCGACTAAAACATTGGACACATTTTGGTTTTGAACTAAGTCTGCCCCTGAGAAACTGGCGGTAGAAACTAAACTAAAAAAAGAAATGAAAAGAAATGTTAAGAGGACAAACTTAAGTCGCTTCATTATTTTGTTCTCCATTTTTTTGTAATTTTTTGTAAATCAATCCTAGTATCGGCAGTTTTAGGGTATAATTTAGCGACAAATTTTAACATAACACCAGTATATTCTACTTAGGGATAATCCGCCCTGGGTCGAATCAGTTTAAATTATTTCCCGTCCGGAGTTTTGAATGAGCAAACAAAGCGGTTTTTCTTTAATCGAAATTATGGTTGTCGTAGTGATATTAGGTATTCTTGCGTCAATCGTCGTTCCCAAAATCATCAACCGTCCCGATGAAGCGAGAGTGGTAAAGGCAAAACAAGATATTTTAGCCATTCAAAATGCCCTCGATTTATATAAGCTCGATAACGGCATGTACCCCACAACTGATCAAGGATTGATTGCATTGGTTGAAAAACCTACATCAAATCCTACTCCGCGCGATTGGAAGCAATACCTTAAATCCCTACCGAAAGATCCTTGGGGACGTGACTATTTATACCTTAACCCAGGTGAGCACAGTGATGTGGATGTATTTACTTACGGGGCATCTGGTCAACCTGGCGGGACTGGAATCAATGCTCAGATAGGCAATTGGGATGCCCGCTGAGCGCGGATTTACGCTAATTGAAATTTTAGTGGTGGTGGTTATTATTAGCATCACCCTAGGTTTTGCCATGCTTGCATTTGGTGACTTCGGAGCCAATCGACGTGCTGTCGTAACAGCAGAACAATTTTCATCTTATGTTAAGCTGGTGCAACAGCAAGCCGTACTCGAAACGAATACACTAGGAATTAATATATCCAAAGACGGTTATGGTACTTATCGTTTTGGAAGGACTTGGGAGTTAATACCCACAAACAACTTTTTTCACTGGCGCAGCTTCCCAAACAATATTATCGTAACACTTAAACAAGGGAGCGCCAAAAACAAACTAAAAAACCCTGACATCATAATCACGCCATCAGGGGATATGAACGAATTCGCTGTTGATTTCGGCACGCCCAAAAACCACAACATTATTACCTTATTTGGCAAAAACAATGGTCAAATTATCATTCAACAACCAAAACAGTTATGATGCTCCCAATTAACCAACAAAGCCAAAATGGATTTACTCTAATCGAGGTTTTGCTTGCCTTATCAGTCATCGCCATCGCGCTGACCGCTCTGTTGAAAGCAACAGCTCAGAATGTTTCCCATACTCAACGCATTAAGGAAAAAACAATTAGCCACTGGGCCGCTATGCAAGGTGTATCGATGATCCAATTAGGGTTATTGCAACCCGGCAACCAAGAAATTACCCAAGTGACTTCAATGTTGGGCCAGCGCTGGTATTGGCGAGCCAAAACGAACCCAACACCAATAAAATCCGTTCAACAAATCACGATTACGGTCAGCAGAAATCAGGCCGGTCCATTTCGCGATCCGCTCATTGCATTTTGGTATAAACCATGAGGAATAGAGGCTTTACTCTCATTGAAATTTTAATTGCCCTTGCAGTGTTCGCTATCCTTGCGGCAATGACCTCTTCTGCCTTGTATTATGCATTTAATACAAGGGCTCGCGTCAATGAGCAGGCCGAGCAATTAAATGCACTTCAACTTGCCCTTACACTCATCGAACGCGATACCGAACAGGTCATACATCGCGACATACATAGCGGTAGCGATATGCACCTTTATCCAGCTTTTGTGGGCGAACCACAATATCTTGAATTATCACGCAGCGGAATTGTTAATCCAAATAGCGAAGAAAAGCGCAGTGTCCTTCAGCGCATTGCTTATTTTTGCCGTAACAACCAGTTTGTCCGACGAAGCTGGATAAGCCTTGATCCTGTCGACAGAAAAGGTTACCAAGATAAAGTATTAATGGATAATCTAACACATTGTCGATTCGCCTATTTAAACGCAAATTTACAAGTTCTATCTGAGTGGCAAGCTAATGCGTTGCAACAAAATCAGCGGGCTGAACCATTACCCAAAGCTATTCGTTTGGACTTAACTTTAAGGAATTGGGGCAACCTAAGTCGTCTCTTCATTATTCCTGAGGGTCTGTATGCGGAAAAATAACCGACTTCATCCAAAACGCAGAAATGGCAGTGCGCTAATTTCTGCACTATTTATAATGACTTTAGTTGCCATTGCTGCAACTGCCATGAGCACCCGTTTACAGCTAGATATTTACCGCACACGACTCACTATTGAAAGTGATAAACTCTATCTTGCATCACAAGCGGTCTCTTTTTGGGCAATGAGTGAACTAGCCAACTCCCAAAATCAGTTCACTGTTAGCGGTCCATTTGGTAAACTTCTTATTTTTCCAGCGAAATTGAAATCCATCTATCCTGATATTTTAATCAAGGGAAGTTTATATGATCTGCAATCCCGATTTAATTTAAACAATGTTTCCGAGCAAAAAAATCAGCTTCCTTTTCTTAACTTTTTAAAAAACGCAACCAAATTAAATCAGCAACAACGCGAGGAATTACGTTTAATTTTGAATAATTGGCTTGCACCTTATCAACCAGGCCAAGATAATGAAATAGACCTTTTTTATTTGAAACAGAAACCTGCTCATTATCCGGCACATCAATTCATGAGAAGTGTCTCTGAATTCCGGTTGTTGAAAGGAGTCAATGCAAAACTTTACAGTAGTTTGTTAAATTTAATTACAGCACTTCCAGAAATCACCCCGGTTAACATCAATACAGCCTCACACCCCGTTCTAATGTCTTTAGGGTATGGCTTAACGCCAGCTCAAGCCAATGAATTAATTTCGATTCGAGGGAAAAAGGGAATTACCAATTTAAGACAGATTAATCCCCTCTTACAAAAACTCAACATCCGCGAGGAACAAATCACTATTACAAGCCAATATTTCATGAGTATTGCGCAAGTTTCGGCGGGGGACTTAAATCTTACGGTGTACTCCCTCCTTAAACGCAGCAAAGACAAGAAGGGTCGATTCAATGTCAGTATCATTAGCGAGAGTTTTAATGCATTTGGATAATCTAAGCCCCTCATTCCATTGGGATTTATTTTTGCTTATTCATCATCTTCTTCATCGGGCTCGGTGGTGGGCTGTTTAGCACTTAATTCTTTGAATAACAAATCACCTCGCACTCTATCTTCAGACGACAGAGTCGGCTCTAATTCAGCAAGCTCTTTTGCAGCTTGCTGGTTTTTATTTGCCGCTGCTATTTTTAACCAAGCGTAGGCTTTAGGAAGATCTTTGGATACACCAAGACCCGCCATGTATAGATAGCCCAATTTCCCTTGAGCCATTGAATTACCTTTCTCAGCTGATTTACCAAACCAATACGCGGCTTGCTCATAATCTTTATCTACCCCATTGCCTGTCAGTAAGAGCTGTCCGAATTGTGCTTGTGCTTCAGTGTTACCCTGCTCTGCCGAGGCTTGGTACCAATAGGCTGCTTTTTTGGGGTCAGCTTTAACACCTAAGCCATTAAGGTATTGATAGGCTAAATAAGCTTGTGCGTTTTTATGCCCTTGATTAGCAGCGCTTGAAAACCAGTAAGTAGCTGAACCCTGATCCGGGGGAATACCATATTTTCCGGTGTATAAAAGCCCAAGGCTATATTGAGCCTTCGGATCACCCTGATCGGCTGCTTTTTGATACCAATAAAGCGCCTTATCGACATCTTTTTTCGTGCCTGTGCCCATCATATATAAGTAGGCAAGATTAACTTGAGCTCTGGCATAACCCTGCTCAGCCGATTTTTTAAACCATTCGAAAGCTTTTGCATCACTTGCTTCCACACCGTCACCAACTGCATACATCAAACCAATATTCCGTTGGGCAATTGAATTTCCTTGTAAAGCCGCTTTCATATACCACGAAAATGCCTCCTTTAAATCTCGCTTTACGCCTAATCCATTATCGTAAAGATAACCTAAACTTAATTGAGCCAGCGCATTATTTTGTTCAGCAGATTTCCTATACCATTCACCTGCTTTGACCTCATCTTTATTTACGCCATAACCATATTGATACATGCGCCCAAGTAAATACATTGCCTCACTATTGCCTTCTCTTGCAGCTTGAGCCAAATGTGGATAGGCCGTTGTGTAATCACCGTTATCGTACGCGGTAAACCCGATGATCACATCAGCAAATGCTGAATTAATAAAAAGACAAGCAGCGATAATTAGTAGTCGCATGCTTACCCTCCAAATAATTCCCTTAATACAAAGAGTAGAATATTGGAACAACAAAGCAAATTATTATTGATAATTTTTAAAATCATAGGGTTTACGTCTATCATTGGTTTTTTAAATATCTCGCTTTGCAACTAAACTATTTAGGATTACATTTTAATAACAAGGGATAGGGTTATGGACTTTAAATTACGCAATAAAACAGCTTTAGTGACAGGCTCGACTGCAGGTACTGGTTTTGCTATTGCTAAAATGCTTGCAGAAGAAGGAGCAACTGTAGCTATTAATGGTCGTACCACAAAACGGGTAATGGAAGCAATTGAGCAAATTAAGTCATTTTTTCCCTCAGCAAAACTAATTGCTGCCCCTGCTGACTTAAGTGTCCCCCAAGATAGTTCGAAACTGATTAACAATATTCCTTCTGTTGATATCCTGGTTAACAATTTTGGTATTTATGAAGTAAAGCAATTTAACGATATCAGTGATGACGATTGGCTACGCTTATTCAATAGTAACGTCATGAGCGGGATACGTCTTAGCAGACATTATCTTCCTTCCATGCTGAAAAATGATTGGGGGCGAATTGTATTTATTTCCAGCGAGTCAGGCGTGCAGATTCCGACTGAAATGATTCACTACGGTGTGACAAAAACGGCTCAAGTGGCACTCGCCCGCGGAATTGCTGAAACAACAGCGGGAACAAATATCACTGTCAATTGCGTACTTCCGGGGCCTACAAAAACTGAGGGTGTCATTACTTTCATTGAAAATCTTGCAAAGGAACAAAACAAAACTGCCAAACAAGTCGAACAAGAAATATTTACATCGGTTCGACCAACCTCTTTATTGAAACGCTTTGCAGCACCTGAAGAAATAGCTGCTTTAGTTACGTACCTATGCAGTCCGTTGTCCTCAGCTACGAATGGTGCAGCATTACGTGCTGATGGAGGAATTGTACGCGCTATTCTCTAGGGGAACAAAATCGACCAAGCAAGGTAATTCCATTTCATTAACTTCTAAAAGGGAATTAAGTGCATCATCAGGACCAATCAATGATTCTAAAATGAAAACGATCGGTCACGAGAAGTAGATTCTTGCTCAGGTATTTGGACAAATGGGAACGAGGTATGTTTGCCTCCCTTCCGATAATAATCCATCCGTGATTCTTCCAATTTAACTAGAGCAAGATTAAGTTTTATCAAAGACTTGTGTAGCTCCTCATAGGGAAGGGATGAATCTAAGGCGCTCAGTTTTGGCGCTAATTTAAAAAGCATTAAGCCATAATCTGACTCTAAATTAGCTGACAGCCATTTTAATACCTGGTAATTATCATCAGTTCGATTTTGAAAATATACCAGTGTTGCTGTGCTGATCACCGATTCAATAATTTCTGCTATACGTGCATATAAGGTAAAGCGATCGTCTATAGAAGCCTTATCAAAAAATTGTTTTACTAAATTGGAAAAGGTTTCAAATCGGGAATGAAATTTATATTCTCGTTCACCGTATGTCTGAGAGCGGTTATTGCTATCGCTTGCTTCTTGCTTTTTATTAGAAAGTTGATTGATAAGTTCCAAGGAAAGAAGTACAAATTCTACTCTTGCTAAAAATAACTTCCCTTGAGGCTCCTTCTCTAGTACAGAACGCCCTTGCTCAATAATTTCAGCACAGGATTTTCTTAAAAGTTTTAAATTTGCAGTGTTTCTATTTTGCATATAACCGGCAGCTGCATCAACAATAGCCAATAGTACTCGTTCTGCTGTTTTATAACTCATTTCTCCAATAAATGTTAAATCCTTTTTAAGCCCCTCTAATTGAACAACAACTGCAATTTCTTCCACAAACAAAGCATCATCAGTTTCAAATTGAATATAAAGTAATCCTACTGCTTTAAGAAAGTAGTATAATCTTTCTAGAGTTAATTTTAAGTTAGGGTATTTTTCTCCACATGCAACAGTCATCTTCCTAATTTCATTGAGACAGGAGTTTGCAAAACGGGAATAAGAAGAACTGTCCCTATGAAGCATGTAAGCATAACTAGCTATTTGTAGTCTAAAAATTAGATGTTGTATTTTCTCATTTGTAGGCTCAAATTCATGAACTAGATTAATGAGCGCCTGCAAATTGGAAAAAAATTGCTGTTCAGCCTCAGATAATTGAGCTAGCCCCCCAAATGGTTCATAGATTTCTTTGTACAAGGAATCTATAAACGCATCGAACTCAACACTTCTACCTAAAAGAAATGAAGATTCTCCTAAAAAATCACTAAGTAAACCAGAATGCATTGTTTTAAAAGCAGAAATCATTTCCCTTGGAATATTAATACTAATCTCATATTTCAACTCGGATAATACCCATTTTTCAACAGCGTTGATCGTTAGAGTTTGTGCTTGCGCCCTGAAAGGTAACCGCTTGGAATTCTTTGCAAAAACGAATACTCTTTTTCCAGCTACCAAGGCTTGTTCATATGACGTGATTAGTTCACTTAATTCAGTTAATCCTAATTTTTTTGATTTGATAAGAAACGGGATAAAATGAACGCTCCAAAAATCAGCATTTTCATTTCCATGTTTTGCATAAATCACCACAAGTCCAATTATAAATTTTGCGAAGTAATTTAAAGTAATAGTTCCCTCAGGAGCATTATTCAATTTCAAGAAAAGATTAGAAATAACACCAAGCATCATCTCTATTTGAAAATGAGTATCTGCGTTTGATTCAAATACTATTTCTTTTAATTGGGCAAACAAAAAATCAAGGAATTTTTTTGCATTTTCTTGATCGTCAACATTAATTTTACTAATAAATGCTTCAATTAATTTTTCATACCACATTCTTTTTTACCACTAAAATTATTCGCTAAAGTATAAATGAGTTGCGCTCAGACTAAAATGGTTCTAATTTTTATTTAAAGATGCTAAAAATTGTTCTACATCCTTACTCGATAACTCCTTCCAGTTTCCCCTAGCTAAGAAACGTGGCAAAGTTATTTGTCCATACCGAATACGAATAAGACGACTCACCTCAACGCCTTGAGATTGCCATAACCGGCGCACTTCACGATTTCGCCCCTCTGCAAGCGTGACATGATACCAAGCGTTAGTCCCTTCACCGCCCCTAAATTCAATACGCTTAAACTGTGCAAAACCATCTTCTAACTCTACACCCTTCAGCATTGCATTAATCGTATCGGTGCTTACTTGCCCATGGACTCGCACTGCATATTCTCTTTCCAAACCAAATTTAGGATGCATTAAGCGATTAGCTAACTCTCCATCATTGGTAAAAATCAACAATCCTGAAGTGTTAATATCTAAGCGTCCTACTTGCACCCATCGTCCGTGCTTTAAAGGCGGCAATTTGTCAAAAACTGTTCTGTTGTGTTTGGGATCGTAACGACTAGAGATTTCTCCAACAGGTTTATGATAAATTAGAATTCGAATTTTATTCTGTTTTTTAAGAGGATTAACTATCAACCGTCCATGTACACTGATTTTATCATTAGCTCCAGCGCAATCGCCTAATTTTGCAATTGTGCCATTAACTTGAACTGCACCTTGCTCTATCCATCGCTCCATCTCTCTTCTTGAACCTAGTCCTGCTTGGCTTAATATTTTCTGTAATCGTTCACTATTCATTATTCTACACACTCTTCAATAGGTTGCTTGGCCACTGTAGCCAATGGATCGGTAATAGTATCCAAAGCAGGTAAATCACTCAGGCTTGATAAATTGAAATAATCAAGAAAAATCTTAGTCGTCACATAAACTGCTGGTTTTCCAGGAACATCTCGATGTCCCGCAACTCGAATCCATTCTCGTTCCAAAAGGGTTTTCAAAATTGAACTGCTTACCGCAACACCACGTATATCTTCAATATCGGCACGAGTAACAGGCTGGCGATAAGCAACAATAGCCAATGTCTCCAACAGCGCTCGAGAATATTTGGCTGGTTTTTCAGCATATAATCGGCTAATCCATACGCTGTATTCTATTTTGGTCTGCAAACAATAACCGCTTGCCAAGCATTTTAGTTCAATTGCTCTGGTTTCATACTCCTTTGCTAACTGATTTAAGGCTGCAAGGAGTTGATCTCGGCTGGGCCGTTGCCATTCATCAAACACCCCTTGCATCTCTTCTAAGGATAAAGGCTGGTTTGAATTCATTAGTAAAGCTTCTAGGATTGGTTTAAGTTCACTTTCATTCATAATTCACAACCTGTACGTGAATAGCAGTGTATGGATTAGCTTGGATAATGACTAGCAGTGATTGTCTAGCAAGCTCCAATATTGCTAATAACGTTACTGCAAGCCCCATTCTTCCTTCCACTCGATTAAACAATTGGGTAAAAATCACCGTCTTATCACGATTTAATCGATCGAGTACCAAAGACATACGCTCCCTTACAGACAAAGGTTCCCGAGAAATTTGGTGGTTTACCAAATGACTTTGTCGCTTAATTAATTCGCGCATTGCTTCAACTAAACTATCTATCTCGACATCAGGATGCATCACTGTCCTTTCCATATTTTCACAGGGCAAAGAAAATCGGAATACGTCCCGGTCGCAGCGTGGTAAATTATCAAGTTCTAGAGCTGCGTTTTTAAACTGCTCATAAACTTGTAATTTCCTCACTAACTCCAAACGAGGATCTTCTTCCGCTTCCTCTGTCTGGCTAGGATTAACTGGCAATAATAAGCGCGACTTTATTTCTGCAAGCATAGCCGCCATCACTAAATAATCCGCAGCCAACTCCATACGACGCTCTTCCATCATGTGGATGTATTGCATGTATTGCTGAGTGATATGGGCAATTGGAATATCTAGGATATCGATGTTCTGGCGGCGGATAAGGTATAACAATAAGTCCAATGGCCCAGAAAATGACTCCAATAAGATTTCCAATGCATCTGGAGGAATAAATAAATCAGGCGGTACTTCGGTTACTGGTTTGCCATCGACAATTGCTAATACAGGGATCGTTGGTGTTAATACATCAACATTCATTAGTAATCCAAACCCATTACTTCACGAACTGTATTAAGATTTTTATTCGCTTCCTCTCTGGCAGCCTCCGAACCCTCTGCAATGATACGCTTTACCGAAGCAAGATCAGCTTCATATTCCTTTGCAGCGGCTTGAATCGGTTGTAATTCATGATTAATTGCCTCAATAATCGGTCTTTTGCAGTCTATACAACCAATACCAGCTGTACGGCAACCAGTCTGTACCCACTCTTTTACATCGTCTGGCGAATAAACTTTATGCAACTGCCAAACTGGACACATGTCAGGTTCTCCCGGATCTGTACGTTTAACACGTGCAGGATCAGTGGGCATAGTTAAAATTTTCCTTTCGACCTGTTCAGGTTCTTCTCGCAATTGAATTGTATTATTGTAGGATTTAGACATCTTTTGCCCGTCCGTACCCGGCATTTTTGATGTTTCGGTAAGCATTGGGTGTGGTTCGGGTAATATAATTTTCCCTGAACCATCTAAATATCCTAATAAGCGCTCTTTATCACCAATTGACAAATTGCTTTGATTAGCAAGCAAAGCCTTAGCCGTATTTAATGACTCCAGGCAGCCTTCTTGTTGAAACGCTTTACGCAACTGAGTATAAAGAGAACCATTTTTCTTTCCCATCTTTTTGATAGCTTCCAACGCAAGCGACTCAAAATTTGGTTCTCGACCATAGATAAAGTTAAAACGTCTAGCTATTTCGCGAGTTAACTCGATATGTGCGACCTGATCTTCGCCAACAGGCACATAATCTGCCTTATACAAGAGCACATCGGCGCTTTGAAGCAACGGATAGCCTAAAAAACCATAAGTTGATAGATCTTTATCGTGTAATTTCTCTTGTTGATCCTTAAAACTAGGGACCCGCTCAAGCCACCCTAATGGTGTGATCATGGATAATAAAAGATGCAATTCAGCATGCTCCGGCACCCATGATTGAATAAAAATTTTCGACAAACTGGGATTTAAGCCACAAGCAAGCCAATCAACTACCATATCCCATAAAATAGACTCAATAAAGCCAGGCTCATCATAGCGGGTTGTCAAACCATGCCAATCTGCTACAAAAAAATAACAATCGTATTGATGTTGTAGTTTAAGCCAATTTTTTAACACACCATGGTAATGTCCTAAATGGAGACGGCCGCTGGCGCGCATTCCTGATACAACTCGTTTATTAGCACTGAATAAAGCTGACATCTAAATCCTTCACTTTGTTTGTAACATTAATCAACTAGTAATATCGGGTACTAGAACCTGTACATTATTACCTGAATGGTTCTGGATCCCCTTTTCCTTCACGCAAAATGACAGGGTAATCACCTGTCAAATCAACCACTGTCGTTGGTTGATGACCACAATTTCCACCATCAATGATTAAATCAATTTGATTCCCCAATAAATCCCTAATTGCCTCAGGCTCGCTCAGTGGTGCAGAAGCTCCAGGTAAAATGAGTGTTGTACTCATTAGAGGGGCCTCGAGGCATTCAAGCAAAGACAAGGTAATGTTATTTTCCGGGACGCGCAAGCCCAAAGTCCTACGTTTTGGATGTAACATTAATCTTGGAACTTCATGGGTTGCGTTTAAAATAAAGGTATACGATCCTGGGGTAAACGCTTTTAACAAACGAAAGATAGCATTTGAAACTTTCGCATAAGTACCTAGTTGTGATAAATCTCGACACACTAGGGTCATATTATGATTTTTATCCAATTGACGCAGACGCCTAATCCTTTCTAAAGCCGCTTTATTTCCCAATTTGCAACCCAATGCATATCCGGAGTCAGTGGGGTACACTATTAATCCACCCTCTTCAATAATCGCTGCTGCCTGCCTCAATAATCGTGCTTGCGGGTTATCTGGATGAATTGCAAAAAATTGGCTCATTAGTGTCCCCTGTTACATAATCCATTGGTGCCAAATTGGCCTACAGTTTAACGGTAATTGCCTCTGTCTTCCAAGTGAAATACGCGACAAAGTCTCACCATGGTAATCTGAGCCAGTGGAAGCATACAACTGATAGCGTAAACAAAGTTCAGCTATTTCCTGCACTTGCGCAAGCGTCATATCGCCTGAAACAACTTCCATTCCTATACCGCCTGCTTCTTTAAACTCACCAATTAATTCCCGCAGTTTTGTACGGGTGAGAGAATATTTTAAGGGGTGGGCAATAACAGCACTTCCTTTGGCTTTTAGGATGCCTTCTACTGCTTCGGGAATAGAAATCCAAGGTGTCGGAACAAAAGCAGGCTTTCCTCTTGCTAAAAATCGGTCAAATGCTGTCTGTAAATCCCTCACCAATCCCTCTTCGACAAAAATCTGAGCAAAATGAGGACGGGCAATTCGATTATGACCTGCAATCGCACATGCCTTATCGTATGCATCCTCAATTCCACATGCCCGCATTCTTTCAGCAATCTGCTGTGCCCGAGCTATTCGGCATCCATTCTGTTGCTTGATTAACGCTTGAATATGCTCATTATCGACATCAAAATTTAGACCTAGAATATGGATATCATATTTTTTCCAGCGCGTGCTAAATTCTATCCCGTTTATTATTTTAATGGGGTACCCTGATGCGGCTTGTTGAATGACCTTTACTCCATCTATGGTATCGTGATCGGTTAATGCCAAAGTCGTAATGTTAGCTTCCAGCGCTTTTGACACTAACGCTTTAGGAGAGAGTATTCCATCAGAAAAATTGCTATGGCAGTGTAAATCAATCATAAGCGGGCAGGGTATGAATTATGTTAGAGATTAACTAATATTTAATTAAGTATATCAAATTAGAATAACCCCAAAAAGAAAATAAGACCAGGTAACTTACTATGTTGCAGGATAAAAGTCACTTATCTTTTAAATAAATCTAAAATCAAATCAACACTTCTAACTAACAATAGTCGCATGAGTGGGTGTTAACGGTTCGTAATTATGAATAAACTTAGACGCTTTTTCAATGTCAGGGGTTAAAGTCCGATCTTCGTTTAAAAAAGGTACCTGCTTTCGGAAGTCTAAGAATAATTTTGAGGTGCCCACACCTAATTTTAATTGAGGATCGGTAATTTTTCGTAGGTCTACTGCCTGGCTTGCATGCATTAATTCGATACCCATGACCCCGTAAAGATTGTTGATAATTTGCTTCGTTTTTTCAATAGCGAGTAATGAATTTGTAGCCACATCTTCTATTTCGCCAGCTACTGGATAATTTACTGCTTGAATCGACTTCCCAAGTTCTTGAATACTATCATTCAAGTAAATAAGTGGTTTTTGAATTGCTCCAAAGGCAATAGTGGTGTTATTAGGCGAGAGAAAGCGGGACAGATGAGTAAACCGCGGGGAACTTAATTTAATTGTTCTTTGGGTAGAGCTGGCAGAAAGATGACTTAAAGCAATATTCAATTCTTCAAAATTTAGCACCCAAGGAATCGGATCGAAATTTGCAGTAGGGATTACTGCTCCAGTCAACTGATTACCGCTAATATAGTAAATTTTTTCTTGTGGAGACGCATTGCTATCGGGAATGATATCCAGGATAACCGCTGGATTATCGTCGGAAGAATTGATTTGTAAATTGAGATTTTTTTCTAATACCTCCAAAACATCGCGGGCAGCACCATTTACCTGGCTTTCTGTGCGAAAACTCAATGGATCCTGGAGCGCCCTAGATTGCGAAAGTGAGAAGAGATAGGAGCCAGCCAAATTTTTAAGAACATTTTTTGCCGACTTTTGTTGCCCAGAATAAGGGCGAAGTTTCTGAACTGGCTCCATAAAGGGAGCAATGTTTCCATTTAACCCTTCTAAGCTTAATGCAGTGAGTAAATCATATTTGTCCAGCAATTTTTTTAAATCAAAAACAGTTAATGCTCCGATTCCTGCTGCATAGGCGTTTGAACTAAATAGTGCAAGCGCGTCTTTTGCGTATAGATTTAAGGGTTGTAAACCAGCCAATTTTAATGCCTCACTTGCCGGCATTTTTCTATTTTGATAAAAGACTTCCCCTTCTCCAATCATCGCAAGCCCTATTTGAGCAAGAAGTGTAATATCCCCTTCCCCTATCGTTCCCCCAGAAGGAAACATGGGAGTAATGCCTTTGTTTAGAAAATCAACAAACATATCAACGACAGCTGGCTGAACGCCTGCATGTCCCAACAAAAGGGTATTTAACCTTATTAACATAGCAGCTCGAACAGAATCAATTGGCGCGATAGGGCCGACAGAGGCACTTGTTGCATGAAGGTTTTTTAAGTTAAATTGCTCAGACAATTTTCTTGCCTCAGATGTAAGAATACTCCCATGAAATATCGTCTTATCTTTGTTTAAACCAACACCACGATTTAAGCCGTATACAGGTAAATTTTTTTCTGTTGCCAAAAGCAATAATTGATGTGAATTTTCAACTCTTCTTGCAGCAGCTTCGTCAATTCTAACCATCCAGCCTTGCCTTGCAATCTTTACAATATCATTAATGGTCAGATTTGAGCCGGTTAGAGTTAAGGCCTGAGTTTGATAGGAATAAGATACTTGGGAGCAAAGCAGAAGAAGTAAAATGAGAAATCTAGAATCTAAAATTTTTTGAATATACCAAGATAACATTGATTATGTCCCTTTCTCATAATTAATTGAATGATATCACTTATTCTTGTTAACTCTCCATAGTCTTATCTTTAAAAAAAGTAAGGGCAGAATCAAATATTTATTTTTTATAATTTATCCTCAATAACACAGCTTGCCTCAATTCCTTCTTGCTATAATTAAGTATAAGGGTGGTTTTTCGAGCATTTCCCATGTCTACGAAGCTTCATATCGTTTTGGTTGAGGATAATGTTATCAACCGAAATAAGATGAAACAAATTTTGGAAAAGCTATTTCCTTGTAAAGTAACAACATTTACCCATGGTATAGAAGCTGTTAATTTTCTACTTGCTCCATCAAGTGCGTATGATTTAGTTATTCTTGATGGCCGATTGCGTTCTCTTCCTCACACCTTACAAAGCTTTGCTATTGATGGACCTGATATCGCTGAGAGCTTAAAAGAAAAAGGGATAAAAGCAAGGGTTGTTTTATGGTCGAATGATCCAGATATGTTACAGCGTTTTGATGAAGTATATGGAAGAAGACTCCCCGAAATCGAAAAACCTTGTCGAGAAACAAACGTACAAGCTGTATTAGCTCCAATCATTCAATTAATGCTCTCAAATGAAACATCCCCACAAGATTTTAACGAGGCGGAAGATGCTTCAAGAATTTCCTCCTCACTCAATTAAATTGATTTTGTAATCAACCGATTAAGGATTAATAAATCCAATTACACCAATTAATTAGAACCATTTCATCTAAGCTAAATTTAAGCCAGTAATTCAAATACAATAGGCATAAACTTTATACCAAGATGTTAATCGAATTGCCTGCAATAAACGCAATACTTGCTAAAAAACTAGTTTTTGAACTATCCTTCACTCATAGAGAACTTATTTTTTTAATATCGCTTTGAGCAGTACACTGCATAACGAAAAAATTGCTTTTCCTAACCTGAGTTCGCATCAACTAGCAAATCTATGTGGTGCTTTTCATGAAAATATCAGATTTTTAGAGAGTTTTTTTAATATAACTATCAAGATTGGCCATGAAGAAATTAGTTTATTTGGTAATTCAAATATTCGCCTCAACAAAGCAAAGCAAATCATTAAACAACTTCATCAATTCGCTGATAAGCCGATTCAGGTTGAATTAATTAATTCATTATTATTTGAACAAGATGAGGATTCTCAAATCACCATGTCACCCATCAAACTGTCTCGAAAAACCATTTTGCCTCGTAATAAAAAACAAGCTGACTATCTAACAAGCATTAATGAGCATGATATTGTCTTTGCCGTTGGTCCCGCCGGTACTGGTAAGACTTATCTTGCAGTTTCTAAGGCAATTGAATGTTTTGAGAAAGGCGAAGTCCAACGACTTGTCTTTGTTCGCCCCGCAGTTGAAGCGGGAGAAAAATTAGGCTTTTTACCTGGAGACCTCGTTGAAAAGGTTCTGCCTTATTTGCGTCCCATTTATGATGCTTTATATGAAATGATTGGCTTTAAAGAAACCCAAAAACTTATCCAAACTGATGTTATCGAAGTCTTACCTTTAGCGTTTATGCGCGGTAGAACCTTAAATGAAGCCTTTATCATTCTCGATGAAGCCCAAAATACCACTATCACCCAGATGAAAATGTTTTTAACACGTATGGGTTTTGGCTCTAAAACAGTAATTACAGGTGATATGACGCAAACAGATTTACCTAAAGGAACCGATTCAGGATTAGCCCACGCCATTCGCCTACTCTCTAACATCAGTGAGATTAGCATCCATACATTTACAAGCCGTGAAGTCGTAAGGCATCCTCTGGTTTCTCAAATTATTGATTGTTATGACGAAGCCAAAAAGGATAAAGAATAAGGATAAGAATAATGAATTATCATATTGATTTACAGCATGCCTGTGCGCATTCTATTCCAGTCGCAGATGAATTACTCATTCAATGGGCAGAACTTACCTTAGCCGAACATAAAGAAACAGCAGAATTGACTTTGCGTTTAGTCGATGAAGAAGAAATGACCCACTTAAACCATACTTATAGGCAACAGAATAAAACAACCAATGTGCTTGCTTTTCCCAGTGCTATCCCTGATGACATCGAGCTTGATTTCCCTTTACTGGGCGATGTGATTATATGCCCATCAGTTTTGCAACGCGAGAGTCAGGAACTGGGTAAACCGGTTAATGAACATTGGGCCCATATTGTTATTCATGGGGTTTTACATTTATTAGGCTATGATCATATTAAGGATAGTGATGCTGAAATCATGCAAGCACTTGAGATAAAGCTACTTGCCCATCTAGGTTTTGCTAATCCTTACCAAATTGAGGGTGACAACATTGAGTAAAGAGGAAGAAAGCGGTTCATTACTTACGCGTTTGAGACAATTTTTACAAGTTGAGCCCCAGAATAAAGAGGAATTAATAGGGTTATTGCGCGACGCACACAGTCGCTCATTAATAGACTCAGAAACTTTGGGGATGATCGAAGGTGTCATTCAATTCACTCAAATGCGAGTCAGAGATATTATGCTTCCTAAGAAGCAAATGATTTCCATTTCCCAAGATGCCGAACTTAAAGAAGTTATTGAGCTTGTAACTAGAACGGGGCACTCTCGTTTCCCTGTAATTAGTACGCATGGAGAAGAAGTTATTGGCATTTTACATGCAAAAGATTTGCTACGCTTTCAAGCAGAGCAAAATCCTGAATTTGATTTACAAGATATTATTCGCCAAGCTACATTTGTTCCCGAAAGCAAGCGGTTAGATTTATTACTAAGTGAATTTCGCAATAACCGTAATCATATGGCCATCGTTGTCGATGAATACGGTACAGTGAGCGGATTTGTTACTATTGAAGATATCATTGAGCAAATAGTTGGTGACATTGAAGATGAATTCGATATTGACGAAGAAGCTTATATTAAGGCTCATAGTGACAATTATTATATCGTTAAAGCGCATACACCTATTGAAGAGTTTAATGAGCAATTGCATGCTCATTTCAGTGATGAGAACTATGACACGATTGGTGGTATTGTGATGACCAACTTTGGTTACTTACCTAAACGTGGTGAAGTGATTACAATTGACCAATTCGAATTTAAAGTGATTAACGCGGATGCGCGCAGAATTAAGCTTCTGGCTTGCTACGATAAGCGCCAACAATAGCGAATAAAATTGAGGAAAGTGAAGTAATGAGCAACCACATCTTAATTGTAGATGACGATACCGAACTAACCGATCTTTTGGTCCAATATCTGGAACCTGAAGGTTTTGAGGTTGTTTGTGTGCATGATGGTGAAAATGCCGTCAAAAAGGCACTCAATCAACCCTTTGATGCAATTATTCTTGATGTCATGCTCCCTAAGTTAAATGGTTTTGAAGTCTTAAAAGCAATTCGTGAGCATTTGGAAACGCCTGTGCTTATGTTAACAGCTCGTGGCGACGACATTGACCGTATTGTTGGTCTTGAAATTGGTGCTGATGATTATTTACCTAAACCATGCAATCCACGTGAGTTGGTAGCAAGGCTGCGTGCAATTCTCCGCCGCACACAAAAAATACCAGCTCAGCGCCCTATTATTGAACATCAAGGAATTCTTGTGGATTGTTCTAAACGAATCGCTACCCAACATGGTGAAGTTTTAGAGCTAACCAATGCTGAATTTAATATTCTTGAAATGCTTATCAAGTCACCCGGCCAAGCTTTTTCTAAGGAAGAATTAACAGAATACGCATTAGGCAGAAAATATACTGCCTATGATCGCAGCATTGATGTGCATATTTCTAATTTAAGAAATAAACTAGGTGATAATGAGGAAGGCGAACCTATAATAAAAACTGTTCGAGGCTTTGGGTACATGTTTAATGCGTAGTTTGTATTGGAAAATTTTCCTCTCCTTCTGGCTGGCCACCATTCTCATTATTATTACCACAGCTTGGGTAACAAGTGAGATCGCGCAAAAGTCATCAATCCCTGCTCGTGAGCGCGTTTTCATGGATAGTTATGCTACCGCTGCTGTCGCAACTTTTGAATCAGGACGTCATGAAGCCTTAGAAAAATGGCTCTCTCAAATGGGTGACTCTCGCCAGATGAATTTATATTTACTCACCAGCACTGGCGAAATTATAGGTGACCCTAAACCACCAGACGTTGTAAAACAAATTGCAGCAAACTTAGAAGAATTAGACGATGGCTTATTAAAATTTGGTGATATTATCGTAAGCCACGAAATTCTTTCGACTTCAGGTAGAGCTTATCGCCTTGTGGCCGTTAGTGAAAAACCTCTAGCTCATTTTGTTGAAATTCCTTGGGCTGGTCTGACAATACGCTTACTTATCGCAATTATTATCAGTGGACTTATTTGTTATTTCTTGTCAATTTATCTTACAAAACCACTTCGCTCATTACGATTAGCTGCCAAATCAATAGCTACAGGTAAATTAAATACCCGGGTTGGACATTTTAAAGGCCATCGGCATGACGAAATTGCTGAGTTGAGTGGCGAATTTGATCGCATGGCAGAACAACTTGAAGGAATAATGAATTCCAGAGAACGACTTCTGCAAGACATCTCACATGAACTACGCTCTCCATTAGCTCGACTACAAATCGCGATTGAGTTAGGAAGAAACAAGGTCAATCACGCTGCTGAAGCGGAGTTTTCTCGTATGGAAATGGAGTGTTTACGCTTAAATACTTTAATTGGGGAAATACTCGAGTTCGCTAGACTTGATAAGTTATTAGTACCGCTTAATAAAACTCTGGTTAATTTACCCGATTTACTTAAACACATCATTGCAGATGCTAATTTCGAAGTAAGTAAAGGAAAACCGGTCGTCGTATTGCGTCAATCACAAAACAGCGAATTGTTTCTTGATGAACGTTTAATTCATCGGGCTATAGAAAATATCATCCGTAATGCGTTGCGTTATTCTGCGCCTGATCCACATATAGATGTCACTTTACATTCTGCAGAATCGAATACCGAAATTTACATTGACATCAAAGATAATGGACCGGGTGTTCCGGACGATCAGTTAACCAAAATTTTCAGCCCGTTCTACCGTGTTGATACCTCAAGAGAGAAGAAAACCGGTGGCTATGGTCTTGGCTTATCCATAGCTCAACAAGCCATTAAATTACATCATGGAGAAATTCACGCATTGAATCGTCAAAATGGTGGATTATTGGTCAGGATTAGTTTGCCAATTTTGGTTAATCAACAATATACTTAATGCTATCCAATTTATAATAACTACTTGAACTTCTTCACAAAATCTAATTACCATTACTCACCCAATAACATTAGGTAATTTGATGTGCCTAACTACGCAAAAAATCTCGATAAAGCCAGTAGTACTTTTTTCTTTTTCGGTTTCGCCATCTCTCAACTTCGGTTTGCACCTTTTGTCATCTCTGCTTTTGCTAAAATTTCTTCATTATTCTTCTATCTTATCGCTTATGTGCTTTGGTTAGCAGCTAGCCACCTTTACCCTGATCATCCCCGTTTAAGGAGAGAATGGTATGGTTTTGCTCAATTTAAGAATCAGCATAGAATAGCTGCAGCTCTTGGCACCCTAGCAGTAATTTGCAGTATTATCACTTTTGTTTTTCCTATCATCGCGGTTCCTGCAAGCTGGCTTTTTGTCATCAGTAACGTTTTTTGGTTAATTAGTGAATATCATAAAAAGCAAAATCCGCCGGACGAAGAAGATTATTCGAACGAACGCCAACATATTTATTTAATTTACGCATCGCTAATAACCTCAATGGCAATAATCACAGCTGTAGCAACCACGATTATTGCTTTTTATCCTATTGCCACCATCGCAACCATTTTGTTAGCCTCTTTATTTAGTATTTGTTTAGGCACAGTTGCCTTCAAATATTGGGCAGAATATACTTTTTTTGATTATCAAATGGATTCAGTCAATGCCAGCTATAAACTATTTTTGTCCAATGAATTAGGTCAAAATTCAGAGAATCAACCTGGGCTGCAGAGAATTGAGCTTAATAACTACCCATCGCCAATTTTAACTCCTGAACATTCCAAAAAACACAGGAAACCAGAACCTACATCGCCCACTGAGCACACACTTCGCTTATTCGATTAAGATTAATTTGCCCTTATCATACAATTGGTTAAAATAGGCCAGCCGATGGATAAATTTAGCTAATTCTACTTAGGATTTTTAAAAGGAAAGAAGCGATGGGAATGTTAACCGAAGGATTGAAAATTAAAGTTCAACAATTAGCTAATCATAAAATTAAGCACCTACTTCTAGACCATCTTGTTGAGGATAAAGATAATCCCTCCGAATTATTTACCAATCATTTCACTAACGACCGTAACACAATTCCAACCCAACAGGATTTAGAAGAAAATCATATCATTGCTCTTGTGTACAAATATGCACCAACAGGATTATGCGAGAAGTTAACCGAATTATTATTGAAGGTTCAAAATACTGAATTTGTACGCTTGCTTTCCCATGAAACTAAAGCTGGGGATGAATCATTATTGTATACCTTACTGAATTGTGCTCCTGATAGTTCAAGACGAAAAATTACAGAAAATTTGAGAACTCTTCGAGAAGATGAAATCATCAATTTATTATTTTGCAGCCCCAATTCTACGACACCTAACATCATTAATTTTTTAAAGTTGACTAATTCAACCGATCAGCAGTCTGTCATTTCCCTTATTGAAGCGCTATCTAAAATAGATAAAAAAAGACTCCTCCCTCTATTACTTCCTGACGGGTTTATCGCATTATTTAAACAAAAACCATCCGATGAATTAGCACTTGCTTTGTTAAAATTACTTGACGGTTATGAACGGAATGATTTGCTCAAATTAATCCAAGGATCAAGTCAAAATTTTCTCAACTATAGCAAAAGTACTAACTTACTCCACATCATCTTCAATTCACAGTCAAAAACGATTGTTTCAGAATTCTTAAAAATCTTAGGAAATAATCTCAGCGACGTCGACATAAAATACATGTTATCAAAAAGAGACGAATATAACAGAACTCCTATCGAATCTGCTTTTGTTCGTAATGATCAGTCCGGTGTCGATACTTTTCTGATAGGGATGTTGTATACAAATGAGCAGCTGCGACCGTTATTAACTGAAGTGTCCCTACTACAGCCCATGTCGATAATGCACACGGCAGTAGCCGAAAAAAGAGTCGAGGTTGTCGCCTGCTACCTTGAACAACCAGGCCAACTCAATGATTCCGCGACCACTTCCTTGCAAGATCTGGCTCAAGCAAAAGGGTTTAAAGCGATCACTGATCTTTTTCGCGCGCTACCTCTTTTAAATCTTACCAAGACAAAATTGTCGGAGCTGCCTGTTGAAAAGATAGAAGCCTACATAAAAGCTGATCAAAGCATTCTTCAATCTCGCTGGATGGGAAATAAAACCCTTTTACATCATGCTGCATCCCAAGGACACACAACCCTTGTAGAACTTTTCCTCAAATACGGTCTTCCAACCAATTTAAAGGACAGTGAAGGACGCACTGCTGTTGATGAGGCTTTAGACAATAATCACTTAGATACTTTAAAATCACTCACTTTAAATTTAAAACTCACCACGGTGTACGCCTTTGCTGATGCACTTAATCAAGCCCCCCAACCAATAAATACCTATGAGGGACTAGAAAACATGCTAAGAGAGGGAAAACCAGCCTCTCTGCAAGCCTATTGTAGCCAATTTAATGATAGCTATATTTATTTTCTTACCGAAATAGCCCGATTATTTTTGATCCAAAAAAGGCAGACTAATTCAGAGCATATCAAGAATGACTCAACATTAGAAAATGCAATTAAAATTTACATAAAAAACAACTTGCAAACCCTCCAAAGCAGCACTCCCCTTCAGCAAAACGCAATTCAACTTCATCTGATTATCTTACTTTTCTCTTTACCGACTAAAGAGCGTATTGTACTCCTTTCATCACTTACCCTTTCTCATCAAGAAAAGACTCAGCTCAGTTTAGTTTTATCACGTGCTTTGATTTACCCTGGAGTTTACAAAAACTTAAGAAGAATTGACTATCAACAAAATTACCAATTGATTAGACAATTAGTCCCGCATGATCCAACTGTACTCGAGAGTATTGCAAATATTCATTTGCAAAAAGCCAATTTATCTGATTTTCCTGTAGAAACACTGAAAGAGTTTGCTACCATTAGTCGGAGATCTTTGGTTCAATTCACTAATCAGCGAATTTGCCCAATACTTATAGCACTCACTCTCGAAGAACTACTCAACAATACGCCTCCTGCGCAAATGGCTTTGGACCCTTTGTTTATGCAGTTAAAGCATGAACTCCAATTGATAGATCAAGACCCTTTTGGCTTACCGCATTCTCTTAATTTTCAGTACATTTTAAACCTAGCAACAACCCCACGTCTTAAAGCGTTTATCCGTCAAATCATTGGCAAAACGGCTCCTAATTTAAAATCGAGTCTAAGTAGACTAGTCTTAAATGCCGTTAATACAACAGATCTGTTACCGAATAGTTTATTATCTGAGTTAATGAGTGAATACGCTTGCAGTTCAGAATTACTTTTACAACCTGAACATCATCGGGCTTTATCCGAAGTACTCGCTGTGGCTTCACCAGAGAATGCCAGTTCAATGATTCGGACCATACAAAAAAATCTCCTTCCTAAAGTTACTGCTGCTTCTTTACTTTTAGTCGGTGCATTTGAACCAGGAAATGAGGCTTTAACTTTATGGTTTTACCGATTGGAAAGTAAAAGCAAACGTCTTGATTTGGCTCCACTAATTGTACAAATTGACAAGTTTCATGCTAGAGCCTTGCAATTTTGTAGTTCGTTAACTGAAGATAAATACCTCTCCCTGCATGAGTCAATAACCAATTTAGCCAATTGCCTTAATGAAATTTCGTCCTATCTATTTGAAATCCATCTTGATCAAAAGAATTCATCATGGGATTCCAGACTTGAGAATTCTTTATCAAAATTAAACCTTATCTTGGGACAAATACAAACTCAGTTTAGTGAAAACAAATCCGGCCTTAAATCAGATTTTCACTCACTGCCTGCCGAATTAAACCGCTTTATTAGCTCAGAAGAATTAACATCGTTAAGTAGTAAAATTAGTTCATTATGCCAAGGTTTCGATGATTTAGAGCAACGGATTGCTGACTATCATAGAGCTATCAAAATTAAACAAAGCGAATCCAGCTCTAACTTAAATCTAAGCACCATTGAAGAAACTAACCTGCTTTTAAATCGCATAAGCCAACATGTTCTTGCAGGTATTTTACGGAATCCTCATTGCAACCAGCTTTTACCACAACTTTTTGATTGGATTTTTAGCTGTGGATCTGAAATTTCCAGCGAAACATTATATCAGAACATGAGTCAACTAACAGGAACAACTCAACCACATGACTGGCTTGAAGTTGATAAACAAATTGACTATTTACTTTCCTTGAGAAACGAGGTGATGACAGTTCTGCTCGATCTGCAGATAGCATTAATTTCACCACCAGCTACCTTGGACAGTTTGTTGCTCAGCCTTTATAACAATGATGAGGCCGTTTTGCAAAAAACAGCTGAGCTTTGCTCTTTAGCACAATTGCATGAATTCAAGGCTGTAATTCATTACGTGATCACTGCAAAAAGAAACAATATCCAATTAGAGCTATTAAAAATTGATGCTCCTTTAAAAATCTCTGACGTTTCAAATTGGATACACCATAATTTGACTGCCATTGATTCCTATGCAAATCGAGCAATCTCATTTAAAGCGCTTAAAGCAGGCATTTATCTGGAAAACATGGCAGGAGGGAAACTTCAAGCTAAAGAAGCTTACGCACGTGCTGCTTCATTTGATGAAATGCTTGAAGCAAATATAGCAAACCCTGGCCCAAAGGCAATCATCGCGCTGATTTCATCTCACATCCCAATGCTAACCGCTACACCGAGATCATTGGAGCATCGTCTTTTCATTTTAAAACTTCATAGTTTATTTAAACACACGAAATCATCAATAGTAGCAGAGACAGTCAGTCAAATGCCATCCGAAATGCTGGAATTAATTCTTGAGCAGTGCCTATTGGGTTTAAACGGCGAAGATAAAACAGCCGGAAATCAAGAAAATAGGTTATCCGATGAGGCGTGTCGGAGCTTACTGAATAATTTATGCATTTACTCGCAATCTAACGAGAACTCTTTAAATTTAATAAAAGAACGTTTAGGCCAACAGGATTTAGGGGTACTTGGGGATGACAAACTCGTCGCAATAGCGAAAGAAATTCTTGCTGAGTCTGGTAAATGCTTAACCGATTATACCTTGAATGCAATTTGGATCCAAAGATTACTTGTCAATCCTCGTTTTGTGGCCGCCTTAACCTCATGTTCAACTGATACCGCTGCCAAAATACTACAAACACTTAGCGATCGTTATCGGTATTACTCAATGATCTTAAAACAAGATGAATACGATAGACTTAGTCAATTTCTAAAAGGAAAAATGAAATTTTCTGACGACGATAAAGCAAGTATGGAAAAACTTCGAAATGAAATTTTAGCTGACCCGATAAGAAAGGATCACCACCTAAAGAGATTACAAAACATCTTAGAGTTTCGTGCTGACGATTGCATTCGTGCACTATTTAATCAACTTGAAGACAATTGTCATGAATTACAAGAATCTTGCCCGGAAATAGCGAAAGCAGCATTAGAGGTATTATCTACCCATTATAACAACCGTATAGCAGGAGTGCGGTCAGATTTGTTATTTAAAATTGCGGATTATATTGTGAGTAACGTTTCTCAAAATAAAGGTGATCTTGAACAAGATAAAAGCAAACTTGTGACGTGGTTAAAAACGTATTTACCTCATAAAAATTTTGAACAAACAGAGTTGGCCCGCAAGCAACAAGTTTTTCTTTACAATGAGAAACGTCAGAAAATTGGCTTTATTAATGAAGCAAATTACGCCATGACCTTGGGGGTTCCACCGCACCCTTTACTCGGACAACAAGGCATTATTGCAGGAACACGTTTTTTTGATAGCCAACGACGGGTAATCGGCACACTTACGACAACAGGGCAAATTCAGCACGAGAATTTATTTCAAAAACAAACTTCAGCTTTGCTATTAGCTACCGTACCTACAGAGCAATTAGAAGAGTCGCCGGAAACACTGTATTTATTAATGAGCGACGTTCTCACTGAAAATGCTGTCGATGATTTATATGAGAAAGCAAACCCCAATAAGCATGCCTGGATAACGGAGCAGATTCAAAGACAACTGATAAGTACTTCGAGAGCAGTTCCAAAAGAAAGCTTACACAGGCTAGCACAAAGTAGTCATCCCGATTCATTTTTTACATTATTAGCTCATATTAAGTTACAAGAAAATGCTGAGCAATTTTTTGAACTTATTCTTGCGGATCCAATTCAGCGTCATGAGCTATTGACTGACCAAAGGAAGCAAAAATTAGTTTTTGATTTTTTTGCACGACATGATACAAGTTTATTATTGGCCCATTATTTAATTAATCATAAAGAGCACCCTTGGTTTAGCCAAGGATTTCAATTATTTGGACTCTATGCACACAAGACTAGCCAACCTGATTTATTAATCAGGGCGTTAGCTCATCTTGGTGAATATACTTTTGTGCAAAAAACTTTAGCTGAGCAAGAATATGATTCTATATTAACTAAATTAATCAGCTGTCAAGCATGCGCATCAGTCATTTGGCAATATTTCTTGAATGCAACAAGTTTAACAAATATTCAAGACATCGATTCAGAACTTAGCACCCTACTTACATCCTGTTTTTTTAAGCACCATTGTTTACCCGCTATCAACGAATTGAATAAGCAGGGCAATTTGACACAAACTGCTCAACATCGACTGCTGATTCTTATTTTTGCAAAACAGCGCGAACAACTTTTTCATCCTCAGGAACTTCGTTTTTCCTCCAAAATGGCATGGTCTCAAAATGAGCTCGAACAAATGACCATTTTTGTCAAGCGACATTTTCATCAACACGCTAACGCTGATAAGAATCTTGGTGTGGGAAAAGAACTTCTTTCTGAATTAGTGTTTCGCTGTGCTAATTTCGGACTAACTAGCTTATTTTATCAAAATGATCGTTTAGATCCGACGATTGCCACCCAAACATTAGACCGCTCTTTACTCAATGCAATTGCAGCGAAAGATTACCTACCGAAAGAGCTTAAGGAAAAAATCAATGACATTTATTCAATAATAATTGGTTGGTTTGATAATCAGCATATCGAAAACAAACGGGCTCTTGATCAACTAAAAGAACATCACGCGATCATTGATTGGAAAGAACTAAGCAACCAAGCTTGGGAAGTCAATGACTCAATGACACAAATGCCTTTGATCAGCGCTTACTTAATCAATTATTCAGGGAAGCAAGGAGCTCTTGTTAAACTGATAAAAGATTATGTTAGCCACCCAATGATTAAAACAAAACCCGCTTACTTGAAACATATTTCGCAAGTCATGGCTAAATTTCCTCAACGGGATCTCAGTAATTGTATTTTCACAGCACTTGAGGAGCTTGTCACCGAAAATCCCAATTATTTAAGCGAAGATTTACTCGACCATATGGCAAAGTTTTACACAAGTAAATTTCCTGAAAAAACCAAGAAAAAATTCAGTCCAGAAATTAATTTAATCAATCACTTTGGCCAGCAGCAGAAATATGGGTTAGTAATGCGAAGCTGCGAATTACTGGAAATGGAGACGCTGAACACCTCGGCACAAGATCTTTTACGGAAAATAAACAGAGAAGCCAAAGTTGAGTCGTTCTTATTTCAACATAAGAGCAGTTGGTACTTTCCAATCTTACAATTTTTCTTAAGGTTGTTAAGCTATGGACTCAACGGAGAAACTAATGCATCAAAAGTGGTGACCTTTTGCGATCGAGAAAGCGACTACTCTTCTCCAGCCGTTGTACCTCAATTAATCAGAACTCCGGTCAAAAGTGGTGAAGAAATTGAGCAAGCTAAAACACTTGCCGAAAACACAGGAAAATTAAGAGTCCGCTATGAAAAATTTTTAAAAGCTGAGCAGCTTAGAAAAGCAAAAGAAGAAAAAAAGGCTCAAAGTGCTACACATTCACCTTATCGAAGTAACTTAAGCCCAGTCCATTTTGCTCCAAGGCAAGGCTTGGAATGTGGTACCGAGGCTGCACTACATCCAGAGCTTAGATATACTGAAACCCTGGCAGCTATTTAGCTGTGCCCCTTCGCTTTGCAACTCGGACAACGGAGCAGCCCGAGTTGTAGGTAAAAGCGTACCCTACGAATCCAAAGTCACAATCCCTACGTACATAAATAGATTTGATTCAAGGCTTGACGGCAAAGAACCTGCAACACTGTGCCCAACACCCAACTCAATAATTGCTATTCTATACAATAGTCAATCTATGACTTGTAACTCAAGCATATAATTTAGTATAGTTTGGAACCAATTTTGGAGTAATGTATGGCCGACAGAATTGAGACGATGATTCGCAAAGCAAGAGACGTATTACCTAATGCCTATGCCCCCTATTCTCATTATCAAGTAGCGGCTTGTTTATGCACCGATGATAATCAATTTTATACTGGTGTTAATGTTGAAAACGCATCTTATGGTTTAACCATTTGCGCCGAAGCCGCTGCCATTTGTCAAATGATTACTGCTAACAAACAAAAAATAAAAAGTTTAGTTTTATTAAATGGGGCAGACAATATATGCTCACCGTGTGGTGCATGTCGCCAACGAATTGCTGAATTCTCAACTAATGAGACAATGATTTATCTTTGTAACCATCAGAGCGTCATAAAATCAATGACAATTACTGAACTATTACCCCTCGCCTTTAATTTTAAGCCTTAACCTGGAATAGAGATGACAAAAATGAATAAATGCGCTGCGCAGTTAGCAGCAGAAAAGATCAATCAATTATTGCCAAATTTTAAACCAACTCTAGGGATTGTGCTGGGCTCAGGATTAGGAAGTTTTGCTGAGCAGTTAGAGGATGCTGTATGCATTAGCTATGATGAACTGCCTGGTTTTCCAAAGACGACGGTAGTTGGGCATGGTGGAAAATTGGTTATAGGCTATATCCACGGTGTTGGCGTTGCCTGTTTACAAGGCCGAGCGCACAGTTATGAAGGAGCCAACCATGAAACAGTGAAAACTTATGTGCGCTGCTTACGCTTATTGGGTTGCGATTATTTTTTTGCCACAAATGCTTCCGGGTCTCTTCGTGAGGAGGTAGGTCCTGGTGAACTAATGTTAATCACTGATCATATTAATCTTCAACCTGGTAATCCTTTAGTTGGTCCAAATGACGATGAGTTTGGCCCACGTTTTATCCCTCTGGATAATGCTTATGATCTGCAAATAAGGGATAAATTATTGAAAATTGCCCAAAATGAGAAAATTAAGCTACATCAGGGTGTTTATATCGCAGTGCTAGGACCAAATTATGAAACGGCAGCAGAAATACGTGCATTTCGCATTCTAGGTGCTGATGCTGTTGGCATGTCGACCGTTCCTGAGGTTTTAGTTGCAAATCATTGCGGTATGAAAGTAGCCGTGATTGCAATCATTACTAATTATGCGACTGGACTATCGGCTACTAGCCATAGTCACGAGGCAGTGGTGCAAATGGCTGCAAATGCTGCTGAAAAACTAGGCCAATTGCTTAAACAATTTATTGCGAGCTTAACATGAGCCTCGAAGAAGAATATTTGTCGGTTTTCGCTGAGCTAAAAGAAGCATTAAAATTGTGCTCACCTATAAACAAAGAGGTGATCCCGCTCATTGATCTCACCTTGCTTGACGAGGCAGCAAGTGACTATGCTCTATCAGCCCTCGATCAAAAAGCGCGTCTCTATCATGTTGCAGCGATTTGTGTCTATCCACAACATTTAACAAAAATGACACCCTCGTCAGGCGTCAAGTTAGCTACTGTCATTAATTTTCCTGAAGGTGATCAACCAACCCAACAGGTTCTTGCTTCTATCGATGCCCTTTTATCAGCTAAGTTAGTGGATGAAATTGATTATGTGTTCCCTCACCAAATTTATTTAGAGGGTGAAAAGGAATTTGCTTTGTCCCAATGCCAACAAGCCTACGCACGCTGTAAACATGCAGGTATTACTTTTAAAGTTATTCTAGAAACAGGTGCATTACCCTCTTTGGAGTGTATTTACCGGCTCAGCAAGGAAGTGATTGGCGCAGGTTGTGATTTTCTAAAAACTTCCACAGGCAAAATTGCTCAAGGGGCAACAATTTCAGCGGCATTTGCTATCCTTCAAGCGATAAAGGAGAGTAAAACAAACTGCGGATTAAAAATCTCTGGTGGATTAAAAAAACCAGAGCAAGCATTTACTTATATGACATTAGCCAAACAAATGCTGGGACGAGAACTCGATCAATCCTGGTTTCGCATTGGAGCTAGCAGCTTATTGGACGAATTATTAATCTCATGAAATCACCTCATTTCCTTCAGGATCGAGTTGCTAGTAGTACCCCCAGCCACATAATGAGACCATACCAGTTATTTGAAAGGAAAGCATGGAAGCATTCTTCTCTCTGCCGTTTAGCAATTAATTTTTGCTGGTATATTAAAATACCGGCTCCAATAGCCCAGCAACTATAAAAAAAGAATGAAAAATCAAGTTGAAATGCAAGCCCCAACCAAAGAATATGAAGTAAGAATTGGAAAATACCGATGATTATTTTGTCATAATGAGCGAATAAAATTGCCGTGGATTTAACTCCTATGCGCAAATCATCATCACGATCGACCATGGCATATTGGGTATCATACGCGATTATCCATAAAAAATTAATCGACAATAAATACAGCATGGCACTATTAGGTACATCTACAACCGCGAAAACCATGGGAATCCCCATTGAAAAAGCGACCCCTAAAACAAATTGAGGTCCTTGAATGAATCGCTTACAAAATGGATATAAAATAGTTACAAAAACTGCTGCAAGAGCATAATAAAAACACACTTTAGGAAGTTGGATGAGCACTAGAAATGCACAAAATAAAAGAAAAACAAGCAAGATAAGTGCTTCAATCAATCCTATCTCTCCTGAAACCAAAGGGCGTGACTGAGTGCGTTTTACATGTGCATCAACATGACGATCGGCTATATCATTTATTACACATCCAGCCGAACGCATTAAAATTGTTCCAAGAAAAAAAAGAAGAGTAACGAAAGGAGCCGGCTTACCCTCATAGGCAATCCATAAAGCCCAAGCTGTTGGCCACCATAAAAGTAAAATACCTACCGGTTTATGAAGCCGCATTAACTTAAGAAAACCAACCCAATTCACGCACTTACCCTCATAAGCCCTGGAAGTAGAATTTCTATTAGATAGAAATTAAACATGACATCAGTATTAAAAATAGATAATCTTGCCCAAAATTGCTCTTCCTTCTTTAGCACTAAAAAAGGGTTAAGCCAATGATACTCTATGCATTGCGAAGTAATTTGGTAGTTTACCAACTGGACACGTTTAATTCTGGGTTCATTAAAAATGATTACACCTAAAGACTCTTGGGTTAACCGGTTAAAAAAACGATGACTTGCTTGGTAGGTGTGCTCAGGAACAATAGTGCGAGCATACCAACAAGGTATTTGATGAGAAGACATTAGTATTTCCCTGTGCAAAATCGGTTTTTCGGATATTCCCAAGGTATGTTTATCCCACCAATTCGGGGCTGTCCAATATTGCTTAAGCACCACGAGTTCAGCATCCCCGCTCAAAGCCTGCAGTTTATCAGTTAATGATGCCTGATGAGTCAGCCAAGGTAATAGATTGTCAGGCGGGTTATGGTGGGCTTGCAATAAATGCGCAATATCAATAGACATAATTTAAAATAAAAAAACTGATTTAAGCTGGATTAGTATACATCTGTCTTTGCAAAAGTACTAATTAGAAACAATCTTATAACATTCTTTGTTTAGACTAATTATCAAATCAATGTCTACAATTAATTACAAGGAATTATAGTAAAGGCCTACTAGAAATGAAGCTTATTCTTCGCTTGTTAATCTTGCTTTTATGTATTTTCTTTAATGCCTCCCCACTTTATGCCAACATCCGAGTGGGTACCCTTCTTTTCTACCCTCCTTTCGCAAATTCTGGCGGCGGCGGATTTGACAACGACCTGATCCAAAAAATTTGTCAGCGGTTACACGAGACGTGCATCCTCGTGCCAATGGACTCGAATCAATTATATCCTGCGTTAGATAACGGGAAAATTGACATAGCTATCGGTCTTATTTCTATTTCATCAAATGAATCTTCAAAGTATACCTATAGCCTACCTTACTTGGTTAGCAAAGGGCAATTCTTAGTTTCAAACGGCAATATCAAATCCATTCAAGATTTAAAGGGGAAAAAGGTAGGGGTGATTCGAGGGAAAGAAGATAATGCTGATACATTTTATAATTATTTAATCACTAATTTTAACGGATTATTTGAGATTATACAGTTTGATGATATAGAAGATTTAATCACTTCTTTAAATGGTGGCGATATTGCAGGTGCTTACATCCATAAATCAGCTGCGTCATATTGGGCACGTAATAGTAACGGGGAGTTAGTGGCTTTAGATCCCGCCAATACATTAGGAGAAGGTTTGGCAATGATTGCATTACCTGCAAATGCGCCTTTAATCCAACGCATCAATCAACAATTACAACAAATGGAAAAAGATTCAACATTTTTAAATTTATACAATACCTATTTCGGCCAATTATAATTTAGTCAACTTAGTAATGTTCTACCCGCATACTAAGGCTTTGAATAACAAACGGAGGCTCCTTATCCGCTTTTGCATTGAGAATCAAAAGGGAAAACTGGATATTGATCCGGAACTCAGGAACATTGAAAGCTTGTTCTACTCTCCAACCTTGAAAACCAGCAAAGTTGCCAGAGGCTACTATTACTGGGCTAGTTAATGGCATTGGGTGCAATGTAAGGTGTTCGGAATAAATTAAATTCAGTTTTTCATGAAAAAAATTAACCATAGGATCCCACGCGGCCTGAGTATAATTTATACGTAAAGCCTCAATATCAGAAGGCTTCTCAAGATAACTAGCTGAAAGTGTTGCCATTAGGGTTTGCTGCGCCCAACTAGCAACATCATTATCACTATAGTCGTAAGCAAGCGAGACAATAGCAAGAGACATTGCGCACGCAAATTTGGCATAATAAATTGCTTTCATAGCCAATTCCTAAATAGGATCCATCCATAAATAGGTTTTACCTAATACCTATAATTAAATACTAGATGAAGAATGGCTAATTATACAGTCATGCCTTTATTTCTTGCTTTTTCAATAATCTCCGGAGTATCCAACCGGAAATAACCTGGAGTAATCTTAATTTCGGAAGGAGTTTCGCTAGGTTGCAAATAAACAAAATAGTTATCCGAAACCTCAACCTCCATGATATCATCAATTGGAATATTGTCATCACAATGAGATTCAAGTAAGGATAACCCTAGATCTTGCTTTGCCCTAGCAAGAGCCGCAGTTTTAGTCGATTCGACATAAAATTTAACTTCATGCAATTCGCCAAAATAATTTGGTTTATAACCTCCAAAATTCACAAAGAAAAGCGTTTTATTTATCTTTGAGGAACTAGGGCTTTTCTTATCAATGAGTATTTCGTGACCATCTATGTATTTGAGTTCAATCACCGCATCAATATGCAGCCTTTTATGAACACCAAACCATTTATTTACCAGTTTTGGGTAAGTTTCTTCTAGCGAGGCTCCAACGACAAACACAACATCATGCAATTCAGTATTGCACCCTTCTGCTCGGCCACCCAATAAAACTGCAAAAAGTTTTAACATGTTAACATTTCCTATGATTAATTCTGGTTAACAATTCGCCCCAAACGATTAATAACTAATTTTACTATTTCCCCCTCACTGTTTTGTAGAGTAAAGTGGCCGCTACTTGCTGAATGGTTTAATTCTGAAGCAAATAATAAGTATTTTTTAGAATAAAAACCTTCCCAACTAACCTTAATTCCTTTTTTTAGCCAAGCCCATTGGTGAATAATTTTGTCTTGTTCGGTGTAATGATGGTTCTTATTATCGACAAACAGTATCATTCCCTCAGACCAATCCACTGAATTTGGCAAAGGTGTGAGAATAAGGGGTATGTGGTGCAGCAGTGCCATATTTCTCGTGTAACGAACAGCAGTGCTTATTTCGCGTTCAAGAACTTGTAATTTATTATTCTCAAATACTGAAAAGCCTAAGGGCAAACATAGAGCAAATGATAGACTGATTATCATCAAACTCACTAGCATTTCAATAAGGGTTAACCCATTATTTTTAAACATTTTCTTCCATTAAAATTTGTTTGAGCTTTGTTAAATCCTCAAAAGCCTTTCTTTTGTCGATTGGATTGCGTAATAAGTAAGCTGGATGATAGCTTACCATGAAAGGAATGCCATTATACCGATGAAGCGCCTTTCGGAGCTTATTTAAAGGTAGTTGTTTTTTTAACAAGAACTGCCCCGCAAATCGTCCTAACGCAAGAATTAGTGTAGGCGATATATAATCGATCTGTTGGGCAAGGTAAGAACTGCATTGTTCAATTTCTTCGATAGCAGGATCACGATTATTCGGTGGTCTACACTTCAAAACATTCGCAATGTAAACATCATTTTCATTCATCCCGACACTTTGTAGCATTTGATTTAATAAGTTGCCTGCTTTACCTACAAAGGGCAAACCTTGTTGATCTTCATAAAATCCAGGGGCTTCCCCAATGATCATTAGCTTTGCTTTTGGATTGCCGCGAGAGAAGACCGTTTGCGCACGGGTTTTATGCAGAGGGCAACGACTGCAACCAGCAACTTCTTGAGCTAGTATTCTAAGATGATTTTCACAAGATGGGCTAGGTTTGCGCATTACCCAGGTCTCAATCCCCATGGTCTGCAGGTAATATCGAGCTAACTCTTCTGGCCCATTTGATTGGGACTGTAGATAATTCCCTTTCATTGTCCGAGGCTCATTTAGTGCAAATTCAATAGTAAGTCTTGCACAATTTTTTCTGGATTAGGCGCTGCGGTGATAGAGCGCCCAACTACTAAAAAATCACTACCTAATTCTAAAGCTTTAACAGGCGTCATCACTCGTGTTTGATCGTTCACTTCATCACCCGGAAGCCTAATCCCTGGTGTAACCGTAAGAAAAGAATAGCCATAGGATTTTTTTATCATGGGGACTTCATAAGCAGAACAAACAACACCATCCAATTCTGCATCATGGGCTAATTTTGCCAGCCTATCTACTTGCGCCTCAACAGAGGAGCTTAATCCGATTTCCGGTAAATCCTCCGCTCCAAAACTGGTTAAAACGGTTACAGCGATTAATAATGGTCGACTAGCGCCATAAGGTTCGATTGCATTTTTTGCGGCTTGCATCATCCTCAAACCACCCGAAGCATGAACATTAATCATCCATACTTCTAGCTCAGCGCAAGCTTTACAAGCTTGCGCTACAGTATTGGGAATATCATGAAATTTTAAATCAAGGAAAATCTTAAAACCTTTCTTTATCAAATTGCGAACAAAATCGGTGCCAAACAAAGTGAACATTTCATTACCAATTTTTAACGCACATTGATCCGGATTTAATTTATCAACTAAAGCGAACGCATCATTTTGATTATCAAAATCAAGCGCTACAATAAGCTTTAAACTCAACTTAAGCCTCCACCAACTCGTTAGAAAGCGATTTTTGTACAGCATTCGCTACCGTTTGTTGATCTTCCAAAGTCATATATGGGTGCATGGGTAGGCTCACTACATGCTTACTCGCTTTTTCTGCGCAAGGGAAATCACCAATTTGATAACCGATATACTTAAGTGCTTGCTGTTGGTGCATCGCCACAGGATAATGAATTGCAGTGGGAATACCTAACACTTGCATATTTTTTTGAAAATTATCGCGGTTTGGAACTTCAATGGTGTACTGCGCATAAACACTGACGTTGCCTGGCATGATCGTTGGTGTCTTTACGAAGGGAGAGAGTAACTCCTCGTATCGCTGCGCAACTCTTTGACGCATAACAATTTCATCAGGAAACAATTTTAGTTTCTCAAGCAAAATGGCTGCTTGAATTGTATCCATACGACCATTAATTCCTATACGGCTATGGCAATAGCGCACATTTTGTCCATGATTGCGGATTTCGAACAATTTTTCTGCCAGAACATCATCATTTGTAAAACAGGCTCCAGAATCTCCATATCCACCTAAGGGTTTCGAGGGGAAAAAGCTAGTACAACCAATTGTGGACAGCGCACCTGAATAAACACCATGATAGGTAGCACCAAAACTTTGAGCTGCATCTTCTATAACCGGTAAACCATATTTTTGGGCAATACGATTGATAGGCTCCATATCCGCACATTGGCCATAAAGGCTTACTGGCATGATGGCTTTTGTCCTGGCAGAGATTTTAGCCTCAATTTTTGCAGGATCAATATTATACGTAACAGGATCAATGTCGACAAAGACAGGCTTAGCTTGACACAGCGCAATCACCTCAGCTGAGGCAAAAAAACTAAAAGGACTTGTAATAACCTCATCACCAGGTTGGATATCTAGCGCTAAAAGAGCCATTAATAATGCGTCAGTCCCACTTGAATTCACAATCACATGCTTTACACCTAAGAATTCAGCAAGTTGTTGTTCAAGTTTGCTTATTTCAGGCCCCATAATATATTGGCCATGTTCTAATACTGTTTGAATGCTGCGTAAAATATCTTGTTCAATTAACTTATATTGTTTTTTAAGATCAATAAATTGCATAATTTTCTCAACATAACGAATAAAGGCCTAAAGCCGTAGTAATAGTTTGATTCTACCAGTAACCTAATTCCCCACTGCTACTAAGTTAAGCTCATCTATGCATAAAATCATCGTCTATGAAGGTTTAGATCAATCTCTTAGTCGAGCCCGGTAGATTCCTGCCTTCGCGAGAATGGCACTTCGTTTAACTTAACAGCCGCAATCTAGTCCCCTTCCAATCCATGAACAGGCTTCATTCTACCCCACTGTTTACAACTTGGGCAATGCCAATGCAAATGTTTACCTCCAAAACCACAGTGCCCGCATCGATAAATCGGTTTATTATCCAGAAACTTGCTAGTAATGTCATACAACATCTGTAATTTATCTTTCACTTTGCCATGAGCCGTTTCAAGATGCCAAAAAATAAGACGATTTAATCCTCTAATTGATGGATGGGTACTCAATTTTTCTGATACAAAATCAATTGCTAGATCCATGCTTTTTTCGCGTCGTAAAAATTCGGCGATCACAAAAATGGTTGATGCCCTCGGATGTTCAACCAAAGTTTGCTGTAAGTACTCAACACATTCCTGCATCTCATCGAGCTCTCGATAACACTTCACCAAGGGTTCAATAATTTCGCTAAGAAATTCAGGATCTTGTTGTGGTACGCGTTTTAATGAGCGGATGGCTTGCTTGTATCGCCCATGTTGCATATCAAGTGTCGCCTGCATAAGGCTAGCACGTACTGACATTTTATCAATCTGCAACGCCTGCTTAGTCGCATTTTGCGCTTTATCGAGAGCATTATTTTTTAAAGCATGACTGGCAATTTCACAATAATAGTGTGCTGCTTGAGTATGCATGCTCTGCCCAGCTGATAGTTCTAACTTTTTCAATACCTCTAACGCTTTTTCCCAAGCTTTTTCTTGTTGATAAATTGCAAGCAAACCTTGCAGACTGCAAGTTTCACTACTGCCGCCAAGTTCAACTACCTCTAAAAAGATACGCTCAGCCCTATCAAATACACCTGCGCTCATGTAGTCTTGACCCAGAGCCATTAAAGCTTCCTTTCGTTCCCTCAGACTTAACTGGGGCCTAGCAATCAAATTTTGGTGAATCCTTATAGCTCGGTCTACTTCCCCACGACGGCGGAATAAAGACCCTAGCGCAAGATGAGTTTCAACAGTATCGCTATCGACTTCTAACAACTTTATAAATACGTCAACTGCCTTGTCAGGTTGTTCGTTTAGAAGATAATTTAGGCCAACAACATATTCACGAGATAAACGATTATCAAATTTCTTCTGTTTATCTAAATAGTTACGGCTTGCTACCCACCAACCAGACCAAGCGGCAGCAGGTAACAGTAATGGCCATAAATCGATCATTAAAGCTCTCCATCTTTAATATTTCTTTTGATTCCTGTCTACGCCTGGATCTTACAGACAGTGGAAACGCAAAGCCTTGCACCGAAATCTCACCACAGGGCTATCGAAACCATACTTTTGTCTCCTCAGTCCATAAGGATCCCATAAATACCAAGATCTTCACTCAGTGAGGATTCGCATACCTAGACAAGGCATGTGAAGCAACTGTAGCCTAGGATTCAATCTTTAGAATCCGAGTTGCAACTCCTACCTCTAAGCTTACTGACTACAAGAAGCCTAAAGCGTTCGCTTCGAATATCAAACAGACAGATAATAAATTTTCAATCCATATAGGTCAATTATGTTAATGTTGATCCTTAAGAGGTATCGACCTTAAGTTTTTAATTTCTTTTTCAGTCATTCGCAATTGGTTTCTAATTTTTAAATAATCGACTTTGAGCCGCCAATAACGATATAGAAAAAACAAAAAGCCTAATAATAGTCCGACACCAAGCATTATGATCATTAATACAGACACAGGCATGCTAACTGTCTTAAAATAAAAATTAACTTGCACCGAAGAAGCATTCAAGGCAGCAAAGCTTACACCCAGTACGATTAGAATTAAATAAATTAACATCATAAATAGGCGCATTATTTCACCTCTGAAAGCATAAGTTCAGGAATAATTGAAACGAAAAAAAAAGCGTAGTTTCCTACGCTTTTCATCTTGGCTGAAGTGGTTACTCACCTTCTTTACTTGCCATTTTTTCTTTCAATAGATCACCCAAGGTTGTGGAAGCGACTTCACCACTGCGCGAATATTTTTTAATCGCCTCAGCTTGGTCTTGAGCATCTTTTGCTTTAATAGAAAGGGATATGGTGCGATTTTTCTTATCCACATTGATAATTTTCGCCTCAACCTCATCACCTTCTTTAAAGAGAGTTGAAGCATCATCAACGCGATCCTCAGAGAGTTCGCCCGCACGAATTGTGCCAATGACATCAGAGGCTAGTTCAACAGTCACTGTCTTGGCATCAACTGCAGTCACTTTACCTTTAACTACAGAACCTTTTGCATGCTCTTCAACATAGCTTGTAAATGCGTCTCCTTCGAGTTGCTTCAAGCCTAAAGAAATACGCTCACGCTCTGGGTCAATGGCGAGAATAACTGCTTCCAACTCTTGACCTTTCTTAAATTGCTTAACAGCTTCTTCACCAGGAACATTCCAAGAAATATCTGACAAGTGAACCAAACCATCAATATCACCATCTAGGCCAATGAAAATTCCGAAATCAGTGATAGAGCGGATTTTTCCATGTACTTTTTGACCTTTGCTGTGTGTTTGAGCGAATTGATGCCAAGGATTACCTACGCATTGTTTCATTCCAAGGGAAATACGGCGACGTTCTTCATCAATTTCAAGAACCATCACATCAACGACATCCCCCATTGATACGACCTTGCTTGGATGCACGTTTTTGTTGGTCCAATCCATTTCAGACATGTGAACTAGGCCTTCTACACCTTCCTCAATTTCAACAAAGCAACCATAATCAGTAATATTGGTAACCTTACCTTGTAGTTTTTTACCAACCGGATAACGCTCGACTAAATCTACCCAAGGATCATTGCCGAGTTGTTTCATGCCTAAAGAAACACGATTGCGTTCGCTATCAAAGCTTAGTACTTTAACCTTAACATCTTGACCAACAGTCAGTACTTCACTTGGGTGTTTAACTCGTTTCCAAGAAATATCAGTAATATGGAGCAAACCGTCAATACCGCCTAAATCAATAAATGCACCATAGTCGGTAAGGTTTTTAACAATACCGTGAAGCACTTGGCCATCATGTAAGGACTCAAGTAAAGCTTGTCGATCGGCACTGCTCTCTTCTTCGACTACTGCACGGCGGGAAACAACGATGTTGTTTCGTTTCAAATCCATTTTAATAACTTTAAATTCAAGCTCTTTACCTTCTAGGTAAGATGGATCACGCACTGGCCTGACGTCCACTAAAGAACCAGGCAAGAATGCGCGGATAGAGCCGATTTCCACTGTGAAGCCGCCTTTGACTTTACCAGAAATTAAGCCGGTTACTGTCTCATTATTTTCGTGACATTTAGACAATTTACGCCATGCTTCTTGACGCTTAGCTTTTTCCCTGGATAGCAATGTTTCGCCATAGCCATCTTCTACAGAATCGAGAGCAACCTCGACTGTGTCACCCACATGCACTTCTAGTTCGCCATTTTTGTCCTGGAACTCCTCAACAGCGACGATACCTTCGGACTTTAGGCCAGCATTCAGGGTAACATAATCCTCATCTATCCCAATCACCTTTGCCGTGATAATTGCACCTGGATAGAACTGCGCGCCAGCGATACTTTGCTCAAATAATTCTTTGAAACTTTCAGACATATTAATAAACTCTTTAGTAAAATTATGGAAAAACAAGATCCAACTTATTTTCCCCCCCAATAAACACCCACCTTATGAAGGTATGGCTCTAAGAAGATCGATTCATTCCCACTATAACAAAATAGCCTCAATGCACTAATTGCTTTAAATACGCTTATGGCATATTTTCACATTAATGCTGAAGCTTGTTCTAGGGAAGTGATGTCCAATCCTTCTTAACTACGAAACAAGTGTTCATCCACTAATTTTAATACATGATCGAACACCTGTACAATAGATAATCCAGTTGTATCAATCAAAACCGCATCCTCTGCAGGTTTTAAAGGCGCATGTAATCGCTCAGTATCTCTTGCGTCACGTTTAGCCAATTCATCAACAACTTCGGCGAGGCTAACATCAATTCCCTTTTCTTTCAACTGAAAATATCGTCTTGATGCTCTTTCTTCAGGTGTAGCGTATAAATAAACCTTAAGCACAGCATCAGGAAAAATCACAGTGCCCATATCTCGACCATCTGTTACCAGTCCAGGCGGTTTCGCAAAAGCACGTTGACGTGCAAGCAATGCTTCCCTTATTTCAGGAACAACAGCTATTTTAGATGCATCTTGCCCACATTGCTCTGTTCTTAAATTATCAAAGACATCTTTATTATCAAGAATAACCTGACTTTTATGATGTGGATTTGTATCAAAACGTAAATTCAAACCATGGGCAAGCTCCACCATAGCAGGAGTATCCTTAAAATCAATTCCTTTATTTCTTGCTGCAAAGGCAAGAACACGATACAAACTTCCACTATCAAGCACATGCCAATCTAAATGATTTGCAAGCATATGACAGATCGTTCCCTTTCCAGTTCCGCTTGGACCATCAATTGTGATCACAGGAACATTTCTATCAGACTTCATTGTTTATTTCCTTTATCGCCAATTTAATCTTATTGGCTGTATCAACAAATGTTGGAAATGAAGTTGCGACATTAACACAATCTTTTATAGTAACTGGACTCTTAGCTACAGCACCTGCTATAGCAAAAGCCATAGCAATGCGATGATCGTGATAGCTATTTACCTCGCCACCATTCAATTTCCCACCATTAATATATAACCCATCTTCAAATGCTTGGGATTCAATGCCTAATTGCTGCAATCCAGCAACCATTGCACCAATACGATCACTCTCCTTGCAGCGTAATTCTTTCGCACCATGTAAAAGAGTTTGTCCTTTTGCACATGCCGCCGCAATGAAAATGACTGGAAATTCGTCAATAGCCAATGGAACAAGGGCAGTTGGTATATCGATCCCCTCAAGGGTTGCGGATTTAACGACAAGATCAGCAACCAATTCTTCTCCACAGAGGCGTTTGTTGCGAAGGGTAATATTTGCTCCCATGCGGGTTAAAATTTGAATTATGCCTGTTCGTGTAGGATTAATACCTACATTTCTAATCAATAGTTCTGATCCTGGTATCAGCGTTGCAGCTACAATAAAAAAAGCAGCTGATGATATATCCCCAGGAACAGTAATATCAGTACCCAAACATTCGCTTTCGGAGTTAATAATAATCGTATTCTCCGCCTTTTGAATCGGGTAAGAGAATGTTGTTAGCATTCTTTCGGTATGATCACGAGTAAATCCGGGCTCTATAACCCTAGTTTCTCCCTGGGCATACATTCCAGCAAGCAATAAGCAGGATTTAACTTGTGCACTTGCTTCTGGCATTTCATAAGTAATGCCATGCAGAACGTGGCCGCCACGAATATGCAGAGGAGGACGGCCTTCTGTGGTTGTGATTTCAGCGCCCATTTGCATCAGAGGACGGCTCACTCGTTCCATCGGCCGCTTCTGTAGACTTGCATCGCCATTCAGCTCACTGTCGAACGGTTGAGCTGCAAGGAGTCCCGCGAGTAGCCGCATACTGGTACCAGAATTACCACAATCGATCACCTCTTTAGGCTCATTCAAACCATGTTTGCCGACTCCATGAATCACGACACGTTGATTTGCTTGTCTTTCAATCTTCACACCCATAGCCGTAAAAGCCCTTAGTGTTGCGAGACAATCTTCACCTTCCAGAAAACCGCTTATAGTTGTCGTGCCTTTTGCAATCGAGCCCAAAATAATCGCCCTATGCGATATTGATTTATCTCCGGGAACCGTTATCTCACCGCGAATGGCCTTTACCGGACTGCTTACAAAATTGAGCATTATTTATATTCCTTAGTAAAATCATCCATGAACTCGATTAAACGATCAACCCCTTCTATAGGCATTGCATTGTATAGGCTTGCACGCAACCCACCCACTGAACGATGGCCTTTTAATGCCAATAAACCTCGCGATTTAGCGCTCTCAATGAATGTATTTTCGAGTTTCGGATCTTTAAGCGTAAAGCAAACATTCACTAAGGAGCGCGCTTCTTTGGCAATTGTGCATTTATAAAAATGCGACGAATCAATGTAGTCATATAGTTTTGATGCTTTTTGGCAATTCACTCTATAAAGCGCCTCGACTCCTCCTTGTTTTTTTATCCATTGAAACATTTTATGGGCTAAATAACAGTTAAAAGTTGGGGGGGTTGCATAAGCTGACTTCGTAGAACTAAAAGTACGGTAATCGAGCATGGTTGGAAGTTCGGTATTTTTGATTGTGCCTA